>Ga0302319_10002451_pt1 | contig 40005 bp, 23 predicted proteins | sample Bog_T0_2_FD_203319 | JGI IMG/M metagenome (GOLD analysis project Ga0302319, IMG submission 203319) | Peat permafrost microbial communities from Stordalen Mire near Abisko, Sweden - Bog_T0_2 | ecosystem: Environmental > Terrestrial > Soil > Wetlands > Peat | place: Sweden: Abisko, Stordalen Mire... | reverse complement strand
CGAAGGACGCGATTCTGAATCTTACCGCAGCAAACATTCGCGCCCGGTATGTTCGGCTCACGGCTAGCAAGTTTGCCGAACCAGAATGCCGCAAGGAAGGTTCCGACGCGCCCGATGCGAATACTCAGTGTTCTTCGACCGGCGCCTACTACTTCGCCCTCTCAAAGATAGCGGTGATCTCGGAGGGCAAAGATGTCGCGGTCGGACAACCGTCGACTGCTGACGAGATGTACGGCAACCCCGACGATCTCGAACAACTCACCCGGCAAGAGCGAGTAGAAACGGAATACGTGCATCACGACCGAATCGAGAACGTGAGCGACCCGTCAACCTGGAGCCATGTGCCTTATGTAGCGCAAGCTCCGAGCAGCGGAGTAACTCTCCAGGGCGGGGTCTTCGAGAGTACGATGCGGAACAATATTCGATATCTCCTTGATTCATTCACGCTCGATGACCTGTTGCTGCAATTTCAAGAGCGAGCCGGGAAGCCGATCCCGCCAAGCACACGCACTCCCGACAAGTTCTGGGAAGAAGATCTTGCGGGTTCAAACGCTGGCCGCTTTCTCATGGGGGCGGGCAACACGCTGCGTTGGATCGACGATCCCGAACTGCGCTCGCGCTTCAAGGGGGTGATGGATGGTATCGTGGCGTGCCGCCAGCCGAACGGCTGGGTGATGGCGTTCCCTGAAGACACCATCTTCTATTCCGAGCGCGGTGCCTATACGCGAGCGTGGCTCACACATGGCTTGATCGAAGCCGGATACGCAGGTGATACTCGCGCATTCGACCTGTTGCGGGGCAACTACGACCGCTTCAACCAGGGCACCTATCTTCCTGACCTATTGCGCGGTGCAGTCCAGGGTGGTCAGGGCATGATTGCCAATACGCGCATGTACTTTATCCCAACAGGCAAACCCGCCGATATCCAAGTGATCCAACGCTATTTCCTCGAAGACAAGTGGCTGGAATCGCTTGCAGCGTACAACAAAGATCAGATCTGGCAATATCCCTACGACCGACCGCACTGCTATCTGCTTACAAATCTGGAAGCGTACCTCGATCTCTATCGCGCCACTGGAGACAAGCGCTGGCACGACGGCGTGAAGGCCGCCTGGGAGATGTATCACCAGCACTGGGAGCAGCCTGGCGGTTCTATCTCCATCATCGAATACAACTTCGATCCACCGGATTCAAATTCCTTAACCAAGCTGCTCGGAGAGCTTTGTGGGAGCTCGTTCTGGACGTTCCTGAGTCAGCGGTTCCAACTCATGGATCCAGACAACGAGGTCTATGCAGCGGAGATTGAGAAATCGATTTACAACGTGGCGATGGCCAACCAGCAGGGTTCCTACGGTCTCCGATACCACACCATTCTTGTTGGGAAGAAGGAAGAGGGCACCCGCAAGAACACGTGTTGCGAGGGGCAAGGCACTCGATTGATTGGTTCCATCCCAGAGCACATCTATTCCATCGCGCCCGATGGCCTCTACCTCAACCTCTTCGAGCCATCCACGATCAAGTGGAAGCATGCTGGTGAAGACATGACACTACGCCAGGAAACGAAGTTCCCCTATGACAAGAATGTGAAGCTTACCCTCTCAACTGATCGTCCAACGGAGATGAAACTGCGACTGCGCGTCCCGGCGTGGGCCGCGACGGAGATGCGGGTCGAGGTGAACGGCGAGACCGCTGCTACTGGTAAGCCCTCATCCTATCTGGTCCTCGATCGCACATGGTCGAAGGGCGACACGGTTACTTTCACCCTTCCTATCGCACTGGTACTCACCGAATACAAAGGAGTGGATCAGATTCCCGGACACAAACGATACTCGCTCACGTATGGTCCATTGCTGTATGCGGCAGTCGGAAATAAGGATGCTGTCCTGCGCCTTCCGGATGGGGATAAGTCAGAAGATCTCGTCCAGTACCTCACAGCTAAACCCGGCGCCCCATTGCATTTCACGATAGCTGAAAATCCAGACGTGGCGTACATGCCATACTGGCAGATCGACAAGCAGGAGTTCACTTGCTTTCCAGTGATTGACGCGAAGGCGACTACCGCATAACGAAGACCCGCAAACTATCCCTTTTGATGGCCAAGCAATTGACACGTCGAAACAACGAAATCTACCGCTGTCCACGTCGGCCAAACAAGCTCCGTCATTTAGCGGCGACGCTAGGTACCGCCTTGTGCTGGACGCTCCTATGCGTGCCGAATGCGCACGCCGCGAAGTATAGATGCCAGCAATGGCAGGCTACAGAGATCACACTTAACAGTTCCGTGACGTACGCCGATCCGTTCCAAGATGTCGATGTCACCGCGACCTTTAGAGGGCCAGGCAACAAAATCATCATTCGCCCGGCATTCTGGGATGGTGGCTCTACCTGGAAGATCAGATTTGCGCCGCCCATCGCCGGCAAGTGGATTATGACGACCACCTCCACCGACACTAGCAATCGTGGCCTGGATCGCATAACCAAGACCGTGCAATGCAAGCCCTATTCCGGCACCCTCGATATTTATAAGCACGGCTTCTTAAAGGTCAGCGGAAGTCATCGATATTTGACGTATGCCGACGGAACCCCCTTCTTCTATTTGGGAGATACACACTGGATCCTCTCGCACGAGCGATTCGATACTTCGAATGCACCCGGTGTGGCCTCGCAGTTCAAATACACGGTCGACAAACGCGTCAGCGAGGGCTTCACTGTCTTCCAGTCGGAGCCAGGGTGGCGAGCGCCCAGTGCGCAAATACGAATCAAGGAATCTGGTATAGCAGACGAAGAAGCGGACGCCGACTTCACGCATGGCTTCACCAGCGCCGATCTCGCCGGTTTCGCCAATCTCGATCGCAAGTTCAAATACATCGCGGATCGCGGCCTGGTGCATGCCAACGCCGAAATTACCTGGGTGGGAGACCCAGCGAAATTTCCGGTGTTCACAGAAGCCTTCATGGCTCGCCTCGCCAGATATTGGGTGGCTCGTTATGGAGCCTACCCGGTTATCTGGACCATCGCCCAGGAGGTCGACAAAAACTACTATGGCGCATACGACGCCAACACGATCAAGAAGTGGTTCGCAGCCGCCCAGAGCATCGCAGACAACGATGCGTATCACCACCCCATCATGCCTCACATGGAGAATACTGACCACACCACGTCCGCGAACTCGTGGTGGTCCTCCAAGCCGTATCACAGCGGCTGGGCCGTACAGTGGCAGGATGACCTGACCGACACAGCGGTCGCCAAAGGCTTTTGGAATGCTTCGCCTACCAAGCCAGCCATTCTTTATGAGAGCGCATACGACCATTTCTGGACCGACTCCAGGGCAGCGCTCGGCGCGGCATACAAAGCCTTCCAATACGGAATGTACGGTTATGGCTACGGAGCTAATGGCATATGGAACGATATTTATTCGAAGCCCGGCGAGCCCGGCGACTTCGGAACCTCCTACCAAATGCCGGCGCATTATCTCTGGTGGCGCGATGGCGCAGACCTGCGAACAGGAGACCAGCTTTTCTACTTCAAGCACTTCTACACCAGCCTTGAGTGGTGGAAGCTGGTTCCTCGTTTTGAGGCGAGCGCATGGTCCTCCTTCGTCGACCCGTCCCATTCGCTCCTCTCGTCGGATGGACAGACTACCTACGTTGTGTTTTTCTTCGGCCGTGGGATATCGACTGGCACCTTGAAGCACATGGACAACGGATCTACCTATTCGGCGCAATGGTTTAACCCACGCAACGGGGAATACAAAGAAATTGCCACATTTGCACCGACAGAAAATCGATGGGATATTCCCGACCGGCCCACAGCTGAGGACTGGGTCTTACTCGTACGAATAAAAGCCGCCAATCGTGCGGCAGTTCACTGAGTGGCTGAGGTGCGTGCGAGTGCAGAGTCAGGCGACGGCGTTCCTGAGCGTTCCGATGCCATCGATCGTGATGGCTACGATGTCGCCGTGTGCGAGTGTGAAATCGTCTTCGGGAACAACGCCTGTACCGGTCATCAGGCAGGCACCGGAGGGAAAGGTGTTATCGCGAAAGAGATAGCTGACAAGATCCGTGAATTCACGCTTGATCTCCGCGACCGAGGTAGAGCCGGTGAACACCACGCTTCCATTGCGCGTGATGGCTATGGAGATCATCGTGGTCTTCGGCAAAGAAACGTCGGCCAGCAGGACGCAGGGGCCGAGCGCACAGGAGCCATCATAGACTTTCGCCTGCGGAAGATAGAGCGGATTTTCTCCCTCGATATCTCGCGAACTCATGTCGTTCCCGATGGTGTACCCGACAATCTCGGCATTGGGATTGATGACAAGGGTGAGCTCAGGTTCGGGAACGGACCAGGTAGCGTCAGTGCGGATCCGGACGTGTTCTCCGTGACCAATGACGCGACGCGCGGTCGCTTTGAAGAAAAGCTCGGGTCGATCAGCCAAGTACACGCGATCATAGAAGGTTCCTCCGCCGGCGTTTTTCGATTCCTCGATACGAGCGCTGCGGCTGCGATAGTACGTGACACCGGCAGCCCAGACTTCCTGCGTGCCGAGCGGCGCAAGGATTTCGTTATCAGCCGGCAGCGCTACCGACGATCCTGCGAGAGCTTTCTGCGCACGCACGAAAAGATCGGGCGCTGCGATGAGGTCGTCCCATGCCGTGGAGCCGAACCTTGCGCACTTTTGTCCCTCGTTGTCAGTAACGATAACGCCTCTAGTGGTGTTGTAGAGCTTCATGCGTCTTCCTTTCGAGCAAGATCGAGTTTGGACACGATGAGATCGGTGTCGTACACGCAACCTCCCCACACGCCACCGGAAGCCTGCATAAGTGCGACCCATAGACGTGTGTCGTCCGGAAGCGCGGGGTGTGGTGCGAGGTCAGTCCGCGGCGGCCGAGCCGCTAAGATAGCTGCGGCTTCGGCGGTGCTGAGGATGTTGTCGTTGGATTCAGCAATAAAGTTAACCGACCCATGCAGCCCAGCGCGATCGATCACGATTTCTACAATGTCGCCTTCGTGAATCCGGCCGATCGGGCCGCCGGCCAAGGCTTCCGGTGAGATATGGCCTATGCAGGCGCCGGTAGAGACGCCGCTGAAGCGTGCATCCGTGAGCACCGCGACGTGCTTGCAGAAGGGTAGTGCTTTGAGCGAGGAGGTGACTTGGTAGATCTCCTGCATGCCGGCGCCGAGCGGTCCTCCACAAATCAACACGATGACGTCTCCGTGCCCAACCGCCCCGTTCTTGATCGCGGCGATGGCAGCCGCCTCCGTGATGAATACTCGCGCTGGTCCGGTGTGACGATAGATGTTGGAAGTGTCCACCAGGCTGGGATCGATCGAAGTGCTCTTGATCACGCTGCCTTCAGGGGCGAGATTGCCAACGGGAAAGCAGATAGTGGGTGTCACCCCGCTTGCCCTTGCACGATCGGGCGAGAAGATGACATCGATGGCATCGATGCCATCGAGAGTGCGAAGTCGATCGCGCAGAGTGGCGCGGCGTTCGCTCGCTTCCCACCAGTCGAGCGAGGCATCCAGGGTATCTCCGGTGACGGTGAGGACGCGGGTATCGAGCAGCCCTGTGTGGCGAAGATGTAGCATCACCTCCGGGACGGCTCCGGCGAGGAATACCTGGGCTGTAGCGAAGTTGCGCGGACCATTCGGCAGTGCGTCCACTAGCCGCGGGACTTGGCGGTTGACGTGCGTCCAGTCCGCAACTGTAGGCCGACGAAGACCGGCAGCGTGCGCGATCGCCGGGACGTGAAGGATCAAATTGGTCGAGCCTCCGAACGCGGCGTGCAGGACCATCGCATTGCGCACAGCAGCGTCGGTGAGAATGTCGCGAGTGCCCACGCCGAGCTGGCTAAGACGAAGCAGAGCACGTGCGGATCGGGTCGCGGCGTTGAGCCACATCGGCTGGCCGGAGGGCGCAAGCGCGGAGTGTGGTAGAGCGAGGCCGAGAGCTTCGGCGACGACCTGTGAGGTGGCCGCAGTGCCGAGAAACTGACATCCGCCGCCGGGAGAGGCGCACGCTCGGCAGCCTACTTCTGCAGCATACTCACGCGTGATTTCGCCTTGTGCGAAGCGCGCTCCGATCGTCTGCACGCGCCCCGCGTCCTCCGACGGATGGGACTCATCGCTTTCCGGAAGAAGCGTCACGCCTCCGGGCACTAGGATCGAAGGATAAGTTCCGGAGGCAGCCAGCGCCATCATCATTGCGGGCAAACCCTTGTCGCAGGTGGCGATGCCGAGGACACCTTTACGTGTGGGCAGCGAGCGCATGAGACGGCGAAGAACCATGGCCGCATCGTTGCGATACGGAAGTGAATCAAGCATGCCAGCGGTCCCTTGCGTGCGGCCGTCGCAAGGGTCGGTGACGGCTCCTGCGAACGGCGTGGCATGCAGGCTGCGGAACTTTCGCGCAGCCTCGGCAACCAGCAGGCCGACTTCCCAGTGGCCGGTATGAAAGCCCAGCGCGATCGGCGTGCCATCTGCTGCTCGAAGCCCACCGTGGGTGCTGAGGATGAGAAATTCGGGGTCAAGGAGCCGGTGTGGCTCCCATCCCATCCCGGCATTTTGCGCGAGCCCGAAGAGATTGCCGGATGGTGCGGTAAGCAGCATCTCCGCTGTGATCGGTAGCTGGCCCTCGGGTCCCCGCGCGTGCGTCACCGCCGAGGCAAAGAGATCGGCCGGCGAGTCGAGAATGCTTTGCAGCGTGAAAGGCTCAGGCATGACCCGTCTCTATCCTGGTTGTTAGCGAAGGCTCGAATACTTCTGTACGAAATTCGTCCGCGAATTCAGTACCTCGAAGCTTCCATCTTTCGAAGCCGTCAGCTCCAGGGAATGGCCTTCGTCGGCGCCTTGGATATTCGCGATGTACCGCTCTCCCGTGTTGTGCGCCGAACCTCCCTCGTCCGAGTAATGCAGCTGCCAGAGAGTCTCTAGCCCTGGAGCCTTCAAGATTGTCTCCAGGGTCGGGATCGAGCCGCCCTTCTTCGCACCGTTGTTCATAATCGCAACACGTGGGTGAATGGCGTCGACAAGCGCCGGACTCGAACTCTGGTACCACCCGTGATGCGAGACGATGTAAATGTCCACATGCCCTAGTTTGTTATTCGGGCACATCAGCTGCATCTCCTTGTCCCAGGTGAGATCGCCGAGATCGAGAATCTTCAACTTTCCGAAGGTGATCTCGATGCCAAGCGAGCGCGAATTCTCGGTCTGGTCCGCCGGCCGAACCTCCGAGATTTTGCAGAATGGATTCGGCGCGCCGGCACCCGGCAGCGGATTGGCGATAAGTGAGCCGTCGGAGCTGATCACTCGCGCCGTCATCCCCTCGATTGGAAGAATCTCGTTCGGATGCGCAAGCATGTGCTTCGATCTTCCGGTGGCAAGCACCTTCTGATACTCCGCGTATCCGTGTTCAGTGATTCCGTGATCGAACTCGCGGTTCGGGCCATGATCAATAAATGTGCCGACGGGAATACGAGCGACCAGTTGAGGAACTCCACCGACATGATCCTCGTGGTAATGCGTGAGCAACACGTAATCGATCTTCGAAAGGCCGGCCTGCTTCGCCGCCGCAACGATGCGGTCGGCATCGCGGCCGGCGTTATCCTGCCAACCTGTATCAATGAGTAGAGACTGACCGGCAGGTGTTACGAAGAGTGTCGACTGGCCGCCCTCGACGTCAACGAAGTAGACCTTCAACCGTTCCCCGGATTTGTTGTCACCGCCGGTTTGAGCGGTTCCGGAAACAAGCAGGCTTGATGTAAGAAGAATGACCAACGGCAAGGCGATGCGCAACGACATGGACTTCATGATCTTTCTCATTTATTTCCTTCCGGCTTTGGATGCGGCTCTACAGTTGTGGGCGCAACCGTTGCGCGCATCGAACCCGTGGAGATACCGCCGTCGACCAGCAACGTCTGCCCCGTAATGTATCGACTCGATTCGGACGCCAAAAACACGATAGCGCCGTCCAGATCATTCGGAGCCCCGGGCCGCTTGAGCGGGATGCGATCCACCAGAGTTTCCACCCACTCCTTATTCTCATAGAGCACGCGGTTCTGTGCCGTCTCAAACCATCCCGGCGCCAGACAGTTGACGGTGACGCCATACTTTCCCCAGTCGTCGGCTAAGCTCATGGTGAGCTGACGAATGCCGCCGCGGCTTGCTCCGTAGGGCGCGAGTCCGGTATATCCGAAGACGCTAGTCACCGAACCAATGTTGACGATCCGTCCGTAACCGCGAGGTGCCATCCGCTTCGCAATCTGCTGAGCGACGAAAAAGCTGCCGCGAAGATTGGTGTCGAGAATCAGGTTCCAGTCTTCCCAGGTCACGTCGAACGCGGGCTTGCGCACATTGCAACCAGCATTGTTTACCAGGATGTCGACGTGTCCGAAGCTCGCCTCCGCCGCCTCCGCCATGGCCTCTATGCTGCGTTGGTCACGCACATCCAATGTGAGTGGAGCAGCCCGCCGCCCAAGCTTCTCGATCTCAGCGGCGAATGGAAGCAGGTTTTCCTTGCGGCGGCTGGTCAGAATCAGATCGGCACCCGCGTTCGCCAGCGCCCGAGCAAAATATTGCCCAAGCCCCCGGCTGGTTCCAGTGACCAGCGCAACCTTCCCCGTGAGGTCAAAGAGCGCTTGCGTCATGGCTCGCGGTCTCCAAACTGCGAAGCAGAGGATATTCGTGGATCGAGGACGATCTTCATCAGGTTCGGTTCTCGCGCATGCAGACGCTCAAACCACTCTGGGCCATCACTCAATGGCGCGACCGCGGTGATCAGCGGATCCACCTTGATTGCTCCACTTGTGATCAGGTCAATTGCTTGTTGGTATTCGCCAGCCGAAGCGCACGATCCCTGTAGACGAATCTGCCGTGAGACGACCTTCTGCAGAGGAAGCATAATCTGTGGCGAGATGTTCCCCACCAGCGACACCGTTCCACCCTTGCGCACGCAATCAACGGCCGCCACGATTGTCTCTTCGCGGCCTACCGCTTCCAGCACGATGTCCACGCCCTTGCCTTCGGTCTCGCGCAGTACCTCCTCTGTCAGATCAGCGCCGGAGGCAAGGATTGTGCGGTCGGCCCCGAGCTTCTCCGCCAATCCCAGCCGCGTAGCATCCACATCGCAGATGAATGCACGCGAACATCCTGCGGCGCGCGCAGCTTGAAGAAGCAGCAAGCCGATCATTCCAGCGCCGATCACCAGCACCGTCTGGCCACGTTTCAGCTCTGCTACCGCAACGCCGTGTAGGGCCACCGAGACGGCTTCAAGCATCGCCGCCCGCGGAAAGGAGAAGTTGTCAGGCAACCGATATGCGATGCGCGCGGGTACGGTGAGGTACTCGGCAAACGCGCCTGCCCGACGGAACTCCTTGCACGATACCCCGATCACCTGCCTGTGATTGCAGAGGTTCACCTCGCCCTTGAGGCAGTATTCGCACCTGCCACAGTAGACGGTCGAGTCGAACGTCACACGATCCCCGGGCTTAAGGTCAGCCACCGCAGAGCCAACCGTTGCGACGGTTCCAGCGGCCTCATGCCCCATCACGATCGGCGGAATCCGACGCCCCGTCGATCCGTCGTACCCGTGCACATCGCTGCCACAGATGCCGCAAGCCGACACCTCGATGAGGATCTCTTCGGCGTCCGGAACTGGAGTGGGCACGTCCTTTACTTCCAAATGGTTGTACTCGGAGAGAAGTAGCGCTTTCATAACACCCTGGTCCCGACCTGTTTGAGGTAAGCCATTCAATGGTGTAGAGAGTAGCACTGCGGGCTTGAGACTAACAACGATGACCACTCTGACCCGGATTTCGTATACTCCGCAGGACAAGCGATTCGCCCCTACGAATGTTTCGACTGCAAACCCTTCAACGCCAGTGGAACCGAGGATGGACTCTGACAACTCTGCCGAACTCGCCTCGTCACGAACGTGTGCCGCGGCGCCGTTGGCGTATCGCGTGGCTGCTCGGTCTTGGTGTTCTTGTGAACTACTTTGATCGGGTAAATCTCTCTGTCTCCCACGCAGCGCTTTTCACCGCGTTTGGTGTCTCCAACATCACCTTCGGCTATCTGTCCGGAGCTTACAACTGGACCTACGCCATGTGTCAGTTGCCAATCGGCGTGCTGCTCGACCGCTTTGGGGTGCGTCGAGTGGGTCGCATCAGTACCATGGTGTGGAGCATTGCCTCATTCGCCGCCGCAATCACGCCTAGCATCCCCGGATTCTTTGCAGCGCGCCTCATCCTGGGTGTCGGCGAAGCACCTACGTTTCCAGCAAACGCCAAGGCCATCGGCCTCTGGTTTCCCTCGCAGGAGAGAAGCTTTGCGACCGCCATCTTCGACGCGGCGGCCAAATTCGCTTCGGCCATCGGCATTCCCGTGATCGGTGTCATCCTGCTGAAATTTGGCTGGCGTTGGAGCTTCGCCATCACCGGGCTGATCAGCCTGTTGTACTTCGTACTGTTTTATAAGGTCTATCGCGATCCCGACGATGATCCTGCGTTGAGCGACCTCGAGCGACAATATATCCTCGAGGACCTGCACCTCGACACCGAGCACGATCTCGAGCTGCCGAAAGCAACCTTAGGCTATCTGCTGCGACAGAAAAAAGTTCTGGGGCTGGCGATCGGCTTTGGGTCTTATAACTATGTCTTCTATCTCCTCCTCACGTGGCTTCCCAGTTATCTCTCAGCCACACTTCACATTGACCTCCTGCACTCCTTCCTCTATACCAGCGTCCCGTGGCTCTTCGCGACCCTCGCCGATCTGGCCGGAGGCTTAGGCTCCGACGCTCTCATCCAGCGCGGGTGGGACGCAAGCCGTGTTCGGAAAGCAGTTCTGGTTTGCGGAACAACCTTCGGGCTCGGCATTGTCGGCACCGTCCATGCGCACACGGCGACCCAGGCCCTGCTATGGATCAGCCTATCGATCGGTGGTCTTTCAGTAGCCGCGCCTATCGGGTGGTCCATACCGTCCATCATCGCGCCACGGGGCAGCGTTGGAACTGTAAGTGGAATCGTGAATCTCTCTAATCAGATATCAGGAATAGCCGCTCCCATCCTTACTGGATACGTTGTGGCGGCAACCAAGTCCTATGCATGGGCGTTCGGTATATCGGCGATCTACCTATTATTGGGAATCTGCAGCTATATCTCCTTGCTGGGCAAGATTGAACAAATTGAAACGCAGCCATCGATGTAGAGTGATCAGTCTGAATGTCCTGGAACTTCCATGCCTACGTAGTGACCGTCGTCAACAGTGTTATGACGGTGACCATGGACGGCTATGAACTATTCTCCGGCACCGTATCTTTGCCTCCCGCTGCCTTCCTCGGCTTCGCGCCTCTACGGGAGGATCAGAGGAATCGGTAACCATCTCCAATCTGACGGCCACCATCAGCGCACCGTAGCCTCCTGCGGAGCATGGTGTGCCTGAAACAAGTCCCTCGTGGAACCGCCGTTTGAAGCCTCCCGGGCGGCATGGGAAGCGACTGGAAACAGGCCATCCCAGCAACCCACAAGCTACTGTTTCCACCAAGTTCGAATCCGCCCAGGGTGGATGAGGAGAGATGACATGCGATCGGTGTCGGTGGGGGAATAGATGTTCCACTGAGCCCGCGGTTTTCGTTTTGCGCACTCGACTATGATGTCATCACTTTCTCTGACTCGACGAACGATCATCAAAATAATCTCCTGGTAGGAGCTGGGATCGTCTATCGCTGGGGCAGTAACCCGGGCCGTCGGTGAAGCGCATTGCCTCTTCCTCACGGCATTTGCGTGCGATGAGTTGAGGCGTCGGCTTCGACTGCGCGGAGTCTGGCCGGTAGAAACGGATGAATGAGCAATTGATAGGCAGCACCACCGACGACGCCTCCGAGAAGCGGAGCGACAATGGGAATCCACCAGTAATGGTCCGGCGAGGGAAAAGCTGAAGACCCCCAACCGGTGAAGAAACAAAACAATCTGGGGCCAAAGTCGCGAGCGGGATTGATAGCCCATGCTTCGAGGTATCCCATGGAGGCACCGATCACAGCCACGATCAGACCAATGATGACAGCGCCAAAGTTTGCGCCCGGGGCCTGCTCGTTATATTGCTCGGTGACGGCGAAGATACCAAAGATGAGAAAGGCCGTCAGAATGATCTGATCGCTGAACGCGTGCATGGGCGTGATGGCAAGCCCCGGATGCGTGAAGAAGACACCGGCAGCACCACCACCGGCACGCGTGAGGTGGTTGGTGAGATTGAAATGATTGATGACTGGAGCGTATAAAGCGTACACCACTCCAGCTCCGGCGAACCCACCCACGGTCTGCGCGATGCAATACGGCACAAGCTTTTTCCAGGAGAACTTGCGATAGATAGCGAGAGCGAGCGTCACGGCAGGATTGGCGTGGCAGCCGCTGACCGAAGCCGTCGTGTAAATCGCAATCGTAACTGCGAGTCCCCAGGCGATACAGACGCCCCAGTAGGCATTCTGGTAGGGGCTTGGGTTGTACAGTGTATACATCGCGGCGACAGAATCACCAAAGGTGATAATGATGAAGACCGCGACGGCTTCTGAGACGAGTTCTCCGGTGGATGTGAACCATGATCCGTTCATAGGACCAGAGCCGTTCCCACGCGGGCAGGCGCCGCAACATATTGGGCGGCCATTGCTGTGAATTCTGATACCTGGTGCTGCTGCCACGCCTCATCTCTCTTCAACTCCTGAGCGAGCATTTCAGCTACCTTCGGTGCGAGGTCAATCGCGGCCTTCGCATTCAGAAGGAGCGCACGGGTGCGACGAGCGAGAACATCATCGACGGTGCGGGCCATCTCTTCGCGAGCTGCCCAGACGACCTCGGCTGCGATATAAGGCAGCGATGGATGCAACTGCCTCGCCAGTTCTGGCTCCGCGGATATGAGAGCTCGAATGGCGATTGCATCGCTCCCATAGACAGCCAACTCGCCAAGCAACTCCGGATGCTCGTCATAGCCATGAACCCGCAGATCGTGGGTTACGCACGGCATCTCCTTCAGGTTGCCGAGCGTCATCCCATGGTTGACCGCATCCTCAGCCATGTGGCGATAGGTCGTCCACTTACCGCCGACGATGCTGAGCAAGCCTGATTCATCGATGTGAATCGTATGATCGCGAGATAGAGCCGACGTCTTGCCCGTACTCCCGCGGGGTGCCTTCACCAGGGGGCGAATACCGACGTAGATGCTCAGAATATCTTCACGCTTTGGAGGTCGGCTGAGATACTGCCCTGCTGTCTCAAGGACAAAGGCGATCTCCTCTTCGAGCGCGTGTGGCTCATATGACGGTGCATCGATCGGCGTGTCGGTCGTTCCGACCAGTGTGTGTTCGTGCCATGGGATGGCAAAGAGTACGCGGCCATCGCTGGTGTGGGGAACCATGATTGCGGCCCCGCCGCGAAGAAACGACTTCTCGAATACGAGATGGATGCCTTGGCTCGGACTGATCATGGTCTCCGCCTGCGGCTCAGCCAGACGGCGGACCTCGTCGGTGAAGATGCCGGTAGCGTTGATTACGACCCGCGCCTCAACCTTGTATCGTTCGCCGGATTCACGATCTTCTACGGTCAGTCCCTTGATGAATCCATCCTCACCCTTCAACAGTTGCATCGCCGAAGCATAGTTGATGACAGTCGCGCCGTGATCGGCTGCGGTGACGATCAGGTGGGTGAGCAGACGGGTATCGTCGAATTGTCCGTCGTGATAGACGACGCCACCCCGAAGACCCTCCCGTTGGATCGTCGGCAGGGCTTCGAGCGTCTCTTCCAATGTGAGAACCCTCGACTTGCCGAAGCCGTATTTGCCGGCAAGGAGGTCATAAATCTTCATTCCGACGCCGTAAAAAGGCGCTTCCCACCAGGAGTAGTTCGGCACAACGAAGGCAAGGTCATGAACCAGGTGAGGCGCATTCTGGCGCAAGAGACCGCGTTCTTTGAGCGCCTCCATCACGAGCGAGATATTCCCCTGCTCCAGATACCGAACTCCACCATGGACGAGCTTGGTGCTCCGGCTCGATGTTCCCTTCCCAAAATCCTCACGTTCTACGAGCAAAACATCATATCCTCGCGTCGCAGCATCCACGGCAACGCCCGCGCCCGTCGCGCCGCCTCCAATAACCACCACGTCCCACGGCGTGGTGCGCTCCTTCAGTCGCGCAACCATCTCTTCGCGCTTCATACGATCTCCTTGTTCCATCCCTTGGAACGGTCCAGAGCATTCTGCCACCGGGCGTACTTTTTCTTCGCCTGCTCACGGTCCATCTGTGGATGGAAGGTCTGACCTTTGGGACGCGTGCTTGCGATCTCGTCCGTATTCAACCAGAACCCCGTAGCCAAGCCAGCAAGATACGCCACTCCTTGCGCGGTCGTCTCCAGAATCTCGGGCCGCTCAACAGGGATGCCGAGTATGTCCGCCTGAAACTGCATCAGCATGTTGTTGTCCGATGCTCCTCCATCAGCTCTCAACTTCTTAAATCCGTATTGCGTGTCTTGTTCCATGGCACGCAGAACATCCGTTACCTGGAAGGCGATGCTCTCGATGGCGGCGCGTGCAATCTCTCCGGTTCCGGTGCTGCGCTGTAGACCGATAATCATGCCGCTTGCGTAGGGGTCCCAGTGCGGTGCGCCCAGGCCTGTAAATGCTGGAACCAGCACGACATTGTTCGAGCTCTCGACAGAGGCGGCCAGCTTCTCAATGTCAGGCGCCTTCTCGATGAACTCCAGCTTGTCACGTAACCACTGCACAACTGCGCCGCCGATGAAGATGCTTCCTTCGAGCGCGTACTGCAGCTTGCGGTCGGTGCTGCAAGCGAGCGTGGTGATCATTCGCTCCTTGGAGAGCGTGAACGTCCCGCCGATATGCTGCAGCAGAAAACAGCCAGTGCCGTAGGTGTTTTTGGCGTCGCCAGGGCTGACACAAAGCTGCCCGAAGAGGGCCGCTTGCTGATCTCCTGCGATGCCAGCGATCTCCACATCACCGAGGCCCAGACTGGTCGTCACCTGGCCAGCGCATTCGCTCGACCACACAACCTCCGGCATCATGCTCTCCGGGATGCGGAGCATCTTCAACAGATCGGTGTCCCACTTGTCTTCTACGATGTTGTAGAGGAGCGTCCTTGAAGCGTTGGTGCGGTCGGTGATGTGCCTCTTGGCACTCGTCAAGTGCCAGATCAGCCAACTATCCACGTGCCAAATGCGAGTTTGCCGTCCTCGGCCCGTTGCCGGGCCCCGTTGACGTTATCGAGTATCCACGAGACCTTTGTGCCGGAAAAATAGGGGTCGATCAGCAAGCCCGTCTTGTTGCGAATCTCCTCCTCACTGCCGTCGGACTGTAGCTGATCGCAGAAAGCCGCGGTTCGTCGGTCCTGCCACACAATCGCGTTGTAGACCGGCACGCCCGTCTCACGATCCCACACGATGGTCGTCTCACGCTGATTGGCAATGCCGAGAGCCACCACATCGCGCGGGCGAACACGCGCCTTGGCAAGAACCTCCACCGCTGCGCTGAGCTGCGAGGTCAGGATGTCCATTGGATCGTGTTCGACCCATCCCGTATCTGGATAGTGCTGCTCGAACTCGTGCTGCGCCAATCCGATGATCTTGCCATCGTGATCGAACAACATTGCCCGTGAGCTCGTCGTTCCCTGGTCAAGTGAGAGTACATATTGTCCCATGGTCGTTTCCGCTCTCCATTTCGTTACATCCTTATAGTTGGGACCTCTCGAAGCTAGGTCGAACGGTTCTTAGGGATCGCTGGAGGGTCCGCTTGTCTCAAAGCCCGCTACAACTACGATGCTTAGGCTCGCTTCATGGCCACGGTGACATTCGCCAGATAGTGTACCCCTGCGAGATGATCGTGCGTCAGCTTCGCAGCACTGGAGAGCTTCGTGGATACGCGAAATGTGAGCCGAGGGCGGCAGGCGGAGCTCACTCAGACTTGGATATAGACGGTAGTGGAAGTCGCACTTCAGCGATGCATCCAACCGCGGCCGGGTTGTTATGCAGGCTGACTGACCCTTTGTGCGCGATTGCGATTTGCTGTGCCAGAACGAGGCCGATGCCGCTGCCCTCCGGTTTGGTCGTGTAGAAAGGGACGAAGACGTTCTCCGGGTTCATCAAGCCAAGGCCGTTGTCGACGATTTGTATGGTTGCGAAGCTGGGAGCGAGCGTCCATGTGACGCTGACGTTCGCATCCCGGGAAGCCGTTGGCTCCAGAGCGGCATCTGCGGCATTGCGTATGAGATTGATGAGCATCTGTTGCAGTTGGTCCGGATCTGCGTAGAGGGAGACCGGCGGCCCGGAACGGATCACAACGCGGAGGCGTGTTTCCAGAAGAATCACCTGTTCCAGAAGAGACTCTAGGGAGACGCGTTGCAGGCGCGGATCTGGCAAGCGCATGAGTTCTTGATACGCCTGGAGAAAGCGATTGAGGGAGGCGGCGCGCTCTTCGATAACGGTGAGCCCACGGTGCATGTCCCGGCTCGAATCGCTGGTGATGTCTACCAAGCCGGGAAGTCTTGTGCGCAGGCTGCCAGCAATGGACTTGATAGGAGTGAGGGAGTTATTGATCTCATGGCTGAGCACACGGATAAGGCGCTGCCAGGCCAGGCGCTCTTCTTCCCGAAGGACAGCCGCGACATCGGAGAGTACGAACAGGGTATGCGGAACGCCCTGTAGGCGGAACGTGGTGCGTCGCACGGACCAACGAGTATTTCCTGATCCGGATTCGACGGAAGGACGATTGTTTGCATAGAGCCCCTCATCTGCGGCGGCGAGCAGACCGTCGATATCCAGCGATTCCGCAGTCTGGCCAAGGCTAAGCCGGCGGGGAAGACCTAACGCAGATTCAGCCGCAGGGTTGAGCAGGCGCAGATGCGTTGATGAGTCAAAGGCGAGTACGGGGGATTGCATCGAGGTCATAACGCGCTCCACCAGCGTAAGAGCATCGCGGGCTGAGGAACGCTGCCGTTGCAGTGTTCCAGCGAGGGCGTTGATTTCCATGGCGAGGTCGCCCAGAGAGTCTCCACGTCGAGCCCCGCGTGCCCGAAAGGTGAAGTCGTCCTCACGAAGCGCAGCTACGACGTTAGCAAGGGTCTGCAATGGCCGGACGAGTTGCTCGAAGAAGTACGTCGCAGCAATGGCCCAGACGATGGCTGCGGTGGCGGCGGCGGCAACGGCCAGGAGCAGCGACGAACTCTGGTTGTAGACGAGGATGGTGACGCAGACGATGGTGGGGAGCGCAAAAGCTACGAGCCAGAGGCGGATACTGTGCTCGTAGTGAATCCGGCGACGAGTTCGTCCCAGGGACAGCCGCTGCGGAGGTGTCGGTGGAACCGGCGTCTCCTGGCCAGGTTTGTCAGGGCTAGCCGTATGCGGGCTAGAGGCCATACTTTTCCATGCGGCGATAGAGCGAACCACGGCTTAGCCCCAGCGCCTCGGCAGCATGGCTGACGTTTCCCTGCGCGCGGGATAGAGCCTTTTGGATGAGAATCGACTCGACGGTTTCGAGACTGAGGTCGTCAAGGTTCTGAGACGAGATGCGCGCGGGTTGCAAGCCAAGGTCAGCAAGCTCAATTCGATTGGATCGAGCCATGAGCGTTGCACGTTCCATGGTGTGATCCAACTCGCGTACGTTGCCAGGCCATTCATGCGAGAGCATCAGCTTGAGGGCCAGGGGCTCAAAACCGGTGAGCTGCTTCCGATATCGCGTGGCGTAGCGCGAGAGAAAGAAGGCTGCTAGCGCGGGGATATCTTCGCGGCGTTCTCGCAGTGCCGGGAGGCGAATCTCGACCGTATTGAGCCTGAAGAGAAGATCGGGACGGAATCGCCCGGCGTCGGCCTCTGCGTGGAGGTCGGCGTTGGTGGCGGACAGCATGCGCACGTCGACCTTGCGCGTGGTGGAGGAGCCGACACGTTCGAGTTCGCCCGTCTCCAGCACGCGGAGGAGCTTTGCCTGCTGGCGCAGAGGGATGTTGGCGATCTCGTCGAGAAAGAGTGTGGACTGGTGTGCGAGCTCGAAGCGCCCGATGCGATCGCTGCGTGCGTCGGTGAACGCGCCTTTGACGTGACCGAAGATCTCACTCTCGAAGGTGCCCTCTGAGAGTGCACCCGTGTTGAGGGCGACCAGGGTTCGTTGTGCGCGTTGGGAGAGCCGGTGCAGAGTCTGTGCGACCACTTCCTTACCCGTGCCATGTTCGCCGGTGATGAGGACGTTGGCTCCTGAGGGGCCGATGCGGCTCATTAATTCGACAACCGGGCGCATGGCGGGTGCGTTCGCGATGAAGTCTGGAGCGCCTTCGGCGCGCAGGATGCGGTTCTCCGCCTCCAGCCATTGGGTTCGCTTGATCGCTTTGTGTAGATCAACCTGGTTGCGAAGAATGGTGAGTAGGCGGGGATTATCCCAGGGCTTCTGGATGAAATCATTGGCGCCCCGACGCATCGCCTCGACGACGAGTTCGATGTTGGCATACGCGGTCATGACGACGATGGGAATCTGAGCATCATGCTGGCGAATGGCAGCGATCAGTCCCAGGCCCTCGATCCCCGAGGTGGTATCGCGCGTGTAGTTGAGGTCGAGCAGGATGGCATCGAATTCGCTGGAGGCAAAGCATTCAAGTAGGAGGGCAGGCGAGCGCGCGGTGGTAAGTTGATAACCCTCGGGTCGCAACAGAAGATCCAGCGCCTCAAGCACATGCGCCTGGTCGTCGCCAACCAGTATCCTCTTTAGCTTCGCGGGCTCCGGCGGCAGCTGTTCTAAGGCTGGCCGTGGGGAGGGTTGCTCGCGCGGGATGGAAATCTGGGGAGGCATGAGGTCAGTTACGGCTGCGCTGGTAGCGATGAACCTGCACCGGTACGAGCCGATTCTACCGAAATTGCATTGTCTACGAGCGTTCTGCCAGTGGCGCGGTCGAGTTCCACGCGGTCTTTCTGGTAGGCGGTGCGGGCGACGACGAGGGCTGACTCGGCGGTGGCGAGGTCATGGCGCGAGGTGAGAGTCTGGAGTGCAGAGCCTGCACCGAGCGACTGTTCCTTGGTGGTGATGTCAAAGGTCTTCTGGGCGAGATCGCGGGCCTTGAGAGCGGAGGTGACGCGAGCTGCTCCTTGCTCGAGGGCGTATTGGGCGTTGCGAACCTCAATGCGAATCTGCTTCTGTAGCTGCTGGGCCCGCAGTTGGGCCTGCCGGAGTTCGAGGCCAGCGCGGTACTCGTCAGACTTGGCGATCCGGTTGCGCAGGGGGATATTGAGGGAGAGGCCGACGTAGTAATCAGGTGCATCATTCCTGAAGGCGTTGGCGATCTGGCCGGAGTTGCTAGTGGGAGCCGTGGAAGGGATGCCGGATGCCGTGTTATCGACACCTCCCAGGCCGGTGCCACCGTACCACGCGGTGAGGGCAAGTGTGGGAAGCAGCGAGTTGCGGACGGCGGCGAGGGAGATACCGCGGTTCTTGAGGTCGATGTCGGACTCAGAGAGCTCGATGCGGTTCTGGAGAGCCTGCTGGATGATGTCTTCGGTGGGAGCGGCAGTGGCAAAGGCTGAGTCGGTGGCTACGGTGCTGAGGTCGGTGGGCTGAACAGGCATGGCCTCGAGGGTGGGGTCGTCCAGGTTCCTAGTGAGGGCGTTCTTGATGAGGAGCTCCTGGAATTGGAGGGTGGACCTGGCAATCGTGAGGTCCTGCTCACGGGCGGCGACCTCGCCCTCCGCCTTGAGGACGTCGAGTGCGGGGATGGCCTGTAAATCGAGCTGCTTGCGATCACTCTCGAGGGTCTGGTTGGCAAAGTCGAGTGAGGCCTGTTTGACCTTCTCATCTTCGTACGCGCTGACGAGATCCCAGTAGATGCCTTCAATTTGGGTGACGGTGCTGATGATCTGGAGTTGGAACGCCTGGTCGGAGATTTTCTGATTGTTGCGAGCAATGCGCAGGTAGCGCAGGTTGGGTCCCATACCGAAGCCGGAGAGGAGTTGCTGTTGGAACTCGATGCGGTAGTAGCTGTCGAGCTCGGGTGTGAGGATGTTGTACGCACTGTTAGTGGCGATCCGGTCGTTGTTTAGGATGAACGCGAGGGTGGTGCCGGTGGGAAAGGCCTCGCTGAAGTTGAACTGGCCGTAGATGCTGTTACTGCGCAGGGTGGGGACGCCATAGGAGACGGTGTTGGCGAGGGGTTCGGTGTAGTGTTCGTCCGAGCCGGTGGCGTTGATGGTTGGGTCGTAGGAGGAGACGGACGAACCGCTGCCCAGGGTGGACTGGACGAGGCCGCCTGCACCTCCGCCTGCACCTCCCGCCCCACCTGTCGTGCCTCCTGCTCCGGCACCGCCTGCACCCACGCCTGCTCCCCCTGAGCCCGGAGTGTTCTGGACGACGCCGGTGTTGACACCACGGAAGACGCCGCCAGCCTTGGTCCGGAGGATGTCGGCCTGCGCGATGGGGATGTTGTAGCGGGCGATGGCGAGGTCGAGGTTGTTCTCGAGCGCGAGTTCGATGGCGTCCTTGAGAGAGAGATGGAGGACGCCGTCGGCAATGAGGGTGTCGATGAGCGGCGAGTTAGCGAGGTCCGGTGCCGCGACGGGGGTGCCGCGATAGGCGGAGATAGGGTTCCATGAGTGTGGGATGTCCAAACGGAGAGTGGAGGGTTGAGGCTCCGGAGCCGTGGGCATCTGTGGGGTGATGGTGTTCTGGGCGTGGGCCTTGGTCTCCGCAAGCAACAGCAGAGCGGCGACGGTGAGAGCAGCGGCGAGAGCATAGGTGAGGCTAGAGCGTAGGGTCATGGGCTAGACAGTGGTTCCGGCAGTGAGAGTTGGGTTGGAGGTATCGCGGGTAAGCCAGCCATCGCGGAGTTCGAGGGTGCGGGAACCGAAGGAGGCATTGGCTTCGGAGTGCGTGACCTGGACGATGGTGGTGCCCTGCTGGTTGAGGGTGCGGAAGAGTTGCATGATCTCAGCGGCCTGCTCGGAATGCAGATTGCCGGTGGGCTCGTCGGCGAGCAGTAGCGATGGCTTGTGGATGACCGCGCGGGCGATGCCGACGAGCTGTTGCTGGCCGCCGGAGAGCTGCGAGGGGTAAAGGTCCTTTTTGCCGACGATGTTAAAGCGGTCGAGCGTGTCGGCAACGAGGGCCTGGCGCTCGGAGCGGGGGATGTCCTTGTAGCTGAGCGGGAGGTCGATGTTCTCGGCGACGGTAAGGTCGTCGAGGAGGTGGTAGCTCTGGAAGACCATGCCGATCCGCCTGCGTGCGAGTTCTGCGCGCTGCTTGCGGTTGAGATCCTGGATAGGGGTGTCTTGGAAGAGGAACTCGCCGCGCCACTGATCGTCGAGCATGGCAAGGATGTTGAGCAGGGAAGATTTTCCGGCACCGGACGGGCCCATGATGGTGACGAACTCGCCCGCCGCGATGTGGAGATGAATGCGACGGAGGACAAAGGTTTCGGTGTGGCCGGTCTTGTAGCTGCGGTCGAGGTTATGGATGTCGATCATGAGGTTCCTTTGCTACTGCTGGTGCAGGGTCTCGTTGGGGTCAAGACGCGAGGCGCGGAAGGCTGGGATAAGGCATGAGGCTGCGGAGATGGTGAACAACAAAAGTGCTGTCACGGAGAAGGTGAAGGCATCGATTGCCGGAGTATGGAAGAGCAGCGTAGTGATGTAACGCGTGAGCGCCGTGGAGGCGATCAGGCCAATCGTGAGGCCTGTTACGCAAAGGAGGAGACCTCGTTTGAGGATGAGAGAGAGGATGTCAGAGCGTTGCGCGCCGAGCGCCATGCGCAGGCCGAGCTCCAGCGTGCGCTGCACCACCATGTAGCTGAGTACGGCGTAGAGACCGATCGCCGATAGAAGCAGTGCGATGACGGCGAAGGCGGAGATCATAAGGGTTTGAAAGCGCTGCTGTGCGGTGGAACGGGCGAGGAGGTTCGTGCGCATCGCGTATACCGGGAGACTATTGTCCCGCTGCGCGACGAGGGTGCGGACTGTGTTGTCGTAAGTGGCGGGATCGCCTGCGACGCGAAGTGCGAAGACGGGAGGACCGATAGGGATCTGGGCGAAGGGAATGTAGTACTCGGGTTGGGGCGCCTCGTCGAGACTAACGCGGGTGACGTTACCGACGACGCCAACAACTTCTCGCGACTCCGGTTTATCGCTGGAGGAGAGATCGGATTGAATCTGCTTGCCGATAGGGTCTTCGCCCTGGAAGTAGCGGTCGGCGAAGGCCTGGTTGATGATGATGGCGGGTGGGCTGTTGGGACGGTCTTCCGATGCACTGAAGAATCGTCCGCGACTAAGAGTCATCTGCATGGACTGGAAGAAGTTGGCGGCGACGACGCTGACGCGGGCGGAAGGTTGCTCGCCGGGTGCGGTAGGGTGGCCAGGGAGGGTGAAGCTGATCGTTATGTCGTCGCCGGCAAGAGGCATCGGGTAAGCGAAGGTGGATTGCTTGACTCCGGGGAGCGCGGCGAAACGGGACTCTAGTTGCTGCGAGAGTTGCAAGAGACGCTCATCACGAAAGCGCTTCGGGGGCATGCCGACGCGGAACGTGAGCAGATGCTGCGTGTTGAAGCCTGGGTCAACGGAGAGTAACTTGTCGAAGCTGCGGATCAGCAGACCTGCACCGACGAGCAAGATAAGGCTAAGGGCGGTTTCGCCAACGATGAGAGCGCTGTGGAGGCTGTTCTGGGAGTGGCTCGCGGTGCTGGAGCGAGTGGTGTCGCGGAGGGCCGTCGCGGGGTCAAGCCTGGAGCTTCGCCACGCAGGGAAGACGCCGAAGAGCAGGCCGGTGATGAGTGAGGCGACGAGGGCAAAGAGGAGTACGTGGGTATTCAGCGAAAGTTCGTGGATCCGGGGCAGGTCGTCGGGAAGGAAGCTTGGTGAGAGGCGCAGGGCAAGCGCGGCAAGAAGAAATCCGCCAACGCCACCGAGGAAAGATAGGGTGAGAGATTCTAGCAAGAGCTGGCGGACAATCTGCAGTCGGGTGGCTCCGAGCGCTGAGCGGAGGGCGAACTCCGAACGCCGACCCGCGGTGCGAGTGAGCAGTAGGCCAGCCACGTTGGCACAGGCGATCACCAGAAGAAAAGAGACGGCCGCAAAGAGAATGCGAAGCGGGCGTTGTACGTCGCCGACGACGTCCTGGAGTTCCGGGATGACGCTGACGGCAGTTTCTTTCGCATCGTCATCAGGATATTGGGCGACGAGCGAGCGCTGGATGGTCTGCATCTCGGCGTGTGCCTGGGAGATGTCGACGCCGGAGGCAAGGCGGCCGAAGACACTGATCTGGTTCCATGCGCGCTGCTTGCCGGAAGGATTCTTGCCTTCCATGCCGAGGGCGGGCGTGATGAAGGCCTGGGTGTCGGGAGCATTGGGGAATTGGAAGCTTGCGGGCATAACGCCGATGACGGTGTAGGTTTCTTCGCTCAAGTGCAGAGCCTGGCCGACGACGCCAGGGCTGGAGTTGAACGCGGTTTGCCAAAGGCTGTGGCTAATGACGACGGATCGGCTCCCCGCTTGCTCTTCAGCGCGGGTGAAGGAGCGACCAATAGCGGGATCGACTCCGAGGACGCGAAAGAAGTCGGCGGAGACGGCCATGCCATCGATACGGCGTGCAGGCGCGTTGGCGAGGTCGAGCGTGAAGGACTGGCCCTGGTAGCTGGCCATGCTTTGGAAGCTGTGGGCTCGGTTGCGCCAATCGAAGAAGTTGGGATAGGAGGTATCGGAGGGAACGTCGGCGGGGCCGTTACCTGCGCGTTGCTGCTCGAGGGTGCTGAGCGCGACGAGGCGCTCGGGCTGGGTGAAGGGCAGCGAATGAAGAAGGACGGTGTCGACGAGCGAAAAGACCGCCGTAGTTGCGCCGATTCCCAGAGCGAGGGTCAGGACGGACATCAGCGTGAATCCAGGCCTCTTGCGGAGCTGGCGTAGGGCAAAGTGGAGGTCTTGCAGAAAGCTGTGCATGGTTGATCCTTGATTGACCTTTATTCGGTGCGCAGGGCTTCGGTAGGGTTGATGGAGGCGGCGCGCGTGGCGGGGATCAGCGCTGCGATGAGAGCGACGATGGCGATGAGAGCGACGGCGCAGGTGAGGGTCAGAGGGTCTGCCGCAGAGACGCCGAAGAGCTGACTGTGGATGAGCTTGCTGAGGCCGAAGGCAACTGGCAGAGCGACGGCGGTACCGATGCCGGCTAGCCGGAGTACATCCGATAGAACGATACGGGCGACTCCCACACGCGAGGAGCCGAGCGCGATGCGAATGCCGATCTCGCGGGTGCGCTGCGCGGTCGTGTAGGCGAGTACGCCGTAGATGCCGACGCCGGCTAGGAGCGTTGCGAGCAAACCGAAGGCGACTGCCAGGAGGGCGATGAGCCTCTCGTTGGAGAGGCTGTTGTCGATCTGCTCGTCCATGGTGCGGAGCGCCGTGGGCGCGAGGCCGGTGCCGGCTTCGCGAAGGCCGCGACGCACCGAAGAAAGTATCGGTACGGAATCGCCGTAGTAACGAAGATAGTAGGTGAGATCGTCCGTCTTCGGGCTTTGCAGGACAGGACGGAACCATGCGGCCCAGGTAGCTTCCCGGACAGCGCCATGGTGCGCGTCGCGTACGACGCCAACGATCTCGGTGTTGAGCTTGATGCCATCACCTCCGCCAGAGGCCATCTTGCGGCCGATGCAGGACTGTGCAGATCCGCAAAAGTGCGTGGCGAAAGTTTGATTAACGACGGCCACGAGCGGGTGATCGAGGGTGTCCTGCTCGTTCAGTGCGCGACCTGCAACGATCGGCATCTGCAGGACGCTGAAGTAGTCTGACGTGACGGTGGAATGCTCCACGATATATGAGTCGTCCGCCAGCGGAGCTTGATAGCCGAAGACAGAGACGTTTCCGGTGTTGTGATTGCCCGCAAGTTCGGGGTCGTCGGTTGCAGCGACGGATTGTACGCCGGGGATGGCCGCTAGCGCCGTGATGATTCGCTCATGCAACGCGGGCATCGCCGCGATGGGATAGCCGGCCAGTGTGGGATTGAGATCGAACGTGACCAGGTGGGAGGTGTTGAAGCCTACGTCGACCGCGCGCAGTTTTTGCATGGTGCGTAGAAAGAGGCCGGATGCGACAAGCAGAATGACGCTGAGGCCGATCTGCAGGCAGACGATGAGGCGGCGCAGATTGAGCAGCGTGCCGGAACCGGTGCCGGTGGACTCGCGCAGGGTGGAGGTGATGCTGAGCTTGCGTAGCTGCAGGGCAGGGGCTAGGGAGAAGAAGAGCGAGACAAGAATCGCCACGGCGAAGTTGAAGGCAAGCAGGCGCAGGTCAATGGCGGCTGAGAATGGATTGCCGCTGTCAGGATCAGAGAGTCGATTGACGAGGACCCTCAGCGCGATGGGAGAGGCGGCGAGCCCGATGGTCCCTCCGCCGACACCGATGAGCAGGCCTTCCAGGAGTAGTTGCGCCATCAAGCGGCCGGAGCTCGCGCCGAGGGCGGTACGCAGAGCGAACTCGCGGACACGGCTGGCTGATCGAACCAGCAAGAGGCTGGCTACATTGACTGCAGAGATCAGAAGAACCAGAAGTGCCATAGCCATGACGGCGAGGAAAGGCTTCTCAATCGTTGGGCGCCGATAAGAGAAGCCCTGGGCGCCGGGCCTGACGAGCAGACGGCTGTTGGTGAGGAACCCGGCGACAAATCGAGGAGAGGACTTGCCCAGCATCTTGAATTCGTTCGAGCGAAGCGCGTGCCACAGGGGAGCGACGCCTACCTGTGCCTGTGCGGCCGAGACGCCGGGCTTCAGTCGGCCAAGGATGTTCATCCAACGCGAGAAGTGATCGCGCAGGCTGCCGCTGTAACTCGTGATCTGGTCGACCATCGCCATGGGGACGAAGACTTCCGGCGTCTGTCCCCAGACGGCGCTATGAAAGCGTGGCGCGGCGACGCCAAGGACCTGGAAGGGATGGTTATTCAACAGGACGGTTGAGCCGACGACCCTGGGATCGGACGCAAGGTTGTTGCGCCAGAAATCAAAGCTGACAACAACAGCGGGAGCGGCGTTGGGTGCGTCGTCGGCTGGGGAAAACAGGCGACCGATCGTCGGCTGCACGCCAAGGACGTTGAAGTAGTTGCCGGTCACGAGTTCAACATCGAGCACCTGAGAGCTGGAGCCACGGCTAAGGCCTGCCTGGGCAGGTGCGGTGCCGATCAGACCACTGAACACCTGGTTTTGATCACGCAGATCCTTATACATGGGATAAGAGAAGTAGTCGGCATCCTCTCCACCGTTGTTACTCGACGAACCGTTCCAGGCGGTTCCGGTCCCCTTGAGGACGACCAGATGCTGCGGATCGCGCACAGGCAGTGAGCGCAGGAGCGCTTGGTCGAGCAGCGAGAAGATCGCGGTGTTCGCGCCGATGCCTAGCGCCAGCGTAAGGATGGCGGAGATAGCGAAGCCGGGCGATCGGCGAAGCTGGCGGAGGGCGAAGCGGAGATCGTGGAGGAGAGTAGAGAGGATGGTCTGCATGGGTTGTCCTTATTCGGCGCGTAGAGCTTCGATGGGGTTGACTTGCAAGGCGCGGTAAGCGGGAACCCATCCGGCGATGAAAGCCACCATGAGTAGAAGAACGACGGACGCGCCGAGGGTTAACAGGTCAGTGGGCTTGACGCCGTAAAGCATGGACTGTATCAGGCGGGCGAAGGCAAGAGTGGCAGCGAGGCCGAGTACGACGCCGACAAGAGCGAGCCACGCCGTCTCCCGCAGGACCATGGTGCGGATGCGTTCGCGTGCGGCGCCGAGAGCGAGGCGGATGCCGATCTCGTTGGTGCGCTGTGAGACGGTGTAGGCCATGATGCCGTAGATGCCAACGCAGGCGAGGGCAAGGGCGAGGAAGCCGAAGCCGGCGGTGAGCGAAGCGAACATACGCTCTTGCTGCATGTCGGCTTCGATCTGCTGCTGTTGAGTGCGGATCTGGGTGAGGGGCAGGTCGGGGTCGATTTGCTTGACGGCGATGCGCAGGGCGGGAAGCAGTTGAGTAGGCGCGAGCGGGGAGCGGATGAGGAAGGTAACGCCGCCGATGCCGGCGGCCTGGCGGTAGAGATTGAAGTGCATCGGCGGCGGTGGGGTCTTGAGCGTGTCGTAGTGGGTATCGGCACAGATGCCGATGATCTCGATCCACCTGGCTTCGGGGCCGGTGGTGTCCGTACGGAAGCGTTTGCCGATGGGGTTGGTGCTGGGGAAGTAGAGACGCGCAAGCGACTGGTTGATTATGGAAACTGGCGTCGAGGTCTCGGTGTCCTTAGCGTTGAAGCTGCGCCCGGCGAGAATAGGAATCTGCAGGACGGAGAAGAAGTCTGCGCCCACATAATCGAGGTCAACGTAATTGCGATTGTCTTTCTTGCCGAAGCGCGACCCCTTATCGCCTTCGACGAGGAAGCCATTGTTAGACATCGACCCAGCGACCAACGGGACATTGGCGAGGGTGACTCCCTGGACTCCGGGCAGGGCGGAGAAGGCCTGTTCAAGACGGTGGTCGAGTGCCGTGTCTTTGGGCGAGGGATATTTCCTGGCGGGCGGGTCGATCTCTGCCAACAGAAGGTTGTTGGCGCGGAATCCGGGGGCGACCTTGTTGATGTTGATGACGGTGCGCACGAAGAACGCCGCGGACATGACGAGAAGTGTGGAGAGAGCTACCTGGAAGCTCACGATGGCCTTGCCGGACCATGCCTTGCGGCTTCGGGTGGCACTGCGTGAGCCTTCTTTCAGCGCGGTGTTGATGGGGACGTTGGTCGAGCGCCATGCCGGAGCGACGCCAAAGAAGATGCCGGTAGCCAGGGCGATCGCGGAGGTGAATGCGAAGACGCGCCAGTCGAAGGCGACGTGGATCGCTCCACCCTCCCATGCGGTACTGGTGAGCCGTGGGATGACGTTGCGTCCGAGGTAGCCAAGGAAAAGGCCAGCGATGCCTCCGAAGAGGGAGAGAAGGAGGGATTCGGTGAGGACCTGGCGGAGGATGCGTGCGCGTCCGGCTCCAAGGGCCATGCGTACACTCATCTCACGCTGGCGAACGGTGGCGCGCGAGAGCATCAGGTTCGCAATGTTGGCGCAGGCCAGCAAGAGCACAAAGCCTGACAGTCCAAGCAGGACATAGACCGACTTGACGAAGCCCATCTGCTCGAACGGATCACCACGACTCCCATCGAGGAGCAGCAGGTGCGGAGGTACTTCATCTTTGGCGACGGTCATGGTACCGCGGACGGCTGCGTTGAGCTGCACGTTGAGCGCCGCTTCGGCTTGTTGATCGGAGACTCCAGGCTTAGCGCGAGCCATGAGTTGGAGCCACCAGAGATCGGGGCTTAGCGGGTCGTTGCGGTCCACTCCTGAACGCAGCAGCGTGATTAGCGAGAGTGGAAGAAAGACGTCGGGGATTGAGCTGTTGACGCCGTCCGGACCTGTGAAGGTGGATGGGTTAACACCGACGATCGTTACAGGCGTCATGTCGACGGTGATGGTCTTGCCGAGGACGTCGGGTGAGCCGCCGAAGGTTCGGTGCCAGAAGGCGTCTGAGAGCACTGCGACATTGCCGCTGCCGGGTGCTCTGTCATCGGAGGGAAGAATCGACCGGCCTAGCTGCGGCTTGAGCTGCATTTGCTGATAGAAGTTGCCGGAGACGAGTTCAGCCTTTGCCGACCGCGCCACTCCATTGGCCGTGATGTTCGCGCTGTCGAGGTATTTGAATCCGAAGATGTCGGAAAGTACCGTGTTCTGCTTGCGCAGCTGCTGATAGACGGGGTAGGAGAAGGAGTTGAAATGACGTATGCCGTCGTTACCTCCAAAGCCCGAGCCCCAAGTGTTGTGAACGGCACTGTGTTCTCCGGCCGTCAAGGTCAACATGCGTAGCTGGCTGGGTTGCGGCACGCCGAGCTTTACGAAGAGTGCCTGGTTGGCGAAGGAGAAGATGGTGGTATTGGCGCCGATGGCCAGCGCCAGCGAGATCACGGCGATGGCCGTGAATCCAGGGCTCTTATGGAACTGCCGGAGAGCGTAGCGGATATCTTGAAGCAGCGTGGTCATCATCATCGATCGGCCTCCTTACTCTGTACGTAACGCTTCGGTGGGATTGACGGAGGCTGCGCGCTTCGCGGGGATCACGCAGGCAATGACGGCGGCGAGGCACATGGCCACCGCGGCAGCTGCGACGGCGGCCGCCTGGTGCCCGAGCAGGGACGAGGTCTTCGAGATACCGACGGTGTCAGAGAGCAGGGAGGTAACAATGCTGCGCAGGGCAACGCTGCCAGCCACGCCGAGCACCAGGCCAAGGGAGGTGAGCGTCAGTCCGCTGTTGAGAATCATCAGAAGGACTTGGTAGCGCTGGGCGCCGAGGGCCATGCGGACGCCAAGTTCGCGGGTACGAGAGGCGACCTGATAACTGAGCAGACCGAAGAGGCCTATCAGCGTAAGCAGCAGGGCGAAGAGAGCGAAGGCAGCTGCGAGCCAGGAGAAGAAACGCGGCGCCGCGACATCGTGGTCGATGAAGCTTTGCATGGAGGCGAACTTGCTGGCAGGGACTTCGGGATCGACAGCACTGATGGCGGCCGAGGCTGCGGCGGCGATGTCGGGGTCGGGTGTGTTGCCACGCTCGATGGTGCGCAGAACGAAGGTGGTGGCGAACCAGCCGTTGATCGTCTTCATCGTCTCGTCGTCGACCTGCGCATAGGGCACGTAAACCGTGGGAGAGATGCCGGCGGCGAGTGAGGCATCGTGCACGTTTGCGACGAGGCCAACGACGCGGCGGGGTTTGCCTCCGCCGCTGATGATGAATTCGCCGATAGGTGAACGATTGGGGAACCAGCGCTTGGCGGCACGCTCGTTGATGAGGGCCACGGGCTGCGAGGTAGCGGTGTCGGCTGCGGAGATGTCTGAGCCCGCAAGTATGGGGCTCCCGGCGGTGCGAAAGTAGCCGGGAGTGACGAAGCGGGTCTCAGTGTAGCCGATCTGGTCGGGATGATCGGCGGGTCCGCCGGAGTTGTTGAGGCCGCGGTCGAGGGGCAGGCCGTTGATGGTCGCGACCCGGCCGACGCCGGGGATCGCGCGCAGACGCTGCTCGACCGCGTTGATGAACTGTTGGCTGTGGAGCGAGGAATTGTAGGCGTTGCCTTTAAGGTTCGCCTGCAGCGCATAGAGGTGCTGCGGCTGGACGCCCGGCGGGACGGAACGCATGTCAACGAAGACGCTCAGAAGCAGTGCGCCGACGGAGAGCAGAGTCGTGGCCAGCGCAACCTGTGCGACGATCAGCGACTTGCCGAGCCGCTGCTGCGGTACGCTTACTCCGGTTGTGCGCATGTTGCCAAGGCCAGCGAGGACGGACGTTCGGAAGATGCCGAGCGCGGGGAGCAGGCCGAAGAGAAGGGTGGTCGCGCAGCCAGTGCAGACGGTGAAGAGGATGGCTCCGAGATTGATGGAAGCATGCTGAAGCTGGGGCAAGTCGATCGGTGACGAGTTGAGGAGCGCGGGAACTGCGGCTTGGGCGAAGACCAGGCCGAGGAGCGAGCCGGCCATGGCAAGGACGAGGCTTTCCGTGAGGAGAAGACGCAGTATGGTGGCTGGGCTTGCACCCAGCGCCGTGCGCAAGGCGACCTCGGAGCGTCGCGCGATGGACCGACCAGTCATGAGCCCGGCGAGGTTCAGGCAGGCCATTAGGAGAACGGCGAGAACGGCGCCGGAGAGCGCCAGCAGGCTGGAGCGAGCTCCGCTGACGATGATCTGCTGCAAAGGCCAAATTGATTCGCGGTTCCGTGGACCGCCGGGCCGACCCCATTTGAGATAGCCGGGGAACTGCCGAAAGATGGCCTGCGTCAGATCGCCGAGCTCGGCCGAAGCTTGCGCGATCGAGATGCCTGGTTTGAGTCGGGCGATCATCTGGTAGTTCGTGCCCTGATATCCGGGATCGTTGCTGGAGAGTTGCAGCGGCTGCCAGACGTCGGGGCTCTCTACGGTAGAAAAGCTGGCGGGCATGACGCCGATGACGGTGTAGGGGTCTGCATTGATGTGGATGGTGCGGTCCAGAATGTTGGGATCGGCATTGAGAGAGTGTCTCCAGAGGCTTTCGCTGAGGATGACGGTCGGCGCAGCACCGGGTGTGTCTTCTTCCCGCGTGAAGGTGCGGCCCATAAGGGCAGGAACGCCGAGCGTGGGAAGATAGCCGGAGGACACGGAGAGGGAGCGGATGGTTTGCGCTGCACCGCTGCCGGTGGAGAAATTCTCGACGAGCGGGCCGTCGCCCGCGATGCCCATGCTGGAGAAGCTATGAGCCTGGTTGAGGAGGAGATTGCCTGTCTCTCCGGTTTGATCGGAGGCTGGGTTCTCTCCGGGCTGGAGGAAGCCGATGCCGACGAGCTCTTCCGCGTGAGGATAGGGCAAGGGCGCCAACAATGTGCTGCGCACGATGGAGTACATCGCCGTCGTGAAACCGATGCCGAGAGCCAGCGTAATCACAGCCGTGAGCGCGAAGCCGGGCGAGCGTCGAAGCTGGCGCAGGGTGTAGCGAAGGTCATGCAGCGGATTGGGCATGGGGATTCTCCTCTTCCTACGGTTATTCGGCGCGAAGGACGGTCATGGGGTCGACGTTGGCGGCGGCTCTTGCGGGCAAAAGTGTTGCGAGCGTGGCGATGGTCAGGACTGCAAGCGAGGCAATGGCATAAGCTGCGAAATCGAATGCCGGGAGCTTGCCGACGACGCCGGCGAGCACGCGCACCAGGCTGAGAGACAGCGCGACGCCGATCCCGATGCCCGCGGCGGCGTAGGCTGTGGCCTTGCCGAGGACCATGCCAAGTACTTGAGCGCGGTTGGCACCGAGCGCGATGCGCAGACCAAACTCGAAGCGGCGTTGCGTGACGGAGTACGCCGTAACGCCGTACATGCCCACCGCAGCGAGCAGGATGGAGACGAAGGCAAAGCTGCCGAAGAGCGTGGTGCGGAAGTCGTCTGAGCGCTGCGTGTCGCCGATGTTTTCGCGCATCGTCGTGGCCTTGACGGCGATCTCGGGGTGCGTTTGCCTCAAACGGTTGGTGAGGGTATCGAGCATGGTTGCGGGGGCCAGATGTGTGCGGACAACGAGCTGCATATCGCCCGCGCCGCCGGGATGCTGCGCGACCGGGACATAGAACGTCGGTGTGGGCGCGGCTGCGGGGGAGCCGTCGCGGATATCGCCGACTACGCCGACGATGGTCCACCAGCTGGATTGGTCGTCGTAGCCGCACATGATCTGCTGGCCGATGGGGTTCTGGCCCGGGAATATCTTGCGGGCGAGCTCCTCATTGATGAGAAGGACCGTTGGTGAGCCGAGGCGGTCGTCTGCATTGAGATTGCGGCCACGCAGAAGAGGGATGTGCATGGTGCTGAAGAGATTGGGCGTGACCGGGCGAAGCTCAGCGTTGGGAAGTCCTTTGAACGGCGGGGCGAAGACCTGACGGCCCTTCACCGCGTATCCCACATCAGAGCCGCCGAAGCCCATGGGAGCACCGAGGATAGCTGCTGCCGACTCAACCCCGGGGACGGCGCTGATGGTCGCCAGTGTGTCGTCCAGATGCGCCAGGCGAGTCTTCGCCTGATTTGATCGTTCCGCCTGAACCTGCTCCGGAGTCTCGGCTGCGATCTGCTCCGGAGTGGGCATGGGCGCGTTGTCGATGGCGTGGCTGTCGAGTGTGATGAGGTTTTCGGCGGAGAAGCCGAGGTCTTGTTTCGACTGGCGGATGAGTTGTCGCGTGAGCATGACGGCCGCCACCGAGAGCGTCAACGTAAGGGCGACTTCGGCGACCAGGAACCCGTTGCGAAGGTGCGCTGCACCTCGGCCTTAGCCGCCGCGTGCGGTGTCCTGGCTAAGAGCCAAGGACGGATCAATGTGCCACGACCGCCAGATGGGCAGCACTGCCGTCACTGCCATCAGAAGAGCGCTGAGTGCGAAAGAGAAGAGCAGAGCGTCGAGGTTCAGATGAACGTCGGTTAGGCGTGGAATGTCATCCGGCGCGATCCGCACCAACAGTTTCAGAGCAGGAACGGCGAGTAACAGGGCGACGATGCACCCAGCTGCCGAGAGCAGCAGTGCCTCCAGTAAGGCTCGACCTGCGAGTACGCCACGCGATGCTCCGAGTGCTGTGCGGATCGTGACCGAGCGAAGCAGTTGCGTTGCACGCACCAGCTGCAGGTGGGTTACGTTGGCGCCGACGATGAGCAGGATGATCGCAACAGCGCCCATCAGCAGATGCAGCATGGGGCGGATCTTGCCAACGATCTGCTCCTGCAAGGGGACCGCTTCGATGGTCTTGAGGCGGTCCTCGGGATAGGCATTTTGTAGTTGGGTGGAGAAGGACGAGAGCTCTGCTGCAAGCTGGCCGGGGCTGACATCGACGCGGCGTTTGCCAATAGCTCGCTGGTTGTACGCAGTGCGGTTCCTCGTCTCAGGATCTGGTTTCTCTTCCACCCACACCTCTGTCTTCGCAGGTAAAGAAAATCCATCTGGAAGCACTCCGACGATCGGCCTTACTGCGCCTTGGTAGGTAATGCTTTGGCCGAGTGCCGCCTGGGCGCTGCCGAAGTGCTCGCGCGCGAAAGCAGCTCCGACCAGGACGTCGTTTGCGTCGGAGTCCTCTGGGCGGAACACGCGTCCTGCAATCGCCTGAACTCCCATGACCTTGGTGAAGCTTGGGCTCGCCCAGGCGAGGGGCAGGTAGAGTGCTTCGCCCTTCAGGCTAATGCCGTCGGACCAGCCGCCCTGATAATGTGCCACGGCTTCTAGCCCCTTAACCTGATGGGCCAGGTCGACGAAGTCATTTCCGCCGATGCGGGAGATCGAGCGGTTCTCGTCGATGAAGTGGGTCTGAATCGAGACGATCCGGTCGGCGTCGTGATAACCCAGCGGCCGCAGCAGCACGCAATCCACGACCGCGAAGATCGCAGCGTTGAGACCGATGCCGATGCCCAGCGTCGCAATCACTGTGACGGTGAAAGAGGGCGAGCGGCGCAGGCTGCGAAGTGCTTGGCGAATCGAAGCGATCATGGGAGTGTCCTTTGCTTACTCTGTGCCGACGGTGCTGGTGGAGGCGTTATGTGCTGGGTCGGCGAGCAGCTCGAGCAGCTCGCCTTCGGCGACGACCTTGCCGTCGAAGAGATGGATCTGCCGCTCGGCGTGCGCGGCGAAGCGCGGGTCGTGGGTCACCATGCAGATGGTCGCGCCCTCGGCGTGAAGATCCTGCATGAGGCGCATGACGGCCTCGCCGTTCTTGGAGTCGAGGTTTCCGGTGGGTTCGTCGGCCAGAAGGATAGAGGGTGAGCCAGCTAACGCACGGGCCACCGCAACACGCTGCTGCTGACCTCCGGAGAGCTGCGCGGGATAGTGGCGCGTCCGGTGCGCCATGTTCACGCGCTCGAGCGCATGCAGCACGCGCTCCTTGCGCTCGGCTGCAGGCATGCCGGCGCGGTAGGTCAAGGGAAGCTCGACGTTCTCAAAGACGGTGAGGTCGCCGATGAGGTTAAAGCTTTGGAAGATGAAGCCGATCTCCTGGTTGCGGATACGCGATCGGTCGGAGAAATCGAGGTTCGCAACCTCTTTGCCGTTGAGCGTGTACTGGCCGGCGGTCGGTGTGTCGAGCAGGCCGAGGATGGAGAGCAGCGTTGACTTTCCGCAGCCGGAGGGGCCAGACATGGCGACATACTCTCCGCGCGCGATGGAGAGATGGACACCGGAGAGGGCATGCGTCTCGAGTTCGTCCGTGTAGAAGATCTTGGTGAGCTGCTCGATGTGAATGAGGTTAGGCTGCGATAGATCGGGCATGGTCATAAGTTCCTTTCGGATTACTGGTTCTGAAGCTGAACGCGGTCGGCGGAGTCCCAACGGGACATGTCGGAGAGGATGACCGTGTCGCCAACGTTGAGGCCTTCGATGATCTGAATGCTATTGACCGAAGCGCGACCCACTTTGACGGGGACGCGGGTTGCGGTCTTGCCGTCGGGTGAGACACGGAAGAGACTGATGGTGGAGTTTTCGTTCCCAAAGGCGGGGCGGCCGACGTAAAGCACGTCCGTCATGCGGTCGAGGTCGATGGTTCCGTCGACGGAGAGATCGGGGCGCGCGCCCTGCGGCAGAGCGCCGAGTAGCTCGACGTCTACCGTGACGGTGCCGTTTTGAACGGCAGGGTCAATGCGCGTAACCTTTCCGGGAATGACACCGTTGTGGGTATCGATTTCGGTGGGTTGGCCAATCTGGATGTCGCGTGCCTGGGTTTCGGCGATCTTGAGCGATGCCTTGAGCTGGTCCGGCTGAACCACCTTGGCCAGCGTTGTACCAATGGCGACGTGCTCGCCGACCTGATGCGGAAGGTCGACGAGCACACCGGCGATGCCGGCGCGCACACTCAGAGCCTCCTGTTGTTTCTGACGCAGCGCAAGAATCGCTGCAGCCTGCTGCACCTTGGTCTGTTGTACGGCGAGTTCGGTGGAAATGGTCTTCTGGTTGAGGTCGATGCGCTGGTGCTCCAGGTCGTTGCGCTGGTTCAGTTCGTCCGCCTTTCCCTTGGAGGCGCTGTAGGTGAGGCCGCTGATCACGCCGAGGTCATAGAGGCTCTTGTCTGTCTGAGCCTGCAGCTGCGCCTGCTTCTGGTCCGCGCCCACCGTCGCAGCGCCGGCTCGCTGCGTCATCAGATCGCTTTGCAGCTTGGCTTGCGTGTTCTTGTAATCCGCCTTGGCGGCCTGGAACTGGAGCTGCGCGTCGAGGAGCTGCTGCTGCAGTTCCGGATCAACAAGGTCCATCAGGATGGTGTCGGGTTCTACATGCGCACCGGGAAGTACACGGATGCGGACGACGGTCGCCTCGGTCTCTGCCGGGATGAGACGTATGCGGTCTTCGCGTGGAACAAGCGAGCCCGGTCCGCGGACCTGGCGAAGCAGTGGGCCACGCTTGACGGTGTCGGTCCACACTGCGCTATCGACCGTCGGGATCGCGGGCTTCAGCCGGAGGATGAACCAGCCGACCGCAACCACCGCAATCAGTCCAATAGCCGCTATGGCGAGTTGCCGGCGCAGCTTGCGCTTTCGTATGTCAGGTCTTGAGATATCCATTGCTAACCAGTGAAGCAAACTGGTTGCCAAACCTACGACGAGGAACTCGCTGTGAAATGAATGACTTGCAATGCTGATGATGGATCTCGAGTGCCCAAAAGTGATCGCAGGTGTATGAAAATGGACACTCGCGCCGAAGTTCACCTCAGTCCCGCGCAACCGTGCCTGGAAGGGATGCCTTCGGCACGACGCAGTCCTTCGTGAGCGCAGCTCACTTTATTCAATTGCAAGGTGGGTTACATCCATCGCTCAGTTTTTGAGTTGGGGAAACGCGGTAATTCGCAACTTGGCTGCTGCATAAGGAATTAGGACGATTGTCTCTTCGGGCTCGGTCTTTAATACCGGGCTCGGCGGCATGGGCTCCGCAACTCCGTCAACAGCCCTCCATGCTGGAACCTTACTCGCGGTCACGTCGATGGTCAGGCCGGGAGCCTTTCGGGTGAACGGAGGGCTTCCCATCGCTGCTTGACTAAGTTTCAGCCCTCCATTACTCGGCAAATTCGCAGGGGTGGCAGCGATGGCATAGTTCCAGCTTGAAGCGGGGAAGACTTGCCAATCCGACGCCGGGCCGCGATCGCGTAACTTCAGCCAGTCCTGATCAATGGGAAGCGAGAACACCAGCGCGCCAGCGCGTACGGAAAGAGAGCCGTTGTGGCCCGGCAGCACACGAGCAGTGATCGGAAGCATCAGTTCGATCTGGTCTCCACGCTTCCAGGTGCGACGAAGGATGGCAAAGGTCGCGGCTGCCGGAACGGGCTGTGGAACACCATTGACGTGCAGAGTGACTCCAGCCTTCGCCCATCCGGGAATTCTCAAGCGAATTGGCAACTCTCTCTCGCCAGCCTCTTGGATGATGATGCGGATCTTTTCGCGGAAGGGATATTCCGTCTCAACGGAAAGCTTGACCGGCTCGCCGCGAACTGTGGTGTGAAGTTCGCAGGGGGCATAGGCCACCGCGGCGAGACCGTCATCGGGCGATGCCATCCACAGACTGGAGGTGAATTTGGGCCATCCTTGATGGAAGTTGGCGGTACAGCACCCAAAGTGCGGCGCGAGTCCGTAGATGTTGGACTCCGGCCCATCGGTCGTCCACGGCTTACGATGTAGACTGACCTCCACCTGATTCGATTCCTGATCGTACTGATGGGCCCACATGTCGTCGGTGAATGTTCCCGGCAGAGCGTTGAAGGCGAGAACCTCAAGCCGATCTCCAATGCTCGGATTCCCGAGGATAGCGAGGCTCTGCTCGAGCGAGAACATCGTCTCGACCACGGTGCAGAGCTCGCTGCCTTGAGCGGGACTGCGGCCGGCGAGGTGCTCATCGCAGGAGAACATGCCATTCGGCAGGCCGTGATATCGATCCAAAGCGTCCAACATCTGCTGAAACCCTTTGCGATCTTCAGGATTTCTTGAGACGATCGACCAGATGGGAGCGGCCTTGAGTGCCTGGCCATTATTAACCCCGTGCGTGGCCAGAGCCAAATCGCCGAGACCTCCCCCCGTATCGAGCTTGATGGACGTAGCCGTCACAGCGCTGGTGTACTTGAAGTCGGCAAAGTTCGCCTGCCAGTCAAACCCTTGCGCGTGCAGCAAGCGAAGCAGATCGAGCAGCTGAGCATCTCCATTGCGGTTATAAAGCCAGATGACCGCGAGCGCATTGTCCTGCCAGCGAAACTTTCCCCAGTCCTTGAGTGGGCGAGACTTCAAAGTTCGCAGTTGATAGCCGAAGTAGCGCTCAAGAAGAGGGATGACCCGCGGATCGCTGGTTGCCTCCTGATATTGGATCAGGGCTTTCAGCATAACCATGCGTGGCCACCAGTCTTCGTTCGACGCGGGGCCAATCATGCCACTGGGCGCCTGGTGCATGATCGTCCACTCGATGAATTTCTGAGCCTTCGCCTTCAGGCGCTCATCCCCGAGTTGGTAGGCGAGCGGAACGAGGCCATCCACGAAGTAAGGGCCGCGTTCCCAGGACTCTCCTGAGCCTCCGAGCCACCCACTCTTCGGACCGACATCCGGCCATACCTCGTCGAGATGCCCACCAAGGCCGGAAGCCTGCGTCTGTAACTGCGCGAGCAGCCATCCCGTCGGCCGAATGGAGCCAAGCGGCAGGGTAAAGAAAGCGTTCGGGGCGAGAGGAGCACGATTCTTCACCACCCCCTTCGAAGAGGTGCCGGTCTGTTCAGAGGATGTTTGCGAAGCATCGGCGCAGCGTGAGTGCAGGGCTGCAACGGCTGCAACGGCGCCCGCCTGTTTGAGAAAGGTACGGCGACTCCGGGAAGACGGACGGGTGTTGCTCATGGGAACTCCAAAAGATTGAGAAAAGAATCGCAATGCCGGATCTGGCAACATTACGAGGCGTCAAGTTCAACGTGGGTGGAATGCGACAGCGTGGCGCGGTCGAGCAGGATACTGCTTCCTTCAATGGCACCAAGGCTGGCTTTGCGAATCGGATTACCGTCGGGCGGGTGAATGTGTACACGGACGTCTCCGGTAAATCCATCGGATACATCAAGGACGATCCTCCAACTGCGGTCGGAGAGCGCAGTCGTCTTCCACCCGATACTCCCGAAGCGAGTCGGGCAATGCTTTACGGATATTCTCTTCGAATTTGCAAACCAGTGCTTTGGCGCTGCCTTCTGCAGATGGCATACGTCGGCATCACTCTCTTCGTAACAGAGCAGCCAACGCAACCCCATGGCGGGCTGAAGCGTGCTGTTGATGACCGACGCCCAACCGTAACGATTTCCTTCGCCAGCAAAACTTCCGGGGATCATCGCATCTTCTGGCGCATATCGGTTGCCGGAGTCTGCCGCGTAACAGAGCAACGCGTAAAGGTTCAGCAGGAAGGGACGATAATCCTCCTGGCGGATCTTCACGGCAAGGCTGCCGTGGTCCATGAAGTTTGAGGTGCGGGCCCATGCGCCATCGGTGTGGAGTCCGAGAATCTGCATGCCGGCGATCTCGCGATGGCGCAAGTGGCCTTTATCGAGCAAAGGGTCGCCCCAGTCGGCGAGGAACCAGTCCTGCATGAAGCGATGATTCTCGTAGCTGGATAGCTCTTTGGGCTGGCGGTGAATGTCGTCGGGGGTAAACGGCGTAATGCCCTCAGCCTTCATCTCCGGGGCGCGCAGGAGCATGGTCGCTGCCAGCGAAGCCTCAATGTTGGTCCGCATCTCCTTCGCAATGGATTCGTAGCGGGCGGAGGAGGCTAACAGGGTGTCGTCGTGCACCGCCGTTCCAGCCAGGTGGAGACATCGGGCGTGCTCGTTGAGCCCTCTCCAGATCACGGCGGAGTTCTGGTAGTAGAGCGGATGAGAGTTGGGAAAGTCGTTGTCTGGATCTCCGAGATCGGCCTCCGGTGAACCGTAGATAAGCCCATACCGGCGATCGCCTGGCGCGAAGGTCCGTTTGCTGTAGTCGTATCGTTCGAGGACGTAGCCGATCATTCGCTCGAGCACCGGCAATCTCTTGCGCAACGCCCCGACGTCCCGGGTGTAGTCATAGGAGCGTGCCGAGTTCATCAGGAAGATGCCCGTGTTTAGCGGAGCTTCGACCTGGTCCTGTGTGTTGTATAGAAAATTTCCGTTGGGAAGGATGTACTTGTCCAGATAGTATTGCGCGTACACATCACCATCATGGGTAAGTCCCCACAGCTGTTGTGCCCAGATGAACTCATAATGCGCGACAGGAAATAGTGCGTGGCTGCGCTCAGGAATCTTGGTGTAGGCGCCTTCTCCGATTTGATAGGTAGGCTCGAGCCCGCGATAGCTGCACCTTGAAAGTGTGATGCCAGCGCGCGAAGCATCAAGCAGCCAGGAGTCGGGAATGTCGACGGACATCGAAGTCTCATAGAGCGTCGACCAACGGTTCCAGATGCCAACTAGTTCGGAGAAGAACCCTGAAGCGTTGCAGTTCCAATAGCGTTC
>Ga0302319_10002450_pt1 | contig 40007 bp, 33 predicted proteins | sample Bog_T0_2_FD_203319 | JGI IMG/M metagenome (GOLD analysis project Ga0302319, IMG submission 203319) | Peat permafrost microbial communities from Stordalen Mire near Abisko, Sweden - Bog_T0_2 | ecosystem: Environmental > Terrestrial > Soil > Wetlands > Peat | place: Sweden: Abisko, Stordalen Mire... | reverse complement strand
CGACCAAGGAACCCGCAGGATAATTTTTGCCGTTGACAGTAAACGCTTGCAACGCTTTCATCACGCTAACGCCCGTCTTCAGCAACGCATTCACGAATTTAGTAGCGGTGGCAAAGTCGGCTTGGTCGGAAGGAATGATGTAGCCGCGGGGATCGCGGAACTTCGGGTCGTGCAACACCGATTGATAAAGCTCGGCTTTGAGCGTGGTGGCGCGCAAACCGCCAGTGGATAAGCTGGCAGGCAACTCAGTATCGGCGCCAGCGGGGCCGGCAGCTGCCTTTAGAGCTTCAATGCGGCGCGGCGTAATGGTCCAATGATCTTCCGAGCCATTTTGAATAGAGTGCTTGCCCATGACATACAGATCGTAGAGCAGCGTCTCCCGATTGCGCGAGGCATAATCCAAGACCGCGCGATTGTTACTCATTTCGTAATCAATCGATTGCCGGTAATGCCAGGTTTGCGGTGCCACCGGCAGCGGCCAATCGCCCGTGGGCAATTGTTTATCGGCCACTAGCGGAATCTGCATGGGCGTGGGATTTCCAATAATCTCCGTAAGCAAACCGATCATGTTGTGGAAGTAACAGATCGTGCGCAACCCTCCGTTCCACCAGGTAGAGTAATTGGCGCCCGATCGTTGCGCCGAACCGCCTTTACCTTCAGCTACTAAGCGTTGATGCATGGCGGTGCCAACGGCTTCGACATCCAGCGGCATCAATGGATCGAAGGTATAGTTGAACGGATCGCGAAAAGGCGGCATGAAAATCACCGCACCCGCGGGACCCGTTTGGTGATGGTTATAAACAATCTGCGGAAACCATTCAATGAATAACTGGCGATTCATGTTAGTGCTTTCCGGCATGTTAGACATGTAGAAATCGCGGTTATTATCGTGGCCAATATAGTGTTGGAACAAGACTGGCAAATTACTCAAGCTGCGCTTCAGCGGGTCACTCTCACGCATGTACCAATTGGCCACCAACTCCTGGCCATCTGGATTGGCCAGCACACAAAGAATAATGGTGTCATCCAGAAAGCGCATTGTTTCCGGATCTGTGCGGCTCACCATCTGGTAAACCTCTTCCATCTCCTGTTGTGAACCAACGGTCTCACTCGCGTGCAGGCCGCCGTCAATCCACACGATCGCCTTTCCTTCGCGCGCCAGCGCGTGCGCTTCTTCATCGCTCAAACCCTCAGCATGCGCCAACTTCTGCGAAATCTGTTTGTAGTGTTCGAGGTTCTTAATATTGGCCGGCGAACTAACGATGGCCATATATTGGCGGCGATTCTCGGCGGTGGGGCCGATATCCACCAGCTTCATGCGATCTGATTCGGCCGCTAACTGGTGCCAGTACTTATCAAGCTGCGTGTAATTGGCGATGTGGTAATCATCGCCAATGTTGAAGCCCAGCGCCTCTTTCGGTGTCGTAATAGCAGATGCCGTTTGCCCGGCTGCCTGCGTCACTAACAAGAGTAAGACAGCGCCGAACAAACGGCATTGTGGAGACATGATTGTCCTTGTTTTTGGAAATTCTTAAAGTTGGGGCGGAGGACCACCAGCAGGCGGACCACCGGCGGGAGGAGGGCCACCACCGGGAGGCGGCGGACGGTGCGCCTCACGCTCAGCGGTTTCTCTAGCAGCGCGTTCCTTGGCTGCTTGAATTTCATCGGCGAAAAGTTGATGCGACAAAGGATGGCCGTTGCCTTCGTGACACGTAAAGCAGCGAACTTCCGGCTTGCCTTCGAAATTGTGTTCGTTGATGGCCGCCACCATATCAATCATCTTGCGCGCGGTCTGCTTTTCCTTCTTGTCATCAACATCCATCTTGTGCTCCACGTGACAGTGTTGGCAGTTTGTGCCGAGCGACCAGGCGAAGTACATCATGCTGTTCATAAATTCCGAAGCAGGCAAACCCTTCAGCGCCTCGGTTTTGACGTTCTTGTAATGGACGCCCGCCAACTCTTCCGGTTTGCGTAGCGGTTCACCAGCAGCGTCATCTTGCTTCTCCATCACAACGACGCTCTGCGTGGGGCGTCCTTCGTTCGAGCCGTTTTCAGTCATCGTCAGAGTCGTGCCATCGGCCGAAAGCTCATAGGTTCGATCGAATCCACCAGGCCTCCCAGCCACCTCGCCCTTCACCACCACTTTGTTGGCTTCAATCGCGCCGGTTAATTCAGTGGGAACGCCCAGGTAGTAACTAACCTTCGGTTTGCCATTCACAAAGAAGGCAAGCTTGGCGCGCTGTTCACCACGCTGGCCCCATGTCCCGGTGGTTTCGGTGATTTGCAGCGCTTCTTCCTTGGTGCGGTTATTGAACACCGCGTTCTTTTGCTCAATGATTACCAGATACGTGATCACGGGCGGCCCTTGCCGCTTACTTTTCTGAAGGTTGGCGCGCCAAACTCCCGATAGATCGGGCGCTTGCGCCATCATAAGGGTGCCGGTCAACACAGCAATAGCTACTAATTTCGTCATACGGAATGCCGAGAATTATATCATTTGTTCGCGCCCACCCAATAGATGGTGCACTCGTCTACGTCTTGCTTGTGAGGGTATGAACCGGGCCCCAACCTCTCCATCTCAGGATCGGAACAGGACTGAATTGTGTCGAACTCGTGGCGCGCAAATTGCTGCTTTAATTCCGCTTCAGAAACGAGATGCTCTAATCTCTCCTCCCTTGGCGGCAGCGCCAGCGCGTGCGTGTAAGAACATTCCATGCCCGAGGGAGGGCTCACTCCCATGGCGAAGTACACCAATTCATCGGCGAAAATGCGTCCTCCCTTGGGAGTGACGGCGGCCACTTTCTTCGCTAGCGTTTCATACTCCTGCCACGTCGTTTGATCGGACATTTGCGCCAGGTAATTGGTGAACATCAGTGACATGAGACCGCCCGCGATCAGCGCCGGCTTTTTAGGAACCGCGGCGTAACCCATCTGGCAGGCGATTGAGTAGAGCCCTGCCATGCCGACGATCGTCAGGAATGGAACCAGCAATAGATAATAGCGGCCGAAGGTAGGATGTGGCGTGCAGAGATAGGCTCCCTCCGCCGCGGCAATCCACGCAGCCAGATAAAATGCTCCTTTTTCCGCGCGCGCCCAGTCGCAGCGCCGCATCAGAAACACAAGGCCCGCAATGGCGAGTAAAGCCAGCGTGAGCGCTTGGGTGGAATCAACCAGACTCGTGAAGACCAATAAATCATGATGGTTAGCCATCGCCGACGGCCAGTCCACCCGCCGGTACAAAGCGTGGTATCTCACAATGTTGAAGAGTGTTTGCTCGGGGTTCTTGATGTAGAGCCATAGCACCGGGAGAAACGCCAAACCTACTCCCACGACAAAGGCCAGTACTTTTCGAAACGGCAAACCAACCCGATCGTAACGCCACAACCAAATGAGCAGTACCGGCAGAATCGGCGCGGTGAGGAGCGAGGAATCAGCCGCTATGCCCGCCAGCAACCCGCAACCCAGCGGCAGCCAAACGCTGACGCGCGCCGGAGTGGCCAACGCCAGCCGGTACGCCGCCACACTGAAGAACAAGCAAATCCCATAAGCCTGTCCCGCGGTAGCGAATTGCAGCACCACTTCATTCAAACCCACGAACACAGCCGCACACAAAGCACATGCCAATCGCCAGCGCTGCACCGGAAAGCGCGTCAACACGTATTGTGCGGTCAGTAACATAGCGCCAATTGTGAATAGCGCCGCTGCTACGTGAACCGCTTGCCAGTGCTGCCCGAAAATTCGAATGATGCCGGCGTTCAGAAACGCATTCAGCGGAGTCTGTGGGAAGCAAAAGTCGAGATAAGGCAATTTGCCCAGTGAAATCTGTTGCGCGGCCATTAGGTGATAGCCCTCGTCCCAAACAAATGAGCGGGTTACTGCGTAAGACAAGGTCAGTGCGGAAATGGCCACGATAAGTAGCCAAAACCTCCACGTCCCACGAGTCTCCCCTGATACATCTCCCATCTCCCTCGCATCCGCTTCCACCGTTTCGTTCATCGCAACATTCTCTTTCCCCAAATGTAGCGAATCCACATCGGAATTTTTTTCCAATTCTGGCACTTGACTCTGACCACAATTTCCGGCTATTATCTAAGCTCTAAAGGTAAATCAGATGACTTCAATCACATGTGTATGGCTGGGACTCCCCACCCTCACCGGTACGGATTCGCATGAATCTCGTACAGCGGCATGCGATTGGATTCTCTCGGCCGGAAGCGCCTTCGCTTTGCGATAGAGCGGTAGGCCACTTTTCAGTGCGCCGGGCTCGATACCCAAGCTCGGCAAAGCGTCTGACAACCTAAATCCAATTTTCTTTTTTCTGAAGCCGTTTTTTCGCGGCTTCATTAGTGGAGGTTTATTTCTCTAAGCATCATTCATTTAATGCAGTAAGTCGAAGGTACACAATGCTATGGAAGCGAATTATTATCGGTGATTATGAGCGCGCCTTAGTGACGACGGGTGGACGCTTTGGCGCTATTCTCGCGCCTGGTGACTACCATCTTTCCACAACGCCCAAAGTGTCTCTGGACGTTGAGACCTTCGACGTGCGCAACCTTGTCTTCCGTAGCGTCTGGGCAGACTATTTGGCGAAAAAGCGACCGGAGGTGACCGAACGTTATTTCACCCGCATTGAAACCAACGAACGGCAGGTCGCCATGGTTTACGTCAATGGCGAGTTATTCCAAGTCCTGCTGCCTGCCAAGCGAATGCTGTTTTGGCGGGGCGCAGCGGAAGTTACTGCAGAGGTAGTCAACGTCATCGACGAGCACAAAGCGCGGCCCAAATACGGGCGTGCCAAAGCCGCCAGGGCGTGAGTCTAAAGGTGCAAGCGCTCTTGCCTGGAGTTGAGCGCTTGCACATACAATAGTCAGATTCGTAACTCAGCCCAATCTGGAAAATAAGTGAAAGATAAATGGATATGACCGCCAAAGAACTACTTCCTCCCTGTGGACAACGCCGAGATCGCACACCCGAACAAATTGCCGCCGCGGCCACCTCCGGCTTGGACTACCCGGCAACGCAAGTCGGCGTCGTTGGCAATATTACCGTTTCCTATGACTCATCGCTCGGCGCACAGGGTCTAACCTTGGCGCAGCAGCTTTTGAGTTCAGTCAGCGGGCCATACAACGACATGCAGACATTCTTCGGCATCACGGGAGGAGCCGTGCAAGTCGTGATCGCGCCACTCAGCGGCAATAACGATGGATCTGGCGGTGCGTATCACTATGGCTGCGACTTCACTACAGGCGGCGTACTTTACCTGGACGCCACGTTCGCCAGCACAACCGCCAATCCGCTCGATCTAGAAGTAGGCCTGTATGTCGCTGAGTTAAGTGAGTCGTTCATGGGTCCACAAGGCGGCGGCTGGGTTTGCGGCTCGAGTAACGGCGAAGGCCTTTCGCGTTTCTGCGCGGAACAAGAAACGCCCACCGGCACGCTGGACGCATTTGCCACCGGACCAGCCTGGGCACAAGCGGGCTTTCCAGACTGGGTGACCAAGACCGAATCAACTGACCAGGACGCGGCCTCCACCGGTTGCGCGATTGTCTACATCTATTGGATGGTCTCGCTCGGCTTCACTATTCCGCAGATCGTGCAAGCGGCGGGCGCTACCCTCTCGGCAAACTATCAAAAGTTGACGGGCAAAACGTCAGCCTATCAAGACTTGTTGGCGGCGGTGCAAAAGTTGTCTGTCACCGCAGACGACCCGTTCGCTTAAACCCCAATGTCTTCATTCCACAAGGTCGGCTTATCCGCAATAAACTGCCGCATGAGTTCAATGCATTCGGCATCTTGCAATACGTCGACTTTGATTCCATTGGTCCGCAGATACTCTTCCGCGCCCAGGAACGTCTTGTTCTCGCCCGCGATCACGTGCGGGATTTTGTAGAGCAGAATCGCGCCGCTGCACATCGGGCACGGCGACAGCGTGGTGTAAATAGTGCAGCGCTGATAAACCTTGGCCGGCAAGCGACCGGCATTTTCGAGACAATCCATCTCTCCGTGCAAAATAGAACTGCCGTTCTGGACGCGGCGGTTGTGCCCCCGCCCAATGATCGACCCGTCAAGCACCAGCACCGACCCGATCGGAATGCCTCCCTCGGCTAAACCCAACCGAGCCTCTTCAATCGCCGCAGCGAGAAACTTATCGGAACTCATCCTGCTTTCATCCTAACCTCACAGTGTGTCCCGCAGCCAACGCGCTACTCTGAAAGCGAATGGAGACTCCCGAAGCGGCCCTTGAACAAGGCCGGCAAAAACTGGTTGAGTTGCGGCTCATCCTTCTCAACCTGCACAAGGCTTTGCTCGATTCAGAGCGAACCTCCTATGAAATTACGCATGGCTCAGTGGGTTCGCCCTCGGCCTTTTTGCAACTCCTGATTAACGATCCCTCGTTCCAATGGCTGCGGCCCATCACTACCTTAATTGTGCAAATAGACGAGACGTTAGCGGCGAAAAAACCGCCAGCCTCCGAGCGCGATTTCGAACAGTTGATTGCCGATATGCGCGCGCTGCTTTCACCCTCGCGCGAAGAAGCCGATTTCTGGAAACGCTATTTTGCCGTGGTACAGCGTGACCCCGCGGTAGCCGTCTTGCACGAAAAGATGGAAGCCGCCTTCGCCGCTTAGCGGTAGGCCGGTACGCCGGTTACCTTTTCGCCAATCACCAGCGCATGAATGTGATCGGTACCCTCATAGGTCTTCACCGTTTCCAGATTGCACATGTGGCGCATGATCGGATATTCGTCCATGATCCCGTTGGCGCCCAGCAAATCGCGCGACAGCCGCGCGCATTCTAACGCTATGGCGACATTGTTGCGCTTCAACATAGAGATATGCGCGGCCTCCACCTTGCCCGCGTCTTTTAACTTGCCCACTTGCAAGGCGAGTAACTGGCCCTTGGTGATTTCGGTAATCATCCACGCTAGCTTTTCTTGCACCAATTGATGGCTGGCAATCGGTTTATCATCGAACTGCCTACGCGTAATGGTGTAACTGCGTGCGGTTTCAAAACAATCCATAGCCGCACCCAACACGCCCCAGCCAATTCCGAAACGCGCTTGCGATAAACAACCCAATGCAGCTTTTAACCCTTTCGCCAGGGGCAAAGCATTTTCTTCGGGTATGGCGCAATCGGCCAAGTGCAGGCTCGACGTGACTGATGCGCGCATCGATAATTTGCCGTGAATATCAGACGCTTGATAACCCTTAGTTCCTTTCTCCACCAGGAAACCTTGTATGCCCTGCGGCGTGCGCGCCCAAACAATCGCCACATCCGCCAGCGTGCCATTGGTGATCCAGGTCTTCTCGCCATTCAGAATCCACTGGCTGCCGCGCTTTTCCGCCGTCGTGCGCATGCCCGAAGGATTTGAACCGAAATCAGGTTCCGTCAAACCGAAGCAACCGATGGCCTCGCCCGCTTGCAACTTCGGCAACCAACGCTGTTTCTGTTCTTCCGTGCCGTAAGTGTAAATCGGATACATCACTAACGCGCCCTGTACACTCACAAAACTGCGCAATCCCGAATCGCCACGCTCGATTTCCTGCATGAGCAAACCGTATTCGATATTGTTCATGCCGGCGCAGCCAAAGCCTTCCAGATTCGCCCCGAAAAAACCCAGCGCGCCCATTTCGCCAACCAAGTGCTTCGGCAGACAAGCATTGTTGAACGCATCGCGAATAATTGGAATCACTCTGTCATCGACAAATTGGCGTGCAGTTTGCCTCACCAATAATTCCTGCTCACTCAGCAGTGAGTCGAAATGCATGTAGTCAACACCAGGGAAACGGGCCATAGGGTTCTGATTTCAATGTACCGTGTCAAAAAAAAGCATACTTCGCGCGCTTTGTTTCGAACAGATCAATAAATTGGGATTCAAAAAAAGATCATCGGAATTCTGCTAGGTGTCAGAAGTCACATTCCTGAGTCCTAGGACGCTACACAATCCTCAAATGGGTATTCATTAACGTATGGAAAACCAAAGACGATTGACAACAGCGGCGCTCGCCATTTTAATTCTTACTGTCTTTTGCCTGACAGGTTGCGGATCCTCTCGGGCCGTGGAGGCGGCGGGGCCACCACCTCCCATGCCGGTGTCGGTGGTGGAAGTTCACCAGCAAGACATTCCTCTCTACACCGAATATGCCGCGCAGACGTACGCGCGCGACATGGTAGAGGTGCGGGGCCGTGTCGACGGCTTCATCGAACAGCGCCTTTTCCAAGCCGGCTCAGATGTGCGGGCGGGGCAGCTACTCTACACGCTCGACTTGCGCCCGTACTCTGCTGACGTGCAAAAAGCACAAGCGGATTTAAACCAGAGCCAAGCAAATCTCGAATTCGCCAGGAAGCAAGTGGCGCTCGCTCAAGCAGAAGCGAACTTGGCCCAAGCGAATGCCAATCTCGTCAAAGCGCAGCAGGACGTTGACCGTCTGAAACCACTGGTTGAGAAGGAAGCGGCCGCGAAACAAGATCTTGACGCTGCGCAAGCCGCGCTCGACGCCAATAAGGCAAACGTCAATTCGCTGAAGGCCAATGTTGAGCAAACGCGCCTGCAGACCCGCACTAATATCGATTCGGCCACAGCCCAAGTAGCTTCGAGTCGCGCGCTGTTACGTACAGCCGAACTCAATTTGGGTTATGCCAGCATTACGGCGCCCATATCGGGTCGCATCGGTGACAGCCTGATTCAAGTAGGAGGCCTGGTCTCAAAAACTTCCACCCAGCCGCTCACGACTATTGTCCCCCTCGATCCCATCTGGGTCCGTTTCAAAATTAGCGAAAGCGAATACTTGCGTCAACAAGACTCTGCGAAAGCTTGGAAAACTGACAGGCCTGAACTTCATCTTCTTCTCGCCGACGGTTCGACGCTGCCTGGCGTTGGCCAAATCCGCGACACGCTCAACCAGGTCGATCAAAAAACGGGCACGCTGGAAGTGCAGGCTACCTTTCCGAATCCGAATCACGTGCTGCTGCCTGGCCAGTTCGGCCGCGTTCGCCTAATCACTCATCAGGCCAAAAATGTCATCCTCGTCCCACAACGCGCCGTGCAAGAAATGCAGAGTATGCAATCGGTGTTCACGGTTTCCGCTGACAACAAAGTGGAGGTCAGAGGCATTGTCACCGGTGAACGCACTGGCGACGATTGGATCGTCGAGCAAGGGCTTAAACCCGGTGACAAAGTCATCGTCGAAGGCGTGCAAAAGGTTCGCCCCGGCTCGCCCGTACAAACTACACCTTACAAAGCGCCCCCCGCTTCCTCCGAGCAGAACAAGGGTTAATGCATGGCTAAATTTTTTATCAGTCGTCCCATCTTCGCCATCGTCATCGCTATTGTAATTGTGCTGCTGGGCTCAGTGGCGATACCGTCTTTGCCAATTGCCACTTATCCGGAAGTAGTTCCTCCCGTAGTAGAAATCACCGCCGTCTACCAAGGTGGCAACGCTTCCGATTTGGAGAAGACTGTCTCCCAACCCATTGAACAGCAACTCACGGGCTTGGATGGCATGCTCTATTACTTCGCGCGCGCCTCGAACAACGGGACGCTGACGATTGACGTAACGTTCGAGCTTGGGACCGATCCAGATCTAGCCACCGTCAAGGTGCAAAACAAAGTCAGCACGGCTCTGCCTTTGTTACCTCCCGAAGTACAGCGTGTCGGCGTTACAACCAAAAAAGTTTCGTCATCATTCCTCCTTTTCGTCGCTCTCACATCTCCCGATAATCGCTACGACTCGCTGTTCCTCAACAATTACGCTGCCATCAACCTAGTGGACAAAATCGGCAGTCTCCCAGGCGTGGGCAACTCCGTGCTTCCTGGCGGAGAGACGTACAGCATGCGCGTCTGGCTTAATCCGGATAAGCTGTCTCAACTTGGGCTGACGGACACAGATGTAAGCAACGCTATTCAAGCGCAGAACCGCCAGAACCCCGCTGGCTCAGTAGGTCAACCTCCCAGCGGCCACGGTGCCGATTTTCAATACCCTGTGAATGCCCAGGGCCGTCTGGTCACTCCTAACGAGTTTGGAGACGTGATCATTCGTGCTCAGCCTGACGGCTCAATGCTGCGCGTCCGTGACGTCGGCCGTGTGCAGCTCGGTGCCCAAGATTATTCCAGCTTCACTTACTGGAATGGCCGCACCGCCGCTTTCATCATTGCTTATCTCGCTCCCGGCGCCAACGCCGTCGAGACGCAGAAGAACATCGTAAAGTTCATGCAGCAAGCCAAGACGTCGTTCCCGGTGGGCTTGGAATACAAGATCCCCTATGACTCCACGCGCTTTGTCACTCAGTCGATCTCCGAAGTCATCGAGACTCTTTTCGCCGCGGTAGGCTTGGTGATCTTAGTCGTCTTTATCTTTTTGCAGAATTGGCGCGCCACGCTTATCCCGCTGCTCACTGTGCCCGTCGCCGTCATTGGAACTTTCGGGCTGTTCCCCCTGCTCGGCTTCTCCATCAACACCACCAGCTTGTTTGGCCTAGTCCTCGCCATCGGCATCGTCGTTGACGATTCCATTGTGGTGGTAGAGGCGGTACAACTCAACATCGACCGAGGCATGGAACCGCGCGAGGCCACTGTCAAAGCACTCGCCGAAGTGTCAGGACCAGTCATCGCTATCGCGTTCATTTTGGCGGCGGTCTTCATCCCTGTCGCGTTTCTCGGTGGCATCAGCGGTCAAATCTACCGGCAATTCGCACTCACCATCGCCGCGTCTGTCATGATCTCCGCCTTCAGCGCTCTCTCGCTCAGCCCCGCCTTGAGCTCCATGATTTTGCGGCCCAAAACTGAATCAAAAGGCTTGCTGCGAAGATTCTTCGGCAAATTCAATCAAGCATTTGAGTGGACTACGAATCACTACCTCGGTGCCGTCCGTGGCCTTGTTCGCAAGAGCGTCTTGGCGCTCGTCGCGCTAGCTGCTCTTTACCTTTGCACGGGCGGTCTGTTCAAAATTCTCCCAACCGGTTTCTTGCCCGATGAAGATCAAGGTGTCTTCATCTCCGCCGTTCGACTGCCCGATGGCGCATCCGTCGGCCGCAATATTGCTACCAGCAAGCAAGTGGAACAAGTTCTGCAAAGCACGCCAGGCGTGGCCGACGTATCTGTCGTCGGGGGGCTAGATATCCCAACCGCCACCAACAACTCTAATGTCAGTACTGTCTTTGCCACGCTCAATCCGTGGGATGAACGCAAAGCGAAAAATGTTCAGTTTACCAGCATCCTCGGTTCGGTGCAGCAAAGATATTTCGGTATCAAAGACGGATTCATCTTCGCCTTCGGCTTACCTCCCATTCTCGGTTTGGGCACGTCCGGCGGCTTCGAATTCATGCTCGAAGATCGCTCCGGCGGTGATGTGGATTCGCTCGCTCAAGCTACCGATCAATTGGTGAATGCCTCGCGTAGCCGTCCTGAACTGGCGAATGTCATCAGCACCTTCCGAAACACCGTTCCGCAATATAAAGTAGCGCTCGACCGCGAAAAAGCCGAGACCATCGGCGTGCCAATCACCGATGTCTATGACGCATTGCAGACTTTTCTGGGCGGCCTTTATGTGAACGATTTCAACCGTTTTGGCCGAACCTGGCGCGTCTATCTCGAAGCCGAAGAGCAATTCCGTCAACAGCCAAACGATATCAATCGCTTCTACGTGCGCTCCTCCCAAGGTGAGATGGTGCCGTTAAGTACCCTTGTGAAAATTACCCCCACGGTAGGACCTGAAGTGATCTACCGCTATAACCGGTATCGCGCCGTCAAAATCATCGGCACTGCTGCGCCCGGCTATAGTTCGGGCCAAGCGGCCGCCGCGATGGAGGATTTAGCCAAACAACTCCCCAGCGGTTTCGGTTACGAATGGACCGGCACGGTTTACCAGGAGAAGCTTTCCCAAGGCAAAGAAGGCTACACCTTCGGGCTTGCTGCCGTCTTAGTGTTTCTCTTTCTGGCCGCCCTTTATGAAAGCTGGTCAACTCCCATGGCAGTCATTCTCGCTGTGCCTCTGGGCATCTTTGGCGCGCTTGTTGGCATCTGGATGCGCAGTTTCAACTACGATCTCTATACACAAATCGGCATCATCACTTTAATCGGTTTAGCCGCTAAAAACGCCATTCTTATTGTGGAGTACGCGAAACTCCGCCAGGAAGAAGGCATGACCATTCAACAGGCGGCCTTGGAAGCCGCTCATCTCCGACTCAGACCCATTCTTATGACATCGTTCGCGTTTATCTTGGGAGTTCTGCCGCTCGTCATCGCCACTGGCGCGGGAGCTGGTGCCCGCCGCGCTCTTGGCACCACTGTATTCAGCGGAATGCTAGCGGCCACTCTCCTAGCTGTTTTCATTGTTCCCGTTCTGTATGTTGTCGTGAATCGTTGGAGAGCCCATAAGCCAGTGACCGAAGACGAATCCGCGGATAAACCAGAAGCCGTATTGGCGGGAGGTGAACGCTAGTGCGATCTCCCATCCTCTCAGTAATTCTGGGCTTGACACTGCTCACTGGCTGCGCCGTGGGCCCTAACTATCACAGGCCGCCAGTGACAACTCCCACCCAATATCGTCAACCTACACCGCCTCCCGAGCCGCTCGACAAGGCCTCGCTTGCCGATCTGCAATGGTCCACTCTCTTTCAAGACGACGTTATTACGAACCTTGTCAAATCCTCGCTAACGCAAAGTCATGATCTGGAAGCCGCCACGCAGCGCGTCATTCAGGCGCGTGCGCAGTTGGGCATCTCGCGTTCGCAGCTTGCTCCAAATATTACGGCATCCGGAAGTTATAACGCCACTCGCTCCTCCTCAGTCGGCTCTTTTGTCTTCCTCCAGCCCGGCACCAATCTGGCTGCCAGCTACACACAAGCAGGGTTTAACCTCTCGTGGGAGTTAGACGTCTGGGGCCGCATTCGCCGTTTGAATCAGTCGGCACGCGCCCAATATTTGGCCAGTGAAGAAGCCCGCCACGCCGTGATGGCCAGCCTGATTGCCGATGTAATTACGTCTTATCTAACTCTCCGTGAGCTAGACCTGGAACTGGAGATCAGCCGCAAGACTGAACAGGCTGGACAAGACGGTTTAAAGCTCACTCAACTCCGCAAGAGCCAAGGCGCCGCCAGTGGACTCGATGTACGGCAGGCCGAAGAACTGCTTTACACCGCCACGGCACAGGTGGCCGCCACCCAGCGAGCAATCGCCGAGACCGAAGATCAGATCAACTTACTGCTGGGTCAAAACCCCGCCGATGTGACACGCGGCAAACCTCTGATCGACTTAGTGGGACCATCCAAAGTTCCCGCCGGTCTCCCCTCCGCTCTTTTGGAGCGACGCCCCGATATTAGACAAGCTGAGCAAACGCTAATCTCCGCAAATGCGCAGATCGGCGCGGCCGAAGCGCAATACTTCCCGCAAATCACGCTGACGGGATTTCTTGGCGTGCAGAGCCGCGGCCTCAGCAACCTTCTGACTGCGCCCGCCAGAGATCAAAGCCTGGCCCCGGGCGGCCTGCTTCCCATCTTCAACGCCGGCCAGATTCGTAATAACGTGCGTCTCACTAAAGCGCAGCAACAAGAAGCCGTCGCAAACTATCGCAAAGCCATCAACACCGGCTTCAAGGAAGTATCCGATGCACTCACCGACGTGGAAAAGAATCGCGAGCAGCGCGAACAGGAAGAGCTTCTCGTAAACGCCCTGAAAGATGCCACTAACCTTTCTACCCTGCGTTATAAAGGCGGACTCGATAGCTATCTCCAAGTGCTCGATTCGGAACGCAATGAGTTTTCAGGCGAATTGACTTTGGCCCAGTTACGCAAGAATGAGCTGTTGTCTCTCGTGCAACTGTATCGCGCTTTGGGTGGCGGCTGGCAGAATCCGTAACTTGCCTCGCGCGATACTGGAAGGCATGCAGTCTGCTCCCAAGGCGGGTTTTTCGTATTTAGTTGAGCAACTAAAGCGCCCGTCTTCGTCACATGTTTTTATTTTGGAAGGCGAGCCCGCCGAGTGCGCACAGTTAGCGTCGGAAATCGCCTCTCATCTCGGCCGCGAGATTCATACCGTCTCCAAGAATGGCGACTGGAACAGCACGATCGCCGCGATCACCCCGTCCGCGCAAAGTTCTTCCATTCTATTTTTCGACGAAGCCGACGCGCTCTTTGGCAAAAGAACCACCGTGAACGATTCGCACGACCGCTACGCCAATCTGGCCGCGGCCTTCCAGGGCCTGATCTTTCTAGGTGTTGGCAAATCCTATCTGCTCCCAACGGCTTTCACCCAATGCGCAAAAACTATCATGGTTCACAACTATTGGTCATAGGCACTTTCGTGCTAGCGTGAACCTAATGGACCCCGTCGCCATCCGCACCTTCCTCAACGAGACCGAAGCCGACATCGCCCAAGGTGCCCTGACGGCCTTTGGCATCGAATCCTTCCTCAGCCACGACGACTGCGGCGGCCAGCGACCTCACCTTAACCTCGTCGGCGGCATTCGGCTCCTCGTTAATCCCGAGGACGTCGCCCAAGCTGAAGAGGCCTTAACTGCTGCGCCAGAGCCTAAGGCTGATTCCGAATAACCGAGGCCAAAAACGCTAATAGGGCCCGGCAAGCTTGCGCCTACCGGGCCCTATCCGACTCACGAATCCCGTAGCGCGATGCCAATCTCGCTTAGCGAAACGCTTGTCGTACTCAACTGGCCTTTTTGTCGGCTCTCTTCGTCGTTCCCTCGACGCTGACCACCGGTTTCCTCGGTGTAATGAGCGACGTCAAATCAATTTCATCCAGTCCGGTCTCATCCGCCACGGCCAACTGCCTATCCCACTCTGCCATTTTAAGCCTCATCGCGGCATCCAATTCGCCTTCACTGAGTAGATCTGTTGCCGAAAGCCCAAGTTTCGCCAGAATTCGGTCCGCGAGCTGGATTTGTAGTTGCCTGGCGCCTTTTAAGACGTTGTGCGCTTGCGACTGGGAAATCCCAAGAATCCGCGCCAAGCCCCGCTCGGTGAATTCGCCGCTATTGATTCGCTGTTTGACCTGGTCTACCAGGCGGCAACGAAGAATCTCGAACGTGACCCTGTCACGCCCCGAAAGTGATTCCACTCTGAAATAGGGTCCCCTTAATCCCTAAAACTAAACCGCAGTTTACCACTATAGTTGTAAGATATTCCTGGTCTATAACTCCTTTGTTTTGGATGCATTGTGTAAACTCTTCCCCATTTCTCTCATGGGTCCGTGAAAATATTTCAAGGTATTTTTTGAAAAAGTACCATACCTGCTGTATCGTCAAATCATAAAGCGATGCCAATACGAACGCTTATATCGAAACGACAACCTTTGAAATCGAAGAAGGACAAAATGGAGTGGACCCGTTCAGAAACCCTGGCGCTCGCTCAGCAGTCCTGCACATTTTGTTTCGGCTTGGGGATGCGTCCCGGCCGCGCTGGGGCGTCAACCCCCTGCAATTGCGTGTTTAGAGCGATTTTTCGAGCTTGTTACGAAAAATTTCGCCTGTGCGTTGCTAAGGAAAAGCACTTAAGCCGCGTTTCCCTCGAAGCTAACTTGGGGCAAACCCGGCGCTCCACCTGGGGCCTGAAAGACGAAGAATACACCGCTGACTTCTGTTTGGTCAGCCAGCGTAGCCTGTCGCTGCGCGAGCACAGAGTTTTTCGCTATCACTATTTATTGGGTGCCGATTGGAAGCTTTGCTGCTACAAATTAAAGCTTGAACGTGGCGAATTCTTTCACGAAATTTACCGAATTGAACAAAAATTAGGTCGTACATTTCGTGAACTCCAACCCCACGCCCTGTTCCCCGTTGATGAGTATTTCAACGGCACCGGCCGCTACGACAAGCAATCGATGGACATGCTCGATTCCTACGATTTGGACGCCCTGTCCGATGGCTACCAGCAAGACGACGACGGCGAAATCCCGCCGTTCAGAAAAGTTCTCAGATTCCCGATCAAAAGAGCTGCCTAGACAGTTTTCAGTCTTAGTTCCTGCACGGGCCGTCCTGAACAGACGGCCCTATTTTTCATTTCAAACGCTTCGCCAACAATCCCGTAGCCTCATCAAGATCTAGATCCGCCACCAGCAAACCTTCCTTGCCGTAAGGCTGATAACAAAGCAGCGTCCCATCCGGCCGCGCTATGGCTGAAGTACTCGGAGATCCCGCACTCGCGCAGTTTACCGTCGCAAAATAGCAAGTATTCTCCGCCGCGCGGCACAACACCGCTTTCTCATGAAACGTGTTCGCCGGATCGGCAAACGTCGTCGCCACATACCCACCCGGCTCTGCTTCATGAAAATGCGGATGGAATACGACATGGGCTCCCTGGCGCGCCGGCCAGCGCACCGTCTCCGGATACCGCCAACCCTCATGGCAAATCGCCACGCCAAAAATCAGCGCACCCGTCTGGAACACCCGCCGCCCCGTCCCCGCCGCGTAAATCCCCTCCTCCGACGGGTCAATCTGAACCTTATCCTGAAATCCTAACCTGGTCCCATCATTCTGAATCACCAACGCCGTCGCCATCGGCAAACTTCCCGCTAGCCGCTCGGTCCCCAACACAACCGCGATATTTCCTTTCGCCGCCGCAGCCGCCACACGCGTCCAAGCGTTCTCAAGAAAAGCCGCATCCACTGGCGGCACATTCTTCACTGGCGCGCGATAGCCCGGCACAAAGCATTCGGGGAAACAAACCACGCCCGCGCCTTCTTTCGCCGCGCCTGCAATTGCGTCTTCGGCAAGCTTCACCGATTCATCCGGCGTTGCTGGAAACCGTATGTTCGCCAAGGCAATTCGAAACATTTTCATCAATAGTCACTAATACCGCAACGCGTTAGCACCCGCCGTCAAGCAAATCGGTGCGCTTCACGGTAAAACATGACGATGAGCGGCGCAGACCCAAAACCCAAATGGAAACCTCGTCCTCAGAAACGAGTTTCCCGATCGCCAGTCTGATACCGGGCTTAAACGACGCCGGAGTTGAGTATAAGAAATCTACGGGGGCCAGATGCCCAGCACAGTTTTTGTGCAGTAGGCAGAAACTACTCATACCGTAGCGCCTGCAGCGGCTCGATCCGGATAGCTTTGCGAAGCGGCAGCAAGCTAGCCAGAACGCCGGCCGTCAAAAAAATCGCCACGGTCAGGAAGAGAATACCGCCATCCATCTCGGAGACGCCAAACAACAAACTCTTCAACATCCGGGCGGAAGCGAGAGCGAGCGGCACACCGGCCAGCACTCCCAGGCCGATGAGGAAGGTGCTTTCACGCAGGAACAGTTTTGCCACATCGCTCTTCCGCGCGCCGACGGCGAAGCGCACGCCGATTTCACGTGTGCGGCGGGAAACAGCATAGGCGATCAACCCGTAGAGCCCCATGCCGCACAAAAGCGTCACGAGCACGCTGAACAACGTGGCGAGAAATGTTAGCATCCGCTCCGATGTGATGCCCTGATCAATCATCTCCTGCATTTGCTGCACTCCGTAGATAGGCAGTTTCGCATCTACCGTCTGAACCGCCCGCTGAATTTCCGCGACCGCGATTTTGGCCGGCAAGGCTGTTCTCACTAAAATCGAGTAACCCGAGCTGTTCGTCTGCTTTACGGGCAAATAGATGAGGGGCGACATCTTTTCGCGAATATCCTGATAAAACGAGTTCTTGACCAAACCGACAATTTCGACATCGTTGTCTCCCATCTTGATATGCCGCCCGAGAGGATTTTCGCCCGGTATGTACTGCTTGACGAACAGCTCATTGACGATCGCGACATGGGGCGATTTCTTAACGTCACGGTCATTGAAATCGCGCCCCGCCAGCATTGCCTGGCTTAAGGTCTTGAAATAATCCGGGCTGATCGCATTCATATTGGTCTGTAAGTCCGAACTTTTCGGCGGACGGCCCGGAACTTCAAAATCCATGGAGATCATGCCGCCTTCGAGCGGCGTGACCACGGCCATGCTGGCGGCGGAAATCCCAGGTTGCGCGCGGAGGTTCGTCAAAATATCGTCAAAGGCACTGTCGCTTTGTTCCGGCGAATCGCCGCTCATTCTTGGATCTACGCGCAGCATGACTACCCGGCCCGGATCGAAACCGAGATCAATGGTTTTCAGTTTGCCTAGCGTGCGGGTCATCAGACCGGCAGCGAAAAGAATCATCATGGAAAGCGCAATCTCCGCCACTACGAGGAAGCGCCGCATCTTGGCTCCGGTATTGCCCATTTGGCCTTGCGCCTTTTTCAGCTCTGGCACAATCTCAGGCTTAGTCGACTGCCACGCAGGCGCCAATCCGAAGACTACGGCGGTAAGCAATGACAGCAGAATCGCGAAGCCGATCATCAGCGGGTCGAGCCTCACCTGCAGGAAGTTCCCGCTGGGTTTTCCGGCATTGAGATAAAGCGAAAGTGTGTGGATCATCCAATAAGCCAACGCTAGACCAACTGCGCAGCCAGCACAGGCGAGCACCAGACTCTCCACCATGAGCTGCCGTACAAGCCTGCCGCGCGAGGCTCCGAGAGAAAGCCTCACTGCAAATTCCGTGGCACGCGAACCGGCGCGAGCGAGCAGCAAATTTGCTACATTCGCGCAGGCAATCAAGAGCACCAGGCCAACCACTCCCATCAGGATGGTGACGGGCTTGAAGTACGTGTCGTCAACATTCATACCTTGACTGCCGTCGAAGAGCCGGAACGTTGTCATTTGGATTTTCGAGCGTACGCTTGGGTCGACCAACTCCAAACGGAGCGCCCGGCATAGTGGATTGACCATCGCCTCCGCGCGTCGCAGCGTGAGCCCGGGCTTCAAACGAGCTAGTGGCTCAAGCCACGTAAAATTCGACGACTTCAGCATCGTCACGAAAGGGCCGTTCATAAAATCACCCGCTCGCGACACCGGTATTTGCAAATCGATCCTGCTTTGCATCTGTGGGCCAAAGAATCCTTTCTCTGTAACCCCTACGACCGAATATGGATGCGCACTCAACAACAGCGTGCGGCCTAGAATGTGCGGGTCTCCGCCGAAGCGCGCCTGCCACAAGGCGTAACTGATCACGCAGACTGGATTCCCGGTGCCCGCTTGCACATCATCGTCGTCGTTGAGCAGACGTCCCAGCGCCGGCTTGACCTGGAGTGTGGTGAAATACTTCCCCGTTACGACCTCGCCATTCAGAGGCTCGGCGCCGTGATCGGTATTCAAGCTGACTCGAACGGGATAGCGCCCAAGCAGGCCGTCAAAGGCTTGGTTGCGCTTGTCTAACTCGGCGATCATGGGCAAGGAAAAGACATCGTTGATGTGTTTGCCGTTCCTGTATTCCGAGAGCGTGACTAATCGGTCCGCATCGGGCACCGGCAGATGTTTGAACAGCAACGCGTTGACGAACGAAAAAATCGCGGTGTTCGCGCCGATCCCCAGCCCCAGCGACAATATCGCCACCAGGGCAAACACTGGACTCCCACGCAAACTGCGGAAAGCGTACCGCAAGTCTTGGCCAAGCGTCTCGACAAAAGTCCAACCCCATGCCGCGCGCACGTCCTCTTTCGTCAAACCTTCATTCCCCAGCGCCCGCTTCGCTGCGAAGCGCGCTTCTTCGTAAGACATACCGGCCTCGGTTCGCTCCTCCGCCTCTAAGTCCAAATGCGCTTGCAACTCGCGTTCGAGCTCTTGCTCGCGCTGCTTCCGCCTCGAGAACCACATTGCTTAACTCTCCTCTTCTGACGCCGGCTTAGGCCACATCACCCGCGCAATCGCGCCCGTCATCTTCTTCCATTTCACTTCTTCATTCAGAAGCTGCTTCCTTCCGGCCGCCGTCAACCGGTAGAACTTGAATTCGCGCTTCAAATCTTTCCCGGCCGATTCCCACTTCGCGGCAATCCAGCCCTTCCTCTCTAATCTGTGTAGCGCTGGATAGAGCGACCCGTGCTCCACCTGCAACATGTCTTCCGTGGTCCTTTGAATATGTTTCGCAATCTGGTGTCCGTGTGCCGGGCCAAACAGCAGCGTACGCAAAACCAACATGTCTAGCGTGCCCTGGAGCAACTCGATTCGTTCAGTAAAATCCTTACCCATATAGGCTGGTAGACATTCTACCCTAACTTTTTTGAGGCTGGGTAGATATTCTCCACTACCCGAGATTCAGGCAAATCTTATACACACCGTAAGACCGCCAACACTAAGCACCCGCCCTCGCTCCGTTTCGTTTCGGTGCGCATTTCCGATCTGGAACGCGTCTACCCCCGGCATCTGTTTCACATCGGATCTCCGCGTCTTAGCGCAGACAAGACCACACCTTTAACTCCTTTTTAATCAACACTTTCACGCATTCACGCACATGGTTCCTCTAATGCTTTTACCTCTGCGTACCGAGCACAACAAAACGCTCGGCAAGGGGAAGAATCAAAGTGAACGCCGCCAGCAAAACCGCACTATCCAAAAAGCCAGTCGTACCGACCGCCACAGATCAGCATCGCGCTCGCCGTGACGAACTAATGCTTGAGCACATGCCGCTTGTTACAGCCATTGCCGCTCACATCCAAAAGTCCATCCCGGTTCACGTTGAATTAGACGATCTGATCCACGCTGGCATTATGGGTTTGTTTGACGCCGCCACCAAATACCGCGACGATAAAGAAGTCGCTTTCCCCACCTACGCCAAGCATCGTATTCGTGGAGCCATCTTAGATAGTCTGCGCCAGCAAGATTGGGCCTCGCGCGATTTGCGCAAACGCTATAAACAGGTTGAAGCCGTCACTCGCGAATTGACTTTGAAATTAGAACGCGCCCCCACCGACGCCGAAATCGCCAACCACATTGGCCTCTCGCCGCGCCGCTGGCAAGCACTCATGGTCGATTTCCGCAGTCTGGGCATTGTCGCCATTCAGCAACATCCCAACGATCGTGAAGATCACTTGGTCCCCGAAGCCACCAGCAACCCCGAACTCGCCCCCGACCGTCTATTTGCTCGCGGCGAACTGCGTGGCAAACTCGACAAAGCCATGAAGACCTTGCCCGAACGGTATCAACAAGTGGTAACTCTCTACTACGATCGCGACATGACCATGAAAGAGATCGGCTCAGTCCTGGGTGTCAACGAAAGCCGCGTCTCGCAGATTCACAAATCCGCTCTGGAGCGCATGCAAAACGTCCTCAATGGCACTGGCATCTGTTCCACGGCTTTGTTCTAGAACTTAGTTCTTCGCCCGTTGCTGCGCATTCACCGCGGCACCGATCACTGCCACCGATTCGCCACCGGTCACGACTTCTGTCGAATACCCCTGCAAGGGACTCAGCTTCACCATCTCGTGCAGATACTCATTCAACAGAGACAAGTTCAGAAACCCGGCATTGAACCCGGTGACGAAAAACTTCCCAGGACCATCCAAATGGATACTGGTGGCCGTTGCCGCCGCCAGCGCCCGGTGCCACAATTTCGTAAACTCCAGGCACCGCGCATCGCCGGCTTCCGCCTGCGCAAAGATTTCGTCGGGCTCCATATCCATAAAGCGCAGCCGCATGGCCCGCTGCCCCATGATGCCCTCTAAGTGCCCGCGCCCGCCGCAACCGCAAAAATGTTCTTTTGGGTCGAGCGTCACTACCGAATGGCCAGCTTCCCAAACGCCATCGCGGAACGGATACCGTCCATACCCAATCCCGGTGCCCAGCGTCCAAACCCGGATCAGCCGGTCCAAATGCCCATGCGTCGCCGCAATCCCGGCCGCCATCACATCCGCGTCGTTAAAAATCGACACCGGCACCCTGCCAAAAATCGGCTCAAACGCCGCCGTCACCAACTCACGCATGTTGATCCCTTTAAATTGGATCAGGTTCGGCGAATCTTCCACCGCCCCCTTGCGCACTATCCCCGGCATTCCCACGCCAATGTGGGTTGGCGCCTCTTTCAGCCCCAGAGCCTTCGCCTCTTGGGCAATCCGCTGCACAATCATCTCCGCCGGAACCCCATGCAAAGAGTCCGCGATGTCGTGATCTTCCGGGTTCAACCGGACCGAGCCCTGTATCGCATTGTCCGCCACCACGGCCAGCGATATGCGTTCGCTTATGACGATTCCTATGCCTTGTCCCATGTCCGTCCTACGACCGCGTCAGCTTATTCAGCCCATTAAACGCCGCCGCCTTATAGCATTCCGCCAGCGTCGGGTAATTAAACACCGTCTCGACAAAGTAATTCACCTTGCCCTTGAGAATCATCACCGCTTGCCCAATGTGCAACAACTCTGAAGCGCCTTCACCAATAATATGGACGCCCAGTATCTCGAAAGTGTCGCGGTGGAAAATCAGCTTCAACCGCCCCGTCGTATCGCCGCGGATCTGCCCGCGCGCAATCTCGCGATAGTAAGCCACGCCCACCTCATACGGCACATCTTCGTCTGTCAGTTGCTCTTCCGTCTTACCGATAAACGAAATCTCCGGTATCGTATAAATGCCGAACGGAAAGTAACTCGGGTTCGAAACAACGTTCTTGTTATACGCATGGGCCACCGCCAACCGCCCCTGCTCCATCGACACCGACGCTAAACTCGGAAACCCGATCACATCGCCCACCGCGTAAATGTTCGGCACCTTCGTCTGGTAAAACTCATTCACCGCGATGCGTCCGCGCGAATCCGCTTCCAGCCCCGCCGCCGGCAAATCCAGTTCGTCCACGTTGCCCTGCCGACCAACAGCATACAGCAGCGAATCGCCCGTCACTTTCTTCTTGCTCTCGAGCATCGCCATCACTACGCCGCCTTCAATCTCTTCCACGCTTTCCACTTCTTCGTTCAGCCGCATGGTCACGCGATGGTCGCGCAAATGGTACGAAAGCGCCTCGATAATTTCCTGGTCGGCAAACTCCAACAACCGCGGCCGCTTCTCAATCAGCGTCACCCGCACGCCCAGCGCCGCGAACATGCAAGTATATTCAACGCCAATCACGCCGCCGCCCACCACAATGAGCGTCTTCGGCAGGTTCTGCATTTCCAGCACCTGGTCGCTGTTGATAATGTTTTGGCCGTTAATCTTGACCTTGCCCGACGCGGCCGGCTTCGTCCCGGTCCCAATCACAATGTTGTCGCCCGTGATCTCGTTCGTCCCTCGAACGCTCGTCACCAAAACTGTATTGGGCCCTTTAAAACTCGCCACGCCCGTCAGCACTTCAATGCCATTGCGCGAAAGCTGCGCCGTGGTGACGTCTACTTCCGTCTTGATCACATGCTGCACCCGGAACGCCAGGTCCGCCATCGTGATCTTTTCTTTCACCCGGTAACTGACGCCGTAAATATTCTGGTAGTTGTACCCGGAGAGATGCAGCACCGCTTCGCGCATCGTTTTGCTCGGGATCGTGCCCGTGTTAATGCACACGCCACCAATCACCTCGCGTCTTTCCACGAGCGCTACCTTCTTACCGCTTTTTGCCCCCTGAATCGCAGCACGCTGGCCGGCGGGGCCCGAACCGATCACAATGAGATCGTATTGAGACATCGATAGTAAAGTGGACTACACCTGAATAACACTCTGAGTATAGCCCCCACGTCTGACGAACGCATGAACTTTCAAAGTAGCGTCACAAATCACCAATCCCCTCCATCCCCCCGCGATGGGGTCAGAGGGGACGGACCGCTATGACCCCATCGCTTATCGATACACAAATCTATTGACCTTCGACACTTTATCCCCGTACACTACCCATAGCAAGTTTATGCCTAAAGCCGATATGCCTTCCGGTGCCCTCACGCTTCTAATCCTCCGCGTGCTCCGCTCTGGCCATCTCCACGGTTACGCCATTGCCCAACGCATTCATAACCTCTCCTCCGAAGTCCTGCAAATCGAAGAAGGCGCTCTCTATCCTGCCCTTCAAAAAATCCTCCTCAATGGTTGGGCCGACTCCGAATGGGGCATTTCCGAAACCAACCGCAAGGTCCGCTTCTACAAACTCACGCCCGCCGGCCAGCGCCACCTTGAATCCGAACTTTCTGAATACGAACGAGTCCACACCGCCATCCGCTCCGTCCTCCGCACCGCCTAGAGAAAACCCATGAAAAAGTTCCTCCGCCGCCTCCAATACCTGCTCCACCGCCGCCGCTTCGATCAAGAACTCGCCAATGAAATGGAGTTTCACCGCGAAATGCTCTCCGTGCAGCGCGGCAACCAAACCATCCCCTTCGGCACCCCCCTCCGCCTTCGCGAAGAATCCCGCGACATTTGGGGCTTTACCTCCCTCGACCGTCTTTCCCAGGATCTCCGCTACGCCATCCGCATCCTCCGAAAATCCCCCGGCTTCACCCTCACCGCTATCCTCATGCTCGCCCTTGGCATCGGCGTCAACGTCGCCCTCTTCGGCTTCTTCAACCTCATGGTCCTCCGTCCACTACCCGTTCGAGATCCTACCGCTATCCTCCGCTTCGAACGCACATCCCCAGACGGCGGCGGCGATAACTTCGCCTATCCTGAAACCGCCTTCTACCGCGCCCACTCCCGATCTCTATCCGCCATTTGGGCTCAAAGCGGCGCGTCCTTTACCATCGACATCGATAGCCCTCCCATAAACGCCGATCTCATCACTGCCAACTTCTTCGACCAGCTCGGCGCCCTGCCTACTCTTGGGCGCCTGCTCGATCCCTACATCGACGAATCCCCCAACGCCACCCCCGTCATCGTTCTCAGTCACAAGCTGTGGCAATCTCGCTTCGCCTCCGACCCATCCGTCATTGGCAAAACCATCCGCCTTAACAGCAAGCCGGCCACCATCATCGGCGTAACCTCCCAAACCTTCAGCGGCCTCGGCGGCACTCCCGACGCATGGCTCCCCATCTCCCAAGCTCCCTATTTCCTAAACCTCCCCAAAGCCTTGACTGACTTCTCCGATTCCGGAATCAACGTCCAAATGTGGGGTCGCCTCCCATCCAACATCACTCCCAAAACGGTAGAAGGCGAACTGAAGTCACTGGCCGCCGAGCTTCATCGCCAACATCCCGTGGACACCTGGAAAGACGAAACACTCCTCACCGCCCCCGGTGGTTATGCCGTCCGCATCCGGCATGAAATGTATCCGCTGCTTGCTTTAATCGCGGCTCTCGGCCTCCTCATCCTATCCGCCGCCTCCATCACTCTCGGCAGTCTCCTCCTTGCTAAGGGCACCACCAGAGACCGTGAAATCTCCATCCGTTCTGCCATCGGCGCTAGCCGTAGCCGCCTTGTTCGTCAGTTACTCACAGAAAGCTTCTTGCTTTCCTCACTTGGCTCCGCCACAGGCGTCCTGTTGGGCTATCTCACTCTCCGTGCCCTGATGCTCTGGGGTGACGTACCCGTTTGGCTCAACCCTTCTCCTGACTGGCGCGTGCTCACCTTTGCGCTCGCCATCGGCCTCCTCGCCACTCTCCTATTCGGAGTGACACCCGCTCTCCAAGCCGCTCGCCAACGCAATCAGTCCACCAAGGCGCGCCAGCTTCTCGTAACTTCCCAAATCGCCGCCAGTTGTATCCTCCTCATTGTGGCGGCCCTCCTCGTTCGCGCCCTGCAACACGCCGTCTCCACACACCCCGGCTTCGCCTACGACAACATCCTCACCGTCGATAACAATTTCCGCGGCTATACTCCTGCTCAAGCGCGCACCTATTTCGACCAACTCGAAAGCCGCCTCCACGCCATCCCCGGCATCGAATCAGTCGCGCTCGTATCAAACCCTCCGCTCGGCCACCGCTTCTACGTCTCCCCTCAAACCATCGCCGGCCATCGCGTCAACATTCACTTCAATAACGTGGATGCAGACGTCCTCCAAACCCTGCAAATTCCTCTGCTCACCGGCCGTTCCTTGCGGCCTGGCGACAAAAATGAAATCGTCATCAGCGAAGCGCTGGCCCGCCTCGCTTGGCCCAACGAAAATCCCCTCGGCAAACAACTCAAAGCCGCCGACAATAACACCATCGTCGGCGTCTGTGGAGACGCCCATCTCGTGTCACCAGAAGACTCAGATGCTGTCGAAGTCTACCGCTACGCCCAACTCGACCTCATGCCTTCCATGGTCATGCTCGTCCGCACCTCTCGTCCCGCTGAGATGGTGCCTCCCATCATCGTGGGACTCGCCCGTCAGCTGGATCCCAATCTCTTCCCCAAGGTCGAGTTACTCAAATCCGCCTATCAAGAAAAAATCAGTACGGCGCGCTACGCGGCGTTGTCAGTGACCTTCCTCGGCACCCTCGCTCTGCTCCTCGCTTGCATCGGCATGTTCGGCCTCACTCTCTACGTCGTCTCTCAACGCACCAAAGAAATCGGCATTCGGATGGCTCTCGGAGCTAGCCCCGCCAACGTCATCGCCATCGTCTTGCGCCAATTTTCCATCCCCGTGGCCGCTGGACTTCTCATCGGCCTCGCCGGTGCCGCCGCCCTCTCTCAACTCCTGCGGCAACTGCTCTACGGCCTCAGCAGCTTCGACGCTCTTTCCTATCTGGCCTCTCTCACCTTCTTCGCCGCCGGTATCGCTTTTGCCGCCATCCTCCCGGCCAAACGCGCCCTCGACATCGACCCCATGGAAGCTCTCCGCTATGACTAATCCCGTCTCATTCAAGGGCCGCTTACTTTCTGCGAAACTAGTCATCGGAGACAAGCATCCATGCGCCCACTTACCCTCGCGCTCTTATTCACCAGCCTCTCCTTCGCAGACACCGACCTCGCCCTCCAACTCCACATCCCCGGAGTCGCCTCAACTGCGACTGAACTCCCCACCCTCCGCCTCATCCTCGTTGAACGCCAAAAAGCCTCCGACCTCGCCCCCAACGACCCGCAGGCAATTTTCCAACTCGCCCAAATCCAAAACGCCCTCGCCCGCTTCTCCGCCGATCCGAGCGAACAAGCCACCTACGCCGCTCTTGCCTCGCAGAATTTTCACGAAGCCATCGCCCGGCAACCCGACAATCCCGCCTTCCACTTTGAACTGGCTCTCAAGGACGTCATCACCATCAACCAAGCCGTGATTAAGATGGGTGGCGGCAAATTATCCGCTGAATTCACCAACACCGCCAACGAAGCTGTGAGCGAATCGGAAACACTCCTCCAATTCCAAACGACCCGCGAATCATTAATGCTGGCCTCCATCGCACACCGCCGCCGCGAAAGCCTCTCCGAATGGAACGACGCCGCGAAAAAAGACCATCTTCGTTCAGAAGAACTCGGCGCCCGCTATGAAGCCCAGTTCGGAGAGGAGCATCGAATGGAGGACAGCACGAACCTGCTCAATCCCGTGGTGGATCTCCTTGATTGGTCGAAACGAACGCCGCCTAATGCCGCCGCCGTCCCGTATCCCCCGCCTCCGCATCCCCTTCATAGATCGCCGGCCGGCCCGCAACGCATCGGCGGCAACGTCATGCAAGCCAATCTCCTTAAGAGGGTGAACCCCGTCTACCCGCCCCTCGCCATGTCTGCAGGTATCGAAGGGATCGTCGAATTCACGGTTCTCATCGACACCGCCGGTCACGTCACCAACGCCCAACTTGTGCGCGGCCACCCCCTCCTCGTGCCCGCCGCCAAAGAAGCTCTCATGCAGTGGCAGTACCGCCCCACCCTCCTAAACGGCGAGCCCGTCGCTGTCATCACCGACGTGATGCTGATTTTCAGCCTCTCCAAATGAGACGCCGACGATATCACTCTCTCGAAAAGCACCCGCGGCGCCTGTGAAGATACCAAACCTGTGGAGCCACCGGCGCAGTGTAAAAAACCGAGATGCAAATCCTGAATGGAGTAAATCTGTCGCCCGATACCGGCGCCAGAAATAACCAGAAAAGGTATTGCACTTGATACAAGACAAAAAAAGCGATAGCCACCCGTCGCGCCAACTCGTTTAGACGGTAAAGCCCCCGGCCACAGTAAATCGCTACAAGCATGGCGACGACTTCATAACTGAGAAGCGCAACACGATTATCGATCACCCCAAAGAGCAGTTGCGGTTTTGCGCTGCAGAGTTCCATGAGACCCATTCCCGAACCGATGAGAGTGGCGATGGCGATTAAACGAATCCACGCATCAGGAACAGGACCGGCAGAGATAGATTCAGCACCAAAGACTTTGCTGACGTTCGGTCGAAAAAGATAGCGAACCAGGAAAAGCGCCGGCACAGCCAGGAGCGCAGCAATGAGAAAAGAACCAACCGCCGTCGGGAGTTTCGTGTTTGGCGCACTCAGAACTGTCAAAGGGACCAACAGAAAGCCGCACGCCCAGAGACCAGCCATGTAAACGCTGCCCTCCCATGCCCACGAACGACGGCGTTCCAAACCGATCCCGAAAAAGAAGCCCCAGAGCGCGAGATAGCCAAAAAGAAATGCTCACCATCGTTGAATCTGGAGCCTTCTCACAACCAGCTATCTACGCGTGGTTGCATCCATGCGAGAAAATTGTAGACATCGCGTGCGCCCACGCCACTGTCCGGTATTCACGTCTGCCATTCCCAAATTGCCGTAGTTATTTCAGTGCCGCGCCTTCGTTCCTTTCTTCACGGAGGTTGATAGACGAACTTCGACGCAATCTTCGCTTCCGACGCCAAGTGGTACAACGAGCGAGCGGGAGCGACGGTAGAGAAGAGACCGCCGCGCTGGTACCTGAATATGGGCATCGATCCGTGAAAATCCTGGGCTGCTCACCGTGAGCCAATACCAACCGGGCTTCACATGGGCGAACGCAAAGGCACCCTTGGTATCCGCTATCGCATTGGCAACTGGGTTATGATCGACACCCGCAAGCAGTTCAACCCTTGCGTTAGATACAGGTTGTCTCGATGTGTCTTGGACCGCGCCTCGGATCTGCGCGACAGTCAAATTGGCCATCACGCACACATTCAATGCCCGCATTTCGGTGATGCAAGCCAGCGCGAAGGCCGCAGCAAGCAAACGGTAAGTCCGCAATGAAACGCCTCTGATAGAGTTGTACCGCATCCGAGCACACCGTCCTCGCCCCAATCCCAAACACTGATTTCTCCAACGGCCCTCCCAAACCGTCACCCCCCAACTCACGAAAAACCGTTCACAAACCTTGAAAATAAATTTTTCGCCCCTAACCCACTGACCCACAACCACTTAGCCCAAACACTCCCGTTCACCTTCCATCCGCCGCGAAAGAACTCCTGCCATTCTTCGTCTTGAGCCGCACTGTCAGTGAGCTCATCTCTGTGCCCGTTTCGCACAGGTCATGATTGGACACCTAAGGAGTAAACTACCTATGTCTTCCCGTAAACTGCGCCGTCAAGCCGAGCACCAAGCTCGCAAGGCCGCCCGCAAAGCCGGCTTCCCAAATATCACCACTCAATCCGCGACCACTGTTACGCCGGAGGCGATCGCCGCGGCCATTGACCAAGTCATACCTGATATCCGTCTCTCCTCTCCGTCTGTGACCGCCACCGTCTCCCCGGCGCGCGCTGCCGCCAGCCGCGAGAACGGCAGCAAATCGCACGGTCCCCTAACTCCCGAGACCCAATCCATCTCTTCTCAAAATCACACCACTCACGGTTTGGCTCGCCATCAAAACGGCACTTTCAAACTTCTAAGTTGCGAAAATCAGGCAGCGTTCGAATCTTTCAAACAATCTATTCTCGACGAGCATCAGCCAAACACCCCCACCGAATCCATCCTCGTCAACAGCATGATCGAATCGCACTGGCTCGCCGAGCGCGCGCAGCGCCTCCAAGCCACCTGCCTCGATCTCGACACCGGCGTCATCACAGACGACAAGAAGTTCAACCTATATATGCGTTACCAAACCACTCATACGCGCGCATTCCACAAATGTCTGACCGAGATCGCCAAGCTCCGCAAGGAAAAGCGCCAGTCCCACCTCGGGTTCGAAGCGCAAAGGATAGAAAGTGAGCGTCACGAAATGAAAAAAGCGGCGTTTGAATGGGATATTGCCCGCAAAGATGCCCTCGCTTGTCAGCAATTGAACATCCTCACCACCATGCGCATCGAAGCTTGCAAACAAAATCCCAACTTCATGGCTGAATATGAGGCCGAATTGGTCAAACGTGGTTTTCAGGTGGACGGATTAGGAGCCGCCGCCCACGCCGCGTAGGTCAAAATGAAGGTCCCACGAATGCACCAAACTCGAAGTGTGCCCTCTGATACCCTAACCAACATGCCCAGCCAACCCAAGCTGTCTTTCAAAGACGCCGTGGCCGTGGTCACAGGCGCGGCAGGCGGCATCGGCGGAGCCATCGCGCTCAATCTCGCCCGCCGTGGTTGCCACCTCGCTCTTTCCGATCTCAAAGCCGAGCCCCTCGCCCAAACTGCGGCCGCCGCCCGTGCCTCTGGTGTCCAAGTCAGCGAACACCCTTTCGATATTGCCGACCCCAAGGCCATCGCCGCGTTACCCGAAGCTGTCCAAACCCGCCATGGCCGCGTCACGCTCTTGTTTAATTGCGCCGGTGTCGCGTTGGGCGGAACGTTCCAGCAAGTGACTCTCGAAGAATTCGATTGGCTCTTCCAAATCAACTTTTGGTCCATCGCCCGCATGATGAAAGCCTTTCTGCCTCTGCTCGAACGCGAACCCGAAGCGCAAATCGTCAATATCTCCAGCATTTTCGGCCTCGTCGGCCCTCCCGGTCAATCTGCCTATTCCGCCAGTAAATTCGCCGTCCGCGGCTTGTCTGAAGTGGTCCGTCACGAACTCGATCTCGCCGGTAAGCACATCGGCGTCACCATCGTCTATCCCGGTGGTGTCCGAACCGGCATCGCTAAGAACGCGCGCCTCGCCGCTGCCATGCCCAAAGAAGAAGCCGACCGTATGGATGGCCGCTGGGAAAAGCTCCTGCGTACTCCCCCGGAATCGGTCGCTGAGACAATTGTGGTGGGTGTCGAGCGCCGTGAAAAACGCATCGTCTGTGCCGCCAGCGCTCGCCGCGTTGACCTGATTCAGCGCCTGCTGCCGGTTGGCTATTGGAACTTGATGCGGAAACAAATACAGTCTAAAGGAAAATCAAACAACTAAAGATGGCAAGCTGGCAAGCATACCTGTTTTCCACCTTATTGAAGTTCACGCTCAAGCCCAAGCTCAAGGGTCAGCGCGACGTGGCGCGCGTTCGGAGGTTACTAACTCCCAAACCATCTCCGCTACCTACCGGCGTTCGAGTCACTCCCGCTGTTGTGGGAGGCATCTCCGGCGAATGGGCCGAATCCGACAACACCTCGCGCGGCCTGCTCCTCTATATTCACGGTGGAGGCTTCATTGCCTGCTCGTGCGAAACGCACCGGCCCATCCCTGCCTATTTCGCTAAGTTAGGCTTTCGCGTGTTCTGCCCCGACTATCGCCTCGCCCCGGAGAATCCGTTCCCCGCTGCCATTCACGATCTGATTCAGGTCTTCTTAGCCATGGCTTCGGGAGAACCTCCCACGCCCGTGTCAGTCGCTGGAGATTCGGCGGGAGGTTGCCTCGCTGTCTCACTCATGTTGTCTCTCCGTGATGCCGCCCTGCCCATGCCCAAAGCCGCTGCGCTCTTTTCGCCTTGGACTGACCTCGCCTGCACCGGCCCCTCTCTTCATTCCAACGCCAAGCAGTGCGCCATGTTTTGCCCCGACGATTTGCCGTTCGCCGCCGCCACTTACTTAGCGGACACGCCGACTAACAACCCACTCGCCTCGCCCCACTATGCCAGCTTAGTCAAGCTCCCCCCCTTACTCATCCATGTAAGTGCCGACGAAACCATGCTTGACGATTCCACGCGCCTCGCCGAACACGCCCGTCTCGATGGAGTCAAAGTCCAACTCAAGATCTGGCCAGTCGTCCCCCACGCCTGGCAAATCATGGCCGCACACCTCCCCGAAGCCCGCCAATCCCTTCAAGAGGCCGCCAATTTCTTGAGCTAAGCCGCGTCCGTGGCTCCGTCGCGAGCCGCGCGGGTCAGCAAGCGGTCACTAACTAACCAACTCCGACGCCGGCTTCGCAATCGACTGCATCCTCGGAAACACCACCGTATCCGACGACTTCACCGCCGCCAGCGGCAACACTCCTTCGTCCAGCAACGCGTGAATATCATGGTCCGAAAGCAACACCTCCGTACAAGGCCTCGCCCTCTTCTCCCCACTCACTTCGAAGATATGCAAGGGGAGATCACTCAGTCGCATATTCGCTGGCACCGGTCCCAACGACTTCTGCTGCTCAAACAGCCGCCCCAACACCAGCGCACAAGCAAACGCCGGATTGCCCCAAAGGTATTCTTGGTGCACCGGCTCGCCCGTCATCTCCTCAAACTCAAACCCCTCCACCGCGACCGTCTCTTTCCCGTACGGCAGCCTTAACAGAAACCGCGGCAAAGCCAAACCCACATAGCGCGCCGCCGCCGACCTCCGTAACACCTCCCATGCCGCCTCCGCTTTCGCATCTTCCTCGCGTGAAGTCAGCCACTCCGCAATGAATGGAGCTCCCAGTGCTTGCGCCAACGCGCTTACTCGTTCCAGCCCTTCCACATCCTGCACCACCTCGCGGTCGAAAGACAGGTTACCGATGATCAATCCCCAACGCCCCGTCAGCGTACGGTAAACGCCAGTCTCCCGAATGTTCGCCGTCTCTCGCAACCCAGCCGCCAGCTTCTCTTTGGAGATATCTAATATATAAAGGTGGATCTCCGAGTCCGTATCCAACCCATGCACCAATAGATCCAATCCGCGCCACACCGCCTCAAGCGTCTGAAACCCTTCATCGTGCAGGATGTGCGCCATCAGCAGACTCAGCCGCTGCGCCCGTTCCGCCGCCGCTCGCTTGCTCTCTTCACTTTCGGCCGGTGTCGAATACGGAGCCACAATCCGCTCCACCATCGATTGCAGTTCATCTATCCTTTTCGGAGCCGTGGCCGCCCCTCCGTTTGTGGTTGACGACGACTTCTCCAAGATCGCGTCCAACAACCCTCCCGGCGAAGTCAGTCGAGCAATCTGTTCCGGCGTCGGCTTCAAAGGCGCCGGCTCTTGACTCTCTTCCGGTTCTGAATAAAGCGCCTGCCCCGTATGGTCGCGCAAAGGCGCAAACAGGTCACTCTTCAAATAGATACTGTCAGGCTCAAAGTCCGCCAGCGAATGGAACACCAGGTCAGCGTCTCCCAATTGCCCATTACCCAGCCCAACTTCCACGTGTGGCGCAAAGCCCTTCAGAATCGTTTCGAAGTTGTCCCGGTCCACCCGCATCAGCTTCCCGGTGGCCTGTCCGCTGAAGTCGCCCATCACCAGCATCCGCAGGCTTTCGCTCGGCTCTAGCTCAAAGAGCGGTTCGGTCTCAGGCTCGGTCTTGTGCGGATTAACATCAATCACGAAAGTGGACATAAAGGACTTCCATCAGCTTACCTCTAAAGAAGCCCCGTTACGCCGCGCGCTTTTGCTAGCTCCGGATTCGCCCGCAACTCCTCAATCAGCTCGCACCCATGCCGGTAGCCAATCTCCACCATCTGATCAAACCGTCCAAAGTCCGTCAATCCGCAATCCGCCACCGGCGGCTCAATCAGCCAATCCGCCAGCAGCCGCGACCGTTGAATCTGCGCCCGGCACGTCAGGTCCAACGTCCGCACCAGAATCTCCAGAATATTAGGCGCATGCAGCGACGTGGCAAACGGCTTCACCTTGTTCCAGAAAATGTCGAACCCCGAAGGACATGCGCGGTCCCAGCGCGCGTCCATCTTCAAAGGCGCAAATGCCGAGATATCGATCGCCGCCACCGCCCCATTGAAGTGCCGCTTCATCACATCAATGGGCAGGTTGTTCAACACCCCGCCGTCAATCAGCAGCTTTCCATCAATGAACAACGGCGGCCCCAATACCGGAAACGCGCAGCTGGCTCTCAGTGCCGTCATCACCAGACCGTCAAAGTGCGGCACAATCTCGCCATCATCCAAGCAAGACGAAAGGCAGAAGTAGCGCATCGGCAGATCCTCTATCCGCCAGTCACTGCAGATGCTCGTCCCAAAGTCCTGCAGCCGTTGTCCGCGCAGCAACGAAAGCATGGGCAGCGTAAAGTCCCGGTCTGGTTTGAACTTCGTCAGCCCTTCCTTCATCCGCACAATCATGTCTTCAAAGTCGCCATCGTAAGCGTAGGCCGCTGCCACAAACGCGCCCATGCTCGATCCAGCGGCACGGTCAAAATGAAAGCCCGCTTTCCGAAACGCCTTCAATACTCCCAGTTGCGAGAACGCCCTCGCACCACCGCCACTCAACACCAAGTTCACCGCACGTCCCGAGAGGATTCGCGCCAACCTCCCGAAGTCTTTCCGGTTGCCCGCGCGCACGTGGTGATACTCTTCCGGACTCAGCCGTGCAATCCAAGCCGCCGTTCCGCAATCGCGCCGCCACTCCGTCGGATGCACCATCAGCAGGTGAATCTTCCCGAATAAGGACCGGTCCACCCCCGCCGGAAACGGCAGATCAATCAAGCCGCTCGGCGATTCTTCAACAGCATTCACCGCCAGCAGCACAATGTCCGCGTGCAAGAAACACAACCGCGCCCAAGCAGTATCAAGATGCCCCGCCGCATAGATCGCGTAATTGAGTGTCTTTTCAATCTCGCGGTTCGGCACCGGTCCTGGCAAAACCCGCGCATTCTCCAACTGCCCCGTTAGACCTTCCGCCAGCGCCTGCGCATCCACTCCCGCATTCAAAGACAAGATGGCAATCGTCTGGTGCTTCGTCGGCTGCCTCTGCTGTCCAGCTAACCGGCTCGTCACTAGGCGCGCAATCTCCAACGCCATGTCCGGCTTGCGCTCAATCAGCTTCAATAGCGCCGCTTGCGTAACGCGCACCACTTCCGAATCCAACCGCGCAATCACTGTCGCCGATCGCGGCTCTCCGCTGATCAGCGACATTTCGCCTACGCCTTCGCCCGGATAGATCTCCGAAAGCGGCTTCAGCTTGCCATTTGGCAGCTCGCCAAACACGCGCAACCGCCCGCTCACTAGCTGAAAGTAGTCTGTTCCCGAATCACCCTGCTGGATCAGCACCTCGCCCGCTTTGATCGCCAACAATTCGGGCTGCGGCTGCATCTCGTCCAGAATCTCGTCACTCACATTCTGGAAGAGCTTCGACTGTCTTAGATAATGAACCGTTCGCGGCGGAGGGATCATTGTTGTTTAGGGTTGTGGCTTGACTCTTAATGTATCCTTAGCGTCCACGTGGTTGAACTGCATCGGGAAGCTCTTGCCGTAATAATACGCTGGCCACTGGTCTTCGAAGTGGCTCGAAGACACCGATCCCGATTCGCCCAGCACCAAGTTCTGCACCGATCGGTCAAGATCTCCCAAGTCCACAACCATCCGTTCCGATGGTCCTAGAATCGGCGTAGTTTGCTTCACGGTAGTCGAAGATCCGCTCATCTCGAAGGGCCCGGCATTGCGCTGGTACGTGAAATCAAAGAACCACGATACGGGCGGAATCTGCTTGATCACCGGATGTTCGAACTTCCAATACAGCAAATGTCCCCAGCGCCACCCCGCCACCGCGCTACCCAACCGCTCGCGGCCTTTATCCAATGCGCTCGCAAAGGTCGCCAGTGTCCATGTATCCCAATCGTCATTCGGCACCCAACCGTGCGGCCGTTCGCGCAACAGCGTCTCAATCACCTGCGGCCTCGGCGTCACTTCAGGCACTGCGGTTTCCTTCGGCAGCAGAATCTTCACGAAAGCGATTTGAAGCTGTTTGTTGAAAAGCTCCACAATCGCCGGCGCCGCTTGCGCCGCTTCCATCTGCCCGTTCCAGGAACGCAGTACTTCAATCGCTGGCTTCACCAGTCCGTTCTTCGCAGGCTGGGACGCCTTGCCATACGCCGCTAACGCCTGCTTCGCCAGAAACAGATCGTAGCTGGAATAGACATCCTTCTGCACCACCAGCATGTCGTCCACCGTGAGTTTCGCCTTAGCGTTCAACCGCGCCCGAATCTGCTCCACTCTGTACCGGTCCGCAAAGTTCCCGTCCACGTGGTACGCATAGTCTTTCGGAAATGGATTCTGGTTCGCCGTTGCAATAACACCCGAAGGCGGATTGTACACATTCGGCATCTGTTCATACGGAATGTACCCATCCCATTCAAACTTGCCTGACGAACCGTCAAGAACCACGTTGCCGTCAAAGTCGCGGCGAATCGGTACCCGCCCCGCCGCCTGATAACCGATATTCCCGTCACGGTCACCGTACACAAAATTCTGCGCCGGCCCCCAATATGGCTCAAGCGCCTTCCGAAACTCGCTCCAGTTCTTGGCCTGATTGAGCTTTAAGAACGGAAAGCCAAATCCCTCTGCTCCCGTCCAGTGAATGCTATACGACTTTCCATTCTCTGTAAACACTGGCCCATGCCTGGTAACCCACATGTTCATCGGAACCGCTTTGCCGCCCTTTACTGCGATGCTCTCTTGATCGAGCTTGGCTTGCGCCGGCTGGCCTTGAAAAAGATAACGGCCGGTGTTGGTATTGATCTGTTCGGAATAAACATCCAAAACGTCAGCTTGCAAATTCGTAACGCCCCAGGCAATCGTCTCGTTGTGTCCGCTAATCACGCAAGGAATGCCCGGCAGCGTCGCACCAGTTACGTTGAATCCCGGCGCCTTCAGATGAATCAAATACCAAGTACCCGGAACTTGATACCGCAAGTGGGGGTCGTTCGCCACCATCGGCTTTCCACTTCCACTGTGCGCGCCCGAAACCACCCACGCATTTGAACCCGGATTCACTGCCCCGCCGTCAATAGCCGAAAACAGTCTGTGAAATTTAGCCGGATCGCCACTCTTATCGAGCATGACTCGCCGGTTTATGTCGTCCTTCATGCTGTCGGTCAGTTCCACAAACATGGCCAAGCCCACCAGCAGTGTATCCGTCAGCGTCCACGGCCGCGGCTCATAGGAATGTAACGGAATTGAAAATTCAAGCGAGTAATCGCCTCTATGCGTATCAATGAAATAGTTCACGCCTTGCGCATAGCGCACCAGAATGGCTCGGTCTTCCGCCGAAAGTTGCGCGACGCTTTGGTCCGCAATGGCGCGCAAGCGTAAAAGCCTCGCCGCCTGGTCCAACGCCAGAGTTTCAGGGCCTTGTAACTCCGATAGCTCTCCTGCCGCATAACGCCGCAGGATGTCCATCTGCCACAATCGATCTTGGGCCGTGACGTATCCTTGCAGGAAAATCGCGTCTGAGAGCGAACCGGCTTCAATATGAGGAACACCGCGCGCATCCCGCTCCACGCTGGCAGCACCGGAAATGGGCGCTGTTATCTCACCAGAGGTTTTAGGAAGCGGACGGATGGCGAACCAATAAACGCATCCAAAGAACAAAATTGCTACAACCGCAACACTTATATTGACGATGCGCACTAAACGGGATAGCACTCACCGATTTTACTCTGCGGCGCTATGGGCATAAGATTTCTTATCCTGATCTTCATTCTGGCGGCCAACGGCTTTTTTGCGGCAGCCGAGGTTTCGCTCGTCTCCGTTCGCCAATCGCGTCTGCGCGAATTAGCCGAACAGGGGCAAGCCGGCGCACAGGCCGCACTTAGCTTGTTAGCTAATCCAGGCCGTCTGCTGTCTGTCACGCAGTTCGGCGTTACGCTAGCCAGTTTAGGCTTAGGTTGGGCGGGCGAAGACACTATGTACATACTGCTGCGCAACATGCTCACTGGCTTCGCACTGCCCATTTCCACTGTCCTGCTTCACGCAATCGCTTTCGCGCTGGCCTTTCTGGTCATCAGTTACGCGCACGTCATTATCGGCGAGGTGGTGCCGAAAAATCTCGCCATCGAGAAGGCCGATCGCGTGGCCGTTCTCGCGGCCCCCGCACTGCTCGTGTTTTACCGGCTTACTCAACCGCTCATTGTCGTAATTGAGCGTTCCGCGGAACTCATTCTTCGCTTACTCGGGCTTAGAAAGGGTACCGGCCACGATGGTCATTCCGCCGAAGAATTGAAGTTCGTCATTCAATCCAGCCGCCGCGATGGGCACTTGCAGCAGTTTGAGCAAGATGCCATCCAACGCCTGATCGAACTCAATGAATACTCTGCGCGTGAAATCATGACGCCGCGCCACAACATCGTCTCCCTTCCCGTAGATGCACCGCTCGACCAAGTTCTAACGGTCATGGCCGAGCATAAGTTCTCGCGCGTCCCGGTTTACGAAGATACACCGGAACAAATCATCGGCATTGTTCATTACAAAGACCTGATGCGTGTTTGGGACGAACGCCGCTTTGCCCACGAAAGCCGCCGCAGCACTAAGCCATTTCGCCTGCGCCGTTTTGTGAACAAACCTGTCGTTGTTCCCGAAACCAAGCCCCTCAATCAGCTCATCGATGAATTCCGCAAGAGCCACACCCATCTCGCGCTTGTCGTTGACGAGTTCGGAACCATCTCCGGACTCGTAACTCTGGAAGATGTTTTGGAACAAGTGTTCGGCGATATCGGAGACGAGCATGACGCTGTTCGCATTGAGCCCGTAACCGGCGAAAAAACGCTGACCCTTGAAGGCAGCACTACCATTCGCGATCTGGAAACCCGTTACAACGTCGCTCTTCCCGCCGAAGCCGGCTTCGAAACCCTGGCCGGGTTTCTGCTTTTCCAATTCGGCTACATCCCGAAGGAAAACGAGCGCATCGACTACGGTGGCCGCCGCTTCACCATTACGAAAATGGATCGCAACCGCATCGCCAGCGTTACCATAGAGAAACTCGAGAAATCTTGAACACAACTCGCAGCGCCCATCGCATGGCCTACCTAGCTCTGGCGGCCGTTTGCTTATTTTGGGGCACCACGTATCTAGCTATTCGCATCAGTCTTGAGACTTTGCCGCCCGCTCTCATGTTGGGAATCCGTTACGTGCTCTCAGGTGGCGCGTTACTGATAGCGACAAAGTTCATGGGAATTGCAATCCCACGCGGCCGCGAACTTTGGCTTACCGCGCTTTGCGGCATTATCGGTATTGGGTCCGGCAACGGGTTTCTGGCCTTGGCTGAACTCCGCATACCCAGCGGTACGGCGGCATTGTTTTATACCACAGCGCCCTTCTGGATGGTAGGCATTGATACCTTCCTTCCACACGGCAAGAGGCCGTTGGCAGCCACGGTGGCAGGCTTGTTTGTCGGCGTCTTCGGCGTGGCGTACATGATTTATCCGGCAGCGATTCAGGAAGGGATGCATGGTAATACCTGGCCCGGCTTTCTGCTCATTCAACTGAGTGCGGCCGGCTGGACGTTCGGTTCTCTCCTCCAGAAACGCGTTCATTCCCATGCGCCTTCTTTTGTGACTGGTGCTGTGCAGCAATTTGCCATGGGCATCGCCAGTCTGGGATTTGGCGCGGCGTTCGAGAAAATGCCCGCTGTGGTAGGTACCCGGGCTACGCTCGCTCTCGCTTATCTTGTAATTTTCGGTTCCATAGTCGGCTATAGCGCGTTCATCTATGTTGTAAAGAATCTGCCTGTTGCCATTGCATCTACGTATTACTTTGTGAACCCTATAGTGGCGGTTCTGCTGGGCTGGCTGTTCTTTCGCGAACCATTCGGCATCCGTTCTGCCATAGCAATGCTAATCATCTTCGTGGGAATCGGCATTGTGCGGTGGAGTGAACGGGCGAAAGGAGACAGCCGTTTATTGGTGGATACTGAAGAAGCAGGCGTAGTTGCAGAGTGATTCCTACACCATATCGTGAATTTCGTCCGAGTCCGCGCCTGGCGCGCTACGTCGAATGCTATTGGTCGCGCGGCGGCGAAGGTCTAGGCCACAGTATCTTGCCTGATGGCTGTGCCGATATTCTCTTTACGACCGAACCCGTTCGACTAGCGCTAGTCGGATTGATGACGAGACCGTTGCCCGTTGAATCGGTAATGGGCCAGTGCTATTTCGGCGTACGGTTTCGGCCCGGGATGGCGGCGGCATTCGTGCCAGAGGCAGCAACGCTCAGCGATCGAATCGAGCCACTGGAAAGCATGTGGGGAGCAGTCGCGAACCAGTTGCGGGCGAGACTGACCGACGCTCAAGGCCCGCTGCAGATGATTGACATTATGGAGCGCTCATTGCGGCCGCTTGAACCCGCCGACCCGGCCCGCCGCGTCCTCTGGCACAT
>Ga0302319_10002447_pt1 | contig 40030 bp, 30 predicted proteins | sample Bog_T0_2_FD_203319 | JGI IMG/M metagenome (GOLD analysis project Ga0302319, IMG submission 203319) | Peat permafrost microbial communities from Stordalen Mire near Abisko, Sweden - Bog_T0_2 | ecosystem: Environmental > Terrestrial > Soil > Wetlands > Peat | place: Sweden: Abisko, Stordalen Mire... | reverse complement strand
ACTGCAAAGACTTCCCCTTTTGCCGTATAAATACATCCGGCCACGATATTGGGTTGGGCCCGAAGCGCCGAGAGCGTTTCCTTGGCGGCTTTGGGGTCCGAAAAGTCGAGTGCGGCGGAAGAATTGTTGCCGATGATTTCGGCCAGGGTCGAAAGGTTTTGCACCATCGCCGTGCGGAAGGCCATCACTTCGTAAGTGGCGAAAGCGCCGCAGGCCAGCAGCAACGCCACGCCGCTCGTCAGCATGACGATGAGGGTTTGCTTGCGTTTGATGGAGGTTTTTTGGAGAAATTGCATGCAAGTTTCCCGGGTTTATTCCTTCACCACGTCCGCCACGCTCAAAAGCTTTGAGCTGATCTGTAAATTCACCTTCTGAGCCGCCTTTAAATTGATCGCGAGATGAATTTTACCATCTTTCAGCATGAAATTAATGATGCCGCCATTTTGTAAAAACGATTCACTCTCGCCCACGGTCAAAATTGGCAATGAGCCGACTTTGCCCAGGATTGCGCTTAACTGCGAATTTTCCGATGAACTGATAAAGAGAATGGTGCACCCGCTCAGGCTGTCACCCGAAGAAAGGTGCTTGATCGTGATGGCACGTCCATTGATGTTTTTTCCCTCGACCGCATCCGTCAAACTATCGTTGAAATTATCCTGTCCCAGAATGCCAATGGTGATGGGACCGGACGCTCCCGCCGGCCAATCCACGTATTTGACGAAATTTAACAAAAACAGCGCCTTCACCTGATATTCCGACATGGATGTTTGGGCGTGTACGCTCAGGCTCCCAAAAAGAAAAACCATCAACGCGAAAAGACTGACAGTGGTCCATCTCCAATAGTGGCGAATCGAATTTGAAACCGACAGATCATCGCTGCTCGCTCGCCGGCTGCGGCAGACTCGTCGAGAGATTTTCACCAACCGAGCCGGAGACTGATGTTGGTAAGAATCTTTCATGGGGATCGAGCCAACAGGTCACCCCGTCGGGAAATCATTCAAATTTCGCGGCTCATCTGGGCCAGGAAACGCAATATTGGGTGGCCGCAGGTTTCGCATAAATTTCTTCCCCTCTAACTCCTTCGGTCGCAATTCAATCAAATTAACGCCATATTCAATAGTTCGCGTTTTTTCTGCTCAGAAGTGGCCAATCCGTAGGCCTTGGATAAAATTGCGCTGTCTCGACCGAGATCGCTTGAGTGAGTAATAATGGCATTCGCGCCGACCGTTGTAAAGACAACTTAAGATTGTCGCCGTAAAATTTTTAATCGTTCTTGCCTCTGACGCCACGCACTTTCCTTGGAAAGCAGACCTCATCCTCCGCGCTTAAAACCAATATTGCCCCTGTTGTTAGTCCGGTAGTGGGGCGTTCCCTTGGCGTTCTGCAGGTTCAAGGTGGCAACCATGACGGCGCGCGGAGGCGTTCCTTGCCGCGTCCGTCACCGTTGCTTCTGATTGGTTTTCCTCGGCAAGAAATTGTCATGGTAAGAAGGCCGGGGGCGGAAAGCAGTCTTGGTGATACTGCTTCGATGTGGCCTACCATGCTTGCGCGGTTAACTTCCCAACTGCCTCCAGCTTTGCCTTTTAAGAACTCACGCTGAGTCATCGCCACGGCATTGTCCGAGGCTGATCGCTCTAATTATGCACAGCTTGTGGCAATTGTCTCAGTCAGACATAGCCCCCATTTGCCGGTGCTGCGCCAGGAAACCTGTCACGCACCGGCTTGAGATGAAGTTCTATCGTCGCGGCTTGATCGCGTCCCCAATGGAACTTGGGAGGCCGCTCGCATGCGCCGCCAGTTGGTCAGAGGAAGAGAAAAAAGAGAAAGGTAGGCGCTTGGGCCTGCTCTGCTTTCCATCACTTCGCTCGTGTTTTCCTTGGCTAACTGCCAGCAAAGATAGTGAAAGAAAGTGGGCGAAAGCCCCGGTGTTTTGGGCTTGTTACCTCTGTAAATCCCGCTTTAATAACAACATACCTCGCAAGGGATCGTCCGACTCCCACCCTGTCCGCAAACTGTAGAGGACCGAAAAAGCGTCTGCATTACGGCTGCGTTACATTCCGGCCTGAAAACAGTCTGTCATGCGCAAGGATGACGGAGAGAAATGGGTCAGGCCGGAGTCTGACCCTCCAAGGCTGGAAGCCCCGCATTTTTTTTAAGAGGGAAAAAAGATTTTAAGCGTTTTAGGCTTTGCAAGGTTACCGCCCTGGCCGAATTCCTGTTAGGATGGCGGTATGACAGCCTATTTTATCTCAATTTCCCCGTTTCCAAACTTGCTGCCCTCCGCAGGAGTTTGGGAACGCGATTGTCTGCGCAACTCTGTTGCATTTTCCCAAATTTCCCATGAACCCCCTAAGCGAATCCCATTCGCCTGATTCGCTCCATTCGCCTGATTCGGCTGATTCGCTTATTTTTTTCATCTCAGATCGCAAATCCCACGGCTTCCCTGATCGTCGCGTTGCGCTTCTAAAGAGGCACCGTGGTATGGCTATTTCCCAACAGAGCCAGACCCTCCAGAGGCAAAACCTCATTCAGCCCGAGCCAAAGCGCGTCGACCATTTGGGCGATTTGATTTTCGGTGACGCAATAGGGCGGCATGAGGACGAGGACATCCCCGACGGGCCGGGTGAGGAGGCCGTGGGCGCGTGCGGCTTCGCAGACGCGGTGGCCGATGCGCTCGGCAAAGGGAAACGGCTCGCGGGTCTTGAAGTCGCGGACGATTTCGATGGCGCAAATGAGGCCCTCCTGGCGCACGTCGCCAACGTTGGGATGGTCCCAGAATTTCGCGGCGCTTTTGGCGAGGCCTTTTTCCAGGACGGAATTGCGTTGAAGCGTGTTTTCGGTCTCGAAGATTTTGAGATTGGCCAACGCGGCGGCGCAGCCGAGGGCGTTGCCGGTGTAGCTGTGGCCGTGGAAGAACGTTTTGAGTTCGCCGAACTTGCCGAGAAAGGCTTCGAAGATCTTTCCCGTGGCCACCGTCGCGGCGACCGGAAGATAGCCGCCGGTGAGTCCCTTGGCGAGCGCGACGAGGTCAGGCGTGACGTTTTCGTGCTGGAAGGCGAACATCGCGCCGGTGCGGCCAAAGCCGGTCATCACCTCGTCCAGAACGAGCCAGACGCCGCGCTCGCGGCAGGTGGCAGCGGCTTTTTCGAGATAGCCGTGCGGATGCATGGTCATTCCCGCCGCGCCCTGGACGCGGGGTTCCATGACGAGGGCCGAAGCGGTTTCGCCGAGGGCGTCGAGGGCGGACGCGAGTTCGCCAACGCATTCCCACTGGCATTGGCGCGAGGCGCGGGCGTCCGTGCCGCGCACTGGTTCGGCGCGGTTGTGGGGGCAGCGGTAGCAGGCGGGGCTCATCACTTCGCGGGTCTCGAAAAGGAGCGGCTTGTAGGCGGAGTGAAAGACGGCGCTGTGGCCGGCGCTCATCGCGCCGACGGTGTCGCCGTGATACGCATTCGCCAGCGAGACGAAGACGGCGCGCTTTTTTTCGCCGCGTTGAATCCGGGCCTGGAAGACCATCTTCAGCGCCGCTTCCATGGCGGTCGAGCCGTCGTCGGAGAAGAAGACTTTCGCGTTGGGGAGTCCCGTAAGCGCGACGAGTTCCCTGGCGAGGCGCGGGGCGACGTCGTTGGTGAGGCCGAGAAAGGAGCTGTGCGCGACGCGGTCGAGCTGGTCGCGGATGGCCTGATCGATTTCGGGACGCCGATGGCCATGGAGATTGGTCCAGATGGAGGAATTGCCGTCGAGAAATTCGCGGCCGTCGTCCGCCTTGAGGATCGCGCCACGGCCTTCGACGATGACGATGGGCGGGCGCGACGGGGCGTTCCAGTCGCGCATTTGCGTGAAGGGATGCCAGACGTAATCGCGGTCGAGGTCGGCGGAGGACATGTTTTGATTTTGACGGAATCGGCGAATTTAACGACTCGTATTTTTGCGGCTTGTTTCCGGTCGGGAGTTTGCCATAAGTACAGCCATGCGTTGGGCGCTTCCAGTTATCGCACTTTTGCTGCTGACCCGCTGCGGCGGCATGACGGATTACACTCCGGACACGGGCTCCAATACGAGCCTGATGGGGAATCAAGGAGGTGCGGGCGTGCAGGCGCCGATTTGGTCCGACGATCCGAGCAAAAAGACCATTACAAACCAGAGCGGTTCGCAGTAATTTTTCTGGAGAGGTATCTGGACGGTGCTTTCAGTAGCCGCGCTCATGAGAGCGTGGCGGCATTACCTCCGTACGGTAGCGACTATGAAAGGAAGTTCTGTTTTTTTAGGTCCATTTCGTTTAAGAAACTTGGATGAAGATTGTTGTCGCTTATTCGGGAGGTCTCGACACCTCCATCATTTTGACGTGGTTGAAGGAAAAATATGACGCGGAGATCATCGCGTTTTGCGCCGATGTCGGCCAGGAAGAGGAACTGCGCGGCCTCGACAAGAAAGCGCTGAAGACGGGCGCGTCGAAGTGCTACATCGACGACCTGACCGAGGAGTTCGCGAGCGATTTCATCTACCCGATGATCCGCGCCAACGCGCTTTACGAGAACCAGTATTTCCTCGGCACGAGCATCGCGCGTCCGCTGATCGCCAAGCGGCAGGTGGAGATCGCGCGGATGGAGAACGCCGATGCGGTGGCGCATGGCGCGACCGGCAAGGGCAACGACCAGGTGCGCTTTGAGCTGACGTTTGCGGCGCTCGCGCCCGATTTGAAAATCATCGCGCCATGGCGGGACTGGGAATTCAAAGGGCGCACGGATTTGATGGCCTATGCGAAATCGAAGGGGATTGCGATTCCGGTGAGCGCGGCGAAGCCTTACAGCACCGACCGCAATCTGCTCCACATCAGTTTCGAGAGCGGAATCCTTGAGGACCCGTGGATCGAGCCACCCGCCGACATGTTCAAGCTGAGCGTTTCGCCGGAGAAAGCGCCCGACAAGCCGCAGTATGTGGAGCTCGATTTCGTGGCCGGGAATTGCGTCGCGATCGACGGCAAAAAATTAAGCCCGGCGAACGTGCTGCGCGCGTTGAACAAGCTCGGTGGCAAGCACGGCATTGGCCGCGTCGACCTGGTGGAGAACCGCTTTGTCGGGATGAAATCGCGCGGCGTCTATGAAACGCCTGGCGGCGCGATTCTCGCGTTTGCGCATCGGCAGATCGAAACGCTGACGCTTGATCGCGAAGTCATGCACCTGCGCGACTCGCTCATTCCGCGCTATTCGGAGCTGGTTTATTACGGTTTCTGGTTTGCGCCGGAACGGGAATTTCTCCAGGCGGCGGTTGAGGAGAGCCAGAAATATGTCACCGGCACGGTGCGGTTGAAGCTCTACAAGGGCAACATCATCGTCGCGGGGCGCAAGAGCAAGTTGTCGCTCTATAATCCCGATGTCGCGACGATGGAAGCCGACCAGGGCGCTTACAACCAGGCTGATGCGACGGGCTTCATCCGACTCAACGCGCTGCGGTTGCGGACGCGCTCGGCTGTGCTTTCGCGCCGGAAAAAGAAATAGGGCAGGGGCGCGATCCCCTTCGCGTCTCCATTCCATATGGCCATCACCGTTCTCAAGCATAACGTGCCGTGGGGGCCATTCACGCGCGCGCAGATCGACGACGGTCTTGCGCGCGGTGATTTTACGGTGAAGTACCTGGCCCACGCGCCCGGCTTGACGGAATGGCTGCCGCTGGGCGAGGTGCTCGATTATGTTGATCGGGGCGAGGGGGCACGCATGCATTCGCTGCCTCCCGTACCCGAGTCGCAGCCTGCGTCCAGGCCGCGCGAATTGCCGCCCGTGCCAACTCCGCCGAACCTGCCACTGTCCGCGTCCGGACTGGTGCCTGCGACTCAGCCGCAGTCCGCGTCTGGACCGCAGTCCGCGTCCGGACCGCCGATTTTGCCGCGGACCGTTCATCGTGTTTCCGAACGGACTGCCCCCCCGCCGCCCATTCTGCCAGTGGCTGAAAAAGAGGAGATCGTGTCCGAGGCAAAACCGGAAGCGCCGATGAGGCCCGCCACCTTTTTTCTGCGCGGCATGGCGTTCCTGATTGATTGCGCGATTCTGTTTGTTCCGCTGACGATTTTCTACGCCCTTGGCGCGCTGGCCATCGAGATACCGCGCATGTGGAATCACAGCAGCGGGCAGGCGATCATCGAGGATTGGGAATTGCTGAATCGGAACATACGCGAGTTGGCATGGCTGGTGGCCGTGGGTTTCGGATGGCTCTATGGGGCGGGCATGGAATCGTCGCCGTCGCAGGCTACGATTGGAAAACGCTGGGTGGGAATCAAAGTCGCCGACCCGCAAGGCGAGCGGATAAGTTTTCTGCGCGCGACGGGGCGTTACGCGGCAAAATATCTTTCGGCGCTGCCCTGCTTTCTTGGTTTCATCATGGCGCTTTTCAGCTCGCGCGGGCTGGCCCTGCATGATCGACTGGCTGATACGCGGGTGGTGCGGGATTAGCGATGAAGGAGGTTTATGGCGTCGATTGAACTCCCCGAGGGCTATGCCATATCGTGCGATCCGGCATTGCTGAACCTGGAGGTGATTCATGGCTTCATCGCGCAGTCGTACTGGGCGGAAGGCATTCCCAAACCGCTCGTCGAACGGATGATGGGCAATTCGCTTTGCTGGGGAGTTTATCACGCGGGGGTGCAGATCGGTTTTGCGCGAGTGATTACGGACAAGGCGACGTTTGCCTATCTGGCCGATGTCTTCATTTTGCCGGAACATCGAGGCAAGGGGTTGAGCAAGGCGCTGGTGGCAGTGATCCTGGCGCATCCCGATCTTCAGGGCCTGCGCCGGTGGATGCTTGTGACCATGGACGCGCAGGGACTCTACGAGCAGTTTGGATTCAAGGTCGTGTCGCAACCGGAACGGCACATGGAGATTCATCGGCTGGGGATGTACCTGGAGGGTCTGGCTTTGTAGGGAAATAGCCACGGCACCGTGCCTCTTTAGAAGCGCATCGCGACGATCAGGGAAGTCGCGGGATTTGCGATCTGAGATGAAAAAAATAAGCGAATCAGGCGAATCAGGCGAATGGAGCGAATCAGGCGAATGGGATTCGCTTAAGGGGGGGATGGGAAATTGGGGAAAATGCAACAGAGTTGCGCAGACAATCGCGTTTCCAAACTCCTGCGGAGGGCAGCAAGTTTGGGAACGAGGGAATTGAGATAAAATGGGCTGTCATACCGCCATTCTAACAGGAATTCGGCCAGGGCGGTAACCTTGCAAAGCCTAAAACGCTTAAAATCTTTTTTCTCCCTCTGAAAAAAAATGCGAACCTCCCAGCCTTGGAGGGTCAGCCTCCGGCCTGACCCTCCATGTGATCTTGTTTTTCCGCGCGAAACGCGTTTAACTGTGGGGATGCCGCTTGATATCAAGGATTTGGTCACCTCCCGGATGGGTGACAACTACGAGCTTCACGATCTTTACCTGAACCGGACGTTGGTGAAGGTGCAGCGCACAATCGGTTTCGACATCGTTTATGCCCGGGCCGAGGGCGCTTACCTCTACGACATGGACGGGAAGGATTATCTCGATTTTCTGTCGGGCTTCGGCGTTTTCAATATCGGGCGGAATCATCCCGTGGTGCAGCAGGCGATTCGCGATGTGCTGGAGCTGAACCTGCCGAACATGGTGCAGCTCGATTCGGCGCTGATGAGCGGCTTGCTGGCCGAGCGGATCGTGAAGCTCCTTGCGCGTCAAGGCGCTCCGCATCTCGACTCGGTTTTTCTTTGCAACAGCGGGACGGAGGCGGTCGAGGGCGCGCTGAAGTTCGCGAAATGCGCGACGCGCAGGCCGCGGCTTCTCTCGCTGAAGAATTCGTACCACGGCCTCAGCTACGGCTCGCTTTCGGTGACGGGCAATCCCGCTTTCCACGAGGGCTTCGGCCCGTTTGTGCCCGGCTGCGAAACGGTGGCGATGGGCGACGTGGACGCGCTTGAGCATGAGTTAAAGAAGGGCGATGTCGCGGCGCTGATTGTGGAATTGGTCCAAGGCAAGAGCGTGAAATTCGCGAAGGACGATTACTACAATCGCGCGCAGGCCCTTTGCCGCCAGTACGGGACTCTTTTCATTTGCGACGAAGTGCAGACCGGGCTGGGGCGTACGGGCAAGTGGTTCGCTTTCGAGCACTGGAACCTGGAGCCGGATATCATCACGATGGCGAAGGCGCTCAGCGGCGGCTATGTGCCCTCGGCTGCCATCGTCACGCGGCGCTCGATTTATCAGAAGACTTTTTCGCGCATGGACCGCTGCATTGTCCACTCGACGACGTTCGGGCGCAACAACCTGGCGTGCGCGTGCGGGCTTGCGGCGCTGACGGTGCTTGAGGACGAAGGGCTGATCGACAACGCGGCGCGCATGGGCGCTTACCTGGAAACGCAACTGACCGCGTTGCAGAAAAAGCACGACATCATCAAGGAAGTGCGGGTGAAGGGGCTGATGTGCGCGATCGAGTTCGCAGAGCCGCGCGGCATGATGCCGAAGATGGGCTGGAAGCTGGTTCACTCGCTCGACTCGAGCATGTTCCCGCAACTGATCGTCACGCCGCTGCTGACGAAGCACCGCATCCTGACGCAGGTCGCCGCGAACAACGCCGACATCGTGAAGATTCTGCCGCCGCTGATTGTGGGCGAAAAGGAAATCGACCGGTTTGTGAAAGCGCTCGACGAGGTGGTTGCCGATTTGGGCAAATTCCCCGGACCCGTCTGGGAAATGGGCCAGAATTTCGTGAAGGCCATGCGCGCCAGCGATCCCCGCGACAAGGCGCTGGCGGCAACGCCTTAAGCCTTCCAGCCGTAATCGCGGTAATCGAATTTGACGGAGCCGTCCGCGCCGAGATCGACCACGCCAAATCCCTCGGGGCAGCCGTGATTCGCCCCCTTCCAGTAGTTGCCGCAGACGGCGCCGCTATTGATGAGCTTCACGCCGTTCTGCTCGTTCTCTTCGTAAAAGTGGAGGTGTCCAGCGAGAATGGCGCGGATGTTGTTGCCGGGGATGTCGCCGAGAAGCGCGTCGCCATTGGAGCAGACCATGCTTTTCGACGCAGCCTTAATGGCGTCGCCCTTGGCAAGCGAAAGCATGAGGGGCACGTTGGATACAATCGGAATGTGTGTGCAGACAATCGTCGGCGTGGTCTGATGTGCGGCGAGATCGGCCTTGAGAAACGCGAGTTCGTCGTCGAATAATTTGCCGATATAACTATGGTCAGCCTGCAACGCGATGTCGTCGAGGACGACGAAGTGCCAGCCCTTGGCGTCAAAGCTGTAGAAGAGTTTCGGCAATTGAAGGCGGTTTTGGAAAAGACCCTTGCCGTATTCCGGGTCGGTGGAGATCGCGTATTTGTTGCTGGTCCCGGCGAGATCGTGATTGCCGAATGTCCAGTGTGTCGGAAGGCCGGTATGGTCTTTCCAAAGCTGAAGAAAGTAATCGAGGGCGGTTTCCGCGCCGGGAAGAGTGAGATCGCGCGTGCTGTGCACGAGATCTCCGCCGCAGATGATGAAGTCGGGGCGTGGATTGAGATTTTCGACTGCCGCGAGGCAGGCGACAATTCCCTCAACGGAACGCAGGGTGCCGCTTTGCAGGAGGTGCAAGTCGGTCAGGAAGGCAAAGCGAAACGATCCGGCTCCGGTGGTGATCGGCGCGATATTTTGCGCGAGGAGCGGATCAAGGCCCATGGCCGCGCAGGCACCGACGCCGAGAAGCTGGCGGAGGAACCGGCGGCGCGAATAGCGCGAATGATTTTCAAGGGCGGTCATGGAAAAAAAACTTACGCTTTGGTTGCAAAGCGCAGCAGCGTCACATCGTCATCAATCATACGCCGATCCCGCGCGAGGTCGAGCCAGTTAAGTATGGCATCCCAGGCCGGTTTACCCGCGTGGATTTGCTTTTCGAGATAAGCCAGGAATTCGTCATAGGAACCGCGACCGCCCTGCGGATCGAGCAATTCGTAAAGGCCGTCGGTGAAGAGGTAGAGTTCGGAGGAGGGAGAGAAGGCAAGGGTCGTTTCCGGAGCCTGAATCTCGGGTAGAATACCTAGGACGGACGTGCCGGGGGCGGTTTTGCTCAAATGAGGAGCGGTTTTCGAGCGGGTGAGTAGGAGAGCTGGCGGATGACCCGCGTTGGCGTAGGTGATGGTGCGCGCGGAACGGGAATAGACCCCGTACCAGGCGGAAAAGAATTTGCCGGCGTGGTCTTTCATTTGGAATGTGCGGTTGAGCCGGTCGATGACCTCCGCCGGCCGGGAAAGATCGATTTGCGCGAGGGGGTTGCGAAGCAGTTCCAGCGCGGTGACGGCCAGCAGTGCGGAACCGAGGCCGTGGCCGGTGACGTCGAGGACGTAAAACGCGAGCTGATCGTCGTTGATGCGGCGATAGCCGAGGCCGTCGCCGCCGAGGTGGGCCGAGGGATGGAATTGCCAGTCGACTACTTCCTCGCCGGAAAGGGGAGGGGGGAGCATGCGGCGCACATACTTGCCGGCGTCGGAAAACTCGCGGTCGAGTTTTTGCTGCGCCTCGATGAGTTGCTGGCGCGTATCGAGCAACTCGGTTTGGATTTCAATAATCTCGCCGAGATTAATCTCGCGCTCGACGAGCGCGGCGAACGCGAGCAGGGATGTGACATCCTCGTCGCTGAATTTCCTCGGCACGGTGTCGACGAGGCAGAAGGTGCCGATTTTGTGACCTCCCGGCCCGGCGAGCGGGACGCCCGCATAAAACCTGACGTAGGGCTCGCCCACAACCAGCGGATGATTTCGCCCGACGGGATGCAGGTGGGTGTCGGGAATGATGAAGGGCTCGTCGCGGTGGATGGTGTATTGGCAGAAGGAAAGATCGCGGGAGGTTTCGGTGTGGCAGAGACCGACGCGAGACTTAAACCACTGGCGGTCGCTGTCGAGAAACGCGACGTAGGCGATGGGCACCTGGAAAAATTCGGATGCCAGCTGGGTGATGCGGTCGAAGCGATATTCGGGCTGGGTGTCGAGGAGCTTGAGCGAGCGGAGGTCTTCCAGCCGCTTCGATTCACGGACGGGGTCCACGGTCACCGGCGGCGCGTCAGGCCATGCGGGGTATTCGAAAGTTGCGCTCATGGCATCCCTACTTTAGCGCATTGCGCACGGGCGGCAAGGGGTGGCCGCTGGAGGGACGACTTCCCGGTCGTCCTCAAACGCGCAGGAGCGCGTACCTCCAATTAAAATCACTTGACCAGTTGCCAGAGCGTGTAGAACGCGGTGCCTGCAAACAGCAAATAGCAAAAAGCGACACTGGGATAATAAAGAGCGATGCCCCTGGTGCGGACGGGTGCCTGGATGCCGCCCACCTGCGCGCGGATGTAGAGGGAGAGGTCCCGCGCGAGGTTGAGGCCTTCGCGATATCGGGCGAGATCGCGACGCGTCAGGCGCCCATAGAGCCATGCCAGAACCAGCGCGCCGGGAATGATGTAGTAGAGGTCAATAAAACCAAAGCAGACGATCCACAGGACAAGGGCCAGTGAGAAAAACGCGAGAATCGGGCTGTAATATTGCTGGCGCAGAAAGGAGATATAGGCGTGGTATTTCCCGACGAAGAAACGGATGCGGACGCCAAGTGCTGGCGTGGCGTATGTTTGCCGCGCCTCGATCCACTCGGGTTTCAGGCCGGCCTTGGCGAAGAAATCGCGGACAAGGCGGTGGATGTCCTCGCGGTCGATGTTGAGCACCCGCATGGTGACGTTGAAGCGCAAAAGCCGGTAGAGCAAAAAGATGATGAAGATGGTTTCGAGGACGTAGAAGCCGTAGCCCATGCGTCCGTTTTCGTAATCGACCCATGCCCAATAGACCGTCATGAAAAACCGCAGGCAGCCTTCCAGAATGCAAAAGACGGCGAGCCAGCCGAGGAAGCGTTCCAACGGCGTGGGGACATAGACCTTGCGGCGCTTGGTGTGGGAGGATTTGCGCAGTGCGATGAAGCAGCCGAGCAGGCCACCGAGTGCCGCCGCGAACGCGCCGAGGCGTGCGCTCCACTTCATGACGTGGTTGGTGGCCAGGGCATGGAGGTGGGGATTGATGAGGGAAACGCGTGGAAAATAACTGAGGTGGCGGCCGCGGGCATTGTAATACCGGTTCGTGGGCGATAGCGGATAGTCCGATGCCGTTTTGTAACTGAACGCGTAATAGCCGTTGATCGGATTTTTCATCGGCCGGTCCTTGCCGTCGCGAAGCCTGACAATGGTCGTGTCGCCGTCGACCTGAATCCGGATGGCGGGTGCGCCGTATTTGACATTGAGCGAGGCATGGCCCTCTCCGTCGAAAAATTGCTGGTGCACGATGTTGCCCCGGTCATCGTATTCGAGCCGGAGGACGGCGTAGCCGAGTCTTTGCGGAATCTGGGGCGTGCCGTCGTCGCCAAAATAGGAGTGTTCGATCACGCGATTTTTGTCGTCGTACTTATAGACGACCCGGGCGAAATCGAGCGTCTTGTGGTCGACCAGTTTGCCGTCCGCATCGAAGTAGCTTTCAGAAAGTTCATTGCCGCGTTCGTCATAGGTATAGCGGCGCTCATGAACGCCATCGTTGTGGGAGTCGGTCGGCGCGCCGGTTGTGTCGAAGTAGGATTCGTCGATGAGGAGCCCGCGCGGGTCAAGCGCGCGCTGGCGTTGATGTGCGCCGCTGCTCTTCTCCTCGACGGCCACGCCGGACGCATCAAAATAGCTTTCAATGCTCTGCGTCGCGTCGGGATAAATCGTGTAGATCGTGCGGACGATGGCGACGCCCTCGTTGTTGTTGAGCAGGTTACCCGACGTGTCGTAGTTTCCACGCTCCATCGGGCGGTTCTGCGCGTCGTAGGTGGTGCGTGTCTCAAAATAGCCGTTGTAGTCGGTGATTGCCGTGCCGAACGTGCCGAGACGCCGCAGCTTCACGACCCGGTTGTGGTCGTCGAGCGCGCGGACATAATGAATCACGCCACTGTTATCGCGCGCGTGCGCGCCCGAGCCATCGAGATTGGTGATGTCGGTGGGAAAGCCCGCCGCGTTGAGGGTGAGTTCCTCGCCCTGGACATCATCCACGTCGGCGACCGGCTGGCTCTGCGCATCGCGAAACCAGCGGCGCTCAATTCCGGGTTGGTATTCAAAATCGATGCGCTGCACGCCCAACAGGGGATCGGGCATCGGAACCCCGGCGCGCCTGTATTCGATTTGCCGCAATTTGCCGTCGGGGTTGTAGATGAAGCGGTAGCAATTCGCCCCGGCGGCATCTTCCTCGGAGATGGCGCCTGTGCCGACAAACTGGTAGCGGGAATCGAGGTCGATGCTGAAGAAATAACTCGGCGGCTGGAGGCTCGAAGCGGGTCCGGGCGAGGGAGGCGGGGGCGTTTCAGCGCTCGCCGCGCAGCCAAGGAGCAGCAGGAAGAGTGAAAGCGTTTTAATCATGTGACGTGCATTGATATCATGGCGTCGGCCAGCTCGCGAATGCGTTTTTCATCGAGGTGCGGTCCAATGAAGACGAGGCCCGTGATCAAATCCGGGCTGTTTTCCAAAGGCAGGAGGAGCAATTCGGACTGGTCGCGGACCTGCTGGAAAGTGTGGAGCTGGCCGGGGGATTCGGCAAGGCGGATGAAGCCCTTGGCGCGGAAAACCGAGGCCGGAAGCGATCCCAAAAAGCGCTGGAAAGCAGCCCGTTCCACCGGCGCGGCGAGGGGTAGAAAGAGGGTCGAGGCAGCGTGGGGCAGCGTTTCGTCATGCTCGTGATCGTCATTGTCATCGTGGGCGTGGTCATGAGCGCGAATGGCTGCCGCGCTTGTGCCCGTTTCGCTGAGAAGGCCCGGCTCGACTTCTCCGTGCCGAGTCGTGACGATCCGGGCGGAGGGATTGATCTTGCGCAGGCTGATTTCGACGCGTTGGCGCGCCGCGTCGTCGATGCGGTCGGTCTTGTTCAGGACGAGGAGGTCGGCATAGCGGACTTGCTCTTCCTGCACGGCGCGGCCCCGCCACGAGCAGGGGAAATCGGAGCCATCGATGACGAGGATCATCCGGCGGATGACGGTGCGGTCCTGCAGCTCAGGGGCACTGAGATGGTCGAGTACCTCCTCGGGATCGGCCAGGCCGGAGGTCTCGATCCAGACGAGATCGAAATTGGGGTTGTCGGAGAGGCTGGCGACTTGCGCGACGAGGTCTTCAAAGCTCTGGCAGCAAACGCAGCCACCCGTGATGCTGCGAAGTTCCAACTGGCGTCGGGCGAGCAGCGCGGCGTCGACATTGATAGCGCCAAAATCGTTGATGATGACCGCCGTGCGCTTGAGCGGCACATCGGTGTGACTGAGCCAGTGCCCGAGGGTGGTCGTCTTGCCGCTGCCGAGAAAGCCGGTCAGCAGGAGCAGGGGGAGGGGGCCGGTGCGCGTCATTGCGGGTTGTGTCCTGATTTGAAATTATCCATGGGTGTCAACCGCTCTGAGCCACCCTGAAAGAGACCTCTGCAAAAGTCTCTCTTTTAGGATTCTGTCATCCTGAGCTTGTCGAAGGATCAGTTCGGTTTGCCTTTTTTCAGAGGAGGGGGAACTAATGCCTCGACGAAATCGGGATGACCAATTGCTTGCAAAACGAATTTCGCAGAGGTCTCTGAAAGGGTGGCAAGCATTCAGCCCAGGGTTGGCGCGGGGACGTCGTCCCACGCGCCTACCCTGGGTAGACGACCACTCGGCCCAACCCTGAGAGGGTTGAATTAATCCGCCGGAGACGGACTTGCTCCAACCCTTACAGGGTAGGAGTTCACGCGCGCCTTTCCCAGGGTAGGCGCTGCTGCGCCAACCCTGGGCTGAATGATCGCAACCCCGTTGGGGTTGCAAGGCATTGCCATTTGTGGGGATGGGTTCTGCGTTGCGGGTCATTGCGATATACGTCCTGATTTGAATTTATGCATGGGTATCAGCTTGGAAACCAAATACGTGATGCACCCGACGAGCAAGAAGAGGGCTCCCATTAATGCAATTCCGAAAGAGCAAACCACCAAGTCAAGCTGCCACCTTAATGCTTCATCCGTATACCACTCATCGTGACCCAACCCCCCGCTAACCACACCCCACGGGGGATGCATGTGAAAAACAACAAACAGAGCGATGAGTGAACAAAGAACTTCAATCGAACCAAACCCGCAAAGTATTTTGGCATGTCGTCTCATGGGGTGAATAAAGTCTGAGATTCAATTAGGGCGGCGCGAGACATTCGGCTCGATTGCCTTTTTGGGGCATTACTCTTACCGTAGCGCAGATGTACCGGTTGATGGCAGTTTTTTTTATCACCCTGAGCATGGGCTACCTCCAGAAGGGTGAGGTTCTGGCTGATGATCTGGGCCTTGATGCGAGGCAGATGATTGTCTGTCTCGCGCCTGATGCCTCTTCGTCCGAGGGGACGTTACAACTTTTTCATCGGGACGCTTCCGGGCAATGGCAGGCTGATTCCAAGCCGTGGCCGGTCATGTTTGGCAAGGGCGGTCTGGCTTGGGGGCGCGGGATACATCCGCCGCAACCGGGGCCACAAAAGAGGGATAGCGATCACAAGAACCCGGCGGGCTTATTCAAGATCGGGTCTGTGCTGGGTTACGCGCCGAAGCTGCCGGATGGCGCGAAGGGCTGGCCTTATCATCAGGTTACCGACCGCGACGCGTGGATTGACGACCCGAAGCTTTCGCAGTTTCCCTACAACCATCTCTACACCCTGCCGCCGGGCGCGCCGTTTCCCGATTGGTGGGGAAGGGAGCGCATGCACATGGGCGACGATGCCTACAAATGGCTGGTGCTTATCGAGCATAATTACGACGACCCGGTGCCCGAGGCGGGCAACGAGATTTTCTTTCATGTCCGGCGCGGGGAACATTATCGCACGGCGGGCTGTACGACTATGGAGCTTGATAATCTTGAACGAATGATCCGATGGCTCGATCCGGGCTCCAACGCGATGCTGGCCGAGCTGACCCGCGCCGACTACGCGCGCCTGTGGAAGGATTGGCATTTGCCGGAGGTGAGGTAATCATGGGACATATGCGACCTATGTGACATATATGTCCTATGCGTCCCTACCCGCGCACCTTTTCCGTTTGACCCGAGATGTCACAAGCATTACGGTCAGTACCCTTTATGGCAGAAGAACTCAGTTACGTGATTATCAACCCGTACACGATTTACAAATCGCGCACGGGCGGCGTTTTGGCGCGGTTGTTGACGCGGACGTCACTTGATCTGGTGGGAGCGCAGATGTTTGCCCCCAGCCAGGCTCTCATCGATGAGTATGCTGCGAACATCGTCACGGAAGCCGATCCGCAAGACCGGAAAATCCAGGAGTTGATCCGCGATTACGTGAAGGAAAACCTCGCGCCCGATCCCATCACCGGCATGCGCGAGCGGGTGATGATGCTTCTTTTCCGTGGAGAAAACGCCGTGCGCCGCATTCGCGAGACGGTTGGCACCTTCAAGGAACATTTCCTCGGCGGCGAATCGATCCGGGACACCTACGGCGACATCGTTTATAACCGCGATGGTACGGTGAAATATTTCGAGCCGGCGGTGCTGGCGTCGCCCAATGTCCAGGAAGCGAGCACCAAGTTGAAAATCTGGGCCAAGTACAGCGACTCCGACGGCGGGTTGCTGGAGAAGGCGGTCTCCACGGTGAGCGATCCGCGCCACGAGCGGACACTGGTCATCATCAAGCCCGACAATTTCAAGTTCCCGAGCGGACGGCCCGGCAACATCATTGATATCTTTTCCCGCACGGGCCTTTGTATTACCGCGATCAAGGTGCATCGGATGTCGGTCGCCGAGGCGGAGGAATTTTACAGCCCGGTGCGCGACGTGCTAAAGGAAAAGCTGGCCGGCCCCATCGGCGAACGGGCGAAGGACATTATCAAGTCCGCGCTGAACATTCCCGTGACGCCCGAAATGCAGGAGCAGATCGGCAAATTGCTCGGGCCGCTGGCGGGCGAGCAGCAGTTCAACAATATCGTCAAGTTCATGGCGGGGCATACGGGAGCCGAAACCAAGGGCGAGACGCGGACCGAACCGGGCACGGAAAAGTGCATCATCCTGATTTACGAGGGGATCGACGCAGTGCGGAAAATCCGCGAGGTCCTGGGCCCGACCGATCCGGCGAAGGCGCCTCCGGGATCCATCCGCCGCGAATTCGGTTCAACCATCATGGTCAACGCGGCTCACGCCTCGGATTCGGCCGAAAACGCCCGGCGGGAAATGGGCATTGTGCGCATCCGCGAAAACAACTTCAAATCCCTGATCGAAAGTTTTTATCAAGATTAATGCGCAGAAGGCTGGATTGTGTCCGGCCAACGTGCTTTGATGACCCTTCGCATTCACACCTGATTCTTCAAAAATACTTTATGGAACCCTCAATCCGCGTCCAAGAACTAACACCGTCCCTCACACTATCCATCGACAGCAAGGCCAAGGCTATGAAAGCCGAAGGCCAGGACGTCATCGGCTTCGGTGCCGGCGAACCCGACTTCGATACACCCGAGCACATCAAGGCTGCAGCGATGGGATCGCTCGATGCCGGGTTCACGAAGTACACGCCGTCGTCCGGCATTCCGGAATTGCGCGCGGCGATCAGCGAGAAGCTCAAGGCCGATAACGATCTCGATTACAAGCCGTCGCAGATCATCGTGACGTGCGGCGCGAAGCACGCCTGCTTTAACGCGATGCTGGCCACGCTCGATCCGGGCGATGAGGTCATCATCCCCGCCCCCTACTGGCTGAGCTATCCCGAAATGGCGAAGCTCGTCGGCGCGGAGCCGGTGTTCGTCCCGACCAAGGCTGAGAACAATTACAAGATCACCCCGGACGAATTCCGCGACGCCATGACGCCGAAGACGAAGATGATCATCATCAACTCGCCCGGCAACCCGACCGGCTCCGTCTATACGGAGAACGAACTGGCCGGCCTGGCCGATGTCGCGCTCGACGAGGACATCCTGATTCTTTCCGACGAAATTTACGAAAAGCTCATTTATGATGGAGCGAAGCACGTGAGCATCGCGACGCTGAGCAAGGACGTTTACAACCTGACCCTGACCGTGAACGGCTTTAGCAAGCCCTACGCGATGACGGGCTGGCGTCTCGGTTACGTGGCTGCGCCTGAAAGCATTGCCAAGTCGATCGATTCACTGCAAAGCCACTCGACTTCCAACGCAACTTCCTTCGCGCAAAAGGGCGCGCTGGCCGCGTACAAGGGACCGCAGGAATGCGTCGCGGAGATGGTGGCCGAGTACACGAAGCGCCGGGACCTGATTTGCAAGCTGCTCGACGGCATTCCGCAGCTCAAGTATGTCAAGCCGCAAGGCGCGTTTTACGTGCTGGTCGACATTTCGGCCACGGGCCAGAACTCGACCCAGTTTGCCGAGCGCCTGCTCGACAAGCAAAAGGTCGCCGTGGTGCCGGGCATCGCGTTTGGCGACGACAAGACGATCCGTATTTCCTACGCGACGAGCACGGAGAATATCACCAACGGCCTGAAGCGCATCGCGACGTTCGTCGGCGCGTAGTCCTGCGGACGGCAGTAGTTGCGGCGGTCTTCGCCCGCCGTCGTTCGCTTATTGTAACCGTCGCCATCACACGAGTGTGACGGCGACGGTTGCTGCGATTACCGAAAACTGCCAAATTCCATCATGATCCGAGTCCTACTCTGCCTAAGCGTCCTGTGCCTGTTCGACAACCGAGGCGATGCCGACCCTTCAGCACCATTGACGATCGGTGCGCCCGCACCTGTGGTTACAGCGCCTGATCAGGATGGTCGGCCCATTCACCTTACTGACGTCTATGCTAAAGGCACCACTCTCGTTTTCTTTTTTTCAACAGGGCCGGACTTTGTCATTGGAGATGAAAATTCAGCTTCACTGGTCGAGGTGAAGTCACTCCGCGACGCTTATGATAGGCTTCACGCGGAGGGTCTACAGATCGTCGGGGTAAGTCTGAATGACGCATCTTTCCAAAAGAAATTCAAGCAAGACAGCCAACTGCCCTACCCGCTCATTGCCGACATCAAAGGGAAGGTTGCAGCGGCCTTTGGCGTCTGGATGTACGGCGGTGGTGATACGCCCCACCGGTATGGCCGGGTATCCTTCATCATCAAAGATGGCAAGATTGCGTGGACATCGCTCAAACCACAAACGTCCCGCAGCGCCGAGGAAGTCCAGAAAGCTTTGGACGGGCTTAGGTAGCCGTCGTACTTCGTGCGGCGGTGCAGTTGTAGCAAGCGGCGGCGCCTGTCCTGAGCGAAGTCGAAGGAACCGTCGCTGATTTCTTAGTCCATAAGTCATTGCGCTATTGCGCTCCCGACTCATTAATCAAATTAATACTTGTCGGCCAAGACGCTGAGGGCTAGAGGCTGTAATGCCTGAAATCATTTTTGGAGCGTTTCTAGGTTTTCTCGCCTACTTCATTGTCCGTGCGATTTTGACCGGCATTTACACGGTGGACCAGAATGAGCGGGCGGTGATCACCAGCTTTGGCCGCGCCGAGCGTCTCGGCGGCACCACGCTGGAGGACCCCATCTCGGAAATGCTGACCCCCGAGGAAAAGGAGCGGTATGCCTACCCGCAACTACGCGTGATCGGTCCGGGTGGTCCTTATTTCAAGATGCCCTGGCAGCGCGTGTATAAAATCACGGTGGCCACGCAGACGCTCAACATTGCCTTCGATCCAGAAAGTGCGGTTGCGAACAACAACAACCAAATCCTTGAGGCCGTGACGAAAGACCAGTTGAACACGGGGCTGACGGGCCAGTTGCGCTACACGATCTCGGAGCGCAATCTTTACGCGACGCTCTTCGCGGTGAAAAATCCGATCGCGCATGTGATGGGTTATTTTGTCTCGATCCTGCGCGAACGGATCGCAAATTTCGACGCGCCGCCGATGGCCGTCGTGACCGAATCTGCCGTGCCGGGAGGCAGCGCGGTCGAGCCCGCGATGGTGCAGGGGATTTCGATCAACGATCTGCGCAAGAACCTGCGCGAACTCAACGAGCAGATGGACACGGAATGCGCTTCCTCCGACGCGCGGTACGGGATTCATCTCGACGCGGCGCTCATCACCAGCATCGATCCGCCGCCTGAAGTCGAGTCGGCCCTCGCGGCGATCAACACGGCGCACAACCAGGTCTCCTCGGACATCAGCGTGGCGCAGGCGTCGGCGGACCAGCGCATCGTGCAGTCGAAGCGCGCGGTGCAGATCGAGACACTCAACGCGCAGGCGGAGGTCGAGCCGCTGAACTGGCTGGCGGCGCAATTGTCCGATCTGCGCAAGAACGGCCCCGAAGCGCTGCCCCTTTATTTGCGCAACATCCGCCTGGCCCTTTACGCAAAGGCCTCCCACGTCATTCTGGAGATGAAAAAATAACATGAACTTCATGACCTTGATGACCGCTTCGCTTGTCGTGTTTGTCGGCTGCTTTATTGCTGTGCCTATCATTTTGGGAATGCTCCGCTTCTTCGGCTTCTATGTGGTCGTCGAGGAGCGGCAGTGCCTGGTTTACGTGCTTTTCGGCAAGGTCCTGCTGGTGCTGGACGAGCCGGGCCTTCACTATCCCATTGCCACCGCCCTTGGCTGGCGGGCGCTTATTGTGAATTTTTTCGGCGCCGCCCGGCAGGTAGATTTGCGGCTCGACCAGGAATATCTGCGCAGCCAGCCGGTCAATTCGGAAGAAGGCGCGCCGATGGGAATCGGGGTCTGGTACGAGATGTGGATCAGCGATCCGGTGGCTTATCTTTTCAAGAACGCCGATCCTCGCGGGTCGTTGCGGGCCAATGTCAGCAACGCCACGGTGCGCAACCTGAGCAACCTGAAATTATCGAACATGCTCGAAGACCGCCATTCGATGAGCACCCTGGTGCGCGATGAAGTGAGCGAGAAGTCGAAGGACTGGGGGTACTCGCTCGGCACGGTGTATGTGCGGAAAGTTCATTTCCGCGATGCGAGCATGATCCAGCAGATCGAGGAGAAAGTCGTGAATCGTCTCCGACAGGTGACTTCGGCAATCCGGCAGGACGGCACCAACCAGGTCAACCTGATTACCAGCACGGCTCAACGGCAGGCCGCTGTCGAGTTTGCGAAAGCTGCGGCGATGCGCCCGTTTATTGTCGGGAGCGCGCTCAATACCATTGCCCAAGACAAAGAAGTGGCCGAGGTGATGTTCGAGATTCTGGAGAACCAGCGGATGCTGGAGGGCAATGTGAACGTGACGCTCATCCCGCCCGATTTGCGCGGCGACGGGCTCACTCAATTTCTCACCGCCGGACAGGCGGTCCAAGGCGGCGGAAGTTCTGCTGGGACGCGTCAAACTCCGCCGTCGCTTTCAGGGCAAAGCTGATCACGGCAATCAGCGATTGAGAATATCGTACGGATTGGCGATGGCCGGACGGATCGGGTTGATGACCGGCGCTTTATTGACCTGCAGGGGGGCGTCCTCATCATCGGTCGAGGCTGGCTTGGCCGGAGCAGGCGTGGGAGTGGCGGCTTGAGCTGTCTTGGTGGCACCCGGAATACTCAACGTCGAAGCTTGCTGTTGGTGCAATTGATTGGCATCCATCGGAAGCGGAAGTTCAAGCTTGAGGTTGCCGTCCTGATGAGCCTTCGCCTGCTCAGGCGTTTCACCGGGAAGAACGTCGAGGGTCAGATCAGGTGCGGAAACTTGCGCATCCGTCATCGGATTTTTTTCAGCGGATACCAAGCCCGGCGTTTCGAGGTCCGAGGATTCCGTGGATGAACTTGGCTTGGGCGCGGGAGCCGGCTGAGAAGGGCCGCTCGAAATCGGCGAAGGCATCGCAATGGGAGGAGGGGTGTAAAAAGTGGTGATGGCCGAGCTCGGCGAGCTCAAAGGCGTGAGCAGGGGTTTGAAGGCGGTTGTGCGCGACGCGGGAGGATTGGGGGAATCGCTGCGCAACGTGAGCGAGCCGTGAGCCGAAGGGTTCGCGCCCGTGTGGTAGGGCGACGGGCTTTCCTGGGCATCTGTATCAATCGAGGGCAGGCCGGCGAGTTTCGCCAGCTCCTTGTTCGAGCTGAGTTGAAAATAAAGATTGGCGCTTTGACTGTTCGGGGACTTGGCGGCGCGGGCTTGAAGTTGTTGCTCGTAGTTGCGCAGGAGCCAATTTTTATTGAGGGCCGCCTGCGCCTGTTGCTTGCGGATCGCGTTGATTTGATCCGACGTGAGCGGCTTGGCCTTCGGCAGTGTCACCGAGTAGGGAACGCCGTCGGGATCCGTCTGCGTGTACGGATTGGTGGGATCGGTGGCGGGATCATACGGATCAGGATCGGCATAGGCGCGGGCCGTCACAATGAGGAACCCAAGCATCGTAATCGACACATAACGGGCTGTTTTCATTGCTCTTTCACTATACGCTTATTGGGAAAAAGTTTCAACGTTGTCTTCAGAGGCGGAAAAATCGCAAAAAAAATTTTTTTTGAGAGGAGAAAAAAGCTTTTACAAGCGGTTGCGACTCGCTACCAACAAGCCATGGCAACTAAAGCACCTAAAAAAACCACAAAACGCAAACCCAACGCAGCCTTCCTCAAACCGGTGACCCCGGATGACAAACTCGCCGCAGTCGTCGGCTCCAAGCCGCTTCCCCGCACCGAGATTGTTTCCAAGCTCTGGGTCTATATCAAGAAGAACGGTCTTCAGGATAAAAAGGTGAGGACGCAGATCAACGCTGATGAGACCCTCAAGGCCATCTTTGACGGAAAGAAATCTGTCACGATGTTCGAGATGAATAAATACGTCTCGGGTCATCTGAAGGCTTAACTAAGTTTCGTTGCGGCGGCGGTTGCTTGCAACCGCCGCCGTCCTTCGTATCTGTCGGCGCAGGGACGCATTCCTCGATGAGGAACGCCAACTCTGTTGCCCGGATACGATGTGGTAAAACATGAACGCGCTTTGACGAGCGCGGTCATGACGCGATCCGCTAAACGGAGATGTGTTCTTATTTGCCCATCGCGCGAAGCCCGGGAAAATCCCTGGCATCCTGCCAGTGATGTGTCGCCGTCTCCAACCGTCTCGGACGGGGCGATTTATCTGGATTCTGGAACGGGGATACGCGCCTAGAGCGCGGCGCGATGAGCCAGTGCGTGCTCGTAGACGCGCTCGTACTGGCGCGCGGACGATTCCCACGTAAAATCACGCGCCATGCCTTGCTGCTGCATCACCGCGTAATGGTGCGGGCGATCAAACCAGGTGGAGACGGCCCAACCGATCGTGTAGAAAAGCGCGCGTCCTGAGATTTCCCAGAATTTGAACCCGGTGCCCGTGGCTGCGGCTTCGTTGTAATTTTCCACCGTGTCGTCGAGGCCGCCTGTGGCGCGAACGACCGGCAGCGTGCCGTAAATCGACGAGTACATCTGGTTCAAGCCGCACGGCTCATAAAGCGACGGCATGAGGAAAAAGTCGCTGCCGGCCTCGATGAGATGCGCGAGTTCCGGAACGAATCCTATATGAGCGTTCGCGCTTTTCGGGAACGCCCCGTGCATCCAGCGGAAGAAATTTTCGGTAAACGTATCGCCGGTGCCGAGCGCCACCACCTGCATGATCATGTCGCGCGACGCTTGCGGCAGCGAGCCTCGGAGGAGGTCGAATCCCTTTTGCGAAGCGAACCGGGAAACGATGCCGAAGAGCGGAATTTTGGGATCGACCGTCAGTCCGAAGCGTTCCTGGAGCGCCTTTTTGCAAACGGCTTTGCCCGCCATGTCGTCGCGGCTGTAGCGGGCCGGAAGATATTTGTCGGTCGCGGGATTCCACACCGTCGTGTCGACGCCGTTGACGATGCCAAAGACATGATCCGAGCGGTTGTTCAGATACGGCGCGAGGCCCATGCCGCCGATCGGACCGCGAATTTCGTTGGCGTAGGTCGGCGAGACGGTGGTGATCGCGTCGGCGTACTGGATGCCCGCCTTGAGGAGATTGATCATCCCGAAATCCTCGAAGCGATCCGGCGCCATGTAGTCGCCGCCCAGCCCGTAGAAGGGAAGCACCGAGGGGCTGAATTTTCCCTGGTAGCCGATGTTATGGATGGTGAGCACGCTGGCCGTGTGCGAAAGCGGCGAGAGCACCCGGTCCCACGTCTTCAGGAAAACGGCGCCCATCGACGTCATCCAGTCCTGGACATGAGCGATATGCGGAATCCACGCGGTGTCCTTGCAGACTTGCAGCGCGGCCTTGCTCAGCACGCCGAAGCGATAGGCGTCTTCCTGCGCGTCGTAGATATAAGGGTGGTCGAAATAGCGGGCGTAATCGATGAACCAGATGGGGACTTGGCCGTCGAGCAAGCCTTCGAAAACGCCCACCCAGATTTCCTCGCCACGGCCAAAATGGACGCAGCACGAGCGGGCAAACGTAATGCCATATTTCGCGCGGTCGATGCTTTGATAGAGCGGCATGACAATGCGCGCGTCATGACCCCGCTTCTTGAGCGCCTTGGTCAAGCCGGAGATCATGTCGCCCAAGCCGCCCGTCTGCGCCAGCGGCGTGCACTCGGCGGTGATAAACAAAATGCGCTTGTGGGAAGACGCGGGCACTGTGGCCGTCGGCGCGGGGGCCGCAGCGGTTGGCGTGGGAGTTGTGGCAGCCGGTGCGGTGGCTCTAGCGGTTGGTGCGGGAACCGTGTCAGCCTCTGCCGGTTTCTTTGACTTTGCCGCGGGTGCGGGCGGGAGCACCGCTTCACTGGCGTTGGCAGCCGAGAGCGAGGCGAGCGCAAGCCGGACGAGGGCCTTGGACGAGGTCGATTGCGTCTCTTTTTTGCTCCGACGGGCGGCCTGTGTTGAGTCGGCGGGCTTCTTCCTGGCCTTGGCGCTTGGCTTGGTTGCTGCGGGTTCTTCGGAAACCGTATTTCCGGACAGAAGCGATTCGGATTCGTTCTCAGCGGAAGACATTATCGGAATTGAAATTTTATGGGACGGCTTGTTATCGCCTGACGGGGACTTGGCCATATGGAACCATAGGAGGTTTGGGGTGGCGGGTAAAGCTCTCGAACTGATTCTTGGATTGCGATGGACGAAATATTCACTTGTATTGTGCAGGAAGCCAAGTTGTGACATTTTGTTGGGGATGCTTTCGCCTGATGACTTCACTTACGCCGTGGAGAACACGCGCGTGCTGCTCGCACCCACGAAGCGGCTCGACACCTTCGGCACCTCGGTCTTCAACTATTTTCTGGTCACGGAAGAAATGGACCACGTGAATCTCTCCCGCGTGCGCGAAGGGCATATTCACGCCGAGCGGCCGCAGATCATCACGCCGCAAAACATCGCCGGGTTGTTGCTGGAAGGCTTCGGCGACCAGGGACAGCGCTTTGCTGAGCAGATCAGCGCGCAGGGCAACCGTTTCGCCTTTTTGAAATATGGCTTTCGCGTAAGCAAATCCGACATTCGCTCCTACGACGTTCACGAATCGCTCGAAAATGTGGCCGGCAAGCTCAAGGCCGAATTGGAACTCAAGAGCGAGCCGCTGACCGCGCTGCTGACAGGCGTCGACGAAGGCTGGGAGGTCTGCCTGCTCAAGTTCATGATCGACATGATCTCGGCCTCGGCCCCCGGCAACATGGGCGATTTCCGCGAGCGGGGAATGTTGTGAGGTAGGGACGCGAGTCCCTTCGCGTCTCTCGATGAAAATTACGGACGGCAGGGGACTGCCGTCCCTACCCTTAAAAATGTTCATCGCGTGTGCGTGGCAGATTCTCTAAAAGAAATTATCCGTTCATGAGCGCACCCTCCCTCATCTTCCCGCCGCGATTTGTTTCCGGCGACATCATCGGCATTGCGGCCCCGGCGAGTCCTCCCGACAAACCGGAGATCATCGACGAGGCCATCGCGCGATTCACGTCGCTGGGATTCAAGATCAAACCGGGAAAGTATCTGCGCAAGCGCGACGGTTATCTGGCCGGCAGCGACGAGGAGCGCGCGGAGGACATCAACGCGCTTTTTGCTGATCCCGAGGTGAGGGGAATCTTTGCGCTGCGCGGCGGGTACGGTTCGTGCCGGATCCTGCCGCTGCTCGATTACGCCGCGATCCGCGCGAACCCAAAACCGTTCATCGGCTACAGCGACATCACGGCCATGCACCTGGCGATTTTGGTCAAAGCGGGACTGGTTACGTTTCACGGGTCGAACGCATCAAGCGCATTTCAGCCCGGAAACGCCGCGACGATCCAGCGGATGCTAATGGGTAGCCGTCGACCTCCGGGCGACGGTTCAGGAAGACCCGCGCTCGGAGATCGCGGGCTACCATTCGAGGATGGTTCGCAGATTTTGTTTTCGCGGGATGAGGCTGGCGCAGCCAAAGTCAAAACCATCACATCTGGTCGCGCGACAGGCCAGCTTTTCGGCGGAAACATGACCTGCATGTTGCGCCTTATCGGCACGCCTTATGCGCCCGATTTTCGCGGCGCGATTCTTTTTCTGGAAGACACCGGAGAGAAGGCTTATCGCGTCGATGGGATGTTCACGCATCTGCGCCTGGCCGGAATTCTTTCGCAAATCGGCGGCCTGGTTCTCGGTCAATTCGACCATACTGATCTAACGGAGCAGTCCCGCATCACCGACGTCCTGCAACGCGAAGCCGCGCGCATCGGCGTGCCCTGCGTCTCCGGCGCGCCCATTGGCCATTTCGCCGAGCAGATCATCGTGCCGGAGGGCGCGCAGGCCGAATTGGATGCGGATGCAGGAACTCTTTCAATTCGCGTCCCTTAAGCATCCATGCGTGCAAAACGCGGGAAGGATTGCCAAAACAAGAATCCGCAAGGTCTTCCAATCGAAATGGATACAGAGTGTCTCCTTGCTTGGCACAAGCAGTGCCATTACCCTAATCATGAAAATAAATCTATATTTGCCGCTTCTGGTTGGCGGCGTCACGCTGGTTCTCTGTAGTTGCGCGTCATCCGATAATGACCGGCCTATTCCCGGCACAGTTGAGGCGACGAGCACCAAGGATAACTCGAACGTTAACAATACGCCGCGCACTAATCCGACGCCAAACCCTGATCCCGAATCCCAACCGCCCGATCAAGTGACTCGGACGACCGTTATTCAGCAGTGACTTGGGCAACCGCCGGACTCAGAATTGCATCCCGCATTCCGTGGATCAGCTTTTTGTCTGCGGGGACGAGCGTGACGAGGACGCCGCCGAGTGTGACGCGGTCGTTGACGACGAAGTAGTAGGGGCAGACGCGCGCGCGGCCGTTGAGCGTGACGATCTCGTCATTCTCGGCGGCGTAATCCTGCTTCGCGAGCGAGCTCTTGACGAACCGTTGCAGCACGCGCGGATGCTCGGAAAATTCCGCAAGCCCGGCGCGGACCTGCTCCGCCCATTGCTCGGCGGACATGTCGGAGCCGACGTAAACGCCGCGTGCGCCCCAAGCCTGTGGCGAGAAGCCGGAAATTTTCAGCACCAGCTCGCGCTGTTTTTGACTGAAGCGTTCCATTTCGTGCCACGACTGAATGCCGAGTTCCGGAATGACCGCGTGCGGCGGCAGCGGCGTCGGGTCGAGCACCCATGAGTAGGGGATGATCCGCTGCAGCAGCTTTTGCCCCTTCTCGCCGATTTCCTGGCGCCAGAATTCCTGAAGCGGCCGCGACCAGAAAAGCGCGAGCCACAATTTTTCCTCGAGATACGGCTTGAGCGGCGGTGTTAGTGGCTGGCCCGGCTGCCACGCCTCCGCAAATTTTGTCAGCTTCGGATAATCAAACGCCTCGAAGAAACGGTAACCCGGCTTGCCGCTGGGCGTATAGTCCTCGACCGAACGCACGCGGTCCGCGCCGAGAAGCCATTCCATTTCGGGGCGATAAGCCGCGCTTTCCTCGGAGATGAGCACTTCGCCGCCGTTGAGGATGCTTTCAAATCCTTTGCGCATGCCGTCCGCGCCGCCGAGCACATTTTCGCCGAGCGCCGAATAAGTTTCGCCCAGCCACGCGGTGAGTCCAATCCCGCCCGGCACGGAATCGAGTTCGCTCAGCGCAAAGGCCTCCTCGGTGAGAATCAGGTCGGGGCGAATCACGGCGGGCACATGGCCCTTGACCTTCTCGTGGCGCGAGAGCGCAACGAGTTCCGGCGGCTTGCCCGCGTCGAGCAGCGGCGCGACCCAGGGATGCGCCTTGCCTGCCGCACTTTGGCGATAGAGCAGGTTGCAGGCGGTATTGAAGCGATGCAGAACGATGCCGAGCTTCTCCAGCCATTCGACGTGCCCCGGATCGAGCGCGAAAGCCTGCGGCGCGATGCGCCACGTCTTCTCCGCAAAAAGTCCTCCGGCGGGCACGTGATCGCGGACATAGTGGGCGCGTTCGATGGGTGTCATGAGAAAAAACTACTCCAAGTGGCGCGAACTGAAACCACCTTTTTAGCAACCACCCGTCGGCGCTATTTCGCAGCAGGTGTGGGTGTCGGAGCCGCATTCGTGCTTGCCGGTGGCATGGTCGGTGCGATTGGCGCGGGAGCGTTTGTTATTGGGCCGGGAGTGGCTGTGGGGGCGGGACTTGCGCCCGGCATGACTACGGAGGTCGGATAGTTGGTGGGCGGATAACCATAGCCGGGCATACCGGGTCTCATCATCATGTAGGGATTCACATACGCGGGCCTGGGCGGATTGAGAAAGTTTTTCATCCCTTCCTCGTATTCCGCAGGGTGGTCTTTCTTCATTGTATCCAAACGATCTCCAATCACTTTCGAAGGAAGATAATCATCCGGCTGGCTCAATGCGGTTTGATAGGAAGTAACCGCCTGCGCATATTGTCCGGCCATTTCCTGGTTCAATCCCGCAAGAAAACTATGAGCTCCCGAAGGGTAGGTCGGGATTCTGGTGCTGGTAACGCTGATTTGGGTTTCGATGATCCGTTGGAGAGAGAGCCAATCTTGCTTGGCCTCTGCCGCATCGATTGATCGTTTCAGGTAATCGGCAACCGTCTCATTCGGACTTGGTGTGAGCGCGCCGCTTCCGATGGAACGCGGAAGGACATATAAGATCAGCATCGACTTGAGACGTCCGAACCACGGACCTGAATTTCCATTGGAATAATTGGAAGAAGAAAAATCGAGTGTAACCGGCAGACCGCTTTTTGCCTCTTCGTAGAGGCTGGCCAGCTGGTTAAGCTGCGAAAAATCATAATCCATGCGGTGGTTCGGCAAAGCTCTCAGCTTCTTCAGCGCAGGTTCCAGGTCATCGAGCGTTTTAATTCCGTCCAGTATTGGAGTGTCATCGGCTTCAGTCGTTGTGCCGGCGGGAGCTTCGGCGGGCTTCTGCTTTTCCGACTTGGCGAGTCCATCAATCCGCGCCAAAATTTCCGAGCGTGCCATCAACGTGGCCTGGTTGGAATTGGAAAGGCTCTGGAGCGTCCTTTTTGCCTCTTCGATATTTCCGCTGTTACGCTCGGAAAGGTAATCCTGCCACTGGGCCACAAATCGATAGGCTGAACTCAACTGGTTCGTCAGCCCCTGCAACACTTGGTCGGAGCCATACGGCCCATACCCATACTCGTGCGCCGACTGGGCCTTTTGGAGATCGGCCAAAAGTCCGTCCAAATCCTGGGTTTTCTCCGCCTTGAGGAGAACATTCGGCACGCGAGACAGGACGGCATTCACTTGCGCCGTCATGGCGTCTTCGTGCGCTTTCTTCCTCGCCTCCAATTCAGCTATGAGGGCATTTCCGGTTGCCTGCACCGCCTTGTCGGGATTCGATGCCAGAATTTGTTGCACCATCGTTTCCATGGCAGCCTCGCCTCCCGGAAGCAGGGCGGTTGATCCGAACCCCGCCGCCGTGAACGGCATCCGCCCCGCCATCATGGAATTTGCCTCCGATTTGCCGGCATCCGACGCCTTCTCCGCGTCGACGAAACTTTTTATCTTATCGTCCAAGGAAGTTGCCCGGGCGGTAAGGGCAAGCGCAACGACAAAGACGAGTATCGCAAGGTTTTTCATGGGGATGGTTTCAATTTATTTAGAGGCGGGCGGGGAAGTCGGATTGGCGGGAACCGCGTTCGTGGCCGGGGACGGAGCCGTTTCGGGTGGCGCGGTTGGCCGCGCTGGAATCGAAATCGTCATCGGAATCGGAAGCACGCTGATTGGAGGGGTATTCCCGTATCCATATCGACCGTTCATCATTGGAGGCATTCCGGGATACATATCTCGCATGGTTGGAGCGGGCGTCATGAACGTCGTCAGCCCCTTCTCGAAATCATCCGGGTGCTCAGCTTTAATCGCCGCCAGACGTTCTCCCACGATCTTGCTTGGGAGGAAAGCATCCGGATTTTTCAACGCATTCTCATAAGACACCACGGCTGACGCGTATTGCCCGCCTGCTTCCTGGCTCAGACCGGCCAGAAATTGCTGCGTCCCTAGGGATGCCGGGGAAGAATTATTTTCCCGAGACGTGGCCAGCGCCACCTTCATCGCAATCACCCTTTGCAGCAGGGCCAGATTACCGTCCGTATTTGCGCTCGCGCTCAGGCGGTCGAGATAATCGCTCACCGTCTCATTAGCTTTTGGCGGGTCGGACACGACAGTTCCAAAGGAATAGGGCAATATGGCCAGCAGATCCATCGCCACGATCCGGCTGATATCGTCGCCCCAAACATTTCCATTCATGATCTGCTTCAAGTTCAAGGTCACGGGAAGGCCGGCAAGCGCATCATCCCGCGCTTTATCCATTGCCATCAACACCGACCAGTCCCATGTCGGTTCGGAGCTTGGCTTGGGAATATGTAATAGGTGGGACAACGCATCTTCCAGGTCACCCGGCGTTTTGACCTTGGCTAAAATGGCATCCACTTGGGCCGAATATTCCGCCAGGGTCAAATTTGTCAGCGGGGGTGCGGTGGCCGCCGGATTCCCGGTTCCGGATGTGGATTTCCCCCCGCTTGCTTCCTCCAGTCGCGCCAATATCTCCGAGCGCGGGAAAAACGTCGGCACCTCCTCCTCGATCTGCTGGTTGTTCAAAATACTCCGCAGGCTGTTTTGCGCTTCCTGCATGTTTCCGCTGCTCAATGCCGACAAGTAATTCTGCCATTGAGTCACGAATTGGAACGTCGCTTGGATTTGAGATAGCAGCACGTGCGAGGAAGCATATTCAAACGGCAGCTCCGGCGAGGGCTGCAGCGTTTTCAAATCCTTTAAAATTCCATCAAGATCGGTCGTATTTTTCGCCTTTGTCACTGCGTCGGGCACTTCCGACAAAACGGCATTCGCCTTGGCCTCGAACGCCTCCGTGCGAGTTTTGCTCTCTGCCTCAATTTCGCGAATCACATCCTCGCCCGTTTGCTGAACTTGCTCGGAGGGATGAGTCGCCATCAACTGTTCCACGACCCCTTCAAGATTCATTCCGTTGTCGCCCCGCTGAATCACCAGGTCCAAATCTTCAACGGTCAACGCGCGGCCCAATGGTGAAATGCCGGTAGACGAACTACTCTTCACCGCCGGTGCGGCCTTCAGCGCGTCCTCGAAGGCCTTGATTTTGTCGTCCAAAGGCGCACCGCTTAAAACCGTTGCGCCCAAAAGGTAGACCGCGCCTGCAATGAGATGAGAATTCATTGGCCAATTTAATCTGTAGGTTTGCGCAATAAGAATACAAGGCAAATTAAACCTGAAATTTAGGCCCTGAAATTGATATTGCCTGGTCAGTCGTTGCGAATAATTCCGGTCGTCACAGTTAAGGATCAAGTTTCTCGCTTACTTCGACTGCTTCCTGATCTTTGTCGCAGTCAGCTTTTCTCTCGCCTTGCTGCACCAAAAATCGCTCTCTGAGACGCCTCGTTCCATTATTTTGTAAACATGTCTTACGCTTAAATAATTTGTGTTTTCAGTCATTATAAAGGCAAAGACGACGATACAAATAACAAAGCTCTTCTAATGGCATTGAGGCAAGATTCTTTGATGCAAGAATGGGCCATCATACAGGAAGAGAATGGGTTATGAATAAAGAATCTACACGGCGTCGTCATCAAATTTCACATCGAATGTTCGGGAGTTTTTTCCTGGCGCTTATTTTAGCTATGGGCGTTGACCTGAGCTTGCCTTTGCCTGCGCTTGCGACGCCGACGGTCTATACCGTGACCAGCTCGACCGATACTGGAGCAGGCTCGGGAACCTCTGGTGACATTCTCTATTGCCTGACGCAAGCGGCTGCCAACCCCGGTTCGACAATCGCCTTTCAAGATGCTTTCTCTACGTTCACGCTGACCTCCGCCCTTCCTGCTATTAACGTTAATACGACCTTCCAGGATGGCGAGTGGGACACCATCACGGGCAGCGGTGTAAGTCCGATTCTTTCTCTTACTGGCGGTACGGTTTCGATTGGTAGTTATGGGACCTTTCAGGGCAGTGCAGGCACATCCGCCGTTGGGAGTTCCAATGATGGAAGCATAGGCAACGGCAACGCAGGCAATGGTGGTGCGGGTGGTAACGGTGGAATTGGAGGGCTGGCTGAAATGACAATGTCCATTTCGGGAAGCTCGGTCAGTCTGATCAACGCTGGAACGATAGCCGGAGGCACCGGCGGCTCCGGTGTTGGAGGCACTGGAATTGGCGGCGAATCCAATTTCGGGCTTGGCGGCACCGGTGGAACCGGAGGCCATGGAGGCACCGGTGGCACAGGAGCCGTAGGAATCACAATTTCGAACAACTCGTTCAATCTAACCAACAACGGAACGCTCTCCGGCGGCACTGGAGGCGCGGGCGATGGAGGCGCTGCCGATGGAGGCTACACCAACGTGGGCACTGGGGGCACGGGTGGCGCCGGAGGTAACGCGGGAACCGGTGGCGCAGGCGCGATAGGAATTACAATTTCCGGGAACTCGGTCGTTCTGATTAACAGCCAAACGATCTCCGGGGGGACTGGCGGCTCCGCCAATGGAGGTTCGGCCAACGGAGGCGGGACCAACGCCGGACTCGGGGGCAATGGAGGTAACGGCGGCACAGGTGGAACTGGCAGCACGGGAGCCGTGGGGATTGTGATTTTGGGCAACTCGGTCAGCCTGTCTAACAGCGGAACGATCTCGGGCGGCGCGGGCGGCTCCGCCAATGGAGGCTCCGCCAACGGAGGCCAGGGCGCTTCAGGAAACGGGGGGAACGGCGGCACGGGGGGTCATGGCGGAACCGGCGGTGCGGCAGCTGCAGCAATTACAGTTTCTAACACCCTCTTCAGTCTCACCAATACCGGAACAATCTCCGGCGGCAACGGCGGCACTGCGAATGGAGGCACCGCCAATGCAGGGGGCACCTATTGGGGAAGCAGCGGCGGCAATGCCGGCACGAGCGGCGGCAACGGTACTGGCGGCGCGGGCGCGGTGGCGATCAGCTTCACAGCTGGTTCCGCCATCATCATCAATAGCGGCACGATCAGCGGTGGCCAGGCCAACGGTGGCACTGGGGCTCAAGCGGACGCGATTGACTTTACCGGCAGCGGAAACGAATTGGAGATTGAAGCTGGCTCGACAATCAATGGCAATGTCGTCGTCCAAAGTGCGGGTTCCAATAATTCCCTGGTTTTGGGCGGAACTAGCAATGGCACCTTCAATGCCTCTCACATTGGTGTGCAGTACCAGAATTTCGATGCCTTTCTCAAAACCGGCACGAGCACCTGGACGCTGAGCGGCACGCCGACCGGGGCGACGCCTTGGGCGATTAATCAAGGCATTCTCGAGGTTTCATCTCAGGGCAATCTCGGCTCGGCTGGACTCACCCTGAGCGGCGGCGAATTGCTGACCTCGGCCAACGCGACCCTGACCAACAGCGTCACGCTCGAACCGGGAGTCACCAATAGCTTGGCCGCCGTCACCGGCACAACGGCCACTTATAGCGGCATCATTGCCGATGGCACGGGTTCCGGTGCGCTGACAATCGGTGATGCGACGGGTAGCGACAATGGCACAGTAATCCTCAGCGGCGCCAACAGCTATTCCGGCGGCACGACAATTCTTGCCGGCAGCATCCTTGAGGCAGAAAACAACAGCGCTCTCGGTGCCAGCACCGGCGCTGTGACGGTCAGTTCCGGGGCATCGCTTCAGCTTACAGGCGGAGTCACGCTCAATAACAATATCAGCATCAGCGGTACCGGCATGGGTGGCGCGGGAGCCATTTTCGTTAATAATGCCTCACTCGATACCGTGGGCGGCAACGTTACGCTGGCAGGCAACGCGTTGATGAATAGCTCCGCCGGTGAGCTTTATTTAAACGGAAGCGTCAACCTCGGCACCAATGACTTGACCTTCGAAGGCAACGGCATCGCCAAGTTGAACGGTCAAGTCACCGGGGCGGGAGGAATCACTGTCGATGAAAACCATGGCGGCTCTCTTTACTTGGCCGGGTCGATAGCCAACACATATACCGGGCTGACGACCGTTGCAGGCCTGAACGTGGGCAACTACCTCTTTCTGGCGAAATCGGCTAATACCGTCGCTATAGCAGGCGATCTCGACATCAATGGAGGCATTGTTTGTGACACGTCCACGGGACAGTTGGCCGCGACATCCACTGTTACGCTAACGAATGGCGGCACGTTTGATTTTATCTACGGTTCTGCATCGAGTTCAGAAACCATCGCCGGGTTAAACGGCGCCTCGGGCACGTCGATTAATAACTATTTGAGCTACAGCGCCAGCCTTACCCTGGGTGGTAGCGGAATTTATGCTTTCGCGGGTCAGATCACAAATACCGTTAACGGAGCGCTTAGCCTGACCAAGCAAGGCGCGGGCACCCAGACCTTATCAGGAATCAATACCTACACCGGCGGAACGACGATCAGTGCGGGAACGTTGGTTGCGGCCAATGCAAACGCCTTGGGAACGGGACTGGTCACTCAAAGCGGCGGCACGTTGGAGACCGACAATGTCAATCACGTCATCACCCTGGGAAATGGCTTCAACCAGACCGGCGGCCTGCTCGTTCTCAATCTCAACGGAACGCCGAGTCAGACGGCGAACAACGATCAGGTCAACGTCACAGGAACGGCCACTCTGAACGGCAACCTTAAAATCAACTACACCGCTGGCGCGCTCGCTCCGTTCCAGTCCGAAAAATATACCGTCATCACAACCACAGCGGGAATCACCAGTGTTAATTCAGCGGGTTATGAACCTCCCGCTCTTCAAGCGGGTGCCCTGCTCATCATGATCAGCGGTGAGGAAATTAACACCAACCATGATTTTGAAGTGACGCTTACCGGCAAGCAAACGGCCTTTACCGCGATGTCCGGAACCAACTTCACCACGAACCAGCAGAACACCGCTTCTTATCTCGACCGGTTTGACGCCTCGGTTTCCTCCGGCCCCATGGTCCCCCTGCTGCAAAGTCTCGATGGGATGAGCCTTAACACGGCCGCGCTGGGGCCGGCCTTCGAGCAACTTACGTCTCTCAACTTCGCCCAATTCACCAGCAGCACGTCTTTCAACAACGCAAGCTTCATGACGCAACAGTTCGACGATTACCTGGCCAATCATCGTGGCGCGGACGGCACATTCATTTCGAGCGCGGGCAGCATCGATTGCTCGGGCCTGACCCTTAACGATCCCAACGTCGACTCCGGGTTGCAGATGGTTCACAGCCGCTTGCTGGCGTGGACTCCCGCGCCGAGCACGGGACTCCTCAGCGATGCGCCTGCATCGAGTCTTGGCGGTGTCGATATGAAGGACACCAAACAAATGATCAGTTCCGGCAAACCCTCCAAGCCATGGAGCGTATTCATCTCAGGCGACGTTGTGCTCGCGCAGGAATTTTCCGATCCGACCACCGGAGTGCCCCATGCCGACACCACCACGGGCGCGGTGCAGCTCGGGGCCGATTACAAAGTCACGCCTCACTTTGTCGTCGGTGCTTTGTTTGGCTATGGCCATACGGATGCCACGCTCGATACGCTCGGCAGCACCGCCTCGGTTGACACCTATTCGCCCGGTGTTTATGCCAGCTATTCAAATGGTGGCTGGTATGCCAACGCGCTCGGCAGCTACGGTTTCTCCAGCTACGATCAGGATCGCAAAGTATCCATCGACACGTTTGACGGCACGGCCCACAGTTCGCCCAGCGGCGACCAGATCGTCGGAAATCTCGACGGCGGATACGATTTCCATCGAGGCCACTGGACCTTCGGCCCGACACTGGGTGCGCAATATGTCCATCTCGATGTCAACAGTTACACCGAGACCGATCTGCCCGGCGCCGACTTGAACGTCAACAAGGACGAAAGTGACTCCCTGCGCAGTCGGCTCGGCGGACGTGTCAGTTACGCCGTTCAGGACGGCGAAATGACATTCACGCCTCACCTCAACGCCAGTTGGCAGCACGAGTTCCTCGACTCAATCCGCAGCATTAGCGACCAGTTCGACGGCGTCGGCGCGGGATCGTTCTCCGTCTACACCGTCAAGTCGAGCCCCGATTCCGCCCTGGCCGATGTCGGCCTCGATGCGCAGATCGACAAGAGATGGACCGTGTTCACCGACTACACCGTCCAGGCTGGTCAAGCCAACTATTTTGGTCAATCGGTGCAGGCTGGCGTAAAGATCGGATTTTAAAAAGAGCGCGATTCCCGCCCGTAAACATCCACGACGCCAAAGAGATGGCTACCCGACATGGATTCGAACCATGAATAACGCCTCCAAAGGGCGCTGTGTTACCGTTACACCATCGGGTAAGAAGGTGGGCTATTTTCCGGTTTGAGCCGCCAATGTCAAACACAAGCGAACTGGACAAGAATGTGGTATCGTGGTTTTCTACTACCCCTCCCATTGCGGAGAACAAGCGCTTTACGGTCCCATGGAGTAGCGGTTAGCTCGCCTCCCTCTCACGGAGGTCGCACGGGTTCGAATCCCGTTGGGACTATTTTTTTTGATTCTTCAGAGGTAATTTTCAGTCAGTGTGCTAAGAATGTACTAAATTTGCAAGCCTTTTCGCGCTTTTACTTCCGTTATTTCCATCGCCAATAGCGGCCTACTGCTCAAATCGATGGCAGCGTAATTGGCGGTAGATGTTTTCCCAATCGTCAATTTCTGGAAGCGTACCGCCGTTACCTTCCTGGGCTTCCCTTAGCACGCTACAAATGCACCTGCTCCTGTCAGTGCCGCCTCCTTGCTGGATAAAACGGTCCCTACATCCCTTTAGCCGCGTAATGAGGGATTCGACTTCTTCCTCCGTATAGGTTGAGAAGCTGAGGCTGACCCTTCTTGACTCCCGAATTGTTTCGGGGTCGTGGAAATATTTCTCGTAGGTCTCGCCCAGATCAATCGCTGCCTTGGTGGACTCAAATAGGGCCTTGGTCCAAGCAAGGACCTGTAGCCATTGTTCCGGTGTCCCCATAATTGAAGAAACCTATCGGAAACCAGGTAAAACTGTCAATTTAATGCCCCAAGGGGACGCCGCTACGCTCCTCTAAGGGCTTCCCGTCCCGCCGTTGTTGACCTATTGCGGAAAATATGGCCCCACGTCAAACTCACACCTCGGCACTAACTCTTCAACTGGCCCGAATTCCGGGGAAACTTTAGTTCTTGCTACTTACGCACAATACGTTATTATTTACGCAATATGCGAAAGAGCAGATCACTTGATGCTTTGCTTCCGAAAACCCGCCAGGGGATTTTGGCGGCCACGCTCGTGCAGCCCGAGAAGGCTTGGTACGTTTCAGAATTAGCGCGTCGGCTCGGGGTCCCGTCCTCTAGCCTGCAACGCGAACTGCAAGGCCTTTCCGACGCAGGAATACTGAAGACCCACCGACAGGGACGGATGGTCTATTACCAAGCCAATGCGGAGTCGCCACTTTTTCCCGATCTGCGCGGCTTGCTGTTGAAAACAGCCGGACTGGCGGATGTCTTGATGGACGCCTTAAAACCGCTTGCTTCCAAGTTGCGAATTGTCTTCGTCTACGGATCAATCGCCAGCGGCAGTGAGCAAGGTGACAGCGACATCGACCTGATGGTGGTTGGTACCGTGTCACCAGTGGAGCTTGCGCTACCCCTGCGAAGCGCCCGCGAGATGCTTGGTCGAGAGATCAACCCGACCGTCTACACACCGGCGGAATTCGAGAGGAAGCAAAAGGCGAAAGATCATTTTCTGACACGGGTATTGGACAAGCCGAAGCTGTTCGTGATAGGTACCTGAATGAATCTGCCCTCCGACAACATTGGCGACCTTCTCCGCCGCTTTTATGCAATGTATGGAATACGAGATGAAGGCCCCCCGGCTGGGCTTGATGTTACGCAGATTGTCGGCACAGATTCCTGGCCAGTAGGAGAACGCGAACTTCTCCTCAACGCCCTGTGCGACCAAGTGTTGTTGCGGCAGTTTTCCATTTGTCGCGAAATTCTTGAAGACCTTGCAACGCGACTGACGAGCGACGAGTTAATGCGGGAACTGTCAAGCGTCGCATCCCATTCGGATCAAGAGTTCGACGAGATGTTTAGCGGCGTGTTGTGGTTCTCTCTGGCAAGTTCGCTCGATCAGCGCCGCAGCGGACTTCCCACGACTCCGCTCGACGAGCACTTTGAAGTCCCGCTTGCTGTAAAGGTTAAGCATACCATAGAAGGGTCGCTCGTATTGCGATTGTATGTGGCATTGGTATATATGCGTGAAGGCGTGTTGAGCCGTCGTATCGCTCATGGTGCCAGGTCTGGCAAACCATGCTGCGGGCGGGTTAGCAAGTTGCTGAATTCGGACTATGTGCGATGTATCCGTAACGCTTTGTCTCATGGCTCATTTTCATCGTGTATTGTCGGTATCGCGTTTCGAGATTTAGATAAGAAAGGACGCATGAAAGGAGTCGTCGTGGCGACGCCCGGCTTCTTGGATTGGCTCTGCACTTGGCTTATGCTGATTCAGCTTCAGGGGCTCACGGCAGTCTCTCGCGGGAATTAGCGTTATCTCGCTTTCCCGAGTCTTGAGCCTAGTCAAGTGGCAAGTTAATCGGGTAGCTGTAATGATCGACGTAGCGATTGTTCTGATTGTTTCGGAGTTCATGTGAAATGAGGCCGACCGCTGATTAAGCGCGTTGAATGAGGATAAGACAATACACTTGCGTGGTGGCAGACATATTGAGAAAATGCATCAATGAAACAGGAAACATCTAATCATGAGCGTGACCTCTACGCAGCCCTTGCGTGCGCTGAAGCCTATTTACGACTGGCAGAACCATCTCTCATTAGAATTAAGGATGTGGAAGAGAGCAAAGAGCCTGATTCGTTTTCACCCAGCTTAGCGGATAGTGTGGCGGCCGCGACGAATCTTGCTTTTGCCATTGAGTTGTATATCAAGGCGATCCTCATAGTGTCCAAGATCGACGTGCCGCAGGGCCGAGATGGTCATAAGCTCGGCACGCTATACGCGAAGATGCCTCAGCACTTCAGAGACGTGATCGAGAAATCGTATGAAGAGACACGGAAGAAAGACTGGAACGGCGTATACGATTCCATAACCCTATCCATAGGACAAGTATTGGCAGGCATACCGAAATGGGATGACAACCGTAGCGAATCTTTTGATCTCCAAGTGCTCCTCAATCGCTCGTCAGATATCTTCACCTCCTGGAGGTATATCTACGAATTCAAGAAGCCAGAAGAGGATAGATGGCAATTCCACCGCTTGGAGTATTGCCTTCTGCTCTCTGCCTGCCGAGCAATGCGAGACACCATTAGAAATGCGACCAAATTTGCGACCACCGCGACCGAAAATGCGACTAATGGAGTAGTGCCGAGTTAGGCCGTATTCTGGCGGGTTATGCTTGATTGTGAGCCGCTTAGAGAGGATAGTAACGATGTTCCAGAGTGTGTAGGTAGGCCGAAGGCTACCGTCCGAAATCGGTCGGAGGGCATTACAACACGTTTCTGGCCCTACAAGAACCCGCCTTGATTGCCGGGATATTAACCTGGAACAGAAAATCGTCCGACGGCTTGGGGTGGAGGGCTTGGGTACCGAGAATTGTACCAGAAAAGATCGGGCAGATACAATTCGCACTCTCCGGTTTTGAGACGTTCGGGTCATGCAAACTCATGACCTTGAAATACCAACCCTGATAAGAACATCGGAGGCTTCCAAATTCCTCACAATTAGTCAGCGGAACCTTG
>Ga0302319_10002442_pt1 | contig 40070 bp, 30 predicted proteins | sample Bog_T0_2_FD_203319 | JGI IMG/M metagenome (GOLD analysis project Ga0302319, IMG submission 203319) | Peat permafrost microbial communities from Stordalen Mire near Abisko, Sweden - Bog_T0_2 | ecosystem: Environmental > Terrestrial > Soil > Wetlands > Peat | place: Sweden: Abisko, Stordalen Mire... | reverse complement strand
TAGCGGCGGCCCGCAGTTCAGTCCAGACCCAACCCGCAGTCCTGTTCTCAGTCGAGCGTCTGCACTTCGACTATCAGATCAAGGGCGGCGACGAGAACATTCGCCCGCAGCGCGTCTTCGATGACGGCTCGAAAACCTATATCCAGATGTCGCCGAATGTCGCAAACCGCGAGGCTCCGGTCCTGATGGTCGTGGGAGCGGATGGCAAGGGACAGGTTGTGAACTATCGGGTGAAAGACCAGATGTACATCGTCGACCGCCTGTTCGAGCATGCGCAGCTCGTGCTGGGTTCTGGTAAGAGAGCGCAGAAAGTGGAGATCAACCGTGACCACCGAGGGTAAGTCTCCCGATGCAAAAGGGAATGAAAACTCGATACCTGAACCCGTTCGCGAAGCGGTCTCGCCCAGCGGCATAGACCTACGCCCGGCGCCAGAGAAGTCGCCAAAGATCAGCCGTCGGGCCGGCGGTTTGATCGTGCTGGCTGTCGTCGCAGTGCTCGGCGTATTCGCATACGGCGGGTTAAGACGCCAGCAACAGCGTGCCGTCGCCGCGGAAGGAAGTCCCTACAAAAAGGTAGAACCCGCACGATCGGACGAGGTGCAGCAGTTGAGTCCAGGCACCGCAGGCATGCGAGGAAACGCGAGGCCGGGAATTCTGCCGGCCGCGCCTGACGATCCGAATCAACTGCAACGCCCTGACGCCGACCTGCCCAATGAGCGAATCGTCGTCCGGCGCGTCCAGGCACCGCAACCCGCGCCGCCGCCCGCAGTTCAACCGGTGGTCGCTCGCGAGCCGACGCCGGAAGAACGGGCATTGTCGGTCGCATACATGACGGAACAACAAGCTCGGATGGCGCCCACAGGGATTCGAGCGGAATCGTCGCCCGCCAACCGCTCGGCGACATCCGGTCTTGGTGTCGGGAACATCCCCGTCGCCGACAACAGTGGGCCGCAGCTCGCTGCCATCGCCCGCGCTCTGGCCTCCGGGAATCCCGCTGGCGGGGGATCGGCACCTCCGGCCGGCGCGAACGCCAACAGCGAATTCGACGGACAGAATCTTCAGGCCCAAAAGGAGGCCTACCTGGAGAAGGCCCGGCTGGGTAGCATCACGGACGACTACCTGAAGTACACCCGTACACCGCCGCGCTCCCGCTTTGAGATCAAAGCCGGATGGGAAATTCCGGCAGCGTTGGAACAGGGGTTGAATTCGGACTTGCCTGGAGAATTGAAGGCGCTCGTGATGTCGAACGTTTACGATACAGCGACTGGCCAGTACCTCTTGATTCCGCAGGGGGCCCGGCTGGTCGGCGCGTACAACTCCCGCGTGGGCTACGGCCAGAACGGAGTCCAGGTCGCGTGGCATCGCGTGATCTTCCCTGACGGCTCGGCCGTCGATCTGAACGGAATGGCTGGTCTGGACGCTCAGGGGAACGCGGGCCTCCGCGACAAAGTGGACAATCACTACCAGCGATTGTTCGGCTTCGCAGTCCTGACGAGCCTGTTCGACGCGGCCCTCGCCGTCACCCAAAGCCGACAGCAGAGTGTCCTCGTCTACCCGAGTCCGACTCAGGAGACCGAGGGTGCGGCAGGTCGAGAGGTAAGCCAGCTCGGCACCCAGATCGCGCGGAAGAACCTCAACGTTCAGCCGACGATCAAGATTGCGCCAGGCTACAAGTTCAATGTCCGGGTGAATCGCGACATTCTCTTCGAAGAACCGTACCTGCCAGTGCAACCGCTGCAAAGCGATGGCCTGATCCGAAGATCCAGCAGATAAGCCCGAACTTGCCCAACCGCAAGTTCCGCGAGCCTCCGCGCTCGGCGAGAACAAATGAACGAGGTGCGAAACCATGAGTTCCGACGCGATCAACGAAAGTGTTCAGCCCATCGAAGAATCAGCGAATTCGAGGCCTTCAGGCATAGAGTTCGAAATGGCCTATCAGGCGCGCGTCGCAATCGACCGAATCCGATTCGCGATCAAACACACCGAGCAATTCGGCCCGCGCTCGGATCAAATGCGCGAAGCTGGCCTGCAGTTGCTCGACGCGTTACAGCGGCTGGAGACTGTCGACCGCTGTTTTCAAGCACGCTCGCGAAGCAGGGAATCGCGTGCTGCCCCATCCGTAGCTCGTCTGGTGGTTAACGGCCAAAAAGAAAGAACCGAGCGTGAGACAACCATTGATCTGCCATCAGTTCCTGAGAGACTTCAGGCCGAGGTAGGCAGATTCATTGGTTAGGGAGACTGCCGAGAGCCCAGAATCGAACTGAAGTCCAGTCTCCTGAGCGCGACGGTCGCACTTTGATTTCACTATTAACGTCTGGTGGATGAAATGCTTGACACAGTACGAGAAGTCGAGAGGCACTACACTATCAACGAGCTTTGCGACTTGTTGAAAATGAGCTTCAGCACTGTGCGGCTCCTAGTTAAAGACGAGCCGGGCGTTCTAAAATTTCAGACAACCAAGCGGTGTGCTGCGAAGCGGGGTCGCACGATGTACCGGATACCGGAGAGCGTGCTACAGAGAATCATCCGCCGCTGCATGAACCCAGAGAAGTATCAAGCCGCAGCCGGGCGCCGCATCTGACTGCCAGTTTGCTTCATTGGACGCGCTTTCCTTGAATTAACCATGTGTCCGGCGCTGTCCGATTCGGGCTTGCTTGCCGCGCGAACTCAGGACTGTTCGGACCGGACATTGCCGCGTGAGCGAGTCTTGGGTGACGAGCCGGTTTGTCTGCGCCGTGAAGCGAAACGTAGCCAGATCATAATTTCTGACGAGGAGGCTGGAGTATCAGGCCGCCCCTGGCCGCCGGATCTGAACGACCGTCGATTTCCCGAGAGGAACTTTTCCCTGCTTCGCCCACGACGCCATCACCGACTGATTCAGGCTCGCCTGCCGCGCCCGAACCCACGGCATGTAATGTTTCTCAGTGATGCGGACGGACGAATGGCCCAGGATTGTCGATACCTCTTCGAGGCGCATACCAGCTAGGAGTGATTCCACTGCGAATGTGTCACGCAGCATATGCGGGTGGCAGCGCTTGGGTTGGCCGCCCGGTTCTTTGAGCGCCGTAAGCCTGAATAATTTCCCGTAGCTCCGTTGCCAGTTGGAAACGATCGTCTTGGGAAGTCCGGAGCCGGTCCAGAAGAAATACGTGTCGTTCGTGTTGCCTTTCTGGCTGGCGGGAATAGTGCGCAGCGCATCGGCTACGTCCGGGGGAATCGGACAATAAACCGGGTCGCCTGTCTTCTTCTGGTAAACCATCACCGACCAGATATCCGTCGCAGGATCGTGGGAAACACGGTTGCGTTCGAGCGTGACCGCATCGCGGATTCGCAGACCCGTCCATCGCATCAGTTCCGTGAGTGCACGAATGCGATCACCACCGATTAAGAGCGAATTGTGTTTGTCGATCGTCGGTCGGTCGCTGTAAAGGTACGTCGCGTCGATCACGGCCCTGTATTCGTCCGGTTGGAAGTATCCAGTCTGGGTGACCTTGACCTGTATGCGTCCAAGCCCACGGGTGATATCGGAAGCGTAGTTTCGAGGTAGCCAGCCGGCGCGCTCGCAAAACCAGAAGAACCCAATCACCTGACCCTGGCGCTTCTGACGAACCAGAGAATTCACCTTCCAGTCGGAGCGCCAGTCCCGAATGGTGTTCAGGTCGAGTTCTGAGAGAAACCGGATTCCCTTCTGGTCGCAGTGCCTCAACAGGCTGGTCGCCTGCGAGGGAATTAGCGCCTCCCGGTCTTTGGGGTCCCTCGCAGTTCGCCGCTCGAAGACGGTGGCCTTCTTCTGGAGCGTGGCGTCCGAGTTTCCGCGATCTCTCGAATCAGCCATAAACGCCGCAACTGCTCTTTCGACCGTTACAGGGCTCGAATCAGCAGTCGTTTCCTCCGACGATGGAGGGGCCGGCGCATACTCGGCAGGTCGGGCGACAACGCCTGTCTTCTCCCAATCGAGCGCCAGCGCACGCGCCGCCTCAAAGTCGCGGGCTTTTTCGGGTGGGAGAAACTTCGCCGTGGACAGGCGAACACGGGAACCATTCAGCGTGCCGATAATCAGGATTGGGCATTTCGCACCCTTACCGGCACAGGAGCGCTGATCCCATTCTTCACGCGTGCATGGTGTCTGGTGACGGCGCTGGACTTTCAGCATTATGGGGTACAGCTTTCTGTACCCCATTCTAGTCTGGCTGTCACGATTTGTCACGGCCTTGAAGCTTGATTCGCCGTAACTGACTGATTCTAATATGGTGGAGGCGGGGGGAGTCGAACCCCCGTCCGAAAATGCTCGAAATGAAGAGTCTACGTGCGTAGACGATTCTGTTGGTTTCGGTCGACGCTTTTGGAACCGCCAAGCGGGCGCCTACCTAGCCCGATTGATCTCGAACCCGAAGCTCCGGACAGAAGCCCCAGATCCTATCCCACTGAATGACGCTCACCATCCAGCCCGTGGGCTGACCGGCGGGAGCGCACTGACTTAGCTATTAACTAAGCAGCGTATGCAAACTGCATGTTATTGGCAGTTTTGTTTTTCCGATCGTTTAACGGGAGCTCGGAACCCGGCACGCCTCTCACATCGCGATTCAATCCCGTCGAAGCCGTTACGCCCCCATGCGTAATTCCATTTTAGCGCAAAACGCGACGGATCTTAAGTTGCAGTCTTTTCCGTGAAGTTGTTCAAAGGTCATTGCGTGTGTTCCCACCCCCTGGTTAGACTGAAACCTGGCAGTTATACGTATTTTTAGATTTTTCGGAATCATAGATATTGGAGGCCGCTCAAGGTGAGCATGTGGAATAAACGTGAGGAAACCCCGGCGCCGCGCCCGGCCAGCGCCCCGCCGGCCCCAGCACCGGTACCAGCAGAGATCAGGAAGGAGCCAACACCCGTGTCATCAACACCGTATCGGACGCCCGAAGCAGACTCGCGGAATTCCGCGACTATTGGAAAGGCCGTCAGAGTTGTAGGTCAGATATTCACCAAAGAGGATCTTTACGTCGATGGCGACGTCGAAGGGACTATCGAGTCTCAGGAAAATAAGGTCACCATTGGACCCAACGGCCGCGTCCAGGCCAGTATTAAAGCTCGTGAAGTCATTATTCTCGGCCAGGTTCAGGGCAACGTAGAGACCACCGATAAGGTCGATCTGCGCAAAGACGCCAAACTGGTCGGCGATATCACAACTTCACGCATCAGCATTGAAGATGGCGCTCTCTTTAAGGGCAGCATCGATATCAAGAAATCGGAGCCGAAAGCCGCCCCGCCGTCATCCCCGGCTGCTTCCGGGCCAGCGGCTCCTCGTCCCGCCGAATCTGCACCTGCCTCTGCGGCTGGGGTAGGTGCGGCCGGGATCAAGCGGTAAACGGAGTTACTGAAAATTGTTACCGGAGAAACTGCGTTCCCTATTCCGCAAGGGTGGCGATCCAGTTTCTCCGGTTCAATCGCCCTCCCGTTCCAATTCCATCGCTCCTCGCAAATCTCCAAAAAAAGAACACGCTTCATTCACCCGCCAAAGCCGCGGTCTCGAACAGTTCTTCTTCGATATCCGCGACGTAGTCGGCCTCTCTGTCCTCGATCTCGCCGGCGCCTACCAGGAAAACATCAATTTCCTGATCGACCTCGGACATAAGGTTTACACGCAGGATCTGGTCCGCAGCATTGATGAAGCCTTCGGCCCCAATCTGGCCGACCAGACCAATCCTGGCCGCATCGAGTATTTCCTCCAGCAGAACTTCGATTACCCGCCCGACACCTTCGACGGCGTCCTCCTCTGGGACTCCCTGCAGTTTATGGGACCAGCCTTGCTCAATGCGACCGTCGAGCGGCTCCATCAGGTAATGAAGCCCAAGTCATACTTGCTGGCTTTCTTCACAGCCACCGAACGAGCCACCGAAGCTCCCTCCTACGTCTTTCGCATCGGCGATAACAAAACCATTCACCTGACCGAACGGGGTATGCGTCCCGCCGGGCAAGTGTTCAACAACCGTAATCTCGAGAAACTGTTCGGCAGCTTCGAATCCGTGAAGTTCTTCCTCACCCGCGAAAATCTACGCGAAGTGATCGTTCGGCGATAACCCCAGCTACAGCAAACTCCGGTAAACTTCAGACTGTTTCCGCGCAATCGCGCTCCAGTTGTAATCGAGAGCCGCCACCCGCGCCAATCGTTCCATCTCCCGCCGCAGATCCGAATCGTCCCGCAGCTTCCGAATCTGACTCGCCAGCTCAGTTCCCGCAGTCCCCACCAGCACGCCTTTCTCGGGCGTCAAGTCCAGCCCATTAATCCCGGCGGGCGTCGCCACCACAACCCGGCCCATCGCCATTGCCTCCAGCACTTTGATGTTGGTCCCGGCCGACGCCGTGAGCGGCGCCAGGACGATGGACGCCCGCCGATAAGCCGGCCTTACATCGGAGACGAATCCCTCCACTTCGATCCGCGGGTCGGTCAGATCGATACTGACCTGGCCCCGGAAGAACTCGAGATAGTATTCCGGCCGCGCGCCGGCAATCACGTGGAGCGTAAACCCCGCACCCAGCAACGGCCAGACTTCGCGCAGGAAGAAATTGAGTGCCAGGATATTCGGCAGATGCGCGAATGATCCGATAAACAGCAGACGACCTGCGTCCGGTTCTTCCTCACCAGGGCGAAAGCGCTCCGTATCCACGCCGTTCGGAAGCGTGACGGCCAATCGAGCTGTCGCCGCAGCCACTGCCTGGTCTTTCGCCGACATCGTGACCACACAATCGACCTCTCGCCAAGCCGCCGTCTCAAACGTCCGCCACTTCGCCAGTTGCTGCTCCGTTTCCCAGTTCGGATTCGTCCGTAGCAACTGTTCCTGCAGGTCGAACGTAATGTCATGTTCCACCAGCACCGTCTTCGCGGGTTTTGTGGCGCAAACGTACTGGGCCAGCTGGGTGAATTCCAGTTGCACAATTCCTGGACGCCAGCGCCGGATCGTCTGCTTCAGCGCCGCGCGAAAAGCTGCCGAATCGAACTCTTCGACCGTGTCCGGACGCTCCGTGTTGCGCCGATAGTGTGAATGGTGGCGCCGGACCAGAACAATCTCGCGGCAGATACGCAACAATTCGTCGGGCGGGGAAGTGAGTTCATCCGCGAAGGCAAGCAGCACCTGGCTCCACTCGCCGGCACTCTGCGCCATCATGTTGTAAATCCGCACCGCTCCCCCATGCGATAGAGGAAAGGGCAGAAAGGGACTGCAGACCACCACGGCGGCTCCATTCGAACTTGCGTTGCCCGGAAATACCGCGACATCGCCACAGCCCAGGGCAAGAATCTCATCTTCCGTGAGCGCCCCCGTCGCCTCGGCTGGTCGTGGCCCCACCTTCGGCACGGTGCGCAGCGCTGAGAGTGCCGCCGCACTCCCATTCATGGCTAATAGCTGCAGACGGCGAATTCCCGCTGTCCAGAGTTTTTGAAATAACGCCGAAGATCCGATCGCATGCACCAGGAAGAGCAGAAAGTTGCGCTCGACTAACGCATCCAGTTGCTCCCGCGTATAGAACCGCGACGTGGTCGAACGGTGCCTGTGTTCTACCAGCGCCTCAGCGCAATAAAGCGAAGGCCAACCGCGTTTCCAGGCCCGGTACCCCAGGTCGAGATCTTCCACGTAAGCCGGGTCGAACAACCGGCTGACCGCGCCCAACTGGCACAATTTCTCCGTATCGTAAAGCGAACACCCTCCGCTGCCGTAGAGGACCCATGTTCCGTCTTCTCCGGCAAAGGGATCGTCGCACCGCAGAGGGAGATCGAGCGGTTCCTCCGCGCGCCATACTGCCTTGCCTGTCTCTTCGCGGCGTACTCCTGGAGGAAAGAAGATCTGTGCCGTGGTGCAAAAGACATCGGCCTCATGATCGAACGCGGCGTTCAAAGCCGACACGAATCGCGGCTCCACCACCATGTCATTGTTCAGCAGGAGGACGCGATTGAAGCGCGCCGCGGCAATCCCCGCATTCACCGCATGTGCGAACGAAAGCGGTTCTGCGCTGCGAATTACGCGAACGTTCGGATACTCCCGCGCCAGCCATTCAGCAGTCGAGTCCGTTGACTCCGCCTCCCCGTTGTCGCTAACAATTACTTCGCCCGCTTCAATCTGCGGGAGAAGTCCCGGCAACAGCGTCGCCAATAAATCGCGCCCTTCGCGGCTGGGAATGATTACCGACACCCCGTGTGCCAGCGGCGTCGCCCCTTTCAGCGGTTCATCTTCGGGTGCACCGCGTCGCACTGCCGCCGCGATTCCCCGGCCTTGTGCCAGACGGGCTCTCAATGGGATCTCGGCTTCCCCAGGATGGGCCAAACGTCGCAGCCATTTTCTGCCACGGCCTCCCGGAGCCAGTTGCTTTTGGATTGCGCGCAACATGCGCGGCAGCATTCGAACCGGAAGGGCAAGGGCAGGGAACTCATGCCCCTCTTCATCCACCACTGTGACCCGAAGATGCCCCAGCATGATCGCCGCGCGCCGCATTTGGCCCAGCGGTACTTCGCGGCAGAGCACCATCGCCGCACGCGACACTTGCCTCCCGGCCAGAGCCGCGCGAACAGACTGGAGATTGTCGCCCAGAGATCGGAGGATATGCCAGGGAATCCATTCGCCTCGATGCGGTTCGAATTCGCCTACGACACAGAGAGGAAGGTGGGGAGTTCGGTCCGCCATCCGATCGATCAGCGCCTTGTTCTGAGCCGCGGATCCCGATGCGAATACGAGCAGAATAGGACCGGCGTTCGAGCGGCTTGAATGGTTCGAGCGGGCTAAATCAGGTCGGCGTGGCAAGGTGGCTTGCTTCCAGCTTGCCACGCCTGCCACATTTCGAGCGCCTGCAGTGCGAACGCAGTCGACACCGGGTTCACGTGCGGCGAAAGAACTCCGTCTCGCCTCCCGAATACAAATCCGCCGTCGATGCGCTTATCCGAGCTCGCAGCTTGAAACTCCCTCAGCGCCGCGGCTTCTTCGGATGCTGCCACGCTATCTATCCCCAAAGCCGGCGACACAAAGATCCGCGCGCGCAGCAACTGCGCGTAGACATCGGATCGGGCAAACAGAGGAGCAATCTCACGCAGGTTTGCGGCTACAGTCTCGATGGCATAGGCGCACGCCTCCCGGCAATCCGCGTCTTCCAGCATCGGGATCAGAGCTTCGATGAAATAACTGTACGCATGCAACCGGTCCATCACCCGATGCGGATCCGGGCTGGCCCGCAGAAATTCCCGATGCGCTTCGAGCGCTTGCCGCACCAGATCCACGTAAGCCATACACAGACTCTCATCTCCGGCCGCAGTCCCGACGTCATACCAGGCCAACGCTGCCTTCAGTTGATAGCAACCCGGCCCACGCGACCACTGCTGCGTACGCTCAATCGGCCGCTTCGAAGGCAGTTCCAGAATCGGATGATAATCCGTCCCCGAGAAAAACGTGAGCCGCATGGCCCGGGCTGCGGTCTCAGCGAGATTGAGAAGCCCCTTGTCTTCTGTCAGCCGCCACACCGCCATCAGGCCGCGCACGATGATTCCCGTATCGAAGAAATAGGCATGGCGATCGCTCAACTCCGACGGAGAAGGATGCTCGAACGGAAAAAGGGAAAGCTCCCCGTTCCATGCGGAATGGGACAGAAACTCCGCGGTTTTCCGCGCCCGTTCCAGGTATGCGTTTTCGCCCGTTACCCGGTAGAGATACGCGTAAGCGCTCGCGGTGTATCCCGTGATCTCCGTCGATACCGGTTTATTGGTTTCCGTGTCCGAGCAATAGTAGCGTGCGACGCCACCCGTGGGTTCCTGAATCCCGGAACCGAGTAACCATTGCCCGGCCCGTTGCAGCGTGGACTTGTTCGGCAACTCGCCAGTCTAGCAGTATGCTGAATTCCGTGGGACGTCTTTTAATCTACGCGGGTATCGCCCTCGTAATTGCAGGTACATTGGTCCTTCTCGCCGAACGTTTCGGCGTACATCCGGGCCGTTTGCCAGGCGATATTCGATACGAGGGTCGTCGAGGAACGTTCTATTTTCCTCTGATGACATGCGTACTCGTCAGTCTGCTGCTGTCTCTGATTTCGTGGCTTTTTAACCGGCGATGATGGTTTTTAAATAATGATCGCGTTTAAATACGGGCGACGCTTCAATGCACGCGGCCAATCCTGGGGAGCGGCCAGTAGACAAATACAGCCTTGCCGTATATTTCGCCGCGCTTGACGAATCCCCACACGCGGCTGTCATTCGATGAGCTTCGATGATCGCCCAGTACGAAATAGTGATCCATCGGAACCACTTCCCGAGGCAGCGAAACGTGATCGCGATACTCGGCCGGCACATACGGTTCGCTGAGCGGGTTTCCGTTCACATACACGCTGCCATCGCGAATCTCAATGTAGTCTCCTGGAAGCCCGATCACTCTTTTGATATAGGATTGGCTCGGATCGTAGGGGTAATGAAACACCACCAGATCGTGCCGCTCGATTGACCCGGCGCTCAGTTTATACGTGTATTTGTTTATAAAGATACGGTCCTGATCGGTGAGCCCCGGCATCATACTGGTGCCTTCCACTTTCACGGGCTGATAGATGAAGACGATCAGGATGACCGCGAGCACGATCGAAATCGCCATGTCGCGCAATAGCGATATCGCGCCGGGCGTTGTTGACTGGTCGGAGGCGGTGTGCGCGGCGTGGTCTGCAGGCGGTACGAACTCTTCCATGTCGCGAAATCAAATTATACCGTTTCGCTTCAACTCCCCGGTATGAACCAGGCACGGCCAACTGTCACCGCCGCCAGCAGTCGCCAATACAACCCGAACCGGATCAGGCGACTCGCACGGAGGAAATGCGGCAGTGACATTAGGCCGCAATGTGGAGCGTCGGGGGAAACTCCACATCAGGAAAGACGCGAATACATCCCTCGACGTTGCCGTATTTAAACCCTCGGCCACAAGATTCCCTTAATACGTATTGAACCCCACTATTGAATGTCGATCAGCACCGGATTGGCTGGAACACCATCCACCGTGAGTTGCAAGCTAAGCGGACCTTGTCCCATCAGCGAGCGGCCTAACAGGACATTCACCTGATCAAGGCCGGCGTAGCTCCCCTGCGCACCGGCATATGTCACGTTGGCCGCCGTTCCGCCCAGGGTGACCACTACTCCCGCCAGACTGCTTCGCCCCCGGATTCCCGTGCCGAATAGGGCCAGATATACATTGAGCGACGCGTTACTGAGATCAATCGGCGTAGGCGAGCAGACCCAGGGTGAACCCGCGCAACTGGTAACCGTCAACACCTGCGCCGGAGCCACTGCGCCGCTCGACGGATAGGCCACAGCGTAAGCAGCCGGCGGCCCGCTCCCGCTCGAATCCGCTGTAAACAGGGACGGAGCTATCGAAGCGATATTCACGCCCGCCACTCCGGAGCTGCCCGTCGTATTCGCAATCGTAACCACAGCCGCGCCACCGGACAGACCCGCGGGAAAAAGAACGTTGACCTGGCCTGGAGAAACATAACTGATTTGGGCTGGCCGCTTAGCGCCGCTTGAATCCGTCACGCTGACAGTGGTTCCAGCCAGCGTAGTCGGCAACGCCGCACTGGTTGCCGCAGCCACCGCCGATGCGAGATTGTTTCCGAAAATTACGGCGTAACCATTGGGCGCCAGCGTCCCCGCCGCATACGACCCAGCATTCAGAACCGCGGCCACACTCAAGGTGCCCAGCGCAATCGTAAAGCTTTGGCTGATGGGAGCCGCCGCGGTGAAGCTCGTATTACCGGGCTGCGCCGCCGCAATCGTACATGTGCCCGTAGACAGTAGCGTCACCACGGCCACCGACACCGTGCAGGTTTTCGTCGCCGTGGAAAACACCACCGCCAGACCCGACGAAGCAGTGGCAGTGAGACTGACGGGCGCAGCGCCCACGCCCTGATTAGCCAGAGCAGGGAAGGTGATTGACTGGCTGGCCTTAATGATTGTCAGGTTCTGGCTCACGGAGACCGCCGCCGCATAGTTAGCGCTGCCGGACTGCGACGCCTGGATCGTGCAGGTCCCAGCCGTGACTATTGTGAGGAGCCCGCCTGCCACGTTGCAGGTGGATGCTGTTGTCGAGGCATAACTCACCGCCAGTCCTGAGGACGCCGTCGCGCTGAGAGCCGGCGATGCGGACCCAAACACAATGCTCCCCAACGATGCGAACGTGATCGTCTGGTTTGCTGTTGCCACCGTCAGGCTCTGGACCGCCGGCGTAGCTGCGGCATAGTTGCCGTTCCCTGGCTGCGACGCCTGGATCGTACATGTGCCGGTTCCGACCAGCGTCACCAGCCCCGCTGCTACCGTGCACCCCCCTTGCGTCGCCGAATCGAAACTGACCGTAAGGCCGGAGGAAGCGGTCGCCGTTATTTTAAACGGAGCACTCCCAAACACCTTGTTCGCGAGTGCCGCAAATTGAATCGTCTGGGCTCCCTGCGTCACAGTAAAGCTCTGCATGACCGGCAGAGCCGCCGGATAGTTCGAGTTGCCTGGCTGCGAGGCCTGGATCGTACATGTGCCGGTCGAAATTACCGTCACGGCCACCGCCGCCGTTGTGCAGATTCCCGTTGTCGTCGAACTAAACCCCACGGGAAGCCCCGATGACGCCGTGGCCGTCAACGTCTGCGGAGCGCTACCGAACACCTGGTTCGCCAGAGCTCCAAACGTGATTGTCTGCGCTCCTTCCGTAACGTGAAACGTTTGGATCACCGGCGCCGCGGCCGAATAATTTGTGTTGCCCGCCTGCGCCGCAATCACTGTACACGTACCGAACGTGACCACCGTCACCAGGTTTGAGGACACCGTACATACCGCTGCCGTACTCGAGGTAAATACCAGGGTGAGGCCTGATGATGCCGTCGCATTGACGATAAACGGAATTGCCCCCACCACCTGGTCTGCCAGTGCTCCAAACGTTATCGTCTGACTCGCTTTGGCAATCGTGAAGCTTCGGCTCACTGCAACGGAAGCTGTATAGGACACGTTGCCCGGCTGCGCTGCCTGAATCGTGCACGTGCCTACGGCGCCTATCGTTACCGTTGCGCTCAAAACTGTGCAGACGGTCCCGGTGGTCGATGAAAATACCACGGGCAGCCCGGACGTTGCGGTCGCTGTCACGGTAAAGGGGTCCATCCCATATGTCATATTCGCCAGAACTCCGAAAGTGACGCTCTGGCCCGCTGCCCTCACTGCGAAACTCTGTGTCACATCCACCGCGGCGGTGTAATTGCCGTTCCCCGCCTGTGAAGCGTCTATCGTGCAGGTTCCGCCGGACGCCAGACTTACGATCGCCCCCGATACCGTGCAGACCGTCAGCGTCAATGAGACAAAACTGACGGGTAATCCCGAAGACGCCGTGGCTACCAATGCAACTGTGCCTCCCACGCCCTGGGCTACGGGCGCCGTGAATGACAACGTCTGGTTTGCCTGACTCACAGTCACGGAAATTGGCTGGCTGATCGATGCCCCATTACTCGCATCTCCACTGTAAGCAGCGGTAAGAGTGTGAACTCCGATCACCAGACCCATCGCCGAAAACGTAAACGGAGTTGTCGATTGCGCCGCTGTCCCGATCGTCGTCCCGCTGTCCGAAAAGGTTCCAGTCCCCGATGGCGTCGTAAACCCGCCCCCGGGTTGCGTAACCGTCAAGGTCAAAGGCAGCGCCGCACCGAACGCAACCGTAGCGGAGCCACTCAGCGTCAGCATCGCATTAGTCGCTGCCAGTTGGCCCATCAAAACCGTGACCGAATTGCCGGCCGCGTTCGCACTTACGATGTCCGCTCGTCCGTCCCCATTTACATCGCCCACGACTACAGCAGAAGGAAACGGCCCCGCCGCAAATGGATTGCCGGCCGCCGCTACGAAGCCGCCCGCTCCGTTTCCGATCAGAATCGTGAGCGTGTTGTCTCCGGCATTCGCCACCACCAGATCGGGCTTACCGTCGCCGTTGAAATCACCTGTGGCAACGGCAAACGGCGTCGTTCCCACCGGAAACACAGTACCCGGCTTCAAACCACCCAAACCGTCACCCAGCAAAACCGTAACGGTGGTCGATCCGGAATTCGCCGTCGCCACATCCGGCTTTCCATCCAGATTGAAGTCCGCGACAGCCACCGATTGCGGCAATGCAGCCGCCGAGAAATTTGCCGGCGCTGTAAATCCACCCTGTCCTTTGCCCAAAATAATGCTGACTGTGTTGCTGGAATTCGCGGTCACAATATCCGGCCGGCCGTCTCGGTTGAAATCTCCGATCGCCACCGAATGTGGTCCGTTGCCCACTGTAAACGGGCTCCCAGGCGCCGGTGTAAACCCTCCCACTCCATTGCCCAGCAGCACTGTGACGTTGTTGTCGGTGGAATTTGCAATCGCCAGATCCGGCCTGCCGTCACCATTGAAATCCGCCGTAGCCACCGCTTGTGGCGCCCGTCCCGTCGCGAACGGACTCCCCGCCGCTGCCGCGAATCCCCCCGTTCCATCACCCAACAGTAACGTTACGTTGTTAGCCCCCGAATTCGCGGTCACCAGGTCGAGCTTGCCGTCGCCGTTGAAATCCGCTACAGCAACCGATACCGGGCCCGCGCCCACGGCAACTGGGCTCCCCGGTGTCGCCGCAAATCCACCCGCTCCATCGCCCAGTAGCACCGTAACGCTGTTGCCCGCCGAGTTCGCTGTCACCAGATCGAGATTCCCATCTCCGTTGAAATCTCCAAACGCCGTCGCTTGTGGATCAGCGCCCACAGCAATCGGGCTCCCGGCTGACACCGCAACTGTTCCCCCAGCCCCTGCCACGCTGAACGTAACAGACGTCACCGCATCGAAGAAGTTCGGCGCTGTGTACCGAACCGTTCCCGTATAAACTCCAGGCGTCAGCGACACCGCACTCGCCGACAACACGATACTGGTCACGCCTCCCGTCGCATGCGAACCAGGCGCCGCTGTCAGCCACGTCTGATTCGTAGTTGCTGTGTATGTCGATCCTGTTGTCATGGAACTCAGGCTTACTGGAATCGTCGCCGCGGCTGCTTCACCCACTCCTGCGTAGAACATCAGCGTAGACGCATTCGCCGCCAGCGCAGGCAGGGAATTGAGCAGGATCGCCACCGCACTACCAGCGTTATTCACCACGGCCAGATCCCCTTTACCGTCGCGATTGAAATCCCCACTCGCCAGGCGTGCAGGACTCCCACCTACCGCAACGGGACTTCCCGCCGCCGTCACAAATTCACCCAATCCGTCGCCGAGTAACAGCGCCACAGTACCGTCGTTGCGATCCGCAATCGCCAGATCGAGCAAACCATCGCCGTTGAAGTTGCCCGCCGCCACACAATCGGGTCCCGATCCCACCGCCACCGGACTGCCCGCGGTCGCCACAAATCCGCCGATCCCATTGCCCAGCAGAACCGTTATGCTTCCTCCCGCGGAATTTACACTCACGATGTCGATCTTGCCGTCACCATTCACATCGGCCGTAATGACATAAACCGGCGCCGCTCCCGCCGCTATTGCACTGCCCTCACTCACGAACCCACCCGTTCCATCCCCCAACAGCACCGTCAGGTTGTTGCCCGCTGAATTTGCCGTCACCAGATCAGGCAGGCCATCGCCATTGAAATCAGCCGCTGCCACGCCAACCGGCGTCGCGCCCACTGCCACAGGACTCCCTGTTGCCGCGCTGAATCCACCCTTTCCATCGCCCAGCAATATCGTGAGTGTATTGTCGCCCGAGTTCGCCGTAACGATGTCCGCATTGCCGTCTCTGTTGACATCCGCCACCAGGACAAATGCCGGCGCCATCCCAACACCAACCGGACTGCCCACCTCTGCTACAAATCGCCCCGTGCCATCACCCAGCAGCACCGTGACGCTGTTGTCCTCGGAATTCGCGGTAACGATGTCCGGTTTCCCATCACCATTGAAATCGCCAACGGCCACCGCACTCGGATGATTCCCCACGGCAACCGGACTCCCCGCACTCGCGGTGAATCGCCCCGTCCCGTCGCCCAGCAGGATCGTCAGACTATTGCCACCCGAATTCGCCGTAACTACATCCGGCTTGCCATCCAGATTGAAATCCCCCACTGCCACCGACGCTGGCTGCGCTCCCGTCGCGTACGGACTTCCCGTAGCCGCACTGAACTGCGCACGACCATCCAACGCCGTCAACAGACAGCCGATCATGGCCAGCCAACGCATTACCGTGAACGGAATTCCAGTCCCTCCGGCGCTTTATCGGCAGAACCGGCCTGCCCCATAAGTCGCTCACCAGACTGGTGCGTTTTCCCCGCTCAATTTCTCCCGTTTTTCCGCATCGCTTTTCCGCATCGCCTGACTCCCGCGCGTCAATTGGATAGAATGCCAGAATGAGCTTTTGGAAGTCAGCGGCCGTCGCATCGGCCCTTTTATGCGGTGTAAGCGGTTTCGGCCAAACCCCTCCCGCTTCTCCCGCGCCTGCCGCGGCCCCCACTTATCAGCAGGCCCACGACGCTCTGACGAGGAGGGATTACCCGGCTGCACTCGCTTTGTTCACGGCCCTCGCGAATACCGGCAACGCCCGCGCACAATCCTCCCTCGGCGCCATGTACGCCATTGGAATAGGGGTACCGCAGAACTCCACGGAAGCCGTCGCCTGGTTCCGCAAATCAGCCGATCAGGGTTTTCCGGAAGGCATATCCAACCTCGCCACCTCGTATGTCAACGGCACCGGCGTTCCCAAAGATGAGGCCGAAGCCATAAAGCTTTACCGCAAGGCGGCCGATCAGGATTACACCCCCGCCGCCTTCCTCCTCGCCAACACCCTCCGCGATCGCACTGATCCCGCCACTCAGGCCGCCAGCCAGAAAGAAGCCCTCACGTGGTATCGCAAAGCTGCCGATAAAGGTCATGCCGCCGCGCAGGACGCCCTCGGCAATATGTATTTCAACGGCACCGGCACCACGAAGGATGATGTCCAGGCCGTTGCCTGGTATCGCAAGGCTGCCGCGCAGAGTCTGGCCAGCGCGGAGTGCAACCTCGCTGCGATGTACCAGCACGGTGCAGGCGTCACTGCCGATCCTGCCGCCGCCCTCAGTTGGTACCTCAAAGCCGCCGACCACAACTTCCCGCCCGCCATGGCCCGCCTCGGCACCATGTACATCCAGGGCGATGGCGTCACCAAAGATCCCGTCGAGTCCTACAAGTGGCTGCTCCTGGCAGCCGTTCAGAATGACAACGATGCCCGCCGCGACATTGTCGATGTCTCAAAAATTCTGACGCCGCAGGAAATCACCAACGCCAAACAAGCCGCCACAATCTGGGTCAACGCCCATAAGGGCCAATAAATTAAACCGCTTAAAATTGGCTAAACTCCATTCAGATGCGGAGACTCCGCTTTGCCGCCGCGCTTCCGACGAACTCAAAGGTCGCGCCGCTCTCGGTCGGATCAAAATTACATCCGACCATGCCCTCCTCGACCGCCGCATGACCCAGGTCATCAGCGATTACCAGCGCCAGAACGATTTCGCCGGTGAAGTCGCGCTGGTTGCCTGAGGTGGCGGCAAACGTGATGTCGGGCTCCCGACTGGCCTGGCCCTAACTCGCCAGCACTCAGCGCCCGCGGTATCCCATCCCACCGCAACCGCGACGGCTCTCTCACCCTTCACGATCCCGACGGCACGCTCCTTCGGCTGCGTATTCCCTAAGTTGCCTAAAGCGGTGACCGCGTTCTGCCGATACACGAGCAGAAAGGTAAAAAAGCTGTGTCGGAGGTCAATCTCTTTTTCGTCATTTACTCGAGCACCGCGACCACGCGTTTGTCCCAGAGAGACCTGCTCGCCCTGTTGAATCAAGCCCGCATCAATAACGAAGCGCATCAACTCACCGGGATGCTGCTCTATCGTGACGGAACCTATCTTCAATATCTGGAAGGCAGCAGCCACGATATCTACGAACTGGTGACTCGCCTCCACGGGGACCCGCGTCACACTGACATCCGCATTCTCCGCCAGGGAAGTCTTCCCACCCGCCTGTTCCCCGATTGGTCGATGGCCTACAAGAATCTGATGGGTCTGAAGAGCGCACAAACGCCCGGCTACTCGGAGCGCTTACAGGCAAACTACCGGACTCAGGCCGCAGCGCCGTGTCTGCAAACGAGTGACCCGCCGCCCTGCGATCCCGCCCAACCGCTCATCGATTTGTTCACCGACACCCTGAATAATGCCCCGGCCCGTTAAATGAGCCAAGCAGGCTGACTAACTCGCGCGCATTCACCGCCCGCGTCACACCCCAGTCCGCAGGATAGTGCCGCAGATTCCCCGTGACCAGAAATTCCGCCTGAGCCGCATCCGCGCATTCAATAAACCGGTTGTCGTCTTCATCGAGCGCTAATGTGGATGGCCCGCCCACAGCAGTCCTCTGCGCCAGCGCCAGCAGCATATCCAGAATCCGCCGCGATCCTTCCCGCACCGCCGCAAATTTCGGCCGCCCCAGAACCTCTTCATACTCCGCCAGTACCTCCTTTGTCACCCACGCTTCGAGCCGGCCTTCCGCCACCAGATTAACCACCGCCGCCTCCAGCCCGCCCGGCTTCAGAGCAGCAGATATCAGCACATTCGTATCCAGCACGATCCGCACGAAACTCGAGTTTGCCACAATCGAATCTGACGACTAAATGAAAGACGAATTAGGCGAACGCATGAAGCGCGACTATGAGGATGCCCTGCGCCTCTACGTCCCGCGCCGCACCCATCTCGTCATCCGCATCGACGGCCGCGCCTTCCACCGCTTCACACACGATCTCGAGCGCCCCTACTGCCGCGCGCTTGCCGATGCCCTCGACGAAGCCGCCCTTGACCTGGCCTCCGAAATGATCGGTTGCCGTTTCGCATACGGTCAGAGCGACGAATATTCCTTTGTTCTGACCGACACTGAGCCAGCCGACGCCGCCCTCTGGTTCGATGGCAACGTCCAGAAGATCGTCTCCGTGTCCGCCAGCCTCTTCACCGCTGCCTTCAACAAGGCATATAACGGACCCGAGCCCGGCGCCTTCGATTCGCGTCTCCTCGTCATCGCACAGCGCAGCGAAGTCGAGAAGTATCTCCTTTGGCGCCAGCTCGACGCCTCCGCCAACAGTCTCAATATGCTGGCCTCCGCGCACTTCACGCACAAAGAACTCGTCGGCAAATCAACTGCGGAAAAACACGACCTCCTGCATTCGAGGGGCGTCAACTGGGCGAAGGAACCTGCCGATTTCAAACGCGGCCGCGCCATCATTCGTGAATCCGGCTCCGGCTGGCGCATAGATCGTGACATCCCCATCTTCAACCGCGAACCCAGCTATCTGGAACGCGCCCTTGGCCCTCGATAGATCGACATTCTAGCGGAAAGGCGACCACATCTTCGGAATCGTCAAAACCCGTTAGCGGTGCCGGTTTAACGGCTTGACATCCGCTCTAGCTACTGGCACGATCACAAAATGCGAAGCATGTCTCTTCGATCCGAGTGTCGGTCCATTAGTAGTTCATTGAGTCCTACTGCAGCGGTCCCGCCGCTCGCTCGCCTCCTGTTCATCGCGTCAGTCACAGTCAGTCTCGTGACCGCTCAGTCCGGCACTCCCCGCCATACCGTCTGGGACGGCGCGTACACCGAGCCCCAGGCTACCCGTGGACTGGCGGCTTTCAGCCAAAGCTGTGGCGGTTGCCACGCCGTCACTCCGGGGGGCAAGGCACCCGTCGTTGGCGATGCGTTCTGGAAGAGTTTCGCGCAGAAAAACGTGGGCGATCTGCTGGATTTTATCAGCAAATATATGCCCAACGGCAACCCCGGTACCCTCAGCGTGACTGCCTACGAAGATATAACCGCCTACATGCTGAAAGCCAACGGTTTTCCCGCGGGAAAGACTGACCTCGGGCCCAGTAGCTCCAACGCCGTGCAGATCGTGCAGAAGGACGGAAAAAACGAACTCCCGGCCAATGCGCTCGCTCGCGTAGTGGGTTGTCTGGCGAGGAGCGGATCGGATTGGGTGGTTACAAGCGCTACCGCCCCCGAACGGGCGGAACAAGCGGGCGGAGATGACGCCACCAGACCTCTGGGTAACCGTACCATCGCGCTCAAATTCGTCCTGAGCCGCCTCGATCCATGGGCCGGCTCGCGAATCGAGGTAAATGGCCTTCTCATGGGCACGGGCGGCGCTGACGGCATCAACGTGACACTGGTGAGCCGCGTCGCCCCAAAATGTCCCTGAGACGGCGGTACGTAACACAGCACGGGCACAGAAAAAGGGCGCACCTCTTGTAAGAGATGCGCCCTTCGTTGTTAGTAGTTTTTACTAAAGGTCGACCTTGCCCGTACTGGCTCCCATAGTATCGACCTCGACGCCACCTACGTGCGCCATTGCCAGCAGCAGGTTCGCAGTCGGAGCCTCCTTGGCAATAATATGCCGGTTGCCCTTCATACGACCGTTCGCGCCGCCCACCAGCAACGCCGGCGGACTCTTGCGGTCATGCTGATTGCCGTTGCTCATGCCGCTTCCCCAGTACAGCATGGAGTGGTCCAGCAACGTTCCGTCACCGTCTTTGGTCGCCTGCAGCTTAGCCACAAATTCGCTTAACTTGGTCATGTGATACGTAGCGATCTTGGCGTACTTGGCAAGTTTCTCGGGATCCTGGCCATGGTGAGAGATGCTGTGGTGCTGCTCGGGAACGCCGATGTGCGCGTAAGAGCGGTCACTGGCTTCATGAGCGGTCATGAACGTAAACACGCGGCTGATGTCGCCCTGATAGGCGAGCTGCATCAGGTTGTAGGTGATCGTCATGTGATCGTCGAAAGCTTCCGGCATTCCGAGCGGAGCTTCCGGATTGCCGGTGATGGTGCCCAAACGGGTCTCCATGCGGTCGAGCTGCTGCTCTACATCACGAATGTTGCCGAGATATTCGTCGAGAATGGCCTTATCGGATCCTCCCAGCGACTTTTTCAGCTTGGCGGTCTCCTCGGTCACGGAGTCGAGAAGGCTCTCTTTCTCCTTGAGGCGGGCAAAGCGCCGCTCCTTCGAACCCGTCTCTCCGAACATCCGCTCAAACGTAACGCGCGGGTTGATAGCAACCGGCAACGGGCTGAAATCGTCCCGCCAGGACAGAGTGTTGAAGAACGTGCAGGAGAAGCCGTCGCAGGCTCCCACAGCCGTGCCCATGTCCTCTGTTCCAACTTCGATGGATCGCAGCGGTGTATCGCCAGCCACTCGATCCGCAATGTACTGGTCGAGGGTTTTCTTTGACTGAATTTTACCGAAACCACCGCCGCCGGCGTCGCGATCGCCGGCAGGGCCGACACCATTCAGGAACGCCGCGCTGGCGCCCAGATGGACCGATGCGCCCCACGGCGCTTTCATCTGGCTGACCGTGACGAGTTTGTCGCGGAACGGTTCCATCGGCTGCATTACCGGCTTGAAAACGAAGTCGCTGCCTTCCTTTTCAGGGTGCCATGTATCGGGATATACACCGCAAGGGAAGTAAATCGCGCCGAAACGCAATGGTGATGTTGGCGCTGCGGAGAGCGCCGGAACCATCGCGTCCAGAAACGGAAGCGCGATCGCGGCGCCCAGGGTCCCACGCATGAACGTGCGGCGTGAAAGATGCTTCTTTGTGATGTACATTAGATACTCCTTAATTTTTTAATGCTGCGTTTTTGGATTCTGTGGTGCTGTTTAGCCGTGCAACTTTGCCGGGTTGAGACGCCGGAGTGGCGCTTACTTCCGGTTCCAGTTTCATGCGCATCTGGAAAGGTGCGCTATTGATAATCCCGGTAACAATGGTCGAAAGCTGGTAATTGTTCTGTGCGGTTTTCTTTACGATCTGTCGAACCACCGGCATGTCGCTCGGCTCAAGGCCGCGGCCCAGAGCATAAGTCAGCATGCGTTCGGTGATCACAGTCACAAAGGCATCCGGCCGGCCCGCAATGGCCTGCCGCAGAGCCGCGGGACCGTTCACTTTCGATCCGTCCGCGAGAGCACCCGCGGTATCGAGGGGCTTGCCATCGGCTCCATTGTCGCGCCACTGGCCAATTGAATCAAAGTTTTCCAGGGCAAATCCCGGGGGATCGATCACACTATGGCACGAAGCGCACGGCTGGTTTTTCCGGTGCATTTCCATCTGTTGACGCACCGTCATTACTGTGCCCGGCTTGGCGCTGGCATCAAGTGCGGGAACGTTCGGCGGAGGCGGAGGCGGAGGCGTATTGAGGAAGTTGGCCAGTACGTACTTGCCGCGGAACACCGGCGAAGTTCTGGTAGCGACGGAAGTCATCGACAGAATGCTCCCCTGGCCCAGCAGACCACGCCGATTCGGATCGGTCAGCTTTACTTTGCGGAACTGCTCGCCATAGACACCGGGGATGCCGTAAACACGGGCCAGCCGTTCATCGACGAACGTATAGTCGGCGTTCATCAGGTCAAGAGCACTACGGTCTTCGCGCAGAATGTACGCGAAGAACTCCTCGGTCTCCTTGCGGAATCCTTTGCGCGTGTTGTCGTCGAAGTCAGGGAACTTCATGAGGTCCGGAACCACTTTGGCCTCAATATTACGCAGTTGCAGCCACTGCCCAGTGAAATTCTGCACCAAAGATTCGGAGCGCTCGTCCCCGAGCATGCGGTGTACCTGCGCGGAGAGAACTTCCGGATCGCGCAGACGTCCTGAAGCTCCGAGCTCCAGCAGCTTTTCGTCGGGAATACTGCTCCATAAGAAGAAAGACAAACGTGAGGCAAGCTCCACTCCGCTGACCGGATGCGCAATACCGGGCCGCGCGTCAGCCGGATCTTTCTCGATTCGATAAAGGAAATTCGGGCTGGAAATAACGCGGGCCACGCCGAGGCGAATCCCGTCATCGAAACTGCCGCCACTCTGCCGGGCCTTCTTGTAAAAAGCTATCGGCGCTTCGACGTCCGCGGCAGTCACGGGACGCCGGTACGCGTGGTGCGCGAGGTTGGTGAGAATTTTGGTCGCGCAGGCGGTTTCGTCCGCTTCACCTGCTGCATTCTTCGTGGATACCGGATGGCACACAAAGATCCGTTGACGGCTGGCGCTTTCGCTCACGCCACGCACGTTGTAGGGTCCGTCGATCAACACGGTTTTTAGTTTCGGCGCGCCACCGACAAAGTGGATTTCCTGGCTGTCGCGTTTCGCCGGCTGCCACGTATCCTGCAACTGGGACGGCCGCTCTTTCCATGTGAATCCAACGTCATGAGGACCGGCTGTGACCCTGACGCGCCCTGTCATCCGCTTATCGATGACCGCGCGCGCGATGTTCACATCGGCTTTCTGCATCTCGTCGTCCTTCGGACCGCCAATGGGGGCCGAATATACTTCCTTGCCGTCCAGAGTGATCACGAACGTATTCGGAACATCGTTTCCTTCCACACCGGAATAGCCCTCGATGATGCCGCGAACCAGCCGGCCCGCAAGGTTGTATTCGGCATCAGCCGGGAAAATGTGATGCACAACCGTGCCGCCGCTCGTTCCGAGCGGCAGCCCTTCGATGTATCCGCGCTGGCTGAATTCAAGGCCGATCGAATGTTCGGTGATCCCGGGCTCGACCTGCGGATCGCCCACGGCCATCGCACTGATTCGCTCCGCCGCGTTCACGTACCCTTCCAGCAGCAGCGGCGACGTTTTGAGCGCCGTCGCGATATTGTCGAATCCGAACTCAGCGCCATCGGTCGGTAGCATCTCGGAAACGTCGAGATTGACCGCCAGAAGGTCGCGGATCGCGTTAGAGTACTCGGCTTTATTCAAACGATGTACGACGTAGCGGCCAGGGTTGCTACGCCCTTCCCATGCATGATCGAGAGAGGCGGCCAACGAACCGGTAAAGGCGGCGTACTCGGCTTCGGTCGGACGAGGCAACCCTTGCGGGGGCATCGCCCGAACACTCAGCTTACGAAGCACTCTCTCCCAGGTTGCCGCATGCCCCAACAGATCGGTCGAGGCCTCCGCATCCAGATTGAGAGGATCATTGGCCGGCAGCGCCCCGCGTTTGTTGTGACAGGTAACGCAGTACTTATCGAGGAAGGCCCGATTTTTCTGCATATCCCCGCCCGCATTGGCGGTGGTGGCGGCGACCGGTGTCGTTGCGGCTGACGGACGTGCGGTTGTTTGTGACTGCGACGTTGCCTGCGCCGGCGTACCGTTCCCGGTCTGCGCCAGCAGTAGAGCAGCTACGCCGAAGCAGCCCACAACTCCCGTGGTTACGATCTTACTGAGTGTGCTGTTCGGGGTTTTCATTATTCGCTCGCCGCTACCGTTGCTACTTCAGTCGTCTTGGCGGGGATCGCCTTGCTGCTTACCTTGTCGTCGGCTTTATCGCCGGCTTTATCGCTTACTTTTTTATCTTTGCCCTTCTCCGCCGCGGGTGGCTGCGGAATGGGGTCGGTCGGGCTGAGATGCATCACCTCACGCAGCGTCGCAACGACTTCGTCCTTGGAATTGCGCGGCCGGTGCCATGCGTCAGGATCCGTCATCGCCTGCGCCGCGATGTCGGCATAGGTTACATTTTTCATCTTGTCGGCCGCCATGAGGGGGGTCTCACCCCTCTTGTTGACCGCATCCAGCTTCGCGCCAGCGGCAACCAGGACTCGAATGTACTCCACCTGCTGCAACGTCACTGCCTGGTGCAGCGCCGTCGTGCCATCCGCCGCCTTCGCGTTCGGATCGGCCCCTGCCGCCAGAAGGAGTTTGAGCGCTTCGAGCGGCTCACGGCTGCCGGGTTCCCGGAAGGGCGGCGCCACGATACGACTGAAGCCCGGACCCGCCGCAAAGGGATTTCCCAAACCGCCAGCCATGGCGACCATGACAGCTGTTTTGCCGACATTTCCGTTCACGCCACGGGCAGGTTTCTGGCCCGCCTTAGGTTTGACTTCGGTCGGGGTCCAATCGACCTTGGCGCCCTTGGCAAGTAAGACCTTCAAAACTTCCACATCGGCAGCTTGCGCCGCGCGGAAAAATGGCGAGCTGTTTGCCGTCGCGCCGCAGCATAGCGTCGTCGAGTGCAACGCGCCGACGAACGGCTTGTTCACATCCGCTCCGACATCGAGCAGCGCCTTGATGAGTTGGAGAGATGTCATATTGTTCGTGTGACTGGGTTGCATCCGCGAACCGTCGTGCGCCCGGCTATCTGTTGTGGCGTCGTGCATATCAACGGCGAAGAACAGGGATCCGTCGTTGGGGTCGGCCCCGAGGTCGATCAGTTGCTTGGCAAAATCCAGGCGATCGTTGACGATGGCAAAGATCGTCGCAGTCGCGCCATCGGCATCGGTTGCTTTCAGATCGGCCCCGCCCGCAATCAGGGCTTTGGCAACATCCTCATGCCCTTCACGAACCGCGAACATCAATGCCGTAAGCCCACCCGACGGATGGTCGGCATGTTCGCGCTCGGTAATCTCGGAGACGTGCGCTTTAAGGTTGGCGTCCGCACCGGCAGCCAACAGCGCCTTCACAACGTCCAGCTGACCTTCGGCGGACGCCCACATTAATGCAGTTTCTTGCTGATAAGGATCGGCGGCGTTAACGAAAGAGCCATGCGAGAGCAGCAATTTGACCGCTTCCACATTACCCGTACGTGCCGCAGCCATCAACGGCGTTTCGCCTTCTGCGTGCCAACGGGTCGCATCCGCGCCACCATCGAGCAGCGCCTTCATGACATCGACATTAGCGACGCGGCTTGCTTCGAGAAGGGGAGTGACACCGTAGTGATTCGGGGTGTCCACCTCGGCTCCGGCAGCCAGCAGAGCTTTTACCATGTCGGCGTCGGAATTGTGAGCGGCCCATAAGAGCGCGGAGGAGCCATCGCTGGCGGCCGCGTTTACATCCCCATGTTCTTTAATAAGGTTGCGGACCGCAGCGAGATCATCGGTCTTCGCGGCGTCAGCCATAGCGGCTACATTAGAAGCAGCCCGTAAAGGAGCATTGGGTATCACCAATACCAATCCAGGCATGAGTGAAAGGCACCACCCCAGGTGCCAGATAGGTCTCACACTCGATCTTCTTTGTAGCTGCATCGCTATAACTCCCTTATCTGGTTCGAAAATACTACTCGGGTGGACGATATCATGACGGAATGCCGAGCGCAAGCCCCATTTCTGGAAACTGCTGACGCGGTTGCGACGTATTGGGATATTTCTCTCGATAATGCAGCGTTGAGGCAACAAAAAAAATAATGCTACGCCTGAATGAATTCAGGAACGAGTCCAGCCAGGACAACTCAGCAAAGGCAAACCCAGATAGGATAGACAAATGCGCTTGCTTCTTCTTTCAACAATGGTTGTTTCGATGACATTCTCGCTGATTGCTCAGAATGCGGGCCGTGCACCTGCGCCGCCTGCCATGACCTTGACCATTCCGGCATTTCCCGACGGTGGCCAGTTTCCCGTTAGGTTCAGTCAGGCCGCTCCGGGCGTCGCCGTTGGTGAGGGCACGTCGCCGGCCATGAGCTGGGCCAACGTGCCTGCCGGCACCCAGAGTTTCTTCCTCAACATGCATGACATGGATCTCGCCCGCAATAAAACTACTGACGATCAGGCGCACTGGGTCGTTTGGAACATCCCCGCCACCGCGACCGGCCTCCCCGAAGGTGTACCCAAGGGATCGCCGCTGCCCGACGGTAGCTACCAGATCAGCGCTACAGGTCCTATGTACCGCGGTCCCGGAGCCGGGGCCAATGGGCCGTTCCATCACTATATGTTTGAACTCTACGCCCTTGACATCAAGCTGGACGTGAAGCCATCGGCCGATGCCTTCGAGACCCGCGCCAACGTGATGAAAGCGATTCAGGGGCACATTCTTGCCAAAGCAGTCTACGGCAGCCTGTTCCGCCGGCCGAACTAAATACGCTCTCGCACCGATATACGGCGGCCGATATACAGCGACGATACAATGCTTCCGAGATGGAAGTAGGACTTTTTCCCAACCCGCTCAGGCCCGGCATCGGCCTGAGACCGCGCCGCGAGGCCCAGCGCCCCCTGCTGCCACAACACGCCCGTCACTGTCCCGTGCTCGAAGCTGGCAGTTCCGCGGGCTACCTGGTCCATCCTCCACTGGCTGAAAAAGAGACCTTTCAAGTCACGTTCGAGGGTGAGGGCCGCTATCAGTTTGTATATTCGGTGAACCCCAAAGGAAATAAATGGGAGCCTGTCTTTACCGTGACCTATCAGTTGCCCGTGGGTGGGATCGGAGCTTCTCGGCGGGAGGTCAAAATGCATATTCAGGATACCCCGCAAACCCGCGAAATCGCCCACTTGATGCCCGATATGTTCATGTCCCCTGACGACCTGGGGACACCAACAGGGGCCGTGACTCTGCGCGGAGCGTGGAACTTCCAGACCCCACCTGGCTGGGACACCGTCTACACTCCGGTCTTTAATATGATCGAGCGGCCCGTCTCCCCGATGCTGGTGATCCGCGTCGAGACCGATTGGTACGTTCACGACTCCGAGTTCCGCTACGTCCTCCAGCCAGGCGAATCGATTTCTGCATCGCACAATCTGCCGGTCGGCCAGGTGATGTTTGTGCCCCGGGAAGAAATAACCTTCCGCGACGGCACAAAAGAGGAGATCGCGGCGCGCCATCAATCCCTTAAAACATTCCACGACGAGAAAGCGAAGACGAAGGTCAAGACGCCCTACGGAGTGGAATACAGCCCGCACTATCAGACCACAAGCCGCCGGAACAAGACGCAAACTCAGCCGCGCAGCGGGGACGCCTCCGGCGATCCCACTGCGTAGGGCAAAGCCCCTGTTTGTGAAGGAGATCTGGGGCGTTATCTGTGTCCGCGCGGTGCTTCGTGCCCACGTGAATCATGCATTGCCTGGCCATGAAACTGCGCACGGTTTGCCGCCGGACTCTCGCCACGCGCCGGAAAACTTCCACGGTAGCCCTTGCGGTAGTCGAGTTGATGATCGACGTGTCCATAGAAGTGGTCGCCCCCGTGAAACCAGGGACCGGCCCCGATGAACAGACCGCCCGTGAACCACTCGGGCCCATAGTAGCCATCCGGGGCACAGTTGTAAGGAGGCGCCTCGTAATATCCGTAAGGACAAGCAGGTGCTACTCCAATGTTGACCGAAACCTGTGCCGTCGCGTTATGCACGGTCGCCACGAAAAAACCCGCCGTAATGGCCATCAAAGCCAGATGCTTCATTGTTTTCATATATGCGTCTCCAATCGTCAGAATGGCGTCTGCTTCACGCCGACTAATCTGGTTCAAGCACTTCTCATTCCAAACCTCAATTCAAAATAGGGCGAATGTGTTTTCCTGATCCAGAGATCACCGTCTCCGAGAATTCGTTTGACGTTGAAACTCGACGGCTTGCCAGGATGATGACTCCGCAAGGCCTGCAAATTGCCTCGCACGACAATTCGTTCCCCTGACTTCGGAAAATCACAAATGGCATCATCTTCAAACCTCTGCCGTGTCTGAATTCGATTGATTTCATCAAACGCGCCTTCCGGAAGGGCGGAGATGTTGAAATGCTGCCGCGCGCGGGCAGCAGTCCTGGGCGTAGTAAGTAAGCAAAGCCGTGCCACGCTGCACCACCGAGGCCAACAGCCCCTGCGCCGGCGTCTTTCCCGCTCGCGCGGCAATTGCCGAAATGACTGGATCTTCGAGCGGCCCAGGCCTGATTCCGTGGCCCAATGGCGCAAAAGCCAAAAATACGATTCCTTTTCCTTTACAGAATTCGAGGAGCTCCGCTTCCGGCAGATACGGATGCGCTTCCACTTGAACCACGGCTGGCTTGATTCCCGCAGCTTCGTATAGGGGCAGCAGTCCATTCAAGCCGATGTCAGACAGTCCGATAGCCCGGCTCTGCCGGGGTCCAGCAGATTCTCCATGGCTCGCCAGGTCTCGAGCAAGTCACGCCGAGGTCGTAAGTGAGTGTCCAGACTGTGGGCAGCGGCGTGGTTTTACCTTTCGCCATCCTCGGCGGCGGTGGGTGCGGGGCAGCGGCGGAGCCCAGTCTTTGGTGTTATTCAGTGCCGGTTTTATCGCTCTGGCACTTCTCGGTTACAAACACAGTCTTGCCATTCGTGCACACGCGATCGATAACTCGCCGGTGACGAATAACTGAGTGTACAAATCGTTTCTGCGACACACTAAGGCAAAGTAAGTTATTGCTTGCCGCGGGCACTTATTCTCACGCTCAAAATACTACGAAGGTCCGACTATCTCCTCTCGCCGCCAAATGAAAATATATTCAATATATTTCTTTAGCCAGGCCTATAACCTTAGCTAACTAAGGTGTATACTCGCGAGATGAAAAAAGCCGTTTTGTCGTTTCTAAGTACCGCTTGTATGTTGGGTATATTGGCCACCCTGTCTCCCGTGACTCAGGTCGCCCAAGCCCAATATCAAACAAGTTTTTACAATTTTTCACTGCATGGCTCCTACGCGATGCAGTTCACAGGCACCGTTTTTCTTCCCTCTCCCTTCGACGCTTACAACGGCGCCTTCTCCCGCAACGGCCTGGTGCAGTTCGATGGTAACGGCAACTTTTCGGCCAACGTTATCGCGAACTACAGCGGTACGATCAGCAATGATGTCTTCTCCGGAACCTATGTCGTGGCTCCCAATGGCACTTTCACGCTGACCGTTGTTAACCTTCCCATTCCGGCGATTCCCTCCACCATTCCGAACGTGTTCACATTTCACGGCACCATCGCGAATGGCGGGAACAACGCCTTGATCAGCCTGACCGGTGTCAGTGTCGGCGGCGCGGCTCAGACAAACATTGGCAGTGTCATCACGGGTCAGCTCATCCGGCAATAAAACGCGGATTAAGACTGCGCTTTAGTGCGACCATCCGGCCGGCCCGCGGAAACGGGTTCACCCTGGACCCGTTCTCCCGCGTGCCAATCTATCTGGAATGACCGCCGCCAATCGCCCACTCGCTCTCGTAACCGGCGCCTCCTCGGGAATCGGCGCCGACCTCGCCCGCGAACTGGCCCGCGACGGTCATGACCTCATCCTGGCCGCCCGCAGCGTGGAGTCCATGCACGCCCTCGCCGAAGAACTCAAGGGGAACGGAGCCACTTGCACCGTCCTTGCAGCCGATCTCAGCGAGCCCGAAGCAACCGCCCGCCTTGCCTCCGAGATCGAAGCCCGCGGACTCGTGATCGACGTCCTCATCAACAATGCGGGCCTCGGCGCCAATGGACCCTTCCACGACTCGGATCTCACCCGGATTCGGGAAATGGTGCTGGTCAACGTGCTCGCTCTGACGGAACTCACCCGCCTTCTGCTTCCGGGAATGGTCTCGAGACGGCGCGGCCGCATCATGCTGGTCGGCTCCACCGCAGGCTTCCAGCCCGGACCCTACATGGCCGTTTACTGCGCGACCAAGGCCTACGCGCTGAGCTTCGGCGAATCGCTCGCGTGGGAACTGCGCGGCACAGGCGTTACAGTCACAGTCCTCTGTCCCGGCGCCACCGCGACCAACTTCTCTCATACGGCGCAGGCTGACAATACGCCGCTCTTCAGCCTCACGCCTGTGATGTCATCCGCTGAAGTAGCTCGGACCGGTTACCTCGGCATGAAGGCAGGCAGGGCTGTAGTGGTCACCGGCCTGGTCAATAGGCTGCTTGGGCTCGGCGGCAGATACATGCCCCGATTCATGTCACTTCCTATCAGCGAATTTCTAATGCGGAGTAAGTGACCATCGGCCTTCCTGGCATGATGTTCGGCACGCCTCATCCTGCCCGACAAAGGGTGGCGCAACCTCGCACCTGTTCCTCACCGTACAATCAGAACGACCACGTTGTCGCTTCGAATCCTTACTGGATTACTATGCCTGTCCGTCTGCGCCTTCGCCCAGCGCGCAGAGGTGCACGGCCTGATTCAGGACGCTGCCGGAGCGAAGGAGGCAATGTCGACAGCGGGCCCGAACCTCCCCGCCGCGCCTTACCCTCGCCCTTGCCTTCGCCGCCTTTTCCTTTTTCCGACTGGCCCTACGGCGGATCGCCCGAAATCGGTGTGCCGGATACCGATGTGCCCCCGCTCATGCAGGCTCTCTATGCCGGCTCGCATGGCGCGGCCTGGGAGCAGAGCAGGGTCAAGCTCTCCGGCTGGGTTGCGGGCAGCTTCAATCTCAGCACCTCGCACAACTCGAACGATCCCGCCGTCTATGACATCTTCCCCAACAGGATTGAATTCGATCAGACAGTGCTCTACGCCGAGCGCCTTCCCGACACCGTTCAAACCGATCACTTCGATTGGGGCTTCCACCTCAGCGGATTGTATTGTATGGCACCAGCTATCGTTTCACCACCAACCTGGGCTACTTCAGCCAGCAATTGCTCGACGAGCACCGTCAGTATGGCTTTGATCCCGTGCTCGAATACGTGGACCTCTATATCCCCCAGGTCGTCGAAGGACTCAACAACCGCGTCGGCCGCTTCCTCGGTTCCGGGTATCGAAGCGCAACTGGCTCCCAATAACTACATCTACACCCACTCGCTGCTGTATGTGATCGACCCATTTACTGACACGGGTATCCTCGGCGCTGTCAGACTCAATGACCGGTGGCTGGTCCAGTTGGGGCTCACCGCGAGCCATGACGTGGCTCCCTGGACCTCCGATGCCAGGCCCTCCGCAACCGCCTGCATCAGCTACACCTTCAACCAGGGCAATGACAACGTCTGTCCCTGCGTGAATGGTCTGAACGATGGCAGGTACTCCTGCAACAACCTCCAGATGTTCGGCAGCACCAGGTACCACAAGTTCAACGCCTCATGGCATATGGCTACCGAGGCCTGGTACATGTATCACCGCGGCGTGCACAGCATCTCTGGTCCTTTGGCGCCGGATAAAGGCACTTGCGGCGCGGTCTGTTCCGCGGGCGAGATCCGCTGTTTTGCGCCGGAGTGGGCCATGGTCAACTACCTCGAAAAGGAACTCTCCGCCAAACATTTCGTTTCGCTTCGCACCGACTTTCTGGATGACATGAAAGGTCAGCGAACCGGCTTTAAGACCCGCTACATAGATGCGACGCTGATGGGCGGGGCACGGGTTGGGAAGCACCATCCTGCTACGTCCCGAAATCAGATTCGATCATGTTCTTGATCGTCCCGCCTATGACGAGGGAACCCGCAAGAACCAGGTCCAGTTCGCGATGGATGTGATCTTTAAGTTCTGAAAAACATCTCGCTACGGTTTATTGTTGACGCCCGCCGTTGCCATTGATCGCATGGGCAAAGATGCCCGAGCGGAAACGCGGTTTAGTTCTGCCGGCGGCGCAGACGGAACGCCAGTGCAGCCATTCCCGATCCAATCAGCAACAGCGATGATGGCTCGGGCGTCGTGCTCGCGAGCTCCGTGTAGTCCAACGTTAATTGATTCCCGGCGCCGCTCACCAGTCCCTCCAGATTCACGTAAATGTCGGTGGACGTGTGTGTCACATCCGAAGCAAGCAGGCCAGACCAAACCGGGTCGTTGGTGTCGATGGTGACTGACGCGAAACCATTGAAGGGACTGAGAATCTTGATGTCAAATCCATTGAACGTGCCCGCGCCATAATTTCCGTTCGCGCCATTATTCTGGCCGGTGAAGGAGATCGTGTTCACGGTATCCGAAAGGTCCACCGACATCGCCGTGTCGTAACAAAAAGGTGGGTCATCGCAAGCGCCGGTCTCGGAGCCGCCGGCGCCGGTACCTACGGCTCCGGCCTGAAACTCCACACCTGCGCCCACTATCTCATTCGTATACGATTGATAAATGTTGGTGGTCGTGAAAGCGTCCCAGGTCAGGCTCACGGAATCGCCGTCCAGGATACTGTCTGCCCTGGCGTTGGTTCCCAAACCAACTAGTAAGGCTGCAAGTATTAACAGGTTTCGCTGCATATTTCCTCCACGCCGGACATCAGAACGGAACCCCGCAGCCAAGCGGAGCTTCTCGAATCGAATTCTTCTCATTTAGCATCCCTTTCTGCCTGCACCGTTCCCATTTTCGACCGCATGGTTGTTTCTTTTCTCTCGACCATGCTCTCAGCCGCGGCGGTCGCCCGGGCAGTGCATGAACATGCACCCTGGCCGACTTTAAGTACTGGTACTGGAGTGAGTTAGTGGAGCTATTGCCGAAGCAGCTTCGCCACCGCTTCGGTGCGCGAATTGACGGCCAGCTTCTCGTAGATTCCCCGGATGTGCTTGCGCACCGTGTTGATGCTGATGGACAGCGCGGTGCCGATCTCGTCGTACGACAACCCTTCGCTCAATTTGACGAGGACCGTGTGCTCCCGTTCAGTCAACTGATTCAGTTCCCCCGCCTGCGCAGTATCGCGTTCGCCTTGCCGGCCGAAGTACTGAACCACCTTCCTCGCCACCGAGCAGGACATGGGCGCACCGCCTTCATGCGCCTGACGGATCGCATCCACGATCTCCTGGCGCGAAGCCCGCTTCAGCAGATACCCGCTCGCTCCCGACCTCAGAGAATCAAAAATCCAGTCGCTGTGTTCGAAGACTGTGAACATGACCACTTCCGCCCGCGGCAGCGCGGTTTTCAATCGCCGCACGCACTCGACGCCATTCATGCCGGGTAGCCTAATGTCCATCAACACGACGTCCGGATTGTCCCTCGACAGGTTGTTCAGCGCCTCTTCGCTACTACCGTAGGCGCCGGCGCATGCGAAGTCTCCCGTTTCATCGACTATGCGTCGGAAGAGCGTGCGCAAATCTCCGTTGTCTTCAACAATGGCGACGCGAATCATCCTATTTACCCTCTCACAAACTCCCGTTCCAATAAGGTGCATGAATATGTACTGTCGTTCCAACCCCGCCGCTCGACGAGATGTCGCACCGCCCGCCGGCGGCCGCGATCCGCTCGCGCATTCCGGAAAGTCCGTTCCTTGTCGGGTCGGCGGCCTCGATGTCGAATCCGCACCCGTTATCGCGAATCTCAATCGACAGCTCCCTCGCGGCTACTGCAAAATGGAGATGCACCTCTGACGCGTGCGAGTGTTTCACAACGTTGTTCAGCGCCTCTTTATAGGCGAGAAACAGTTGGCGGCGCAGGTTGGAATCCAGCTTGCCGGAATCCAGCTTGCCGGAATCCAGCTTGCCGCCCAGCGCTTCTTCGGGAGTCCGGATGCGCAGTCTGATCTTCGCGCGATGCAGGTAATCCTCGCTGTAAGCGACGGCGTAAGTGATGAAGCTATCCAGCGTGTCATTGCGCGTGTTGACGGTCCAGACGAGTTCGTCCATCGCCTGGATCGCCTCGCGGGCGGCTGCGGCAAGATCGGCGCCCATTCCCAGCGAAGGATCGTCGGCGATGAGCGCCATCCGGGTCAGCCGCGACCCGAGATCGTCATGAATGTCGCGCGCGATTCGGCTGCGTTCACGGTCGAGAGCCGTCTCCCGCTCGAGTTCCGCAACCCGCGCTGCGGCGCGCCGCAATGAGAGAGTCCGAGCCGCGAATGTGGTCGAAAGCAGCAGCAACATCAGGCCGCTCCCATACACCCATGAACGCTCCCACCAGAAAGGCGCCACGGTAATCGGAACCTCCGCCGTGGCCCGGTTCCAGACCCCGTCATTATTGGCCGCAACTAACTCAAATGTGTAAGAGCCGGGAGGCAAGTGCGGGTAGTAGGCGGTACGCCGATTACCGGCGTCTTCCCAATCCCCGAATCCGCGCAGGCGATACCGGAACCGGACTTTGCGCGGTGCAAGTAAGCTGAGCGCCGTATAGCCAAGCTCGACCGAGGGCCCACCCGCAGGCAATGAGATCGACTCGCCAGCCTGCGCCGCTATGCCGCCGCCGATTTTGGCGGTTTCAATCACCACGCGGGGTTGCACTCGATTCATCGGGAATGTCGCGGGGTCAACCACGGCAATGCCGTCGATCGTCGAGAACCACAAGCGGCCGTCGCGGTCCCGCAGACCTGTCGGATCGAACCCGCCCCCGGAGACTTCCAGATTGACCAGACCGTCGCCGCGATCGAGGATGATCGGATCCAGCGACGCGCGGCGCCCTGCCGCAACCGCTTCAATGCTGTCGCGCTCCAGGCGTGAGATGCCCCGGGCGTGCGCCGCCCAGAGCGTTCCGCCGCGATCTTCCAGCATCAGAGCCACCAGCCGATCGCCCAGACCCTGATCCGGCCCGAAAACATCGAGCTTGTCACCCGGCTTCCAGTCGTGACGGCGGCGAAAAACTCCGCTGTGGTCGGTCATGATCCAGAGGTCGTCGCGGCTATCCACAAAAAGCCCAGAGATATCGCGATCCGGAGGCTGCTCAGCCGCACTCAGGATGCGAAAGCGGCCGTTTTCGCGGACAGAAAGACCGTTGCCATTCGACGCAATCCACAGCCGGCCGCTCCGATCCTCCGCGAAGTTATCGATTCCGCCGGTGGACACGCCGTCGGCCGGACCGAACGAGCGCGACAACCTGCCGTTCGACCACGCATGGAGCCCCCCGAGCAGCGTACCGATCCAGAGCACTCCATCGCGATCCTCGATGAGGGCACGGATATCGGTATCGGAGAGCCCCTCGGCCCGCCCGAGATGATCCATTCGATTGTCATGCCAGCGGAACAACCCCTGGTCGGTTCCGATCCACAACGAGCCATCGCGCGAAGCCCAGAGCGCCATGGCGCACGCGCTCTTCGTGTATTCCAAAAAACGAGGTAAAAAACGCCCGCCGCGAAGCTCCGACACCGGACCGCACTGCGTCCCCGCCCAGATGGTTCCGCGAGCGTCTTGAACGATCGAGCCGACCGGCTTGGCCGGCAAGCCATCGGCTGTCGTGTACATGCGCACGCGCTTGGGCCGAAGCCGTTCCAGTCCTCCGTTATAAGCCCCGACCCAGACGCTGCCCTCGGCGTCTTCCGTCAACGCCACAACCGGAGCCGCCACCAGTCCGTCGCCGTTGGTGTACTGCTCGGCGACGCCGTGATCCAGAAGAATCAGTCCGCCATCGGCGAACCCGGCCAGCAAGCCCCCTCCGCGAAGTTGCAGAAGAGCGCTGACAGTGCGGTCCGGGAAACAAATCGTGGCGCAGGGCGTCGCCGGCGAAAGATCGGCATGCAGGGAAAGAAGCCCCTTTGCGCCGCCCGCCCACAAAGTTCCTTCACGCCCTTCTATGAGTACCCCGCCGGGAATCATGCTCTCGTGTGCTTTGCCAATGCTGGCGGGGTCGCCGAAGACATTGTCCGCCGCCCTGCATTGCAGTTCCACGGAACCCGCGGGACGATAGCGGCCGCGGCAGACTCCGCCATTGGTCGCTATCCATATGTTCCCGTCTGCTCCGCGAGCCAACGAACTGATCGCGTTTCCTGCCAGCCCTTGTTCCATGCGTACATTCGTAATCCCTCCCGCCGCGTCGATCACACTCAGGCCATGGTCCGTTCCGGCCCAGATCCGGCCCTCGGAATCCTCCGCCAGCGCGCGGACATCGGCCCCCGCAATTCGCTCGGGCGGCAGCACCTCGGTGCGGCGGTCGTGATACTGCGCGAGGCCTGCATTCACCAGGCCGACCCAGATAACCCCTCTGTGATCCTCGAGGAGCGCGCGAATGTGCGCGTTGGGAAGGGAATCGAGCGTCGGGGAGAATCGCACTCCATCGAAGCGCTCCGAGCCTGCCAGGCCACCGATCCACAGGTATCCATCGCGGCTATACATCAGCGAAGAGAGTGAGTTGTTCGGCAGACCCTCTTCGGCGGTCCAACGCTCTACCGAATAGGTTTGGGGACGAGTCTCGAAATTTTCGGGAAATGAAGCCGCTGTCCGCTGAGCATCTGCGCACGACCCGAGCAACGACACACCAGCCAACAGATGAGCAATCCACCTGAAGAGTTGTTGCGGCTTTAAACGCACACTCGTCGGTATCAGAGAAAGTTCCGGCTATCTGTCAATTCGGTAGAATCTCATAGACCCCCGCCCAAACACCAGCAGGATTTCTATTTGGATCTCATGGATTTCTTATTCCGGCGCAGGTCCGGGAAACTGCGGCGCTGCCGCGTAGCCCCCAGGTCCGCAGGGGGGAACCGCTGCGGCCGCCTCGATCTACGCCTTGCTAAACCGGCGTTGCGCGATCAGCCAGGCAAGGGGAACAGCGGCCAGCCAGAACACGGATGGTTCCGGAGCCGCGGATCCTTCGATCGCGCCGGTCCCGGAGAGCGTCCCATCCAGCGTCACCCCACCGGTGTTCGACGATCCTCCACCAGCTACGTCGATGATGCCGTTGTTGACGATCTGGGTCGGGTCAATCATGACGTATCCACCCGAGCCATTCCCGCCGAAGGTGTAGTAATTTCCGCTTCCCGTCGGAAAAGCGCCCCCGTTGCCGCCCTGGGCGCTGACGGTTCCATCGTTGGTCCACACGCCGCCCGTTTCGAACCAAAGGTCTCCACCGGCGCCACCGCCTCCCGATGCCCCGGCGCAGCAACCTCCATTTGCACCGTCGGCATTGATACTCCCGGTCGAAGTGATCGTAAAGTCGCCCGTCGTGCCAAAGAGCGCGGCCCCGCCGCCGGATCCGCCCGGAGCGCCGCCATTAGTGCAATAAGGAGGTCCGCAACCGCCGCCTGAACCGCCTCCGCCGCCACCGGCGAGTAAGGAAAGGTTCTGTGCCGCCCCACCGGCGCCCCCGGCGCCATTCCGGTTGTCGCAGGGCGCCTGTAATCCTGCTGCCCCGGCACTCCCGGCCGACGCCATGCCACCACCTCCGCCGTCTCCTCCGGTGGAATAGCCAGTTCCGCAAATAGTGGAATAGTAGCCTATGCCGAATCCACCCCCACCGCCGCCTCCTGGCCCGGCGCCATTGTTGCCGGCGCTCTGATACACGCCGCCTCCGCCCTGATTCCCGCCGCTATCGATAATCACGTTGCCGGCGATCGTCATATCCGACTGAGACAAAATCGCGGCCGGGGCGGTGCCGAACAGGACCAGTTGCTCGCCCTGCGGAATATTGAATGAGGAAAAATTGTAAACGTTCACGCTCGGGCCGCCGGCCTGACTCACCACTGTCGGAGTGAAATCGTAGATGCAGCAATAGCCGGGCTGGGTGTTTGTCTCGACACCGCCGGTATCCGTATTGAAATAGAGGTATTGATTAAATCCAACGATCGAGTTGAAATTGCCCAGGCTGCCGTCGCTGGTCAGAGGATTCAGCGTATCCGCGGAACTAACCAGCGGAAGGATAATCAGCACCGTCAGGATAGTCAGCGATCTCATTGTGCCGGGTTCACTTCAGAGTATGCCGGAATTTCCATTTCGGCAAACAAATCGGCGGTATTGCGCCAGAAAGTTATTGAACCGCAATGCTAACCGAATTCGACGCAATGCTGTTGGCCGTTATAACGACCGGAACGCCATTCCCGGCGCCTATGCCCGGTGGCACCTGTGCATTGACCTGGTAGAGCCCTGTATAACCCGGCGCGAGGCCTGCGAAAACCACCGGCGCCGAAACGCCACCGATCGTCGCCGTCAGAGTTCCGATCAGGGAGGAAAGAGGGTTTGCCCCGGCTTCCGCCCCGGTCTGTGGTGTATTGCTCACCGCGCCCAGCCCCGTACAGAAAATCTCCAGATAATCCCCGGCATGGGCGGGGGAGTTGGCGTCCACCACGACTCCATTGCCGTTTATGATCGCGCCCTGCCCGCCATTCGGAGCGCCCAGCGAGAAGATTCCAGCGGCGGCAAGGCCCACTGTAATTGCCTGTGGTGCGCTGGTCACTCCATTGACTGTCACTGTGACTGTGGTGCTCGACTTACCCTGCACCTCCCACGGCACTTGCAAATTCAGTTGCGACGCGGAGGTAAAAATTACGGGGGCCGACACGCCGTCGAACTGCACCGTTCCTCCGTTGAGGTTAAGCCCAAACAAGCTGACCAGGGAGCCGGGAGTCACGGCGCTTTGCTGAAATGTCGCGGCGCTGACGAGCCCCGCCGGCACGAACTGAGGCCCGTTAACGGGACTGGAAATGTCTGCAATCGATATCGTGTTCCCCGACGCACCGCTACCCAGGTTGGCGAACAGAGACGCGTTGTCAAGCACTCCGGCCACCAGATTGTCATGTACGCTCAACTGCTGCACCTGGTTTCCACCAGCCACATCTACTCCGGCAGCCACGTTGATACCCTCGATCCCTGAGCCAGGTGTGACCCCAAAAGTGGCCGCCTGGTCAAGCTCGTTGCAAAAAATCTGCGCACTGGATACCACATTATTGGTGGTCGGGAGGGAAAGGGCCTGCCCTGGGAAGCCAAAGCCGCCGACAATGCTGATTCCGATAAATGGCGTATTCACGTCGTTATTGGCAATCGTCAGACCCGTAAGGGTATTTCCCACCGCCCCTGATCCGCCCCAAACCCCGATCCCCGCGCTGGCGATCGACGCCTCAACGGAGAAGTTTCCGGGAAGAGTCAAACTCTGTATGCTGTTTGCCTCGACAAGCACGTTGGATATCGAATTCCCGGCCGAGGGTCTGCTGACAAACCCGCCGGAGCCGCCGCCCTGAAGCTGCACGTTGCCCGTCATCGTATTACCCAGTATGGAAAGATTGTTGATCGAGTTGCTGGCGTTCCCGCAGCATGCCGCTTGCGCATAAACTGCATAACCTACGGCTCCCTGGATGGTGTTCGACAGAATACCGATATTCCGGGCGATGTTGTTCTGCGCATACTGGACCGGCAGCACCGGCGGATGCAGGTCGTCGCTGGCGCCATCCCCGGTCAGAAGTTCTATGCCGAGCGGTTGCGGCGATGATGACGGCACCTGGCCGGTGACCTGGATGTGGTTTGCGATGATCTGCACGCCGTCAATCAGGTTCGCCGATGCGCTGTCTCCGGCCGCCGCAATGCGAATCCCAAATTGGAGAGTCGGGCCTGAAATAGTATTATTCGCGATCAGGGTATCAAGCACCTGGCTGTTTATTGACGCAATCCCGCCGCCGGCGCCCACTTCGATGCCTCCCCCTCCGGGCATCGGAATAACGATATTGTGTTGTTAACAAGTCAACATGTCCGCTTTTATTAACACGTGATCTGTCCGGTTTTGGTTTTAGGCGGCGCGAGCCGCCCGCCTTTTGAGTTTGGGAGAGAGGGCCGTCGCCGTCGTCGCGGTGGG
>Ga0302319_10002441_pt1 | contig 40084 bp, 27 predicted proteins | sample Bog_T0_2_FD_203319 | JGI IMG/M metagenome (GOLD analysis project Ga0302319, IMG submission 203319) | Peat permafrost microbial communities from Stordalen Mire near Abisko, Sweden - Bog_T0_2 | ecosystem: Environmental > Terrestrial > Soil > Wetlands > Peat | place: Sweden: Abisko, Stordalen Mire... | reverse complement strand
CGCTTCGCAGACGCCCTCACGAGCGTCTCCGCATGACTCGGAGCCAGTGTGGTTCGCTAAACCTTCACTGTATGAAACTTTCATTCAATACACCTCGCCGGTTTAACCAGCGCACAAGGAGTTCAAGATGAACCAACCGCAGGTCGGTTTTTGTGACGTACGATTATGTGGAACGGTGAAGCGAGATTTGAAGCTGAAAGAACTACGCTCGTACTTGTACGCGAACCGCGAGCGCATAATGAGCTACGCGGAGTCATTGCGGAACAAGGAGCGAGCTTCAACAGCTCACGCAAAATCGACGGTCAACCAACTGATCAACTGGCGCATGTGCAAAAAGCATCTAATGGCTTAAAGCGGGACCGGAGCTCAGTATCTGCTACATGTCAAAGCCGCTGCGATCAATGGCAAACTCGATCGATACACAGGCCATCAACTAAGACCATCGAGTACCGCTGCCTGCCCCCCATGTATTTCACGGTCTCAGTTGAATCGCGGAAGGGTGTTGAAGAATATAGCCACGAAATCCGCGATTTAACTGCAGTGCGACACAAGGGGAAAAGGGAAGCTGGAAGATCGGCTCCAAACGGATGAATTCCTTTGCCCTAAAGAAAGCAATGGTAAGTATGCAATACTATATTCGAATGTTTGAATATTCCAGTTGATCGGAGCGCGCTATGCAAGACTCGCTGCGCCGTTTTAAGGCCGATATCTTTCAGGCGCTTGCACACCCAACACGAATTGCAATCATTGAGCTGTTGGAAGGCGGGGAGCTTTCAGCGGGCGAGCTAATGGAAAGACTCGGAATGGAACAGGCGAATATCTCCCAGCATTTGGCCGTTCTACGGGCAAAGCAACTGGTGGTGAACCGCAAAGCTGGAAATCAGGTCTTTTACGCAGTTCGAGATCCGATCATCATCAAGGTTCTTGCTCTCATGCGCCGTTATTTCCATAAGCATCTTAAAGAGGCCTTGGAACTACTCAGTGAGATGGATGGCAGTCCCGTTGTGCCGGGACAATAACTGGTCGGACAGGAAAGCTTCGACGCTGCGCCATGTCCATAAGGAACATGCTCGCTTCTATCAGGACGATTTGCACGACGAGCAGGTCCTGCATTAATCACTATTGGGCGGAGGCGACAGAGACTTGTTATTGAGTGCAAATCATTGGATCTCCGGACTCGCGGAGACTTTGGCGGTCAATGATCTCCATTTCATGTTGCTACTTGTAGCCGCATGGATGACGCTAGGATTTGCAGGGTTCCTGCGGCCTCACAGCATACGATTCGTGGCGCGTTTCCTTTTTCCAGCCGGAGCCCTGCTGTGTCTCGGCGTCGCACTCCTCGCAGGGCTTTTCCTTGCCTCAGGTCAGGCCCCACAAGCTGTGGTACTTCCTTTAGGCCTCCCTGATCTTCCCTTTCACATTCGACTGGACGTGTTGTCTGGCTTCTTTCTCTTGTTGCTCGGAGTGGCAGGTGCCGGCATTTCGACCTTCGCAGCAGGCTACTTCCGATCGGGCGAAGGCACAGCCCCCGCTCTGCTTGGCCTGGAATACCATCTCTTTCTTGCAAGTATGGCGATGGTCATTCTTGCCGACGATGCTTATCTTTTCATGGTCGCGTGGGAAACGATGGCGCTAAGTTCCTACTTTCTTGTTACCTCCCACCATCGCATTCCGGAGATTCGGCGAGCTGGCTTTTTGTATCTGATCATGGCGCATGTCGGCGCAGTTTGCATTCTCCTCAGTTTTGGAGTTCTCCAGGGCGGCAGTTGGCAATTCACGTTCGATGCGATGCGCAGCGCTCACTTCGCGCCTTTCTGGGCAACCACTGCGTTCCTGCTTGCCCTGTTGGGATTTGGCGCCAAGGCAGGCCTCGTTCCGATGCATGTGTGGCTGCCGGAAGCGCACCCTGCTGCGCCATCGCCCGTCTCCGCCATGATGAGCGGGCTTATGCTCAAGACGGCAATTTATGGGATGTTGCGGGTCAGTTTTGATTTGCTGAGCATCCGCTTCTGGCAGTGGGGAGTTCTATTACTCGTTCTCGGGCTCTTCTCCGCATTGTTCGGAGCGATCTTCGCCGCCGTACAGACCGACATGAAGCGTTTGCTGGCTTACTCTTCCATAGAAAATGTCGGACTGATTTTCACTGGCATCGGTCTATCAATCCTGTTTGAGACAAGCAACATGCATCTGTTCGCCGCCCTCGCCCTGACTGCCGCATTGGTTCACTCTTTCAATCACGCGCTCTTCAAGAGCTTGCTCTTTCTCACAACGGGTTCGGTACTCCACGCCACAAAGCAGCGGAGCCTTGGAAAGCTCGGCGGCCTGATTCGCCATATGCCCTGGGTGGCCAGCTTTGCCCTGATCGGCACGCTTTCCATTGCGGGTCTCCCGCCACTCAATGGATTTGTCTCCGAGTGGCTGCTGTTGCAGTCATTCCTTTTTACTCCGCAGCTCCCCCATGCTTTTCTTAACATGCTGATCCCGCTCGGGGCTGCGGTACTGGCGCTGACAGTTGCTCTGTCGGCCTACGTGATGGTGAAGTTCTATGGCGTAATTTTTCTAGGCCAGCCGCGAGAACCTTCTCTTGTCCACGCACACGATGCTAATTGGTTGGAACGGCTGGGCCTCATCTGGTTGGCGGCCGGCTGCGTCCTGATTGGCGCATTGCCGCAAATAGTACTGAGTGCGGTAGCTCCGGTGACCGGCAAACTGCTTGGGAACACAGTCCGGTCCAGTTCCACTTTCTGGTCGATAGCTCCGATTGCGCAGGAGCAGGCTTCCTATAGTGGCCTGATACTGCTGGCCGGGATCCTCTCAGTTGTGGCAATCACCTTCGTTTGCGTTCGCCTTTTGGCCCATGGGCGAATACGGCGGACGGCCGCGTGGGATTGCGGTTACCCGTGGCAGACGTGCCGCATGCAGGACACAGCGGAGGGCTTCGGTCAACCGATCCGTCACATGTTTGGAGCGTTCTTTCGCATGGAACGCAGTCTACCGTCCGCTTCGGACGACGCTCCGCGCTACAGGGTCTATATCGAAGATCGGCTTTGGTGCGGAGTCTATCTGCCTATTGCTCGCGGAGTTCAGGGGCTCGCCGATGCAATCGCGGTCCTGCAAGGCGGGCGGCTTTCCATCTACCTGCTTTACAGCTTTCTCACCCTGCTAGCTCTTCTGGTGTTTGTCTTATGAGAGCGATCAGTTTCGTTCGGCAATTCGTCGAGGTGGTGCTGGCCATCGCCATCGCACCATTGTTTGCGGGCTGGATCGCGCAATGCAGGGCGTGGCTGCAGAACCGTTCCGCCCCGCCGCTGCTGTTGCCCTATCGAACGCTGCGCAAACTCTTTTTCAAGGATGTTGCGTTGGCCACGGATGCATCGCTGTTATTTCGAGCGACCCCATATGTGCTGTTCGGAACCATGGTGCTGGCGGCGGCAATTATCCCCTCGCTTGTTACGGATTTGCCCTTGGCGCGGGTTGCTGACTCCATTGCTCTCGTTGGACTCTTCGCGACGGCGCGAGTCTTTTTATCGCTTGCTGCCATGGATATCGGCACTGCTTTCGGCACCCTCGGGGCTCGTCGAGAAATGATGGTTGGCTTCCTGGCGGAGCCGGCGTTGCTGATGGTTCTCTTCAACGCCTTTCTGCTCTATGGGAGCACCTCGCTTCCAAGCCTTGTGGATGGCTACCGCACGCATCCGTCTATCATCGATCCGAGCGTAATCTTCGCCGCAGTCGCATTTGTGATGGTGGCGTTGGCGGAGAACGCCCGAATCCCGATCGACAATCCATCGACCCATCTCGAATTGACGATGATCCACGAGGCTATGCTGCTCGAGTATTCGGCACGCCACCTCGCGCTGGTGGAGTGGGCATCGAGCCTGAAGCTATTCAATTATGCCTGCATTGGTTTTGCATTGTTTATGCCTTGGGGCATCGCCACTCAGGGTTTGGATGGGGTCGGGCCGCTGCTGATTGCCATAGCCGCGTTGATAGGAAAACTCGTGATCGCCGGCGCGGCACTTGCGCTCATCGAATCGTTATCGGCTAAACTGCGCATTTTTCGCGCTCCGGAGTATCTCGCGATGGCATTTCTGCTCGCTGTGCTTGGCTTGCTCGTTCATCTTCTGCTGGGGGCCTGAAATAGATGCATACTTCTCCATTGATCGCCGAGGTGCTGAGAGTTCTCGCTGCAGGGCTGCTGTTGATCTCTTTCGCGATGCTCTCCGGACGACGCACACAGCAATTGATTGCGCTGTTTGCCTGGCAAGGCGTCATGCTTTTTGTCTCGACCTGTCTTGTGGCGTATAGCTCTGGTCTGACTGAGATGTACTACTCCGCAGCGCTCACCTTGCTCCTCAAGGTCATCGCACTACCCTGGATACTCAATCGGCTGATTAAGCGGCTCGGAGCGCAATGGGATAGCGAACAGCTGGTCAATGTGCCTACGACGATGCTGGCGGGATTGGTGCTCGTCATCTTCGCCTTTGGTTTGGCCCAACCTATCGCCTCGATGGCAACGACCATCACGCGGCACACGCTGGGAATCGCCTTGGCTGTAATCCTGCTTGCATTTCTGATGATGATCACTCGCCGCAAGGCAGTGACTCAGGTCATCGGATTCCTCGCCATGGAGAATGGCCTGTTCCTCGCTGCAACCAGCGCGACCTACGGAATGCCCATGGTCATTGAGTTGGGCATTGCGCTTGACCTGTTGGTCGGCGTATTCATCCTCGGCATCTTTTTCTTTCAGATTCGGGAGCAATTCGACAGTCTCGACCTGCATAACCTGGAATCGCTCAAGGAGGACTAATTGGAAATCCTGATTGTTCTAGGCTTGCCCCTGCTGGGAGCCGCTCTGCTGGCACTGTTCGGCGCACGTCGATTTGCTGCCGAACTCAATGCCGGGATGAGCTTGGCCACGCTGATCGCCGCGTCGTTACTCGTCGTGCGTGTCATTCGATACGGCCCAATGCTCTTCGGACATGAGCAATTCTTCGTCGATCCGTTCAATGTCTTTCTGGTTGCGTTGACGGCATTCGTTGGCTTTACCACGGCGCTGTTCTCCCGCCCCTATATGCGCATTGAAGAAGCTCATGGACGCTTGAATCCCAGAAGACTTCGCCTCTATCACAGCATGTATCAGCTCTTTATGTTCGCCATGTTGTTGGCGCTGCTGACCAACAATATGGGCCTGCTCTGGGTAGCGATGGAAGCGGCTACACTATCGACAGTGCTGCTGGTTTCGCTCTACCGCACGCGGGCCAGCCTGGAAGCGGCATGGAAATACTTCATCCTGTGCGGCGTTGGCATTGCTCAAGCCTTGTTTGGCACAATTCTTCTTTACTTTGCTGCCGAGAAGACGCTTGGGCGTGAAGGAATGACGGCACTGTTGTGGACCCACCTGAATGCTGTGAAGGGTCAACTCGAACCTAGAGTCCTGGGGCTCGCGTTCGTATTCCTTCTGGTTGGATATGGAACAAAGGTCGGGCTTGCGCCCCTGCACAACTGGCTCCCCGATGCTCATGCCGAAGGCCCAACACCTGTATCCGCCGTACTCTCCGGGCTTCTACTGAATGTCGCGCTGTATGCGGTGATTCGTTGCAAAGTCCTGGTCGAGGGGTCCATCGGTCCTCTACTGCCGGGGCGCATGCTGATGACTTTCGGGCTGCTATCCGCGGTGCTCGGTGCCTTTTTCATCTGGAGACAGCGCGATATCAAGCGCCTCTTTGGTTATTCCTCGATTGAACACATGGGCATCATCACTTTCGCTTTCGGTCTCGGTGGACCGGTGGCCAACTTCGCGGCCCTTCTCCATATGACCGTTCATTCACTGACGAAGTCGGCCATCTTTTTCACTGCCGGCCACGCTTCGCAGACCGCCGGTACGCAGCAAATGGATGGCATACGTGGTCTGGTAGGAATCAGCCCGACTATCGGCTGGGGACTCATGCTGGGTTCTCTGGCTATTCTCGGAATGCCCCCATTTGGCGTCTTTGCAAGCGAATTTCTTATCCTCACCACGGCGATGCGGGAGCATCCGTGGACAACTCCACTCCTCCTGATCGCGCTTGGCGTTGCGTTCGCCGGGATTTTCAGTCGCGTTCAGCCGATGGTCTTTGGAGAGAGCGACGCGCCTCCATTACCGCATTCTCCAGCCCTCCTGCCGGTCTTCGTTCACCTGGCGATGGTGCTGACATTAGGTGTTTACATGCCGGCAGCGCTGGCCGAATGGTATCGCGCCGCCGCGCGATTGATTGGGTGATGAATATGACGCTGGATTCATCCGGACAGGCAAGGCAGGAAATTGTGTCAAACCTTCCTTGCATCTATACCAAGGTCGGAGCTCTGCGCTGGCGCCGCGTGGCTGATAACTTGCGCGCCTCTGGCGCCCGCCTACTCACACTTTGGGGTGCGGACGATCGCGACCGCGACGGCCGCTTTCGCATCTACGCCGCCTATCTCGTCAAAGAAGGCGTTTCCGTTTTCGAGCATCCGATGGAACAGGGCAGGAAGCCGACTTATCCCAGCCTTGCGGAAATATTTCCATGCGCATTACATATGGAGCGCGCGATCCACGATCTGTTCGGGATTGTGAGCATGGAGCCGGACCACCGTGGCTGGCTTCGCCATTGCGGCTGGCCACAGACGGTCTTTCCACTGCGGCGCGACTTCGACGGGAACACCAAATTCTCTATCGACTCCCAGCCCTACGAGTTTATCCAGGTCGAAGGCGACGGCGTCCATGAGATCGCGGTTGGTCCCGTTCACGCGGGCACCATTGAGCCAGGCCACTTTCGGTTCTCGGTAGTCGGAGAAAAGGTTCTGCGTCTCGAGGAACGCCTCGGGTATACACACAAGGGAGTATCGAAGCGATTCGAGGAAATGTTGCAAATGGAGGGCCATCGTCTTGCAGCGCGTTTGTCCGGCGATTCTGCAGTCGCGTTTTCGTGGGCTTACTGCGCGGCATTGGAGGCGATTACCCAAACGGCATGTCCTCCACGAGCCGCCAACCTGCGCGCGCTCGCACTCGAGCATGAACGGCTAGCAAATCACCTGGGCGATTTGGGTGCTTTGGGCAATGATGCCGGCTTTGCCTTTGGACTTACGCAGTTCTCCCGCATGAAAGAGGATCTTCTACGCATGAATGCGTCGGTATTCGGGGCGCGTTATTTATTCGATTTTGTGCAGCCGGGAGGAGTCGCGGTCGATTTGCCTGACAGAGCAATTCGTTTGCTTCTTGATCATTACCTGTTGCTGGAAGAGGGCGTTTCCTCCTTGCGTGCTATTTACGATAACCATGCCGGTCTCCAGGATCGCTTTCGTGACGCCGGAATCCTGAAGCAGGACTTAGCCGAGAGACTTGGAGCAATAGGTTTGGCCGGACGCGCATCTGGTATTTCCACGGACCTTCGTGTAGATTACTCATATTCGCCCTACAACCGTTTGAAACCGAAGTTGGTGACCCAATCCACAGGCGACGTTGCCGCGCGTGTGCAGGTTAGGTTCGACGAGGTCTTTGAGTCTGTTCGTCTCTGCCGCATGCTCCTTGAAGAACCCGTTGCGGGCCCTATACGCATGGAGTGCCCTTCCCCTCCACCTGGGCGCCTTGGACTCGGGTTGATAGAAGGTTGGCGTGGCCCGGTGTTGATCGCCCTTGAGAGTGGCCCCGACGGAACGATTCGCCGCTGCCACGCACACGATCCTTCGTGGCAGAACTGGCCGCTCATCGAATACGCGATCCTCGGCAACATTGTGCCGGATTTTCCCTTGATCAATAAGTCCTTCAATTTGTCCTACAGCGGACACGACGGGTGAGGTGAGCATGATTGACACTCTATCGCGCATGATACGCACGGGGATCTTGACTGAAACTCTTCCCCCGTTAAAAGCCGCCTCGCCTCAAGTCGATGGACTCCAGATGGATCTACGGAAGATCCTGGGCCGTGCCCTATGCATTCGCCATGTCGATGCCGGTTCCTGCAATGGTTGCGAACTCGAGATTCAGGCTCTCAACAATCCGTACTATAACCTCGAAGGCGTTGGGATCAAGTTTGTAGCCAGCCCGCGCCACGCCGATCTTCTGCTGGTAACTGGTCCGGTATCGGCGAACATGGAAGAGGCTTTGAAACGTACTCTGGATGCCGTACCGGATCCGAAGTTTGTCGTTGCGGTGGGAGACTGCGGCGCATGCGGCGGAGTGTTTGGAATCAACTACGCCAGCAGAGGCGCCGTCGCGAACGTCATTCCCGTCCATCGCACGGTAACAGGTTGTCCGCCCAGTCCCGTAGCGATCTTGGAAGCCATTCGCTCAGTAATTGTCGAGGTTTAGTTTGCCTTCACCTGGAGCGATCACTACCGGATGGCGATGGAGGGCTCCACACCGAGGAGGAGGTTGAGAGTTGCCCATTATTCCTTTCACCAAGGCGAGATTGAGCTCGAGGAGAGCCTGGACAACAAAGCTGAGGCTGATGGCTATTTGCGCCGTTGTTCTTGCTGGATGTATCGCTGGGTTCGTCATTGCCGGTAAGAAAACCCGACCAGCGGAGAGACAATCACTTCAGCAAGCACAAATTGACGATCTCGCCCGTCAGATTTCGACCTTAGCCCGATCCGACCCGATCGTTTTTCCTGGTGGCCGGGTCTGGTACGTGCGTGGAGTGCATAACGGCAATATGGAAATTGTTGGCTGGATCGGAAACAATGCCAGGTCGGAGGATATCTATGCGTTCGTCCTAGCTAGCAGCGATTTTAGAATCGTTCGCCAAAGCGACCCAATGTGGACGATGAATAGAGATAACTATTTCAAGCAGTGAGAAGCACTGATCTTGCCTCTTTCTTGTCCTGCACGTTGGATGCATCTGCTCCATTTCATAGTTTTCTTCCTTATCCAAAGGGCGGTCTTGATGGCGATCCCGGGGGGTCAAATCTCGGGAGCTGCTCCGAACATTCGGGAACCAATTGTTCGCTTCTCTTTCCTGGCCTTGGTGCAAATAACGAGGTTGGGATGTCATCATCCTGCGTGTGCGCTGGTGCCGATCTTCATTGCTCAAATGTATCGCCAATCGCCGCCTGTTGCAGAACCGCTCGTTCGCCCAAAATTCCGCCGTGTTTGCAATTTGCTAGCGACACCTGGGAACTAAAATCTGCTGAACGGCAATCGGCACTTCTGCAACCGGCAAACTGGGTATCCATTTGACTGTTCACTCTTCGCGCAGCCGCTTTGTTAGACTAATGTCAGTGCTGCCGAGCACTCTTCCAGCGGTCGCCCCCAAAACGCAGCAACCGCAAGTGGGCCCTTCAATGGTTGAGCTTGAAAAGTTCCGATTCGATGCCGCCGCCTTCCTGGCTACCGCAGGCCTGGGACGACGAATCATCAGATTGGCGCCGAGGGAACCCTTCTTTTCACAGGGAGATCCCGCGGACTCAGTTTTTTATCTTCAAAATGGCCGCGCAAAGGTCACTGTAGTTTCGCCAGAAGGAAAGGAAGCTACCATCACGCTTCTTTCCGAAGGCGATTTTGTGGGCGAAGAGGCGCTCGCTGCAATGGCTGGGTTGCGTTTGGCCACTGCCACTGCCATCACCGCGTGCATCACTCTCAACATCAGCCGAGATGAGTTGATCCGTGTGATGCATGTGGAACATAGCTTCTCCGACCTATTTTTGAAGGGCATACTCGAGCGCAGCATGCGCATTCAGGCCGATCTGATCGATCAGCTATTCAACTCCAGTGAAAAGCGCCTTGCGCGGATACTGCTGTTGATGGCGGAATTTGGTGAGCCAGGCGAACCGGAACAATACATTCCCAAGATATCGCAGGAAACACTGGCGGAAATGATAGGCACCACGCGCTCCCGCGTCAGCTTCTTCATGAATAGATTTCGCAAACTCGGATTTATCGAATACAACGGTCGCATTAAGGTTCACAAGTCACTGTTGAATGCGGTACTGCTTGATCGACTCCCCCATCTTAATCCCGAGAGCCCTCCTTCTTCGGCCACTGGACGAAGTCGATCGAAGGCTGCCAGACGTGCCTGACTTTGCTGGAATTGAGCAAATTGGAGTTGGGTGTGTTGGGCACTGAAAGGTCAATGCTCACGCTCGCGCTGAGCGGGCTGCAGGCTTCTCCATGGCCGGTGCGTGCTGGGCGCTGAAACCGTTTCGGACCGACTCAGTCAGCCGGGGCTTATCCATCTCCCTTTTCACGTGGGAGACAAGTTTTCTTTCAATCTCGACACGACTCCGGCTTCTTATTCTCCATTTGCTTCCCATTCACCGGCTTACAGGCATAGCAAACTGAAGAATTGCTTTGCCGCAGGCTGCAAGCACGATGGTCACGAACTGAACTTCTGTCTGTCTTAATGTTCAAATCGTCTAGTCAACCAGCGTAGGCTCAGAACGATATCAATTCTCGCTGGTCCAATTGCCGCGGCCTCCCTATAGAGTCCTAACGTTTCAAATGATCGTCGCAGAAGGCGGAGCAAACCTATGTTGCATTCCAGAAACATTGTTCTGGTGGCAGTTATTCTGACCACTCTGGCATTTTCTTCTTCCGCCCAGGAAGAGAAAGCGGCCAAGAAGATGAAGCCGGAGGATCTTCCGACCTCTAAATTGATCAGCAAGAGTGGTCCCAGCTTTCGCGTGCCGGAACCACCCAAATCTACGATGCTGATCGTGTTTGGCGACCAGCGCTTCACTGACCCTGAAAACACGGAAGTGACAAGTCCCAAAGCACGCCGTTGGCTGGTGGAGAAAATCGCCGCCGAAAAGCCAGATGCGGTTTTACTGAATGGTGATGTCCCTTACAGCGGCGACGTGGTGAATGACTACGAAGTTTTCAAGACTGAGACCAAGCCCTGGCGCGACGAGCACCTCCATTTCTACCCCGCTCTGGGCAATCACGAGTTCCACGGAGACCCGCAAGAGGCTCTCGAGCACTGGTGGGCGGCGTTTCCAGAGATGAGAAACCGCCGCTGGTATTCCGTGCAGCTGGGCAGGTCGATCTACACACTGGCGCTTGACAGTGATACATCCCTATTGCCCGGGAGCGATCAGCAAAAGTGGATCGAGGGTCAATTGAAGGGACTTCCCACAAGCGTCAAGTTCGTCATCATCAGCTTGCACCATCCTCCGGTCGCCGATTTTCAGACAAAGATCAATGTAAGTCACAATCCCCGCCCCAATGAGATTGCTCTCCGCGACTACCTGGAGAGCGTGGGGCCGCGACTGAATGCAAAGATCATTGTGAGCGCGGGGCACATTCACAACTACGAAAGATTCCTGAGAGGCGATGTCACATACCTAGTCTCCGGCGGCGGGGGCGCCAAGCCCGTCCCGGTCGATCGCGCGCCGGAGGACTTGTATCAGAGCAACGATTTTCCCAACTACCACTACGTCAAATTCGTCTTGAACGGAAATACGCTCCACGGCACAATGTACAGGCTGGCCGACGTGAATGCGAATCGCCCCACCTGGGAAGCCCGCGACGAGTTCACCATCGAAGCAAAGCAGTAACCTTGCCGCAGCATGGGCCCCGGCGAAGTCCGGGGCGTGGCTGGTTGAGCTCTCAAACGTTTCTCCCCGCTGTCGCGCTGCAGTTAAATGAGATCTTTCGCACTCTCGGTGCAGGTTCGAGTCGCGCGTTTTAGATGTCCCACGGTAACACCCGCGCCTCTAGAAATTCGAAGCCAGCACTTCCATACATCTGAGTTTTATCCTCTAACTCGGGTGCTCGGGAATGAGCCTATTCTGGCAATCGGGGTGACGCACTGGATGATGAGTTCTGGCGTGGCAAATCGGGACGATTCTCTCGATTTCCTTAGAGAAAAACAGGCGAATTGATGAGAACGCGTATTTTTGTGTGGAAAACTCATCCCCGTGACAATCAAGTGACACATTCAGGAAAGATCTTCAACGTCTCTTAACTGATTCAAGTGGTCACTGTGGTCAAACTAAGAGCGTGGGAATAGCGTGCATCTTGCCGCATGCCTGCAAACTCGATCCGAGAACATCCAAGTCATTCCAAGAGGAGAATCATGAAACAAGCTTTTTGGAGGAGTATCGCCTTGTGCGGCCTGTCCGCGCTCTTTATCCTATTCGGTTCCAGCGAACTCGCAACCGCCCAGCAAACCCTGGGTGGAATCCTGGGCACTGTAACGGATAGCAGCGGGGCCGTCGTGCCGTCTACCAAAGCCGTCCTTGTCAGCACCACGACGGGGCTGACACGTATTCTGAGCGTCAAGGCCAATGGCGAATTTTCATTCAGCGATCTTCCCGCCGGGAGCTATACGCTTACTTTCACGCACGATGGTTTCGATACCGAAAAATATGACAATGTGGTTGTGCAGGCCGAGCGCAAGGTCACTTTGGATGTGAAATTGAAGGTTGGTTCCATCGCGACCTCCGTCGAGGTAACGGCCAATTCCTCCCTGAATACTGTGGACGCGACCAACGGCAACGTGATGGACGCTGCGCAGATTGAATCCACGCCTCTTGGAACCGGCAGCTTTACTCAACTGGCCACGCTCGCACCCGGTGTGACCGCGGACCTTCTTTCCGGCACCGGCACCAATCAAGGGTTGGGCAACCAGAACCTTTTCGCGAACGGGCAACGCTCTTCGAGCAATACGTTTACGTTCAATAGCGTGATGTCGAACAACCTGTTCAACGGCAACTCTTCCAGTAGCGTTGCCGCCAGCCGCGCGGTGCTCAACACGGGCGAGTCGTTCCAAAGCAACGGCAGCATCGGAACCAACACATCGATCTACGATGCGATCGGCCAGGCTCTGCCGACCCCGCCGCAACAGACCATCGCGGAGATGCGCGTGGATACGTCGATGTTCGATGCATCGGAAGGCGCAACCGCCGGTGCTCACCTCGACGTGACGACCAAATCCGGCTCAAATGAATATCACGGTTCGGTCTACGGCTTGCTTGAGTCCGGCAAGCTCGACGCCGATCCATTCTTCAACAAACAGCTCAATGAGTCGAGTGTGAGTGGCCAATATACACCAACACCAACGCCCGATCTGCACCGCTATTGGGTGGGCGCGGAGTTGGGTGGACCGATCCTCAAAAAGCAGAAGCTGTTCTTCTACACCTCCTACCAGTACACCCGCGTGCGCGACCAGTTCAAGTCGCTGACAAAGTACAATGTGCCCACTGGGCTCACCGATGACCGCAGCGCCGCCGGTCTGGCAGCATTTGCTTCGTTGCCGTCGGGGCAAGGCGCTGGACTTGCGCCGGGCACCCCGCTCGATCCGGTAGCCGTAGCTTTTCTGCAGGCCAAGGTGTCGTCGGGTCAATACCTGATCTCCTCGCCAGTGGGCAATATCCCTGGTTACGATGTGGCTTTCAATGGGCCTGCATCCAAGTTCAATGCGGCCCAGGCGAATGGCAATGTGGATTACCACCTCTCGGATAACGACGTGATCTCCAGCAAATACTATTACCAGCACGACCCGACCGAGAGCCCTTTTTCGAGCGGACCGTTACTTGGTTTCCCGCAGGCGTTCCAGTCGGGCAGCCAGGTATTCTCGCTTGAGAACAATCACATCTTTTCCCCAAAGATCACATGGGATCAGAAATTCGGCTTCCTGCGCGAGACGGCCGCATCTCTCACGTCGCAGCCTTTTGGTCCCAACAACATTGGCGGTTCTGGCGCGGCCATAAACCTTTTTGGCAGCAATTTATTGCCGGGTATCTCGGTGGGGAATTTCGACGGCAATGGCAATGCATTGGATATCGGGCCAACTTCGAACTTCTCCAACACTGGATTCGCACAGGACACGTTTGAGGGCACAACCAACCTGAACTGGGTGTTGGGCAATCACACGCTTTCCTTCGGCGCAAATTACGACTTCACCCAGTTGAACATTATCAATCGTGCCAACCAGGTAGCATCAATCGCCTTCACAAGTCTTCAAAACTTCATGGAGCAAGGCGGCAATGTGCGCGCGGGCGCCGGCCACACGGTCTACTTTCAAGGCTCCAGCAACCGCTATTACCGCGCTCCCCAGGTTGGAGGCTACGCGCAGGACCACTGGCGTGTTACCAGCAAGCTAAACGTGACTGCCGGCATCCGCTATGACAACGACGGCGGCTTGTATGAGAAGTATGGGAATCTGGTCAACTTCGACCCAACCAAGTACTCCTATGAAGCGACCACGGACACGATTACCGACGCAGGCCTGATTGTGGCAGGGAACAACAAGCTCTATCACACCCCGGGGGCAAGCAACTCCACTTTGAAGCAAGGGCAATGGGGCATCGCTCCCCGCATCGGAGTTGCCTATAGCCTCAGTCCGAACCTGGTAGTGCGCGCCGGATTAGGTCTCTACTATGACCGCGGCGAGTTCTTTACGGAGTTTTCTCCCAGCGCCGGTGGTGGTTTCAACGGACCGTTCGGCGTCACTTTGCAGCCGCCGTTTGTTCAACCGGTGTATGCATCGTCCACTGGCACATTGGATAACCCCTTTGGCGCCACGGCTCCGACAATCGATACCAACCCTGTAGATTTCGTTAACAATCTTCCCAATATGACTGCGCTCATCAACCATCCCTTTAGCGCCCAAGGTACGCCGTATCTGTTCGGCGCCTATGGCCTGAACAACAAGCTGCCATTCACGGAGAATTGGAGCTTCGACATGCAGTGGAAGTGGCGCCCGGATATCGGCGCGACACTCGGCTATACGGGTAACCACTCACAACGCCAGACCATTCCGGTTCCCTTCAACCAACCGCAGATCGCCACGCCGCAGGCGCCACTCTACGCCAACGGAAAGTACCCCCAGACTGCCACATACGGATACCAGGTTGGTAACGACGAACCATATAACACCAACACGGGGGGGAATACCGATCTGCGTACGCCGTACATCGGCTACAGTCCCAACTCGGTTTCGTGGAACACTGTCGGCATTGCAAACTACGATGCGTTGCTCGCCTCGGTTCACAAAACCGTGAGCCATGGTCTGGATATGTATGTTGCCTATACGTGGTCCCATTCACTGGATGACAGCAGTGGATTCGGCATCTTTTATAACGGCAACGATCCGCGGAATCTGCGGTCGGGATACGCCTCTTCAGACTTCGATCAAACCCATACAGTTGCCATCAGCTTCAGCTATCAGTTGCCCAAGCTGAACGAGGGCGGTAAGACGCTGCACGTGCTCACCAACGGCTGGGGTGTGAACGGATACTCTGTCCTTCAAAGCGGACAGCCGTATAACGTCTACGACTTCAGCGGCACGGTCGGGAGCATCTACTTCTCATCGAGCGACTTCCTGACCAATCCAGTGTTGCCGCTTGCACCCGGGGTAACAAAACATCAAGCCCTGACTGGCCATAGCGGCGCTTTTGGCACGAATGACGCCGCGTTCAACCCGGCCTCCTTCGCATATCCCACCCTGGCACCCGGAACCGACGGCGTACCGTTGGACGATAAGTATGAGTCAGGTTTCGCCAGTGGCGACCGTAACATCTTCCGCAGTGCATTCCAGAAGAGCGCCAACATCGCCTTTATCAAACAGACGAAGATTACCGAAAGAACCAACGTTCGCTTGTCCGCGGAATTCCTCAACATTACCAACACTCCCAGCTTCGACACTCCGGGCAATAGCTTCACTGGCGCGCCGAACTTCAGCCCCCCCTTCACTCAGATCGGACCGGGGACGCCTGAGAGCGTCTTCTCCAGCCAGGGTGTTGGCATCATAACCAATCCGATTGGAGGCGCGCGCCAGTTGCAGTTCACCGGCATCTTCACCTTCTAGAACAGAATCGAACTTGCCGCGACTGGCCGCTTTGGCGGAATGCATCACGGGGGCCCTTTGGGGGCTCTGGTTGAAACCGCGATGGGCCGCCCGGACTCTGTTCGCCGTCCAAACATTGCTGCGTAAACTCACTGGGAAGAGGGAAAGCTAGACATTCGCCCGATCCATGCAACAACGCCTTTCCGATGGCGCGGAATAGACTCATCTCAACATGATAACCGACGGAGATTTTAAAAGTTCGCCGCAGCGCTGGACTGGCCGCTTCGGTTCGCGGCTATGGTGAAAGTGCTGCTTCAACTCTAGAAGCCTGGAAGCCCGGTACGCTCGATATTCACCATCTGTCTTATGGCCGGGGAAACTCTGCCTTCATCCTCGGCCCCGAAGGGACAACCATTCTCATCGACCCAGGAACCACGGAGGACTCGCTTGCGGTCTCGTATGCGCAGAAACCAAATGCGAATTTGAGGCCTGGGGAATGGATCGCTTCCTACATTCTGCGGCAGATGAGGCCTGCGGGACGCAATGAACTGGATTTCGCACTGATCACCCACATTCACCGGGACCATCTCGGAGACCTCGGACCCGACAACCTACTAAAACTACGCGCGAGTCGACTCGAATAGAAACCAACTGCGGCGCTGAAACTGGTCAATCCAGTTCTCCAGGAGGCTGGCAGTGGCAACATCCCCCTCATCGTCACAGAGCGTGTGGACTGCTCGCATGCTGACCGTCAAGGCCTTCTCGTCCTCCCGGAGTTCACTCAACAGATCGGCGGGAGTGACGAAGTCCGCTTTGTTGTCGAGGATACGCTGCAATCGAGCAATGTGCCCGATAGATCGAATGGTCGTACCGCCGACCTTTCGAAACCTCTCCGCAATTTCATCCATTATCGCAAAGAGCTGATTTCCGCGATCATCGAGCAAAAGGTGGTAATCACGGAAGGGAGGCCCACTCATATGCCAGTGAAAGTTCTTGGTTTTCAGGCACAGGCTGAAGACATCAGCGAGCAGAGCATTAAGCCCGCCCGTGATGTCCGTGACGGCTCTGACATCAATGCCTGATGCCGGACTCCTTGGGGGATACAAACCGGCATAATTGTCCTCAGTTGACGACTTCAGTGCGCGTTTCCAGCCGTCGGCTGTCGAAGTTGTGGGTAGGAGCGCTGCCATAACCAATCTGGATTGCTCAAATGTATCGCCAATCGCCGGTCTGTTGCACAACCGTTCCTTTGCAAGTAGGGTTCCCCCCAAAAAACCAAGGGTGGACCGGTTTCATGCTTATGGTCCAAGCGCTGGAGGAAGGAGAAGTGTGCGCGTATCCACCGCCCAAGCCCCGATCAACCTGAACGGCACGGCGCTTTTCGCTCGGGCGGGGCCTTCTTATTCTCTGGATGGCAGCAGGCGGGTTGAATTCAAAATGAACGTCAGTTCGGACGCAACGTGAATGAACGCTGCGAGGAGCGGATTGAGCAGTCCAGCCGCGGCCATGCCGATACCGATAGAGTCCACAATCAGAGTGCCGTAGAAGTTCTGGAAGATGATGGCCCGGCATCGATGAGCGATACGAACCGTCTCAACAAACCTTCTCAAGATCGTTCCCAAGCAGGGCCACATCTGCGCTCTCGCGAGCCACATCGGTCCCGCTGCCAATGGCTACCCCAACCGTGGGTTCGCTCAGCGCCGGTGCATCATTGATGCCGTCGCCGACCATGGCAACCGTGTGTCCACGCTTCGCGTGGGCTGCGACCTCAACCGAATTCTGCTCCAGCAGAAGACCCGAATGAAAACGGAAGATTCCCATCTGGGACGCAACCATTTCGGCCGCCGCCTGCGAATCACCGGTCAGAAGAATGACATGGATATGCATTGCTTCGAGTTCCTCGACTGCGGATGCCACGCTCGCGCATAACTGGTCTTCGATCGACTTGGAACCGCAGTAACGATTTCCTACGGCTACAAAGAGCGATATCCCTTTAAGCCTCCGTAATTCGGGAGGTGGCTCAACTCCAAAGGAAATGAGATGGGCCCGATGCCCCACCGCGATGCGCTTGCATTCAACCTGAGCCACAATGCCGCGGCCGACCGCATAGCGAAGTTCGCTTGGTTGCGAAAGGGGGTGTTCTTCTCCTCTCCGAAGCGAACGATTGCGCGACCAATCGGATGTTCGGAACCGCGCTCGGCGCTTGCTGCCACCTTCAGAAGATTGACGGCCAGCCTTCTTGCATGCGCGAACGAATGTTCACTTGCGGACACTCAATTCCGCAAACGAACGAATCTCCCACAAAGAGAGTTGAATTCGTGATCGCCGTCACTTAGATGCGGACTGGAACGGAGGTAGTTTGGTACTCGAATTGCTCACACTTGTTGGTGTTCCTTAAGACGGCGACGCAGACTTGAGCGTAAGCAGTGCCCTGCTGTTGAGGCTCCAAGGATGCTGCGCACATGGGAAGCTGACGCGGGGGAGTTGAACATGACTCTGATCCAGGATGCGTGGTTCGCGATTCGGAAATTCAAGCAGTCTCCGGTTCTGGTGCTGGCAGCCGTCGTAACTCTGGCGTTGGGTGTCGGAGTGAACATCGCGATTTTCAGCCTTGCGGACGGAGTTTGCCTGCGGCCTTTGCAGATCAACGATCCGTCGCATTTAGTCGCAATCGAAAGCGTAAAGGGAGTATCAGGCGCAGACGCCGGGACAGGGTCGTCGTATGCCGAGTACCTGGATATCCGACGCCAGGTTCCCGCCTTTTCCGGATTGGCTGCTACCTCCAACCGGGGTGTAGTGCTGAAGACGCATGACGGCCTTCAGATTCTTATGACGCGTGTCGTGAGCGATAACTACTTCGAGTTGATCGGCGCCCAGGCGGAACTTGGACGATTGCCGACGGAAAACGAGTCGCGCTCTGCACAGACTGCGACGATTGTCCTTGCGCACCGGGCCTGGATGGAGTTCTTCGGCGGAGACCGGAGCGTGGTTGGCCGGAGCGTTGATTTGAATGGCGGAACCGCGACCGTAGCCGGCGTGCTGCCCGCTGGATTCCGCGGAACAGATCGTTTTGCCGAGCCGCAATGCTTTGTGCAGGAATCAAGCTGGCTGACTTGGTTCCCAGGCGAGCGAAATCCCGACCGGGTGAGGGATAGGGACTTCAGCTTATACGGACGTCTGGCTCCCGGGGCCACACTCGAGCAGGCTCGATCGCAGCTGATGGCAGTTGCCCGGCAACTGGCCGTCGCGTACCCGCAGTCGAACGCTGGACGAAATTTCACTGCCGAATGGAATTCTGCGGATAGGCGCGTGCGGTTGTTATGTGCTTTATTCCTTGCGCTTGCAGGCGCCGTCTTGCTCATTGCATGCGCGAACATTGCCAACTTGATTCTGGCATTGAACGATTCGCGCCGGCACGAGATGGGCATGCGCATTGCGCTCGGTGCGACGCGCGGGCGCCTGCTGCGGCAACTCATCACCGAATACGCGGTACTCGCCGGGATCGCTTTAGCCTGCGCCCTGTGGCTGGCGCAGTGGCTGGTTGCAATCGTTCCGAGCCTCATGCCGAACATCGGATTTCCCGTCGGACTCGATCTCCGCATCGATCATCGCGTCCTGGCCTTTGCCGCGTGCATAACACTGTTATCCATTTTGATTTGCGGAGTCGTTCCGGGAATGTCAGCGACGCGGAGTTCACCGCTGGACGCAATGCGGTCGCAGGGATCGTTAGCCAGGAAGCTGAAGATGCCGGCACGAAAGCTATTCGTGATTGCGCAGGTCGCTGTCTCCATGGTGTTGTTAGTGGCCTCGGGGTTGTTCGTGAGAACCTTGCTGCGGATGGAGTCCGCTGACTTAGGGTTCAAACGCACACAGAAGGCAGTCCTTTTTACGATCGAGGTGGACAGGCCAATGCCGCAGCGTTTGGCCACCTTTGCGGCACTTGAAGAGCGGATGAATGCGCTTCCTGGAGTAACGGGTGCAAGCGTGGGTCGAGTGGTGCCATTCGCTCTGAGCGGCACAGGAGCGACGAGGGTCGTACTCGCGCCCGGCGAAGCAGCTTCTCCGACGGCGGGAACCCCGGTCTTCTTCAACCAGGTCGATGAATCCTTTTTTCGCCTCATGGGCGTGGGGCTGCTTCAGGGCAGGGCCATTGGAAAACAGGACACGGCCGATAGCCAGCGGGTCGTGGTGGTCAACCGTACTCTGGCGCGCAAGCTTTTTGGAGACAACTCAGCCGTCGGCAAGCATATACGAATCGGCCGTGATCAGCCCATCGATCTGGAGATCGTGGGCATTGCGCAGGACGGCAAGTATAACGATGTGACGGAGCCGTCCCGGCCTTATCTCTATCTGCCTGTCACTCAGGACGCATGGGCCGAGGGAATGTTGATTGTGACGACGGCTGGAGATCCAAGCGCGCTCCTGCCGGTCGCCCGAAAGGCCATCCGGGAAACGGACCCGTCCATTCTTATCATTTTGGGAGTGACCTTGAAGGATCACATGCGCCTCGCGACCTTTGCGGGGCTAATGGAGGCGGATATTACTGCTTGCCTTGGCGGACTCGCGCTGCTCCTGTCTGCGGTTGGGCTTTTCGGAGTCATCTGGTACTCCGTCTCGCGACGCACGCATGAAATCGGGATTCGCATGGCACTGGGAGCCCCCCGCGGGCGAGTCTTCCGTCAGGTTTTCAACGATGGGCTCAAGCTCGTGCTAATCGGCGTGGTCCTCGGTGTGGGGCTCGCCTTGCTCGTGGGCCGGGCGATGACCAGTTTGCTCTATGGCATCAAGCCGGCGGACCCGGTGACTTTGGTATTCGCCATCGGTCTGATGGTGTTAATCTCCATCCTTGCCCTGATCGGTCCAGCGAGACGCGCACTTCGCATCGAGCCTCTGGACGCGCTGAGAGAGGATTAGCGCAAGGTGTTAAGCGGACCTTCCGTCCTCTGCTTCGAGAGCGTCAATCATTCTGCGAGCTTCGAACTTCTCCGAAGAAAGCGATTCTTCGTAGTTCCGGTTGGATTCCGGGGCACACCGCTTCATGAGAATGAGAACGATATCATAGACGCAGAGACCATCTATCCCTGCGAGCGCACAGTTGTCATCGCCTCGTCGCACTTCGGCCCGGATTGCGCGGGATCCAGGTGATGCCCTGGAAACGGCGATTGCCCGGATTTATCGATTGCAAAGATGCACAAGCCGAAATATAGTGCAATCTGACGAGTCTGTGCTGCGTGCCACGCAGTCTGCCAAATGTGCCCGTCCTTCCGGCACGCGGTAACGAATGCTGAGAGACCGCTATGAAGCAAATTGGTATCGTTCTCCTGATCGGCGGCATTGCCGCTGTAATTCCAGTTGCAGTTCTTTTCTCTGCCTGTCGTTCCGCCGTTCCCACGGTTCACGCCGCCGAAGGCAGACTGGCCGCAATCGTGATCGACTATCCACTGAACGGATCGATTTTCCCACCCGAGATCACGGCCCCTGCGTTCATCTGGCGGGACAGTTCAGAGGCCGCCAACCTGTGGCGAATCGAAGTTAAATTCGCCGATGGCTCGGCAGCCATGCAATTCGAATCCCGCGGCGAGCCTATGCAAATGGGTGAAATCGACCAGCGCTGCATCTCGGCCAACAACGAGTTGCCGAAACTAACAGCGGAGCAGGCGAAAATGCACACCTGGATCCCCGATGCAAACGCCTGGGAGAAGATCAAGAAGAATTCGATATCCGGTCCGGCGGAGGTGAGGGTCACTGGCTTTGCCCTTGGCGATCCGGGGCATGTGTTGTCGAGCGGACAAGCTGCGATCCAGATCTCGAAGGATCCGGTGGGCGCACCTATCTTTTATCGAGACGTGCCATTGATGCCCTCTGAGACGGAGAAGGGCGTCATCAAGCCGCTCGCTGCGAGTGCGATGCAGTTGATCCAGTGGCGCCTGCGCAGCATCGACCAGCCGCGAAGCCGCGTCGTTCTGGAAGGGATGCACACCTGCGCGAATTGCCATTCATTCTCCCGCGACGGCAAGAGTATGGGCATCGACATGGACGGTCCCCAGAACGACAAGGGTTTGTACGCCGTTGTTTCAGTGGAGCCGCAGACGGTGGTTCGGGCCCAGGACATGATTTCCTGGAATCCATCGCAAGATCCGCGTTTTGCTTTCAACCGGGTCGGGTTCATGTCACAGGTTTCCGCCGACGGAAGATACGTGCTGACCATGCTGGGGAGCCCGGGCAGCCCGCCACAGGACAAATACTACGTGGTGAACTTCAAAGATTACCGCTTTCTGCAGGTTTTCTACCCAACGCGAGGAGTTTTGTACTGGTATGACCGCACCACCGGCAAGCGGCAACCGCTGCCGGGGGCTGACGATCCGGATTATGTGCAAACGAACGGGGTTTGGAGTCCGGACGGAAAGTATGTGGTGTTTGCAAGAGCTCAGGCGAAGGATCCCTATCCTGCGGATGGGAAAATGGCGACGCACGCCAACGATCCGCTTGAAGTTCAGATTCAATACGATCTTTACCGGGTTCCTTTCAATGACGGCAAGGGGGGCCAGGCGGAGCCCATAGTTGGCGCCTCGGCAAACGGGATGAGCAATTCGTTTCCGAAGGTTTCGCCGGATGGCCGCTGGATCGTATTTGTGGAGGCTCGAAACGGAGAGGTGATGCGGCCCGATAGTGAGCTATACATTGTTCCTGCCGCAGGCGGGCAAGCGCGGCGCCTGAACGCCAACATGTCGCCGATGAACTCGTGGCACAGCTGGTCGCCCAATGGCCGCTGGCTGGTGTTTTCGTCGAAGAGCCGCGGGCCATACACGAAGATGTACCTAACTCATATCGACGACCAGGGTAACGATAGTCCGGCAATTCTGATCGAAAACTCAACGGCCGCCAATCGGGCCGTGAACCTTCCCGAATTCGTCAACATTCCCGACGGCGGGATGGTGAAGATCAACACCCCGGCGGTGGACATGTACCGCCAGTTCGACCACGCGGCAGAGCTGGGCGAGAAGGGGCAGGATACGGCCGCCGTCGTAGAGTGGAGAGCCCTGGCAGCCGCAAATCCCGACGATGCGCGGATCCGTAACAACCTGGGTGCTGCACTCACCCGCACGGGCAGGCTCGAAGAGGCGATCCCGGAGTTTGAAAAGGCGCTGGCGCTGAACCCTCTATACAACCTGGTTCACGGCAACCTGGCCGGAGCCTTGGTGAAAGCAGGGCGGATGGACGATGCACTGCGCCAGTACCAGATGGCGCTCGAATATTATCCCGAGTCGGGGGACCTCCACAACGGCTTTGGCAGTGCCCTGGAGACGAGTGGATATCTCGAACTTGCAACAAGAGAATTCACCAGGGCAGTCGAGTTGAATCCGCTCTTATCTGAAGCACATAACAATCTTGGCCTCGCCCTTCTGTTAACGGGGCAACACGGGCAGGAGAGCATGGCGGAGCAGGAATTCAAAACCGCCATTTCGATCAACCCTGGCTTTGCGGATGCCGAGAACAATCTGGGCACGCTCTATGGCCAGCGAGGAAATGATGCCGAGGCCGAGCGGCTGTTCCGCCAGGCCATCAAAAGCGACCCCGCCTTCACCAAAGCGCTCGTGAATCTGGGCGCCACCCTCGCGAGCGAATCGCGCTTTGCCGAAGCAGATGCGATGTTACGGCAGGCTCTTCAAATTGAGCCGGGAAACAAGGAGGCTCAAAACCTTCGCGCCATGATTGAGGCACAGGTGAGCCATTAGTGCAAAGGCTTTGAGAGATTCTCTGTGCGGAGCCACTTTTACTCCAGAGATTCAGAATGTTTTGAGCTTTACAAATGAGCTGATTGCCATGGTCGCGATCAAGCTGGTATAGTTCGTGCTTAGTCGTTTCCTTTGTTGAGGATTGGTCGAGTTTTCTCTTGCGCCCACTTCCCAACGTTTGTGACGGAGTTTGAAGCGAGCACGACAGAACCAGTCGCCAATCCCATTTCTGATGCTCCCAGCTTCGCTCGGATGAAGTTGAATACTCACGGAGTGATCGAATTGCAGGACTCCCCAAAGAATCAAACGACAGGTCGAGCGAAACAATTGGAACGGGCACAGACCGCGCAACGAAAGCCCACCATGAACGATGTAGCGCGACTGGCTGGCGTCGGCACGATGACCGTTTCACGTGTTCTGAGCGGAACGGTTCCTGTGTCGGCAGAGACGGCGCGGCGCGTGCAGACCGCGATTGACCAGTTGCAATATCGCCCCAATGAGCTGGCCCGTGCGTTTCGCGGTCAGAAGAGCCGGACCATCGGGCTTATAATCCCTTACCTCTACGATCCATTCTTTGCCAATTGCGCTCACGCGGTAACAACCGTGGCCAAGGAACACGGCTATTCTGTCATCATTACGACTTCGAACGAGGATCCGGATACCGAATACGACGAGGCAGAGCAGATGCTGCAACGACATGTGGATGGCCTGGTGGTGATCCCTGCCAGGTTCCGCCAGTCACGTCTCACGCGTGGTTTGTTTGGCAAGACTCCTGTTGTGGCGTTTGACCGTCCTGTCTCCGATCCGGCATTGGATGTTGTGTTGGTGCAAAACACCGCGGGTGCGCGCCGCATGGTTGAGCATCTGATCGAGCATGGGCATCGACGTATCAGCTTTATGGGACTCAGCAGGAGCCTGTTTACAATCAATGCCCGATTTCTGGGCTACCGCCGCGCACTGCAGGACGCGGGATTGCAAGAGCAATCATTTTTCGGCTGCGACTCACAGGAAGATACCCTGCATGCCGTAAAGGATGTGCTGCAAGGGAAATATCCGCCAACGGCCATCCTCACTTCAAATACGCTCGCAACGCGATATGTTCTAAGCGCTCTTCTGCACCTGGGAATGAAGATGCCGAACGATGTTGCCTTCGCCGGTTTTGACGACTTCGACATGGCTGAATTCACCGCTCCTCCACTGACCGTGGTTCGCCAACCTGCGCTGGAGATGGGCCGGGTTGCGACTAGCCTGCTGTTCGACCGCATTGCGCGCGGTGAGGTTCCGCAGACTGGCAACAGGATCGTTCTCCCCGTGGAGATTGTGCTGCGCCGATCCTGCGGATGCAAGCACCGGACGCCGGTGGTGATTCACTAAAGACAGATGTCAGTATTCAGTTGTCAATATTCTGGCCGATCAGTGATCGCCAGCGGCCGAGCGCCGCGTTCCCGCTACTTCACCGCAATTGTCTCCGTGTCCAGGTTCCATCCGCGCAGGCCGATGGCGGGTTTGGACTCACCTGTCGGAAATGCGATGGTGATGGTTCGCTCCTCGCCGGCCAGCAACGAGATGTAATTCTCGCTGTAAAAAGCGGGCAGAATGCGCTGGCCCGTAGCGGCGTCCTTGAGTGTGAGCTTGATCATCAGCGCGGGGATGGAGCCGGTGTTGGCAAGCTTGATTGTCGCCTTGCGCTCACTGCCAGTTGCCGCGATTGCAGCCGATGTGGCAAGTTTTGTTTGCGACAGGCCGTTCAATTCGCGCAGGCTGGCTTCATCCTTTGCCCACCAGTAGAAGTTGTCGCTGACCGGTGCGCCGGCCTCATCGCTCACGCTTAACTCGACGAGGACCGTGTGTCCGTCCGCGAGCTTGTCGAGATCGGGTTTGGCCACCGGAGTGCGGGCATCCGCGGAAGCAAGCACCTGATTGGTCCGATCAATGAGAGTCTTGCCATCCAAATTCACAACCAGCACACGGACCTTGTAGGAGCGCTCCTCTCCCAGGTTGATCAGGTCCACCGCGCCGTCGGTCAGGTCGAGCTGCGCATGTACCGGTTCGCAGGCCTTCTTTGTTCCATAGAAGCTGGACTGCGTGTCGTAATCGGAACTCAGGAAATTCCACTCCATGCTCGGCCACGCCGGCTGGGTCATCCAGATCATGCGCCCCGAGTTCGGCTGCCAAAGGTGGGCCGCGAAGCCCTCAAAAATGGCGCGGTGGCCGGCGTAGTCCAGCATCTGTGCCTTGCGCTCGAAGTCTTCAAGGCTGGTGGGCGCACCGAACTCGGTCCCAAGATGCTGCATGAAGGGTGCGACAGCGCCGTTCCCGCTCTGGTGCCAGTCGTGATAGGCCCAGGTGTCGCTGATGGGCCAGCGGTCGGGCTCGGGGATGAAGGACTGGATGCTTTCGAGCGTTGGTACGCTGGGAATGCCCAGTTCCACGCTGAATCCGCGATTTATGCGGTAGTAGGTGTCCAAAGGCTGGAACTGATAGGGTCCCGAATTGCGCAGGTTGACCTGGTTCGAGCTGCCGGTGTAGTAGCGCGTGTGGTCGAGAGTCCGAGTGAGCGCGGCCAGGCCTTCGTTGATGATGGGCTGCGGCACGCCCTCGTTGCGACCACACCATACCACGATCGATGGATGATGCCGGAAGTGGAGAATGCTATCGCGTGCGTTCAGGAGGAAAAGTGCAGGGTCCTGGGCTTCAACGTTATAGCCTTCAGTCGATTCCCAAAAATCGTTCCACACCATGAGGCCGTACTTGTCCGCCAGCGCGTAAAAGCTCTCTTCAGTGTCCTGGCCCATCCAGTCGCGAATCATGTTGACGTGCGCATCGCGATGCAGGCGGAAGTAAGGCTCGATATGCTCGATGCTGACACGCTTACGGCTGTCGTCCATGCCCCAGTTGCCGCCGCGCGTGGCAATGCGCACGCCGTTAACTTTGATCACCAGGTCGGTGCCCGGCCATCCGCTCTCCACGGGACGGATCGACGGAGAGCCCTCGGCCACTGGCTCAAGCGAATGCACCCAAGCGTGCCGGAACCACTCAGGAAGTGCTTGCCCCGGCGGCATCTGGTTCGGGTTCTTGTCGTCGATTTGGCGAATGCCCTCGTGAGTCTCATTGATCAGCGGCAATGCCGAATCATGCGTGCGGCTGGGCAACACTTCCACGCGGCGCAGATGGCCTGAAGAGTCAAACAGCGAAGTCTCGTAGCTGAGCTCCCTCATGCCAAATTCAATTTGTTGCTGAGCACTCATGTTTCCGCCTGCTGTGAAGCTGACCTTGAGCGTGTGTAGCGCTGGCTCGCCATAGCCGTTGGGCCACCAAAGGCGCGGATGATTGACCTTCAGCTGCGGAAATTCATCCGGCTTGAGCCGAACTATGGTCTCGCCGGGATCAAGCTTCACATGCTTGCTGACGTTGACATCGTCGAAGCTTGCCGTGAGTTCGCCCTCAAACGGAGCGTTGGAGGTGTTGGTCAACGGAGCCTCAATCTCAATGTCGGCCTCGCTTCGATCAGGCTTGGGAACCGTAGTGATCACGTTGAGATCGCCCACTTCCACTGCGCCGGTCGCGGTTAGTGTCACATCCTGCCAGATACCTGTGTTGCGGTCGCGAATGCCTGGAATCCAATCCCAGCCTTCGGTTGCGGAAAAGGTGGGCCCATCGAGGACTTGGATGCCTCCATTTTCGCCGGGTCCGGCCTTGATGGACTGTTCATGCGCAATGCCGGGATGAGGCGGAGGACTCACGCGCACCGCCAACGCATTTTCACCGGATGCTGCGATCAGCTGAGTCACGTCGAATTTGCCGCGCAGAAAAGCTCCGGTAAAGCCACCCAGCTTTTTACCGTTAAGCCATACTTCGGCAGCATAGTTGACGCCCTCAAAGGTGAGCGTGAGGCGCTGGCCGCTCGACAGCCGAGGGGCTTTGAACTCCGCGCGGTACCAATAATCCTGGTGGGCCAGGCTCTCGGGAATGGATAGATTATTCAGTCCGAAGTCGGGGTCGGGATAGATGCCGCGATCGATCATGGTCGTGAGTACTGTGCCGGGAACAGTGGCCGCGAGCCAATCCTTTGTTGGAAAACCAGGCGCGGAAATCTGCTCGCCGGTTCTCTTAACATTTGGGGCAGCGGTGAGCTTCCAGCCGCCTACGAGCTTCCATGGGTCTCCGCCCACTAACTCGGTCCGAAGGTCCGCGGCACGCAGCACTTTGGCAACAGGTTTCTGGATTGGAGCGTTCCCGCGCGGCAGGGTGGATGGATCCTGTGGCGCAGTCTGGCCGACCATGGCGGTGGTCTGCACAGGCCAATGGCGCGATGCTTCTTCATATGTGGCGAGCGAAAAGTCCGGCGGGGCAGCGGCGAGGACCTTGACCTGCTCAGCAGTCAGCTCTTCTCGATAGATCTTGAGACCGGCAATCTGTCCGCCGAAGTGCCCGCTGCCGAAAGTCGCAACTGGCTCCGGCGCCATCTCCAGGCGGGCGGCTACTTCGCCCTGCGCCATCGAACCGGATGCAACCTTCTTGCCGTCGGCGTAGAGCGTCACCGTGTGGCCATCGCTCGTGGCAACGGCCAGATGCCACTCGGATTTAGCTAACTCGCTTGCGGCAGGAATCAGGCTATCTGTCCTCTGCCCCCGGCCAAGCCAAAGAACGAGACGATTGTCTTTAATGGCGATGAATCGTGCGTCTTCTGCCGAGGGGTCGCCGATGCCGGCAAGCAGGATTGCACCTGTGAGCGGCTCTGAGGAGCGAAACCAGAAGGCAAGCGTCCACGCGGCACGGCCTTCAACGATCGGGTCGCGCTGCGCAAGTTGTTGATTGATTCCCAATCTATCGAGCAGAGCAGCAGTGCGGTTGTCGAGCGAGGACGGTGGTGCCAGCGGCTTCGTCAGTGCTGGGCCGTCGAGCAAAAACACGGCGTTGTAGGGGCCGTAAGCCTCCGCGGGAAGCGGCTGGCTCTGGGCGTGCGATTTCGCAAGGGGTCCGAGCGTCTGCAAAACCGCGAGACAGAAGAAAGCCGCCAGCATAGTGAGGGGGCGGCAAGGAGGAATTCGAAAGCGAATGCGGGGGGCTGTCGGATCGGTATGCATGGCGGAGATCATCCTACGGTATTCGCGCACCTCGCGTCATCGGAGGTGGGGTTTGTGTGTTTCTGTCCGGGTGCCTGGATTCCGAAGGAGTGGCGCCGCATTGAATGAAGATCAAAAACAAGGGCTGGAGGGGATTTCGACTCCCTCCAACCCAGTGAAAGGTCATATGCATTTCGACCCGGACGGAAGCCTCTTGCGCGTTCCGCCGGCGCGTGATCCGTGTGCGGAGCCCAAGCTGGACCAACTCGGGCTCCGACTCGTGGCTAGAAGACGAACTTGCCCGCGAACTGAATCCTGCGGGCCGTGCCATTGAGGCTCTGAGTCTTGCCGAAGTTGCTGTCTGTGAGGGTAGTGTCTGGGCCGCCCAAACCGGCATGGTTGAAGGCGTTGAACATCTCGACACGGGCCTGGAAATTGAATTTGTCCTCGTGGCCGAATCGAGTGTTCTTGGCGATCTGCAGGTCCAGATCCTGGAGGCTGGGATTGTTCACGCCAATCGTACGCGGCGAGGTGCCGATCTCAAAGGGGAGCGGCTTAGAGAAAACGGTTGGATTGAACAAGAGCACGGTGTTGTTGACGCTGGGGGCCTTGGCGGAGAGTTTCGCGGTCGTCCCCGACCAGTCTGGCCGCTGGTTCAAGGCACCGTAGGCAGATTGAGTGGTCCCGTTGCTGTAGCTGCCGATCAAGATAGGCGTACCAGTGGCCCAGTTTTCGATTCCCGAGAGCTGCCAGCCGTTGACGAACTTGCTTTCGACCGCATTCCCGGTGCTGAGGAACTGCCTGCCGTGACCGAAGGGCAGCTCATAGACGGCGCTGGAAGCGATCTCCCAGAGCACGTTCTGCGCGCCGACGCCCCATTCGCCCTTGGGGTTGTATTGATTGGCATAGGTCTGGCTGGCCGCACCAAGGTAGTTGACCGGAGAGGCTCCATTGTCGTACTCCTTGCCGTAGGTCAGCGCGTAGGTGAAGCTGAGGCCCTTGGCGGCAGCCTTCTGCGCGCTGAAGGTAAAGCCGTTGTAAAACGAGGCCGAGTCGGGCTTGCGGAAGGTACTGACTCCGTTGTACTGCGGGAAGCGGTGCTGCAACTGACCCAGGCTGACCGTTGAGCCGCTCAGCGCGAGGCCGGGGATGTAGTAAGGCGTTCCGGGCCCGATGGCTGCCTGGAACGGATTGGCGACCTGATTAAAGAGCTGGCACTGGGCGGTGGTAGCGCCGACCGTGCAGCCATTGGCAATCAGAGTGCTGGTGGTCAGCTGGTCGACAGGCAGGCCGGGGTCGCCGTTGATGAGGAATAGCCCGCGGTTGCCCAGATAGCCTACTTCCGCCTTGATTTGCCAAGGCAGGGTGAGCTGAGCGTTGATGTTCCACTGGATCGAGTAAGGGTTGCGGTAGGTGTCGAAGTACGGCGTCTGAAGATTGTTGCCGATATCGATGCCCTGGGTGCACTGAGAGCTGGCAAGGCAGGTTGCGGATGTACCCTGCTCTTGAACGTAGCCCACTGGGAACGGATTCGTCGCTGAAGCGGCGAGCGCCGGGTCGGGGCTATAGAGCGTGGCCACCGGCAGCGATTGCTCATTGTTGAAGCTGGAGTTGTAGTTGGTTGTAACGTCGAAGCCGTCGTCGCCGGAACCGCCGGAGGTTCCGGAGGCCTGCAAAGCCGAGGGCTGGTAGACGATGCCCATGCCGGCACGGACAACCATCTTGGAAGTGGCGCTGTAAGCCAGGCCGAAGCGGGGACCGAAGTCCTTCTTCTGCACAGGCCCTTGGCGGCGGCCGTATTGGGCTCCCGGCTGGCCGACGATGGTCATTGCGCCATGCAGGTTGCCGCAGTATGGGCAGTTCGACGCGGAGATAGCCCCCTGGAGCGGCGATGCGGCTGTGGGATCCCAGAAGACCATCTGGTTATTCTGTTCCTCGCGTGGTATCTCGAAATCGTACCGCAGGCCGATGTTCAGAGTGAGTTTCGGAGAGACCTTCCAGTCGTCTTGCCCGTAGAAGGCAACGTACTGGCTGGTGGTGACGTACTTCGGGTCGTTGCTAATGCTACCGCTCTGGGGCAGTCCCAGCAACAGCGAAGCAATCGAGTAGCCCGTGGTTCCGTCGCTGGTCAAGGGGAATTGGCGTGTCCAGGTGTCGTCCGAGGAGAACGTGCCGGATGGGTAAGTGTACTGGTAGAAGTTGAGCCGCAGATTGCGGAACTCGCCGCCGAACTTCAGCGTGTGGCCGCCGGCGATCTTTACCAGGCTGCCGTTGATGGCCTGAGCCAGGGGGTCTTCCTGGAACCCCTCATATCCCAGCGGGCCAAGGTCGGTGAAGGAGCCGTTGTTGGAACCGCCGAATCCGAAGTGCGGGAAGATCTCCAACTGCTTGGCGGCCTGGCTCACATAGTTCGAATCGAAGCCGAGCGTGCCGGGATTGAATGAGCCGCCAATCGGGATACGGTCCTGGGTCTGCTTCGAGTAGCCGTAGCGGAACTCCCCAAGCAGTGTCGGCGTGAAGGTCACGGTGTTGTTGAAGGAGCCGCTATAAACCCAGCCATGGCCTTGGCCGCCGTATCCGCCGTTCGAGGCTGCATTTTGGAAGTCATTCAGCGCGCTGTAGGTGTTGTGATCCATCGAGTAGCGCAGAAAGGAGTGCCACCTCTTGGTAATATCGGCATCCTCGCGGGAGTCGAAATGCCAGTCCGTGCTGGGCACCGGGCCGGAGAACGTGTAGTTGTTGTTGCCGCTTGTCGGTGCTACACCGGAGATATTCGGGGCGGGGAAAAACTTCAGCGCCGCCTGCGCCACAGGCGAGATGCGGCCAGCGGGAATCACATTGTAACGACCCGACGCATCCTGGAAAGGCTGCCGAACGTAGACCCCCGCTGAGTTCTGCGCCACCGTGTCCGGATCGTAGAGAACCGCGTCCGCCTTGGTCGCACCGAAGATGCTGGTGAAATCGCCGCCGAGGACGGCTGGATCGGGCACTTTATCGTTGTTCGTGGAGCCCGATGCTCCCGTCGTGTACTGATAGTCGAAGAAGAAGAACGCCTTGTTCTTGATAATCGGACCGCTGACGGTGCCGCCCGACTGGTACTGGTGGGAGGCCGCGTTGGGACTCCTTTTCTGGCCGAGACCTGCAAATCCCTCCGCATTGAGCGCGGCATTTTGAATGAACTCGAAGTAGGTGCCGTGCCAGCCGTTGCCGCCGCTCTTGGTTACCAGGCTTTCGGTGCCGCCGGAGAAGCGCCCGTTCTCGGCTGGGAGCACGTTGGTCTGGACGTTGATCTCCTGCACCGAATCCTCAACCGGCTGGTAAGTGCTGATGTTGTTGCCGATATTGTTCTCCGGCGTGATGTTGGTCATGCCGTCGATCAGTTGCTCGTTGTTGCCGTTGCGGCTTCCGCCGATGTGCGGGGTGGATGCGCCACCGACGTTGTTCACGCCGGCAACCAGGAAGGCGAAGTCGAACGGATTGCGGCCCTGGTCAGGCAATTGGAGAATGGTCTCGGTCTGGATGGTCTCGCCCAGGCTTGAAGTCTCTGTGTCGAGGGTCTGCAAATCCTGGGCGTTAACCTCGACGGTCTGGGTGGCTCCGCCCACATCCAGTTTGAAATCCACCGGTCTGGTTTCGGTGACCTGCACAAGAACGTTGTCCTGCTTCGCGGACTTGAAGCCCTTGGCTTCAACTGTAACGTTGTAGTTGCCCGGCTCAACAAAAACGAAGGTGTAGCGTCCGGCAGAGTCGCTGGTCGCATGATGTTCTTCGTTCGTTGTCGTCTTGACGATGGAAATGGAAGCGCCCTGAACGACTGCGCCTGTCTTGTCGGTCACCGTTCCCTGAATGGTGCCGGTGGGCGTCTGCGCAACAGCGAAGACCACGAGAAAGGCGATTGCGATCAGGCAGAACAACGAGCGAATCTGTTTCATATTGCCTCCTGAAATGTCGCTATTCGCAGGCATGGCGCAGGGCACGGCCCTCTATTCGCGGCCACGTCTCTGCGCGCGCCTGATGATAACGGCACCATTCGGTAGTGCGCCTGATACCGTTATCATCGACGCATCACCTATAACGCCTCGCAAATGGACTTGTCAAGAATTATTTTTGCCGCACTATTCCAAAGCTCTGGGAACGTGTGCTACAAATGAGAACGCTATCATGAGCGAGGCTTTCATGACCGTAGGCACGGACAATTCCGTTCTTGTTTACGACGTTGGGGGTAGCCACGTAGCAGCGGCAGTCTGCCCTGCGAATGCCTATCGCCTTGGTCCGGTCGTCAGTGCCGTGCACCCAGAGCAACAGGCCAGTGGCGCCTTCGTCGATCTTCTTTATTCTCTCGGAGTCGAGGCTTCGTCAGGTTTTGGCGGCGTGTTGGGCGCAGCGTTAGCAATGCCGGGTCCCTTTGATTTTGCGGCAGGAGTAAGCCTGATGCGCCACAAGTTGCCTTACCTCTACGGCGTAGACCTGCGTGAGAGGTTGTCCGGGCGTTTTGGCTGGGAACCCGGGCGGGTTTGCTTTCTGCACGATTCCGCCGCCTTCCTGTTGGGAGAGATAGGCGCCGGTTCGGCCCGCGGCGTGGCGCGCGCAGTGGGCATAACTCTCGGTACGGGCATCGGCTCGGCGTTTGCGGTCAATGGCCGTGTGGTGACCGAAGGGCACGGTGTTCCTCCAGGTGGAGAGATTTGGAATCTGCCTTATGAGGGAGGGATCATCGAGGACTGCGTTTCCTCCAGAGCGATCAGGAGCACGTACGAAAGGCGCACCGGCCTTGCGCGCGAAGTGGCGGAATTGGCCACGGCGGCAGCGGTCGACGCTTTGGCCTTCGAGGCCTTCGAAGAGTTTGGCCACCATCTGGGCCAGGCATTGAGGAGGGCGCTGAATGCGTTTGCGCCAAGCGCGATTGTGCTTGGTGGCGGCATCTCGCGGTCGGCACATCTGTTTCTTCCCAGCGCTCGGGATGAGTTGAAGGGTCTCAATCTAGAATTGCGGGTTTCGGAGCTCCTGGATACAGCACCGCTGGTAGGCGCCGGCGTGGCGTGGTTCAATGGTTGCAATGGCTCATCGCCTCGCGCCGTCGCAGTCGGACCGGACACCCATGCAGATTAGGTGTTCCATCGCCGGGCTGTGCCTGGCTGGGCTTGGTCTGGTTGCCGGGGCACAGGAACGTCTCGCGTGTCATGGGCCTGAAACGCTGGAAGCCGAGGTTCGCAACCATCCCACGGCCAAAAACCTGGCCGCATTGGGCGGATGGTTTGGGGAACGGCAGGAGTTTGGGTGCGCCATCCCGGAGTTCCAGGCGGCGCTGCGCCTTGATCCCGGCTCGGCCAGCCTTCACTACTTTCTTGGTCTGACCCTCCAATCCGCAGGACGGGTGAAAGAGGCTCTGGAGGAAATTGAGCGCTCCATCGAACTCGATGGAAACCAATTGCAGCCGCGCCTTCTTGTGGGCGTGATCCTGAATCGCCTGGGCCGCCCCGGTGAGGCCGAAGAGGCGTGGGAAGCCGCGCTGCGCATCGATCCCAGTTCGGTGATGGCGCTGGACTGGCTGGCCAAGGCGCGCATCTCCGACCGCCAGTTTGACGCGGCCATCGATCTGCTCAGCACAGCCCCGCGCGACGAGGACCTGACGCTGGACCTGGCTCTGGCTTATTCCCAAGCCGGTCAACTCGACAAGGCTGCTGAAACTCTGAATATTGCATTGGCAAATACACCGGGAGAGTTGCGCCTGAGCGCCGCGCTGGCCACGGTCTACGTCCAATCCCACCGCTACCAGGATGCAACCAACCTCCTGCACGCAACCTTGGAGACCCATCCCCACGATCCCGCAACGGAATTGCTCTACCTGCGCGTCCTTGTCCTTCAGGACGACGACTCGACAGCGCGTCCAATCGCTCGCCGGCTTCTGGCCGCGCATCCAGACAGTTTCGACGCGCTCTACCTCTCCGGCATTCTCGAAAGCGACGCGCAGGAGTACGCCGCCGCCATCGAGCACCTGAAGGCTGCCGTAGCCCTGGATCCCAACCACTACGACGCGCGCTACAACCTCGGCGTTGCGCTTGCCCACTTGCAGCAGAATGAGGTGGCTCGCGAGCAATTGCAGAAGGCCGTGGCTCTGGATCCCAATCAGGCTGAGGCTCATTTTCACCTCGCCCAGGTGCTGCGGGCGCTCGGACAAACCGCCGAGGCACAGACGGAACTCAAACTTTACCAGGAGCGCCAACAGGCCACTATCAGCGTGGCCCTCAGCCGGACCAAGGCCAGCCAGGCAGCGCAGGCGTTGAGCACCGGCGATGCAGCCCATGCTGTCGCGCTCTATCGCGAAGCCATCGACGCCGAACCACAGGATGCTGGTCTGGAGTACAACCTGTCCCTTGCCCTCGATTCCATCAAAGACCCGACCTCGGAGATTCTGGAGCAGGAACGCGCCGCGCTTGAAAGAGCCGTCGCACTCAAGCCCGGCTTTGCCCTGGCGGAGAATAGACTGGGCATTCTGTCGGCGCGCACCGGCGATACCGCTGCAGCTGAGCGGCATTTCCACAATGCCCTCGCAGCCGTACCCCGATTCGCCGAAGCATCCAACAATCTGGGCACCTTGCTGGGACAGCAAGGCCGCGATACAGAGGCTGAGGTTCGGTTTCGCTCCGCTGTCTCGGCCAATCCGCGCTACAAACAGGCCTGGATCAACCTGGCCGCCACTCTGGCCAGCGAATCCCGTTTCCCTGAAGCGCGAGCAGCCGTTGGGAACGCCCTTAAAATCGATCCCAAAGACCCCGCCGCGCTCCGGCTTTCCCAAATGCTATCCGACGCGACCGGCAGTAGTTCTTCCACATCAGGGCCAGCGGCCAATCCAGGCCCAGCCTCTAATCACATTCAACGCTAGCTTTGATCATGGTCAATCTTCAACAGCCCCGCTGGTCTCGTCGCCGTCTTGTCCAGGCCGGCTCGCTGGCTGCTATCCCGGTGGTGGCGCCCAGCTTGCTACGCGCTGCGCAGGCTGCTTCCCTTCTGCAAGCGCCGTTCTCCCGCTTCACGGATGTTGCGGCACAAGCCGGCCTTACCCAACCCATTGTTTATGGAACCCCCGGCCAGGTCACCTACATCCTGGAATCGATGGGCGGAGGCTGCGCCTTCCTCGACTACGACAACGACGGCTGGATGGACATTTTTCTTCTCGGCGGCCGCACGCTCGATGGAACTCCTCCCGGCTCAGGTAACCGGCTCTACCACAACAATCGCGACGGTACGTTTACCGATGTCACCGCCAAATCCGGACTGGCCGATCCGGGCTGGGCGGTAGGCGTCTGCGTGGGCGACTACAACAACGACGGCTTCGAGGACCTGTTCCTCACGTACTACGGGCACAACCGTCTTTACCGCAACAACGGCGACGGCACCTTCATCGATGTCACAGCCAGGGCCGGCCTGTTGCACGCCGGCAATCGATTCGGCGCAGGTTGTACTTTTCTGGACTACAACCGCGACGGCCATCTCGACCTCTTTGTCGCCAACTATGTGGAATTCGACCTGGCCACCGCACCTAAGCCCAACGCCCAAGTGGGCACCTGCTCCTACCAGGGAGTTGCGGTCTATTGCGGACCGCGTGGCCTGTCTCTTCCCACGCACGCTCTCTATCGCAACAACGGAGACGGCACGTTCACTGACGTCTCCAAAGCCTCAGGCATCGACTCCGTGAAGACCTCCTACGGGCTTACCGCCGTAGCGATGGATATTGACGAAGACGGCTGGCCCGACATCTTTGTGGCCTGCGACTCCACGCCCAGCCTTTTATTCATGAACAACCACGACGGTACCTTCCGAGAAGAGGCACTGCAGCGCGGGTTGGCTGTAAGTGGCGACGGACAGGATATGGCCGGAATGGGAACAGCTCCCGGCGACTATGATCTCGATGGCCACATCGACATCTTCAAGACCCATTACCAACTGCAATCGAGCGGCCTATACCACGCCACAGGCAAGGGCGAATTCGACGACGTATCCAATTCTTCCGGCATCGGTGTCGAACGTCGCTTTGTAAGTTGGGGCGACGCAATCGCCGATCTCGACAATGACGGGTGGCCCGACATCTTTTATGTAACCGGAAACGTTTATCCGGAGTTGGAGCGTGTGTTCTCCAAATTTCCAGCGCACAGCCCGCCTATACTTTTCCGCAACCTGGGCAACGGCAAGTTTGCGCAGTTAGGCGAGGGGGCCGGGCCGGCCATGGCTGCCCGGCACTGCTCACGCGGCTGCGCCTTTGGCGACTTCGACAACGACGGAGACTTGGACATCCTGGTAATGAACCAGAACGAGCCGCCCTCCTTGCTCCGCAACGATGCGCCTGCGGGCAACCACTGGCTCAAGGTTCGTCTGGAAGGTACAAAAAGCAATCGCAGCGCCATCGGCGCCCGCGTATTAGTGCGCTATGGGGGCAAGGTACAAGCGCAGGAACTCATGAGCCAGGCAAGCTACTGTTCCTCCAACGATCCGCGGCTACACTTCGGCCTTGGCGCCGCGGCAACAGCGGACGTTGAGGTCCACTGGCCCTCCGGGATCGTCGAGTCGTTCAAATCCGTCGCAGCTAACCAGCTCATTAAGGTTCGAGAAGGAGCCGGGCAAGTGAAGCCCGTGCAATTCAAGTAACTCACCCCTCCGGCCAGTGATACAGCTTATAAGCGCCTTGCTGTCCATGCCTACCAGGATCAGTCGGCGCACCCGCTTGTCTGCTCTCTCAGTCGCCGACGACCCTCTCGGGCGCTCCAGATGCCAACTCTCTTGACAGAGCCCAGTGAAAAGCTAACAATTCGCAGCAACCACATTGAGCATTGGCTGTAAGCCCGCCAAACGAGTCAACCCCAAAAAGCTTGCACAAAACTGTGAGGACAAAACGGAGATATTATGGACCGAAATGATATCGTTATCGTCGGACGCCGTTGCGTCAGCTTTGCGACATCGCTCATTCGGAAGGACGATTCAATGTATTCAACTTCCCGAACAGTTTCCCAATGCTATGAAGTTCCCATCGGTTTTTCACAGAGAAGAGCTCGTGGTCAAGGATTCACTGGTATGTTTGTGGAGTTTCTAATGAATCTCGTTAGGGTTTCCAGATTGTCTTTTGTCGTGTTCGCTTGCGCGCTCGGCCTCGCGCTCGGCCAGACGCCCGCACCACCGGCCATTGCGCCGTATGCCACACCCGTAAATCCGAATGCGACTCCGGAGGCTCGCGAGCTTCTGAAGAAGATCGACCAGGTCTCCGGTCATTTCACCTTGACCGGCCAGCATAACTTTCCCAATCACATGTCGCGTTGGTCCGACCGCATCTATGACCTGACTGGAAGATTCCCGGCGATATTTGGGCAGGACTTCGGTTTCTCTGGCGGTGAAGACAAAGACTCCGTCGAAGGCCGTGCGTCGATGATTGAAGAAGCGAAACGCCAGTATCGAAGCGGCGCCGTGATCGCCCTCACCTGGCACGCCGTCCGCCCCACGGACGACGAACCCGTCACATTTCGCGACAGCGTGCAAGGCCACCTCACCGACTTCGAGTGGAAGGAGTTGCTGACCCCCGGCACCTCCCTCTATAAGCGTTGGGCTGAACAGGTCGATGTAGTCGCTGGATACCTGTGCCAACTGCGGGATGCCGGTGTTCCAGTACTATTTCGTCCCTATCACGAGATGAACGGCAACTGGTTCTGGTGGGGTGGCCGTTCGGGCGAACAAGGCTCCGCCGCACTCTATCGCCAACTCTATGACAGGTTTGTTCGTGTGCATCACCTGAACAATCTTGTCTGGGTGTGGAACGTAAACAGTCCCAGCGAGAATGCAGGACCCATCACCGATTATTTTGCCGGCCCGCAATACGTGGACGTTGTCACCATGGATATCTACGGCGAATTCAAGCAGAGCTACTACGACGACATGGTGGCGCTGGCCGGCAACAAGCCTATTGCCCTTGCCGAGGTAGGATCCATGCCCACGCTGGCTGTGCTGGCGAAGCAACCGCGGTGGGCATACTTCATGATGTGGAGCGGTTTGGCTGAATCGTCAAATTCGCCTGAACAGTTGGAAGCCATTTTTCATGCGCCGAATCTCCTGAACCGCGGCGACTCTCCGCTCACAGCGTCCACGGCTTCGGCGACGAGCGACGTAGAGCCGGTCACGCCGAGGGCGATCCCCCAGGTCAAATCCCTCATCGGCCAGCTCTATCGGGCCCGAGGCGCGCATATTCTCAGCGGTCAAATCAATGCCGCTGGCTCGCTCACCGCCGCCACGCAGCAAGTCTTCCGGGCAACCACAAAGTACCCGGCAATCTTTGCGATCAATCTCGATACAACCGATGAGGCAGATTCAGCACATCAGCTCATCGACGAGGCCATTCGACAAAATGCAGCCGGATCGATCGTAACCGTGCGATGGTTGGCGCCGAGCCCCGCAAGTTTGAGCCGGACAGGCAGCGAAGCCGGTCGCCACGACACCGGCCAGATCGCTCTGACGGATTTTGAATGGAAGGAACTGCTGACTCCGGGCACAGATCTATATAAACGTTGGTGTGCGCAGGTAGACGCGGCCGCCACCCATCTGAAGAAACTTCAGGACAAGAATGTCGCGGTTCTGTGGTTGCCCTATCCCCAGCCGAACGGCAAACAATACTGGTGGGCCGGACATCCAGGCATCCACGGCAGTGCAGCCCTCTATCGAATGCTGTTTGACAGGCTGGTGAATTACGACGACGTTCACAATCTGATCTGGGTGTGGCAAGCCGCGCCCGCCGGATTTGGTCCCGGCGCGAATGGACCCTATGGGGAATTCTTCCCAGGCTTTCTTTATGTAGACGCATTGGGGCTCAGCGTGACGCGAACGCAATCCAGATTCCGCAGCGACACATTTCTGCAAGGCTTCGCAATAAACAAAGTTATCGGCATTGAAATCGACGGTCCCGCGCCTGATCCGGCCTTCTTCTCGCGCGAAACAAACTGGGCATGGTTCATGCTCGCGCCGCAGACTGCCGGCATTGCCGATGATGCCGTAACGACGCAAGCTTTGCAGACGCTGTACAACGATCCTCGCGTTCTCCCGCGATGAACTTGTTGGTTCGGCGGGAACGGTATCATCGGCATCCGGGTGGCGTCAATCGAGGCCTTGCCATTCGAGGCAAATTCCAAGATTGGATGGCCAACAATAATTGCTCAGGCACGGTCTTGTAGATTTTATAGAGCTCAGGGGGTGATCTCATGTATTGCATTTCAAGAATTGGCCGGCACTCGTACGGCAGTCTAAGCAAAGTTGCTGTTGCCGCATTGGTTTTCATCTTCGCGTCGATGCCTGCTTTGGCGAAGGTAGTGGTCTTCTGGCAGGAAGGGTTTCCAACGGTTGCGAGCGAGCCGGTGGAGCGCGCCACTCTCGAAAAAGCGCTCGACGGGATGAATCCGCAATTTGCCGATGTGGTAAGCATTCAGGCATCAGCCGCCCTGAAAGACGCAAATCTGTTGGTTCTTCCGTATGGCTCAGCTGTTCCTGTCGGCGCTTGGAAGGCGAT
>Ga0302319_10002440_pt1 | contig 40090 bp, 41 predicted proteins | sample Bog_T0_2_FD_203319 | JGI IMG/M metagenome (GOLD analysis project Ga0302319, IMG submission 203319) | Peat permafrost microbial communities from Stordalen Mire near Abisko, Sweden - Bog_T0_2 | ecosystem: Environmental > Terrestrial > Soil > Wetlands > Peat | place: Sweden: Abisko, Stordalen Mire... | reverse complement strand
AGTTCCCGCTTCTGATTGTTATTCATAGATGACCCGTTCGATTATTTCAGCCAGTTGATTTTGATTTCCTTCTCGACGGATTTGAATTCGTGGTCAGTCGTCACGAGTTCGGCCTTTTTATGTTTCGCCAGCGCGGCGGCAAAGGCGTCGGCCAGTCCCAGACCGTGTTCGTTTTTCAAAAGCGCGGCGATTTCCGCCAGCTCGCGGTCCACCGGCACGGTTTCCAACGGCGTGGTGTGTTCAAACTGGCGCGCGGTGTCGTAGCCGGCCTTGCCGTGCTTGCGTTCCATCTTGTAAAGCACCTCGGCCCAGTTGACGGCGCTGATGAAAACGGGGCGGTCAGCCTCGGATGCTTTGTGGAAAAGGTCACGCATTTGTTCCATGCCCGGCTGCCCGAAGAACATGGCCAGCATCGCGGAGGCGTCCAGCACGGTGGTTTTCATTCGCGGTCTTCCTTTTCCTTTTCGGCGCGGCGGTCCTCCAGAAGCTCCTGCACGACGGATTTTTCGCCCGGCTTCTGCTTGAAGACGCCGCAGAAGGAATCAATGTATTCGCGGGTGACGGGCTGGAAGATGATGCGCTCGCCCTCCTCCACGAAGTTGATGCGCGTGCCGGGCTTTATGCCGAACCGGCGCCGGATGCGCGACGGGACGACCAACTGGCCTTTTGATGTGACATAGGCGGTGTTCATATTGTTTCTATCTTTTTGAAAAAGGATGACACAAACACAAATGTAAGGCAAGAACTATTTTGTAAGACTTATTCACAATGCCTCCAAGCCGTGCCTGCGCACACCTCATCCGTGTTAATCCGTGTCCATCCGTGGTTGAAATCAAGCCGCCCGCTTTTCCGCCAGAAAATCCAGCCAGGCCTTCATGCCGTCGCCGGTTTTGGCCGACAGTTCAAAAATCCGCGCGTGATGGCTCACGCGTTCCAGATTCTGCAACGCCAATTCGCGGTTGAACCCCGCCGCCGCCGCCATGTCGCTTTTCGTCACCACCGCGACGTGCGCCGAATGGAACATCGGCGGATATTTCAGCGGCTTGTCCTCGCCCTCCGTCACGGACAGCAGCACCACGCGCAAATCCTCGCCCAAATCGTAGTCGGCTGGGCAGACGAGGTTGCCGACGTTCTCAATCACCAGCACGTCGAGCTTGTCCAAATCCAGTTGCGCCGCGGCCTTGGCAACCATGTCCGCGTCCAGATGGCAGACCGTGCCGGTGGTGATTTGCACGACGGGAATCCCGGCGGTGCGCAGCCGCGCGGCGTCGTTGTCCGTCGCGAGGTCGCCGACGATGACGCCGACGCGCAATTTGCCGGCCAGTTTCGCGGCGGTTTCACGGATGAAGGTCGTTTTGCCCGAGCCGGGCGAGGAAACCACGTTGAGCACCAGCAATTTTTTCGCGCGGAAGAAACCGCGGTTCCGCTCCGCCAACCGGTTGTTCTTTTCCATGAGCGACAGGTTCAGGCTCAAAGTTTTGCCGCCATGCGAGTGCCCGTGTTCGTGGTGATGGTCATGTCCGTGAGCATGGCCGTGGTCATGCGTATGTTCGTGGGAATGGCCGCCGATTTTCACATCGCCGCCACCGAGACCGCATCCGCATTCTTTGCACATATCAATTTATCTCCACCGAGGCGATTTCCAGTTCGCGCCCGCGCCGCAACTCGCCGTTGGGATTATGGCAGCGGGGACATTCGCTGATGAAATCCGCGCATTGAAATTCCTCGTGGCAAACCGGGCACCAGCCGGCGGCGGGAACGGATTCCATTTCCAAGCTCGCGCCCTCGGCAATAGTGTCGCGGCAAACCACGTCGAACGCAAACCGCAGCGCCTCCGGCACCGCGCCGCTCAACGTCCCCACGCGCAGGCGCAGCGCCAGCACGCGGCTCGCGCCCGCCGACTTCGCGGCGTCCACCGCCATCCGCACCGCGCCTTCCATGATCGAAACTTCGTGCATAGGATTCCATCAACAAATTCCACCCAAAGCCGCCTGCATGCGCACCATATTTTGACAATTCCTGTGCAAAGATTGGCAAGCGAAGGTTAAGGGCCCGACTGGATTTGGTGTAGTATTGAAGTGGCGAATGAAGACATCCACCGACACTCCAGCCGTTGGAAAGGCGCGCCTGAAACTCGCCGTTCGCGGCGCGGTGCAGGGCGTCGGCTTCCGGCCATTCGTCTTCCGGCTGGCGGAGGAATTAAAACTTGCCGGCTGGGTCAACAATTCTCCGCAGGGCGTTTTCATCGAAGTTGAGGGTTCGCGCGCCGTGCTCGAAAAATTCCTGCTCCGGCTCGAAAGCGAAAAACCGGTGCGCAGTTTCATCCAGAGTCTTGAATCCTCGTGGCTCGACGCCAACGGCTACAAAAATTTTAAAATTCGCACCAGCGAAACCGGCGGCGGCAAAATTGCGCTGGTGATGCCGGACATCGCCACCTGTCCCGATTGCCTGCGCGAGATTTTTGATCCGAAAAATCGCTGGCACCGTTATCCGTTCACGAATTGCACAAATTGCGGCCCACGTTTCAGCATCATCGAAGTCCTGCCCTACGACCGCGCGAATACCTCGATGAAGCAGTTCGCGATGTGTCCGGAATGTCAGGCCGAATACGATGACCCTCGCAATCGGCGCTTCCACGCGCAGCCGAATGCATGTCCGGTTTGCGGACCGCGATTGGAATTGTGGCGTAGCGGCGTTCGGCAGAACGCCGATTTTTCCGAGGCGCAAAATCAGCCGCGCTCTGCCGAGCGCAGCTACGACGCTTTACTTGCCGCTGTCGAGGCGATTCGCGAGGGAAAAATTGTCGCCGTCAAAGGCATTGGTGGATTTCATTTGATGGCCGATGGGCGAAACGAAAAAGCCGTCCGCCGTTTGCGCGAGCGAAAGCATCGCGAAGAAAAGCCCTTCGCGCTGATGTTTCCATCGTCGGATAACGTAAAATCCGTTTGCGAAATCTCAACCCTTGAAGAACGACTTCTGCGTTCGCCCGAAGCACCAATTGTCCTGCTGCGGCAAATCCGAAATCGGCAATCGCCAATCGCCAATTCCGTGGCTCCCGGCAATCCCAACTTTGGCGTGATGCTGCCATCGAATCCGCTCCAACATTTGCTGATGGCGGAGCTTGGTTTTCCCGTCGTTGCCACGAGCGGTAATTTGAGCGACGAACCGATTTGCACCGATGAGCGCGAGGCGCTGGAGCGGCTCGGCGGCGTCGCCGATGTTTTCCTTGTCCACAACCGGCCCATCGTCCGGCAAGTGGATGATTCGATTGTCCGCGTGATGCTCGGCCGCGAGATGGTTTTACGCCGGGCGCGAGGCTACGCGCCGCTGCCCATTTCAATCGGAGGGATGAGTTCCACGAGTCCCAAACATCGGGAGAACGCAGAACATCAGGGACTCGTTGAACTCGTCCATCCGAATATTGTCTTGGCCGTCGGCGCGCATTTGAAAAATTCCCTCGCGCTGGCCGTCGGAAATCAGGTTTTCATCAGCCAGCACATCGGTGATTTGGAAACGGAGCCGGCGAACGCTGCCTTCCGCCGCGTCATCGCCGATTTTGAAAAGCTTTACGATGCGAAACCGGAAATCATCGCGGCGGATTTGCACCCGGATTATCTCTCGACGAAGTTTGCATTGGAGCGCCGGCCTCCGGTCCGGCGCGATCCTGAAAATCCACGCAACCAACGCGCCGGGTCGGAGACCGGCGCTCCGCAGATTGTTCAAGTTCAGCACCACATCGCGCACGTTTTGTCGTGCATGGCCGAAAATGAAATTGAGCCGCCCGCGCTGGGCGTTTCGTGGGACGGCACCGGCTACGGATTGGACGGCACAATTTGGGGTGGAGAATTTTTCCAGATTGCCGATAGCAAGGTGGAACGCATCGCGCATCTGCGTCCTTTCCGGTTGCCGGGCGGTGACAAAGCGGTCAGAGAACCGCGCCGCGCGGCAATCGGTTTGCTCTACGAATTGTTCGGCGAGGCGGCGTTTGAAATGAAGGGTCTGCCGCCGTTACAGGACATTTCGCCCATCGAATCAAGCGCGCTCAAGGGAATGTTGCGCCGCAAATTAAACTCACCGCAAACTTCCAGCATTGGCCGCCTGTTCGACGCCGTCGCCTCGCTCATCAATCTCCGCCAGCAGATGCGGTTTGAAGGCCAGGCGGCAATGGACCTGGAATTTGCGCTCGACGAAATCGAAACGGATGAAAGCTATAACTTGTCACCCGTCACCCGTCACTCGTCACTGGTTCTGGATTGGTCGCCGATGATTGAGGCGATTTTATCGGACGTGCAAAAGGGCGTTGCCGGTGGCAGGATTTCAGCGAAGTTTCACAACGCGCTGGCTGAAGCCGTTGTTGCCGTGGCAAAAAAATCCGGCGAGCGGTGCGTGGTGTTGAGCGGCGGCTGTTTTCAAAACCGTTATCTGACCGAGCGGACGGTGCGGCGGTTGCAGGCGGAAGGTTTTCAGCCATATTGGCATCAGCGTGTGCCGCCAAACGATGGCGGAATTGCGCTGGGGCAGGTGGTGGCCGCGCTTCGTGCGGACAAATCGCAGATCGTAAATCGAAAATCATAAATTTTGCATGTGCCTCGCCATTCCAGGAAAAATTGAACGCATCACCGGCGACGACCCGTTGTCGCGGATGGGCAAGATCAATTTCGGCGGCATTCTCAAAGAAGCCAGCCTCGCCTATGTGCCGGAGGCGAAGGTCGGCGATTACGTCATCGTGCATGTCGGGTTTGCCTTGAGCCGCGTGGACGAGGACGAGGCGAAAAAGGTTTTTGAGTATCTGAAGCAAATCGAAGAGCTGGGCGAACTGACGGAGGCCGGGCCGTGAAATTTCTGGATGAATACCGCGATGCCGGGCTGGCGAAGCAATTTGCGCGCGAGCTTCACCGGGTCACGACACGGTCATGGAAAATCATGGAGGTCTGCGGCGGACAGACGCACGCCATCGTCAAGTTCGGCATTGACGAACTGCTGCCGAGACAAATTGAGTTGATTCATGGACCAGGCTGTCCGGTGTGTGTGACGCCGCTGGAGATGATTGACAAGGCGCTCGAAATCGCCGCGCGGCCGAACGTCATTTTCACCTCGTTCGGCGACATGCTGCGTGTGCCCGGCAGCACGACAGATTTGTTGTCGGTCAAGGCAAAGGGTGGAGACGTGCGGATTGTTTATTCGCCGCTCGATGCCGTGAAACTCGCGGAACAAAATCTGGCGAAGGAGATTGTTTTTTTCGGCGTCGGTTTTGAGACTACCGCGCCAGCGACGGCGATGGCGGTTTATCAGGCTGCGCGGAAAAAATTAATAAATTTTTCGATGCTCATTTCGCACGTGCTCGTGCCGCCGGCCATCGAGGCGTTGATGTCGTCGCCGAATTGCAAAGTGCAGGGATTTCTTGCCGCCGGCCACGTCTGCACGGTGATGGGGTTTGAGGAATATTTTCCGCTGGCGAAAAAATACCGCGTGCCGATTATCGTGACCGGGTTCGAGCCGCTGGACATTTTGCAGGGCGTGCTCATGACGGTGCAACAACTGGAATCCGGCCGCGCCGAGGTGGAAAACCAGTATGCGCGCGCCGTGCGCCGCGAAGGCAACTCGCCGGCGCAGGAGCTGATCAAAAAGATTTTCAAAGTCGTGCCCCGCAAATGGCGCGGCATCGGGGAAATTCCGCAGAGCGGGCTTGGCTTGAACGATGCATACGCCGCGTTCGACGCGGAGAAAAAATTCGGCGTCACTGAATCACGGGTCGAGGAATCTTCCGAGTGCTTGAGCGGCCTGGTTTTGCAGGGCCAAATCAAGCCGCACGAGTGCCCGGCCTTTGGCGTGAAATGCACGCCGGAACGTCCGCTCGGCGCGCCGATGGTTTCGGGCGAAGGCGCGTGCGCGGCGTATTACCGGTATCGTCGGCAGCCTGAAGCCATTGCGACAAAATGAAATGAGCGCTCAAGATCCAATTGAATTTTCCGGCGTTTGTCCGGTTCCGATTTCGCAATATCCGCACGTTTTACTGGCGCACGGCGGCGGCGGCAAATTGATGCACCAGCTTATTGGCAAAATGTTCCTGGGGGCGTTCCGCAATCCGCTGCTGGAAATCCAGCATGACGCGGCAGTGATGGAATTGACCGGCAAAAAAATCGCGTTCACGACGGATTCCTACGTCGTGCGGCCGCTGTTTTTTCCCGGTGGCGACATCGGCTCGATGGCGATTCATGGCACGGTCAATGACCTAGCCATGGCCGGAGCGAGGCCGCTTTATTTGAGCAGCGCGTTCATCATCGAGGAAGGGCTGCCGATGGAGACGCTTTGGAAAGTTGTCTGCTCGATGCGCGACGCGGCGAAAAAATGTGGTGTGCAAATCGTCACCGGCGACACGAAGGTGGTGGACAAGGGCAAGGGCGACGGCGTGTTCATCAACACCGCCGGCATCGGCGTCATCGAGCGCGAACAAAAAATCGCGCCGCAAAACATCCAGCCTGGCGATGCCATTCTGGTCAGCGGCGATTTGGGTCGGCACGGTATGGCCATCATGGCCGTGCGCGAAGGGCTGGAATTCGAGAGCCGGATTGAAAGCGATTCCGCGCCGATTCACGAGGCAGTTTTGGATTTGCTGAAGACGGGAGTTGAAATCCACTGCCTGCGCGATTTGACGCGCGGCGGGCTGGCGAGCGCATTGAACGAAATCGCGGAAGCCGCCGGAATGAAAATCGCCATCGAGGAAAAATCCGTGCCTGTCCGCGAAGACGTCCACGCCGCATGCGAGATGCTGGGACTGGATCCGTTGCACATCGCGAACGAAGGGCGGTTCATCGCCTTCGTTGCGGCGAAGGATTCAGAAAGGGCGCTGCAGATTCTCCGGCGTCACGAAGTTTCCACAAATGCCGCGCTCATCGGCAAAGTCGTTGAAAAATCCGCACCGCTGGTCACGCTCAAGAGCGCGATTGGCGTTCAGCGCATCCTCGACATGGCGAGTGGCGAGCAGCTACCGCGAATTTGTTGAGTGGGCGACCACGTCGTTGAGCATCTTCATCGTCCGCTGGAAGGTTTCATCGGGCACTTTTCCCGCCATGATGGTCACCAGCAGGCCGCGCTTTTGGTAAAATTCCATCAACGGCCGGGTGCTTTTCTCGTAAGTTTCCATGCGCACGCGGATGGCTTCTGGCCGGTCGTCTTCGCGCTGGATCAATTTCCCGCCGCAATGATCACACACACCTTCAACGCGGGGCGGCAAATCCGCGATGTGGAAGACCACCTTGCAGCCGGAGCAGGTGCGGCGCCCGCCGAGGCGCGCGATGATTTCATCCATCGGCAGTTCGAAATCGAGCACCGCCGTCAATGGCACTTTTTCCCGTTGCAATAGCCGCTCCAGCGACTCGGCCTGGGCCACGGTGCGCGGAAAGCCGTCGAGCAGAAAGCCACCGCAGCAACGCATGCAGCACACGCGTTCGCCCACCATGTCCAGCACGATTTCGTCCGGCACCAGTTCGCCGCGGCGCATGAATCCCAGCGCGTGATCCAGCGCGGGACTTCTTTCTCCGTCCGCGAGGCATTTGGCCGCGCGAAAGACATCGCCGGTGGAGAGGTGGCAGGCGCCGAGCCGTTCCGAAAGCAATTTTGCCTGCGTTCCCTTGCCGACGCCCGGCGCGCCGAGAAGAACGAGACGCCAGGTTTTTCCCGGCGGCGCTGTCGGGAGGATGGAGCAAATTGCGTCGCCGCCTTTCAGCCAGGCGGCCCGGTCATTTTTTGTGTTCATGGCCGAAGCTTACAATAAAAGTCGCCGGTCTCCAACGGAAACGGCCCATAATACCAAAAGATGTTCTTCTTTTGCCAAAATCTGCGAACTGCGCGGCCCGGAACGCCGGGATTTCCCTGAAAACCCCGGGCGGCATTGACACAAATCATGTCAAGCATTTGGCAATAACCGTGTAGTCCGCCCATCCAACCATGCTTAGGATGACTAGTGAACATTGTGGAAGAAACTACTGACAAGATTTTGATGGCGAACGGACAGCCGGAGAAGAAGCGGCACCTCTTGGTGCGTGAAATCGCCTTTGACCGGCCGCGGGATTTTCTTGGCAACCGCTTCGTCTATGCCGTGATTTCGCCGCGGGCGCGCGGCCTCACGCTGGGCGTCAATGTGAACCCCGACAAACGGTGCAACTTCGATTGCGTGTATTGCGAGGTGGATCGCACCCTGCTGCCGGAGCCGTCCGCGCTGCCCGTGGGCGTGATGGCGGTGGAATTGCAACGAACGCTCACACACATCCTGCAAGGCCGGTTGCGGGAACATCCGCAATACCAGTCATTGCCGGACGAGCTGTTGCAATTGCGCCACGTGGCGTTGAGCGGCGACGGCGAGCCGACCCTGTCGCCCCAGTTTGCCGAGGTCGTGCAGGCCGTCGTCCACATCCGCGCGCTGGGCGGATTCCCCTTCTTCAAGATCGTGCTCCTCACGAACGGCACGGGCCTGGACCGTTCGCAGGTTCAGGAAAGTTTGAAGCGGTTCACCAAGTCGGACGAAGTCTGGGTCAAGCTCGACGGCGGCACGCAGGAATATCTCGACAAAGTCTGCCGGCTGAAAGACGTGACGCTCGGAAAAATTCTTTCCAACATTCTGCATCTGGCGCGCCAGCGTCCGGTGGTCATTCAAAGCCTGTTCCCGGCCATCAACGGTGAAGAGCCGTCGGCGGAAGACATCGAGCAATACGCGCACCGGCTCAAGGAATTGAAATCCGACGGCGCACAGATTTCCCTCGTGCAGATTTACTCCGCCAACCGCCCCATGTCGCACGCCGAATGCGGCCATCTGCCGCTCAAGACCCTTTCCCAAATCGCGCAGGTCGTCCGGCAGGTCGCCGGATTGAAGGCGGAAGTGTTCTGACCGCCGCTGGCCGACCGAGCGCGGTTTTTCCAACTCTGAATGTTCGCGCGCTGCGCGCTTAAATGGGAACTTGCAGCCGCTGGTAATCCTCCGGCGTGTCCATGTCCAACGACAATCCGCCGTCGGCCACGGCACATTGGGCGCGCGGCAGCGGGGCAAGCTCCAAAAAATCTTTCAGCGTTGCCGACCGTGTATTTTTCAGCTCCGCAAATGCCGCGCGCGGCAAAATCACCGGATGCCGCGCACGCCCGCCAAACTCCGGCTGGCAAATCGCGCCGGCGTGCGCGGCATAAAATGCCAGCAATTGACGCAGCGTTTCCAAACGCAAATGCGGCTGGTCGCCGAGCGCGATGGCCCAGCTTGCGATTTCAGTTTTCCAGCCGGGCCAGTTCGCGGCGCAAACAATCGAGCTGAACATTCCGCGTTCCGGCTGCGGATTTTCAATGCGTTCATCCGCCGGAAAATCCAGCCGGTCCAATTCGGCGGCGAGCGGCGCGTCATCGGGCCGGTGAACGACGGCGATTTGCGCCGCGCCGAGTTCGCGCCATTGCCGGAGAAGCTGGCCAATGACCGTGGTGTCGCGCCACGGCAGCAGCAATTTTGGCCGGCCCATCCGCGCCGACGCGCCCGCGCCGGGAATGATGACGCCGAACGGCTGAAGTCTCCTTGCGGTCGCGGCGCTCATGGAAAAGTTTTTGCCTCTCCGTTTTTTTCGAGGAAACGCAACCGGCGAATAACGAATGACCAAGCCCCGATGACGAAAGAATGACGAAGCTCAAATGACAAAACTGGTTCAGCCGCTCGCCTGGATATTCCGGCATTGGGCATTGGGAATTCTTTAGTCATTCGGATTTAGGATTTAGTTATTATCCCGGCGCGTTTCTGAATATATTGCGCCATCACGCTCACGGCGATTTCATGCGTGCTGACTGCCTGGATGTCCACGCCGACCGGGCAGGCAAGCCGGTCGAACTGCTCCGCCGTCGCGAGGTTTTGCTTCAAAAACTGCTCGCGCATGATGCGCGCCTTGCGGCGGCTGCCGATCATGCCCAGAAAAATAAACGGGTGTTGAATCCAATCGGATAGCACCAGCGCGTCGTGCTGGTGGCCGCGCGTGACGATGAGACCGAACGCGGGCGATTTCGGCAGCGGCACTTTCAGAAGCTCATGCCAGCCGCCGACGCGCAATTGCGTTTCCGGCGGGAAAAAATTGTGGTTCGCCAGTTCGGGCCGGTCGTCAAAAACCGTCACGGCGAAATCGAGCTGCAACGCCAGCGGCGCGACCGCCTGCGCGACGTGGCCGGAACCGGCAATCCACAACGCGAACGGCGGCGAAACCGTTTCCTGGTAAAGCCATTCGCCGCCGCCGCCTTCCACCGGCACGATGGAAAAATCTTTTTTCACACCCCAGCGAATAGGTTCGGCTGTGCCGGCGAGTTTAAGCCAGAGTTCCGCCGCTGCCGCCGCGCGCGGCAAAATCAGGCCGCTCACGCTGCCGCCGCAAATCAAGCCGTCGTCCCAGCCGAAATCGTGGTCGAGCACCATGTCGAACGTGGCGGGCTGGCCGGACTTCAGGGCTTTTTTCGCGCGGGCGTTAACCTCGGCTTCGAGGCAGCCGCCGCCGAGCGTGCCGGCGATTTTGTCGTCGGAAAAAAACAGCGCCTTGGCGCCGATGCGCTGCGGACTGGAACCTTTCGTGCCCGAAATCAGCGCGAGCACAAACGGCCGGTTTTGCGCCAGCGCGGCGACGAGTTGTTCGTAAAAGCGCACCATAATTTTTGCTCTCCGGTAAATTTAGACATTTCCGCGAGAATGGCAACGTAGCATGAATCGGGCGATGGCCTGATTTTGTTCGACCGGCTTGCGGCTGCCGCACGCACGGCGGCGCGTTTGAAAACTTGAAAATTCCCGCCGGAAGCGCACCCTGACGCCGTGTTCGAGCATCGCTCCAGTCCGTTGCTGCCGCGCCGGGCATTTTACCGGCGGGTGATGAATTGTTTCCTGTTCAGTCAGGCGCTGGTCGCGGTCGCGCTGGGTATCGGCATGGCCGGCTATCATTTCATCGAAAACATGGGCTGGGTGGACGCGTTTGTGAACGCGGCGATGATTTTGTCGGGGATGGGGCCGGTCGGGACATTGCAAACGGACGCGGGCAAAATTTTCGCCGGCTGCTATGCGCTGTTCAGCGGACTGGTGTTCATCACGGTGACGGGCATCGTTCTGGCGCCGGTCGCGCACCGGGCGCTGCACAAGTTTCATTTGGAAAGCGGGAGGAAGAACTCGTGAAGAAAATCCCGTTTCGGGGCGAGTTGATCCGCGCGCCGTTTTCGGTCACCTGCGAATCAAGGCGCATAAATCCCGGCATCGAAATGATTTGCGCCAGCGTGCGTCTTCCGTTACACTGTAGTCCGGTTGCGGAAACCTTGCGAACAAGGGCAAACAGAATTGGCTTATGAGCATTGAACCTGTTTCAACCAGTCAAAAAAAGATTCTGGTCATTGATGACAACGAAATCATCTTGAAGACGACTTCCATGAAGTTGCAAAATGGGGGATATCAAGTGTTCACGACGCTCGACGCATCGGAAGGCATCGCGCTGGGGCGCAAAATAAAGCCGGATTTGATCTTGCTGGACATTGGATTTCCGCCAGCTGTGGGCATGAATTGGGACGGCTTTAGCATCATGGACTGGCTGCACCGGGTGGACGAAACCAAAAAAATCCCGATCATCATCATCAGCGGCATGGTCGAGGAAAAAATCAAGCAGCGCGCCACCGCCAGCGGCGCCGTGGCGTTTTTTCCGAAGCCGGTCAATTACGACGAGATGCTGAAAGTGATCCGCGCGACTTTGGGCACGGAGGCGAACAAGTCACCCGCAACGGCCTGAAGCTGGAACCTTCCCAATCCGCGATTGTCGCCCAATGTGGTTCTCGGATCCGAGCGCATTTCAATCTGACGGCATCATCCTGCCAGGGTAAAGTTTCATCTCAAGCCGGACGCGCGGGGCTGGCTCCGCTCCATCCGCGCCAGCGTGTCCAGACAGATATTTGCTTCGCGCGCCAGCGTTTCCCGTTCCTGGCGGCTCAAGCCGCGCGGGTCGAAGCGGTAATTATAATGCAGCCGCAACAATTCCCGCAACGGCGTCCGCGAATTTGCCAGCGCCGGGTCGGCCAGTGCGCGCGCCAGCCAGTCGGAAAGCGGCTCGCTGGGCTGGCGCGCCACGCCACGCGCGGCCAGTTGGCGTTCGAGCAGGTAAAATTCGGAGTCGAGTCCCGGCCGGGGAATTTTTTCTTGCGCCCGTTGTTTTTGCGCCCCGTCATTTTGATTCCGGTGGCGTCGGAAAATGATGTAATACAATAGCACAACCATCACCGGCACCAGCGCGCCAAATATGTATTGCTGCAGGTGCGCCTGCCGCCAGCGGAATTTTTCGAACTGAAAGCTGAGCCACGAGCGCAGATCAACCAGCCATTCCAGGGCTGCCGTGCGCCCGCTTTCGGTGGCGACCCAGGACGGCGGCGTGGTGTCAAAATCCTCCCACGTTTTCGTCGCGGCGTTCCACACCAGGCACCACGCGTGCGCGTCGCGTTCACGCACAATAAAGCCGCTCCCGCTCGTTTCGTGGACGAAATAGCCGACGGCGTAGCGCGCGGGGATGCCCAATTTCCGCAGGAGCAAAACCGTCGCCGTGGCGAAGTATTCGCAGTGGCCGCTGTGACTGGCCAGCAGAAAGTGCGTCAACGGCGTGGCGTCGGCGGCTGGCTTGCCATCTTCTTTTTGCCAGACGCTGTAGGTGAATTTTTGGAAGAAAATCTTTTTAACGGCGCGGAGTTTTTGCGTGTAATCCGCGTTGGTGAGGTCCATCTCCGCAATCACTTGGTTGAGCGCGGGAACCTCATTAGTCGGCACGGTCAGGTCAAAACGGTTGGTGAGGCTGGCGTCGGGCGGCGGATCCAGCGTCGCGCCGGGGCCGTAACGCGCATCAAACATCATCAGTCCCGAGCCGATGGCCAGCACGGTGCCGTTGCGGTTTTTTTGGAGGGAGATGACCGACGAAATGGCGGGCAGGTTCTCCAGCCGGCTGCAGCCGGAAGGCAGAGGCAGCACGCCTTGTGGATCGCCGTCCGGTGACCGGTCGTTGAGGTAACAGGCAATGTTGACCCAGTCCGCGTCCGTTTTGCCGGGAACCAAAACCCAACTGGTGTTGTCCGGTTCCGGCGACACGTTCTCAAAATCATTGTGGGATCCGCCGGCATACCAAGTTTGGTTCCGCGCGCCGTAAATTCGATAACTGGCCTCGCGCAGATAGGCCGGCGCCTGGCCGACATTTTTCGGCTTCAGCCAGATGACGATCTTCGCGGACAATTTCAACTTTCCAATCTGGCCCATGCTCGTCATGCTTTGCAGCGGATCCGTGCGCTGGCCAAAGAAACGCGTCATCCAGAAGGCGTTGAAATTTTGAATCGCCCGCTCTGCCTGGTTGATGCCGAATTCGCCGACAAATCCCAGCCCGATCACCATGGCCAGCGCCGCGAACCAGGTGAAAATTCCAAACCGCCGTGAACGCGGTGTCCACAAAGCCCACGCAATCAGCGCGCATTCACCCCAGAAAAAACTCTGCGCCCCGGCATTCGTGTGAAAGGCCGCCGAAAACAAACACAACATGAAATAAGGAAACGAAATGTCCAGGTAATGCCCCTTGAACGTCGGATCGCCCCGGCGCCGCCGCCAGCGCAGCACCAGCGAGACGGCGGTCAGCGGCACCGACGGCCGCCCGTTGAAAAGCTGCGCGGTGATGAAGGCGAAGGTGGTCATCGGCAGCCAGCGCAAAAACCGCGCGGCGGTCAGCAGGCTGGAATGGATCGCGGCGGGGTTGCCGTTGATCAAACCGCCGCCCGCCTCGTTGGTCGAAAAGGCGTAACCCGCCACCGCCACGGTGAGCACCGCGCAAAAACTAAAGATGCGGTTGAAATCGTTGTCGTCCAAATTCCAGCGCGCGCTGGTGAAGCGCGCGCTTTCCAGCACGACGCCCATGATTGCGCCAACGAGAAAAAATCCCGATTGCCAGCCCCAGAACGAGAGCGCGGCCAGCAGCAAAAACGGCGGCATTTTCACGTTTCGCAATTCTGAAGCTGGAGAATCTTCCGTCATTCCAATTTCGCCAGCCCTTCCTCAATGTGTCCGGTTTCAAGGACGTGGAAATTTCCCGGCTCGTCGCGCAACGGCCCGGCGTCCGGCTTTTCCTTCAACGGCGGCGTGACGACGAGCACCAGCAGCGGAACGCCGAGCGCGCGCATTTTTTTTACGAACTGTTTCCGCGCGTCATCCCAGCGTTGCAACACGCAGACGCAGCCGCTCACCGCGGCGATGTGGTTGAGCACGAGATGTTCGAGCGTCTCAAATTTTTTGCCCGCGCAATTTTTTACGGACGCGAGAATTTCCAGCATTCGATCCGCCTGCGCGAGGCCGCGCCCGGCGGTGAAACAGTAGGACTGGTTCCCCACGAAAAGCAGGTCCAGCAGCGATTCCTGCGTCAAAATCGTGCAGGCGAACGACGCGGCGATGGAGACGGCCTCCTCCAAAACTTCGCTGTTCGGCTCATCGTCGAACGTGTCGAGCACCAGCGCGTGGCGCACAAAATATTCGTCCTCGAACTCCTTCACGATGGGTTTGCCGGTCTTCGCCCAGCTCCGCCAATGGATGTGCCGCACCGGATCGCCATGCCGGTAATCGCGCAGCGCCACAAATTCCTCGCTGCGCCCGACACTGGCCGCCAGCGTCACGCCGCCCTCCTGGTAGCGCAGCGCGCCCGGCAGCGCGATGGGCGGCAAGGGATAGCGCTTCGGCAGAATCAGAACCGTCTGCGGCGCGGCAATCTTGACGAACGACCGGACAAGTTCCAGCGGGTCCGGCCGCGCAATCGTCACGCCGGTGAAACGCAGAATTCCCCGGCGCAGCGGAAAAATTCCCACGCGCGCCTCCGCCTCGCCATGGGGCGGCATCGGCGGAATTTCGCCTTCCTTCAAATCCGCGACCCGGAACGGACTGTTTCGCCGTCGTTGCGCGACGCGGAAGGGACGCACGCGCCGGCTTTCAGCCAGTTCCGACGCCAGCCAGTCTGGAAACGCCGGGCGCGGATCGTCGAGGTCTTCCAGCAGCGTCAGGCCGGTTTGATTTTTCGCCGTCAGATTCCGAACCCGCACGCGATAGTGCAGCGTCAGGCCGGCGGTGCCGACGCGCGGCAGGATTCGCGTCGCGGAAAACCGGGCGCGGAAGAAAAGGCTGCTCACGAAGGCAAAGGCCAAAAACGCCAGCAGCAGCGCGAAGGCCTGGTAGTTGACGGTGTTCTCGATGTCCACGCCCGTCGCGCCGGCGGCCACCAAACCCGCGACCGCGCAAAGCCCCGCGCGCGTGAAGCGCCGCCGCGACCAGTGCCACAGGCCACCCGCGATGCGATAGCCCCAATAGAATGGCTTGTAGATGAAGGTCACGCCGGCACGCGCAATTTCTTGACGGCATCCTCGACCACGCCTCGCGCCGTCACGCCCGAAAAGCGCGCCTGCGGTTCGAGCACCAGCCGGTGGGCGATGACCGGCACGGCGAGTTTTTGAATCTGTTCCGGCGCGACAAAATCAAAGCCGTCGAACAACGCCTCCGCCTGCGCGTTTTTCATCAGCGCGAGGGACGCGCGCGGGCTGGCGCCGAGCTGGACGCCGCTCGCCGTGCGCGTCGCCCCCACGAGATCAACGGCGTAACGTTTCAATTCATCGCTGATGCGGATGCTTTCGATCGCGCGCTTGACGGCGAGCACCTCGGCGAGCGTCGCGCAGGGCTGCAACCGTTCGAGCGGATGATCATGCTCCTGCGCGGTGAGAATGGCGACCTCCTCGTCGGGCGAAACGTAGCCGAGCGTGAACTGCATGGCGAACCGGTCCATTTGCGCCTCCGGCAGCGGATACGTGCCGCGAAACTCCACCGGATTTTGCGTGGCGATGACGAAAAACAATTCCGAAAGATTCCGGCGTTCGCCCTCGACGCTCACCTGCGCTTCGCCCATGGCTTCAAGCAGCGCCGATTGCGTGCGCGGGGAGGCGCGGTTGATTTCGTCGGCGAGCAAAATGTTCGTGAACACCGGCCCTTCGTGAAAATGAAACTGCTGGTCGCGCTGGCTGAAAACCGAAACCCCCAGAATGTCCGATGGCAGCAAATCCGGCGTGAACTGGATGCGTTTGAATTTCGCGTCAATCGAGCGGGCGAGCGCCTTGGCCAGCGTCGTCTTGCCCGTCCCGGGAAAATCCTCGAGCAGCACATGGCCGCCCGCCGCCAGCGCCGCCAGCAGATGCCGTGTCGCCCCGGCCTGGCCGCGCATGACTTGGGAGATGTTCGCGGCGATTTTGCGGCAAGTTTCGCGCGCGGCTTCAAGAGAAATTGGTGTCATAGCGGGTGTTGGAAGTTAAAACAACTTCGGCGGAAACAGATTTCGGAATTGCATTGTCAGCGCAACTTAACCAATCGCCGGTTTCGCAACGAACAAAAAACGCGCGCCCCCGCCCGTCCTCGCAACGGCCCATTGTGCCGCCAGATGGCCGGACGTTTGGTTTCCTCATGGCGTTTGACTTGAACCCATCGCCAATCGTCCTTATGCTCCGGCGATGGTCTGGCGTGGTTTTGCTTTCTCGTTTTACGGCTGAATTGTATGGACATCCGCCATCGTGCAACATTGAACCGGGCGATGGACGCCTGGAGGCACGCTGGCGGTTTGGGGCCGCCGCGCGGCATCGGACTTCAGCCTCGGGCGATCCTTTATCTGATGCGCCCGCTTTTGAACGCGCGGCTCAAGGAAATTCCGCGCAAATGAGTTCGCGCCGAATCGTGATTGTCGGCGGCGGTCCGGCGGGGTTTTTTGCCGCCATCACCTGCGCCGAAGCCGCGCCCAACGCTGAAATCATCCTCCTCGAAAAGGGCGCGCATTTTCTTTCCAAAGTCAAAATTTCCGGCGGCGGCCGTTGTAACGTCACCCACGCCTGCTTCGACGCGCGCGAACTGGCCGTCCGCTATCCGCGCGGCGAACGCGCGCTGCTCGGGCCGTTCAATCGCTTTCAAGCCGGCGACACCGTCGCGTGGTTTGAATCGCGCGGCGTGAAATTGAAAACCGAAAGCGATGGCCGGATGTTTCCGGCCAGCGATTCGTCGCAAACCGTCATTGATTGCCTGCTGGGTTCGGCTCGGGCGGCGAACGTGAAATTGTTTTTGACTCGTGGCGCGGAGCGGGTTGCGAAACGCGCGAACGGCGGATTTGAACTCGCATTGGCGGATGGTGAAACAATTTCCTGCGACTGCCTGCTGCTGGCAACCGGCGGCTGTCGTGCGGCGGCGGCGGGACAACTCGCCGTGTCGCTCGGCCACCAACTCGCGCCGCCCGTGCCGTCGCTGTTCACATTTCACATCGCGACCCCGTGGCTGCGCGAGCTGGCGGGCGTTTCCGTCGAGGCCGTCGAGGCGTCGGTGCCGGAAGCGCGGCTGCGCGAACGCGGCGCATTGCTGGCGACGCACTGGGGTTTGAGCGGGCCGGTGATTTTGCGGCTGTCGGCGTGGGGTGCGCGTGAATTGCACGAACTCGGTTACAAATTCCCGCTGCACATAAACTGGCTGCCGCATCACAACGCGGAAAAAATCGCGGCGGCGTTTCAATCGCGGCGTGGTTCGCGGGCGGCGAAATTGATTATCAACACGCCGCCCGCGCCGTTGCCATCACGGTTGTGGGCGCAGCTTGTGCTGGCCGCCGGGATTTCCCGCGACACCCGTTGGGCGGCGCTGTCGCGCGCGGAGCAACACCAACTTGTCCAACAACTCATCCGAACGGAATTTCAAGTGGCGGGCAAGAGCCTGAACAAGGATGAATTCGTCACCTGCGGCGGCGTGCGTTTGGGCGAAGTGGATTTCAAGACGATGGAAAGCCGGATTTGCCCCGGACTTTATTTTGCCGGCGAATTGCTCGACATTGACGGCATCACCGGCGGTTTTAATTTTCAGGCCGCGTGGACGACCGGCTGGATTGCCGGCCGGGCGATGGCCTCATGCATCCAGTCGCTTGATGAACCCGGCAACGACGAAGATCAGAACTTGCGGCGATGCGGAAATTGAATCGGTCCGAACAGCCGGTTGGAAAGCGAAAGACCTGGTTCATTGGCTGTCCGACATGGATTCGAACCATGAATAACGCCTCCAAAGGGCGCTGTGTTACCATTACACCATCGGACAAGCCGCGCAAACACTAGACTTTTCGGATTGCTTTCGCAAAGCGAAAATCATCCGTGAATCGTCCGTGAACGATTTGCACGCGAAAGAAAGTTTGCCCGTAGCTTTTCTTGCAGTCACAATCATCAATTGTAATGAGCAAAATTTCAACCGCGCCAAATCCGTCGGCGGCCGGAACCGTTTCGGCGGCCGGAACAGCGCCTGATTTTTCCAAGCCGGTGACGCGCCCCAAAAAAGGCGTCCTTAAACTCATGGGCGAAGTTCTCAATCACGGCGGCCCGGGCTATCTCCAGTTTGCCATCACGAACATCTGCAACGCCGACTGCGGGTTCTGCGGTTTTGCGCGCTCCCAATTTGATCCCAAGGCCCGCAAAAGCGTCACGCTCGACGAGGCGAAGCAGGTCATTGACATCGCCGTCAAAAATCACATCGGCTACCTCCTTTTCGTCGGCGGCGAGCCGATGGTGCATCGCGATTTGCGCGCGATGACGCGCTACGCAGCGGAGCGCGGCATCCATCCGATGATTTGCACCAACGGCGGTTTGTGGACCGAGGAAAACATGCGCGGCCTCGCCAGCGACGGCTTGACCAGCGTCATAATGTCCATTGACGCGCACGAGGTGGCGAAGCACGAGCAAAATCGGGGGTTGCCGGACGTCTGCAAAAAAATCAGGAAGGCGAATGAGTTTTTCCATTCCGCCGGCATTCAAACCACCGCGAGCATCACGGCGAGCCGGCTGATTGACGATTACGAAAAGTTGCCGGCGTTCCTCGAAACGCTCGGATTCAAAAGCTGCACGTTCAGTTATCCGCTCACCTCGCTGGCGAGCAGCTATTTGAGTTTCAGCGACAGCGGCCTGGTGAATTACTCGAAAGATGAGCTGATCGAACTTTTCGGAAAAATAAAGCTGATGAAGCAGCACAGCCATTTCCCGGTCGTCAACCCGACGGAATCGCTCGACGAAATGCAGAGGCATCTGCGCGGAGAGAAGGAAAAATTCGGCTGTCTCGGCGGGCACAAGTATTTTTACCTCGACTGGAAGCTGGATTTGTATCGCTGCCATTTCTGGGAAACGCCGATGTGCAAGGTCTGGGACTGGGACGACTCGAAGCTCATCCGCGACGGCTGCACGCGTTGCATGATTGACTGCTACCGCGATCCGAGCGTGCTGCAGTTCGTCGCCATCAGCGCGAGCGACGCGTTCAACAACTTGAAAAAGGGCAATCTCGTCGCCGCCGCGAAAAACATCTTCGACTCGCGCAATCTGACTTCGATCAAAGCCGTTTGGGAAGACCGCAAGTGGATTGGCGGAGTTTAGCAGGACGATCAACTTCCGGTTGCGTCAATTGAGGTCATGCGGCGAATTTCCAATTCATCGTAGCGTCTTTGAATTGAGGGCAGGTTCAGGGAAAAAACCAAAGTGAGAATGACTCCAGGCAGGAGCAGCGCATACCAGACGGCGTAAGGCTGGCTGGACACGACGGCGACAAATCCCGCAATCGTCAGAAGAATTCCCAGCGCGATGAACATTTTCATCGTGGTCAGGACGAAATTGCGCGCCTTGCCTATTGAAGCCAGCAGGCCGAGCAACCCGCCAAAGAAGCCGATGACCGAACCGCCGATGCCGCCGAACAAGCCGATTTGTTCCGGAGACCACCAACTGCCGGTCACTTCCAAAAGTTTTATTGGGCGAATATAAACTGTTCCTTGTCCTGCAAATGAGAGTTTCAGCTCGAGTTTTGTTGGCAAACTTTCAAATTTGGTCCGATCAATTGCAAATTTATAAAGCTTCCAATTTGATGTTCCATGAAGATCAAATTGGTCTTCGTGGATGCGTTCATCTCCCCCAGAAGCGGATGGGGGAAAATACGTAAGCAATTTTAAGGCACATCCTTCTTCACGGATAATGTTGTAGTAATTTTCTGATTGATTGTAATGAGCAGTATTTCCATACCAAACATTTTCATATTTCACTTCGCAGGCGACCCAATATGTTTTTTTAATAACTGAATTTGTAATTTTTAATGGTGAAACTTCAAACGGCGCATAAATCGGATAATTGCCAGAAGCGCGTTCCAAAGATGGATCGTTAGTGCTATCAATTTTCAAAACCGACATTCCATCCATCGAAACAATTTGGATTTGGCACTTTGTGTTCGTGGATTGCACATTCAAATCCTTCCAATCATAAACGCGCAAAACTTTTTCTTTGGGTTGCGATTCCTGCGCCGATACCGATGAAATAAGCAGCAGCAACAAGTTCAGTTGAATTAACCTTTTCATTTTGTTCCTTTCTTTTGGTTTTGATAGGCGGTCAGAAGTTTTTTGAAAACCTGCGAGTCCAGCTTGCCGTCGGCAAAGTGCGCGCGGAGCTGGCGCTCGAAATCGTCGTCAATCTTCTGGCTGTCGAGGATTTTGATCTTCTCAATCAGCCGGTCGAGCCGCAGCCGCAGCGTCGGATAGGAGACATTGTAAGCGTCCGCCAGATCTTTGAGCGAACCGGAAAACAGGATGAACCGCTTGACGAAAGCCACGTCCTCGTCCTCCAGAAAATTCAGCCAGTGCTTTTTGTCGAGATCGCTCATTTAATAAAATTGAATTGTTCTTTCGTTTTATACAACTCAATAAAGTTAAAGTCAACATCAATTTTATAAATATGTGCGGATTTCTTTCCGGCCGCAAAATTCTTTCTTGTCATCGCCCGTTTTCCTGATAGACTTGATGTCCCTTTTATGAAAACGGACATTCATCCGAAATATGTGGACGCGGAAATCCGTTGCGCCTGCGGCAACGTGATCAAGACGCGCTCCACCAAGCCGGTCGTCATCGTCGGCATTTGCAACGTCTGCCATCCGTTTTACACCGGCCAGCAGAAATTTGTGGACACCGCCGGCCGGGTGGACAAATTCCAGCAGCGCGCCGCCAAGACGGAGGCCGCCAAGGCCGCGTTCGCCACGAAGAAAAAGAAAAGAGTTTAGCTGCCCGCTTTTATTCCGCCCGCCGGTGCATCGTCGCTCGCGGGCGGATTTCTTTTTGCGAAAATGGATTTGACGCCGCACATCGAGAAATTCCGCCGCCGCTTTGCCGAGGTCGAGGCCGCCTTGAGCGACCCGAAAGCATTTGACAACCCGCCGCGCGCGCAGGAATTGTCCCGCGAATACGCACGGCTCAAGGAACTGGTGGCGCAGGGCGAACGCTATTTGAAAACGGTCACCGACTTCGATGAAAACCGCCAGTTGCTCAAAACCGAATCACCGGAATCCGAACTTGCAGTGATGGCAAAGGAAGAAATCGCCCGGCTCGAAACGGCGGAGAAAAAGCTCGCGCAGCAAATTCAATTCGGCCTCGTGCCACCGGATCCGACGGATTCGCGCAACACCATCATCGAAATCCGCGCCGGCGCGGGCGGCTCGGAATCCGCGCTGTTCGCCGCCGACCTTTACCGGATGTATTGTCGTTACGCGGAAGCGCGCGGCTGGAAAATCGAGACGATGGATTCAAACCCTTCCGACCTCGGCGGCTTCAAGGAAATTATTTTTACCATCACTGGCACGGACGTTTTCAAACGGATGAAATATGAGAGCGGCGTCCACCGCGTCCAGCGCGTGCCTGCGACCGAGGCGCAGGGGCGCATTCACACCAGCACCGCGACCGTGGCCGTGCTGCCCGAAGCGCAGGAAGTGGATGTCGAGATCAAGCCCGACGAAATCGAAATCAACGTCTGTCGCGCGTCCGGCAAGGGTGGTCAGGGCGTGAACACCACCGATTCCGCGGTGCAAATCATCCACAAGCCGACGGGCATGATTGTCCGTTGCGCCGACCAGCGGTCGCAGCAAAAGAACAAAATCCAGGCGCTCATGGTGCTGCGGTCGCGGTTGCTCGACCGCAAGGTGGCCGAGGAAAATGCCAAATACGCCGCGCACCGCAAAGACCAGGTCGGCACCGGCGAACGCAGCGAGAAAATCCGCACCTACAATTTCCCGCAGAACCGTGTCACCGACCACCGCATCGAGGTCACGCTCTACAATCTTTCCGTCTTCATTGACGGCGACCTCGACCCGCTCATCGGGCCGCTGATGACGCACGACATGGAAGAAAGGCTAAAAGCGTTAAATAGTTGAATCGTTACATCGTTGCATCAGGCGACGATTCACGATTTAACAATTCAACGATTCAACGGAATATGAAATTACCACCACACATCAAGGGACTCATTTTCGACTGCGACGGCACGCTGGCCGACACCATGCCGTTGCACTGGCACGCCTGGCAAATCGTCACGCAACGGCACAACATCCATTTTCCCGAGGACCGGTTTTATTCCTTCGGCGGCGTGCCGTCGCGCGACATTCTGAAACTGCTCGCGCAGGAACAGGGCCGCTCGCTCGACCACATCGCCGTGGCGCATGAGAAAGAGGCGGCCTACATCCCGCTCATCACGAAGGCCGGGCCGATTCATGCCGTTGTGGAAATTGCGAAGGCGAACCACGGAAAAATCCCAATGGCTGTCGCGTCCGGCGGCACGCAGCAAATCATTGTGCAAGTGCTGGAGCATTTGAAAATCCGGCATTTGTTCGACGCCGTGGTGACGAGCGAGATGGTGAAAAACCAGAAGCCCGCGCCGGACATTTTTCTGGAAGCCGCACGGCGCATTGGCGTTGAGCCGAAATCTTGCCGCGCCTACGAGGACACCGAGCTTGGTTTGACGGCCATTCGCGCGGCGGGAATGGAAGCGGTGGACGTGCGGGAATTGATCGGCTGATTTCTATACAAGAATCAATGTTCCCAAATCGTTGTCACAAGTTCGGCATCGCGTTCCGTCAATTCTTTGGTGCTGTTTTTCTTAATGTGCTTGATCCCAATTTTGTTCAGTGCGCGCTCAAATGTCGTCCAAGACATTTCATCACTTGGGGGTTCAAAATAAAACCTTGTCCATTTTCGCCGATGTTGACGCATCAAAATTGATGCTGGCGAGGAAACAGTGATTCGTTTGCCGCGCCGTTGTGAACTTAGGTCAATTACGGTATCGCCTTCTCGCGCCAAAGAGCGAAATTTAGATTTGCCAGTCCAACGCACCCAATTTATTTCCACTTTGGATTTGCGGAGCTTCTTTCTGATTTTGGATTCGGCCTGCTGAACAAAGAATTCTTCGTCTTCGTATCTCGCAGGGTCCAGTTCAAAGGTTTTAATTATCCAAGTTCGATTTCCGAGTTTAACGTGTTCTCGTGTGGTTGTGGTTTTTCCAAACCACTTCCGCTTTGAGATGGGAATCTTTCTGATTCTCTTCAGAAATCTATTGTCAACTGGCACTGATTCCCGAATCAATCGGTAAATGAAGGCCAAAGTTTGTGAGCGAATCGAGGAGTTTGATGTTAAGATAGCCAACTCACGCAACACATTTGCGGACGAAGCAGATAGATTGCATGAACCGATGAGAGCTTTGGAACCAATCACCAAGGCTTTTGCGTGCAGGTTTTCGCACGAGTAAATTTCCGCGCCAGCCCCGAAGAATTTCGCCAGAGTTACAGCAGATGTTTGCCCGCCCCTGATGGCGCTTTCGCTCGCATCGCAAATAAGAACGTCACCCTTTTTGAACGAGCAATAACGATCTGTCGAAACATAGGCCAGCGCCGCCAGTTTTTTCCCTTTTGGCAAAGCTGATTTAAGTTGTTGCCAGATGTTGTTAGTTAAAAGGCGATTCATTTTTGCCCAGCTTCTTTAAATTTTCAGCCAAAGTTTAAGCGGCGTTCATCACGCCTCCCGTTTTTTCCAAACATACCGCGCCAGAATCACACGCAGCGCGGCGGCGAGCGGGATGGCCAGAACGCCGCCGAGGATTCCGCCCAGCAGCGTCGTTCCCGCCATCACCGCGATGATGATGACCAGCGGATGCAACCCCACGCGGTCGCCGATGATTTTTGGCGAGATGACGAAGCCTTCGAGGGTTTGCACCACGACGAACACGCCCAGCACCATGAGCGGATGCGCCCAGTCGCCGTATTGCACGAACGTCAGCGTGAGCGCGGTGATGAAGATGACAATCGCGCCGAGATACGGAATGATCGTGAGGAACACCGCCGCGAAACCCAGCAGGAACGCGTAGTTCACGCCGACGGCGAGAAAACCGATGGTGTAAAGCACGGCGTCGCACATCGCCACCAGCACCTGCCCGCGAAAGAAGGCGACGAGGTATTGGCTGATGGAATCGAGCACAAAAATGATTTCCTCCTTCGCCGCCGAATCGCGCACGGGCAGACATTCCTTCCAATGATGTTGTATGCCGCGCTTTTCCAGCAGAAAATAAAAGGCGTAGACGGGAATCAGGACCAGTCCCGCCAACATGCCGAAGCCGGAGGCGACCCTGCCGATTTTTCCGAGCAGCCAAGAACCCAGCGCCGGCAAGGTTCCCGCCAGCCAGGCGGTGACGGAGGCGAGCGCCGGCTTGTCGGTGGCGGCGGGCGAATTGGTATCGGTGACAGCGCTGGCTGGCGCGGGCAAAAAATGGCGCAGGAATGCCGGCGGCTCGGCGATCAATTTTCCGATGCGTTGCTGCAAACGCTCGGAGTATTCAGGAACTTTGCCGGCGAGTTCCTGCGTCTCGTCCACGACTTTCGGAATCACACTCAACAGCACACCCGCGAACAGCGCAAACGCGACAACGAACACGAGGACAATGGCGCGCGTGCGCGGCACCCTGCGTTTTTCCAGCCAGTCCACGAGCGGCGACAACAGGCACGCCACGACGGCGGCCACGGCCAGCGGCCACAGCACCGGACTCAACACGTCGAGCAGCCGCGACAAACCCCAAACCGCCGCGACAATCAGCGCGATGACGGCGGCGACAGCCAGACCGGTCAAAGCAAACCAAAGAATGCGAGCCTGATTTTCGGTGGGAGGATTCAGATTCACGCCTGTCCGAGTTTTTTGGATTTCTCCGCCGCGGCACGGACAGCACTCATCACGGTGGCGCGCATTTTGCCGGTTTCCAATGCGTGCAAACCTTCGATCGTCGTGCCGCCGGGGCTGGTGACTTGATCCTTGAGCGCGCCGGGATGCTGGCCGGTTTCCAAAACCATTTTCGCGCCGCCTAAAACAGTCTGCGCGGCGAGCTTCGTCGCAATGTCGCGCGGCAAACCGGCGGCGACTCCGCCATCGCTCAACGCCTCGATGAATTGATAGACGTAGGCCGGGCCGCTGCCGCTCAAACCGGTCACGGCGTCGAGCAGCGGTTCTTTCACTTGAATCGCGATGCCAACGGCGGACAAAAGTTTTTTCGCCAGCTCGCCGTCCGCCGCCGTCGCGGATTTGCCGAGCGCGAAGGCGGACGCTCCCGCGCCGACGAGCGCCGGGGTGTTGGGCATGACGCGGATGACGCGCGCGCCGGCGGGCAAAGCATTTTCCAATTTCGCCAGCGTCACGCCGGCGGCGATGGAAATGAGCAAGTGATCTTTCGTGAACGCGCCGGAAATTTCCGCGAGCGCGTCGGGAACCTGGTCGGGCTTGGTCGCCAAAATCAGGACGTTTGCAAATTTCACGACCTCGGCGTTGGACACGACCGTTTTTGCGCCGACTTCGGCGGCGAAGTGTTTTCGCGCCGTGTCAAAAGGATCGCTGGCAATGATTTCGCGGGGAACGACGAGTTCGGCGCGGACAAAACCTCTGGCGAGCGCGGTGGCCATTTTGCCCGCGCCGAGAAAGCCGACGTTTAATCTGGTAGGCATGGCTGTTTTGTAACAAGCCGCGCCCCGGAGCGGAAGTGAAAACGCGGCTTGAATTTGCGCGGACTCAACCTATCCTTTGAGCGTGGCACGAAGAGTGTCCAACGAAATGACCGCCCGCCGCACATGGGATACGTTTGAGGCAATGCGTCAGGCCGCCGAGGAAGGCGACCCGCAGGCGCAGTGTTATCTTGGTGTGTGCTTCCAGAACGGCCAGGGCGTGCTGCAGGATTATCAGGAGGCGGTGAGGTGGTTTCGCCGCGCGGCGGATCAAAGTGATCCGGTGGCGCAATGTTATCTCGCCGTCTGCTATTTGAACGGCGCGGGGGTGCCACAGGAATTTGGCGAGGCGGCCAAGTGGCTGCGCGAGGCGGCGGAGCAGGGCGACCCGGCGGCGGAGTTCAACCTCGGCATGCTCTACGAGACCGGCCAGGGCGTGCCGCAAAATTACGCCGAGGCGGTCAAATGGTATCGCGAAGCGGCGGAACGCGGCTATCCCGCCGCGCAGTTCAATCTCGGCGTTTTTTACGAAGCCGGGCAGGTGGTGCCGCAGGATTACACGGAGGCCGCCCGCTGGTATCTCGCCGCCGCCGAACAGGAATGCGCGCCCGCCCAATGCAATCTCGGCTTGTGTTACCAGACCGGGCGCGGCGTGGAACAGAATCAGCAGGAGGCGGTGAAGTGGTTTGTCCGCGCGGCGCGGCAGGGCGACAAAACCGCGCAGCACAACCTCGGTTTGCACTACGCGGCGCTGGAGCTTAAGGAAAAGTCGGCGGTCGGAGTTTTCAAAAAGCCTTTGAGCTGAATCAACTCGCAAGCTCCGCAAGTTTGGCCTTTGCCTGGCCGCCATCAATGGTCGCCGCCGCCAATGCCCAGCCGGCCACGGGCGATTTTGTTTTCCCGGCAACAAACAACGCCGCGCCGGCATTGAGCAACACCGCGTCGCGCTTCGGCCCGCGCTCGTCGCCGCGCAAAATCCGGCGGATGATTTCCGCGTTCACGATTTTGTCGCCGCCCCGCAAATCGGCCAGCGTCGCCGGTTGCAACGGGTAATTTTCCGGCGACAAAGTTGAAACCGCAAAACCGCGCTCGTGATAAAATTCAGCGACCGTGTTTGCGCCGAGCGTCGAAAGCTCGTCCAGAAAAAATGCGGATTGCGGATTGCGCCCGTCTTCGCATGGCTTCGCCGCGGCAGGGATTGTGGAGTTTGCCAGATCGGATTCCGCCTTGGACTTTGGACTTTGGACTTTGGATTCGACGCTTCCGCAAACGACCATGCCGCGCCGGGTGCCGAGCGATTGCAGCGCGCGCGCCATCGGCTCGCAGAGTTCCGGGCGCGGCACGCCGACGAGCATCGCGGAAGGCCGCGCCGGATTGAGCAGCGGGCCGAGGATGTTGAAAATCGTCCGTTGTCCGTTTTCGGCGCACAGCTTCCGCGCCGGCGCGATGTTTTTGAACGCCGGATGAAAATTCGGCGCGAAGAAAAACGCGAAACCGTGCTCACGCAGCGCGCGGGCCGCGTCCGCCGGCGACAAGTCAACCGGGATGCCGAGCTCTTCAATCACGTCCGCGCTGCCAACCGATGAGGTCACGGCGCGGTTGCCGTGCTTGGCCACGGCCACGCCGGCGGCGGCGCAAAGGATGGCGACGGTGGTGGAGATGTTAAACGTGCTCAAGCGGTCGCCGCCGGTGCCGACCACGTCGAGGATTTCGCGGGAATCGCGCCAGTTTTTTTCAATGGGCGGCGGGATGGATTTGTCGCGCAGCGCTCGGGCAAAGGCGGCGATTTCCTCCGGCGTTTCGCCCTTCTTTGAGAGCGCGGCAAGGAAGGCGGCCTTGAGTCCGGCCGGAGTTTTTTCGCTGGCGAGATGTTCCACGGCCTGACATACTTGCGTTTCTCCAAGCGACTGCGCGGCGTTGAGCTGTTGGATCAGTTGTTCGAGCGGTTCAGGCACGGGCGGATTGTAAAGCCCGGTGCGCCCGGCTCAAACCGAAAGTTGCATGGACAAGCTGATAAATTTTAGTAACTTGCGGGGCGCGATGGCGTCTCAAGAGTGATAGTTCGTCCGAATCAAAATTTTATGGCAACGAAGCAAAGCAGTGGCGGGTTGAAATGGCTGGTGATTATTTGCGCAATCGTCGCGGCTGCGGCCGGCGGCGTCTGGTATTTCAACCGCGGGAACAACGACGCGCCGCAATATCAAACCACGGCAGTCGAGCGCGGCGAACTGACGCAGGTCGTCACGGCGACGGGTTCATTGAACCCGGTTTTGAGCGTGACCGTGGGCGCCCAGGTTTCCGGGCGCATCTGCAAGCTGAACGTGGATTATAATTCGACGGTGAAATCGAATGAAATCATCGCGGAAATTGACCCTTCGACTTATCAGGCAGCGGTCGAGCAGTCCAGCGCCGACCTCGCCAATGCGAACGCGAATCTGGAATTGCAGCAGGTGGAGGCAAACCGCAGCAGCGAACTGTTCACGAACAAACTGATTTCCGGTTCCGATTATGACACCTCCATCGCCAATTTGCACGAGGCCGAGGCGATGGTGAAAATCAAGCAAGCCTCGCTCGACAACGCCATTGTCAACCTGGGCTATTGCAAAATCCTCTCGCCGGTGGACGGCGTGGTGATTTCGCGCGCGGTGGATCTGGGCCAGACGGTGGCGTCCAGTTTCAACACACCGACGCTGTTTCAAATCGCAAATGACCTGACGAAAATGCAGATTGACACGGCGGTTGCCGAGGCGGACATCGGCGGGGTGGTGCAAGGCCAGAGCGTGGAATTCACCGTGGATGCGTATCCCGACCGGATGTTTGACGGCGTGGTCACCCAAGTCCGCAATGCCCCGACCAATGCCGCCAATGTCATCTCTTATGATTGCGTCGTCGGCGTGACCAATGCCGATTACAAGTTGAAACCCGGCATGACAGCAAACGTTTCCTTCATCATCGCCCAGCGTGAAAATGTATTGATCATTCCGAACGGCGCGCTGCGATTTCATCCGCCGGAAACCGCGGGCCAGACCAACTCGGCGGCGCAAACCGCGGCGGCGACCAACAGCGGAAATTTGGGCGGACGTCGCGGCGGCGGGCGTGGGCGCGGCGAACACCCAATTTTGCACACGGTCTATGTGCTTTCGGGCACGGGTAACGATCCGAAGTTGCAGCCGGTGCAGATCCGGACCGGCATCAGCGACGGCATTTCGACCGAGGTGCTTTCGGGGCTGGACGAGGGGGCGCAGGTTGTGACTGGTATGGCTTCGACCAGCACACCGGCTGCCAAGCCGGCCAATCCGCTTGGCGGCGGCGGTTTCCCCAGAATGCGTTAAGTTGATTTGCCGTGCAGACCAATCCCGTCATCAAGCTTGCGGATATTCACAAGGTGTATCACACCGGGGAAGTGGACGTCCACGCGGTTCGCGGGATTACGCTGGGAATTTTCCCGGGCGAATTTGTGGCCATCATGGGTTCGAGCGGCTCCGGCAAAAGCACGCTGATGAATATGATTGGCGCGCTGGACCGTCCCAGCGGCGGCAATTATCTGCTCGACGGCATTGATGTTTCCACGCTCGACCGCGATGCGCTGGCCGATGTCCGTAATGAAAAAATCGGCTTCGTCTTTCAGGGGTTCAATCTGCTGTCCCGAACGTCCGCGCTGGAAAATGTCGAGATGCCGATGCTCTACAACCGGAACCGCATCCCGTCGCACGAACAGCGCGACCGGGCCATGCACGCGCTCGATCTGGTGGGTCTCGGCGAACGCGCCGACCATCATCCGAACCAGCTCTCCGGCGGCCAGCAACAGCGCGTCGCCATCGCCCGCGCGCTGGTCAACAAACCGTCGCTCCTGCTCGCGGACGAACCGACGGGAAATCTGGACAGCCAGACGAGCATCGAAATCATGGGCGTGTTCCAGAAGTTGAACGATCAGGGCATCACCATCGTCATGGTCACGCATGAACTGGACGTGGCGCGATTCACAAAACGAATGGTCATTTTGCGCGACGGAAAAATTGTCACCGACGAAGTTGTCCAGAACCGTTCGATCGCGGAAAACGAATTGCACCGGCTTCGTCGGGAACAACAAGCAGTCAAACTCGCGTCATGAGAATCTTCGCCTCCTTAAAAATCGCCCGGCGCGCCCTGCTCCGGAACAAGATGCGTTCGCTGCTGACGATGCTCGGCATTATCATCGGCGTCGGCGCCGTCATCGGCTCGGTGAGCCTGACTTCCGGCGCCACCAAACAGGTTGAGGACCAAGTCAGCAGCATGGGCGCAAGCGTGATCACGGTTTTTTCCGGCAATTTCACGAGCGGCGCGATGCGCGGCGGCTGGGGCAGCGCGCCGACGCTGACGGTGGGCGACGCCGAGGCGATTGCCGGGTTGAAATACGTCGTGGCGGTCAGTCCCGAAGTGCGTGATCGCGCGCAGGTGCTGGCGAACGGTCTCAATTGGAACACACAGGTGATGGGTGAATCCCCGGAATATCCCCAAATCCGCAACTGGGGCGTCTCCCGCGGCGCGATGTTTTCCGACCAGGATATACGCAGCCTCGCCAAAACCGCCGTCATCGGCCAGACCGTCGTTGACGAGTTGTTTCCCAATGAAAACCCGGTCGGCCAGACCGTCCGCATACGGAACCTCCCTTTTCTGGTCGTCGGTGTGTTGACCCCAAAGGGCTTTAATTTGTTCGGGCAGGACCAGGATGATACGGTTGTCGTCCCTTACACGAGCCACATGCACCGCATCACCACCCGCACGTTTCTGAACGACATTCTGGTGGAAGCCTCCAGCGACAAGACCATCAGCAATGTGCAGGATGAAATCACCGACCTCCTGCTCACGCGGCACCGGAGCAAGGAACAGGATTTCACCGTGCGCAGCCAGTTGGAATTGATGCAGGCAGTCACGGCCACGTCGCGCGCGATGGGCTTTTTGCTCGCGGGTGTCGCCGCCGTCTCGCTTGTCGTCGGCGGCATCGGCATCATGAACATCATGCTCGTCAGCGTCACCGAGCGGACCCGCGAAATTGGCATCCGCATGGCCGTGGGCGCGCGCGCGGCGGACATTCTCGTCCAATTTTTGATTGAAGCCGTCACGTTGAGCGCGATTGGCGGTTCCATCGGCATTGCCGGCGGTGTTGGCTTTTCCACCACTGTCGCCTACATCAAAGACATGCCCACGGTCACGCCGTTTTTCTGGATTGCCATCGCGTTTGTTTCCAGCGCGGTCATCGGCATCATCTCCGGATTTTACCCCGCGTGGAAAGCGTCCAAGCTCGACCCGATTGACGCTTTGCATTATGAATAGGGCGTGACCGCCGAAATCCTGTCCACGCACACACCGGAGCTTTTTCAAAAGGCCGTCCTCCGCGCGTCGGAACTTTTGCGCGCGGGCGAAGTCGTCGCGCTGCCGACGGAAACGGTTTATGGCCTCGCGGCAAACGCGCTGGATGAAACTGCCGTCGCAAAAATTTTCCAAATCAAGGGCCGTCCGGCAGACAATCCCATCATCGTCCACATTGCCGGCAATGAAATGGCAAAACGATGCGTGACCGGCTGGCCGCCGCTGGCGGACAAGCTGGCAAAGGCGTTCTGGCCGGGCCCGCTCACGCTCGTTTTGCCGCGCGCGAAGAAAATTCCCGACGTGGTGACGGCCGGTGGCGAAACGGTCGGCGTCCGCTGGCCGGGTCATCCGTTCATTCAGGCGGTGATTCGCGAATGCGATTTCCCGCTTGCCGCGCCGAGCGCGAATTTGTCCAGCCGCGTTTCGCCGACCAACGCGGAGCATGTCCGCGCACAACTGGGCGGCAAAATTCCGTTGATTGTGGACGGTGGCCAGTCGCAGGTGGGAATTGAATCCACGGTTTTGGATTTGACGGTTTCGCCGCCGCGCATTTTGCGTCCGGGAATGATTCACACGGAATCGGTCGCTGCGGTGGTTGGAAACATTCAACATTCAACATTCAACATTCAACACCCAATCCTGCGCAGTCCGGGTTTGCTGGCCAGACATTATTCGCCGAAAGCAAAGTTGGTGGTTTTACGCTGGCGTGACGACGCGGATTTGCATTCCCAACTTTCAACCTTCGACTTCGTGACGCGTCGAAGCACAGCGAAGACGGATCAATCTTCAACCGGCTTCATCATCGCGCACACCCGGATTCCGTCCGGGGAAAATCCCGCGCGGGTGAGCGTGATTCCGCACGACGCGGAGGCGTTCGCGCGGGCGATTTACGCCGAGCTGCATCGTTGCGACGCCGCCGGCGCGGAATGGATTGTCGTGGAGGCGCCGCCGGATTTGCCGGCGTGGGCCGGCATCGCCGACCGTTTGCGGCGGGCGGCGGCGTGATTTTACTCCGGCGTCAGTTTCCAGCGTTCGCGGTCGGTCAAGTAGAGTCGCTCCGGCAAAAATCCTTTTGGCGCGATGCGCAGGGGGAAGCCGGGCGGGATTTGACTTTGCCCCACGGCTTGGATGATGAAGCTGCCCCAACTGTATTCGTTTGCCCGCACCCAGTCGGAGAGGAATCTGCCGTCCATCGTTTCCGGCGTGAGATAGAGCGCCTGAACCGGCTTCATCCAATAACTGATGGCGTTGAAGTCGTCCTGGGCATTGAGCGTCAGCCACACACATTGATGCTCGCCATACCACGCGACCGCCCAAGGCACGTCGCTCATCATCAATTCGTTTTCCGTCATCCAGCCGGTGGTCTGCTGGATTTCCGGCGGATAATACGGCGGATACGCCACGGGCAATGTTTTCGGTGGCAGCAGCGCAAAAATCAACGGCAGGCAGGACACGGCTGCAAACCCGGCGATGATGGGATAGCGCAATTGCAGCGCCGGCAGATTCATTTGATCCAGCAACGTGAAAAAGAAACTGACGCCGTAGATGAACACCAGCGGCGCGAGCAGCACGAGCAGGTTTTCAGAATTCACATCCGGTGATTCGACGGAGAGCTGCGTTTGCCCGAGCGCCTGAACCACAAAAAACGTGCCGAGGCACAACAACAGAAAATAGCGCAGCCGCCGGATGGCCACGCCCCGGAAACCCAACAGCAAACCCGCCCAAAACAACAGGGTCGCCCAACTGCCGCCCAGCCGGGGCAGATCATTTGTCAGGATGCTATGGCTGTTGGCCACCAGCTTGTAAATATACGGCGACAACCACAGCAGGTGCCCGAAATCCGGGTGGACGGCCCGTTCCAGTTGGAACTGCGGGAACAAAATCGTCCCTTCCGCCACCGCAAAACTCGCCGTGCCGAACGGCGTGCCGCTGACCATGAAATTGCGGACGACCCATGGCACCAGCACGAGTGCGAACACGCCCAGCGCCGCCAGCGTATGCAGCACCTTTTGTCGTCCGCTGAACAGCACGAGAAAGACGGCGACGGGAATGATTGTCCAGCCGAACGAGTAATGGGTGAGCGCACCCACGCCCGTCAACAGGCCCGCCGCCACCGACAGGCCCAGCAGCCGGTTCGCGCGCGGCTCCGGTTCGCGCGCGGCCTCTTCGATTTTCAAGATGCACCACGCCAGCCCCAGAAAAATCACCAGCAACAGCATCGTGGGCAGGCCGGACACGCTGAACCGCCAAAGCAGATTGCAGCCGATCATCAAAATGGCCGAGAGCCACGCCACGGCGGGATCAAATAATTTCCGGGCGAGGACAAAAGCCAGCACGATGGCCGCCAAAAACAAAATCTGGTTGAACACGGCGATCAAAAAATCCGGCTGGTAACGCCCGAACTTGCCGTTCTCGGACCAAAAGGAACCTTTCAAATCCACCGCGTAGTGAAACGGCAGGATTTTCATCAAGCCCGCCAGCAGGACCGGATACCCCGGCGGATTGGCGAGGTCCGGGTGCGCGGTTTTGACGCGGGCGAAGTCGAAGTTCGCGTTCGTGAGCGCAATCGGCGCCCCGGCCTCGCTGTGTTGTTGCACAAGAAAGAGGCTCAAGGGCCGGATGAAAAGCGTCGTGTAGCCCTTGCCCTCGGCGAGGTTGCGCGCCAGTTGCGCCGCGTCCATGCCTTCCGGCGTGGCGAGGTTCCGGTAAGCGTGAACATCGTAACGCATGGCCAGCGCCACAACCGCCAGCACCAGCGCGGCGATCCGGAAAAAACGCGGCCCCGCGCCGACTTCCAGCTTGTGAATCAGGTTTTGAATGATTTCCACCAGTGGCATAAGTCAAAATCCTTCCAAATGATGAGCGTGCAGCTTGCGATGAAACGTCCGCCGGCTCATGCCGATTTTTTTCGCGGCCAAAGTCCGGTTGCCATTTGTCTCTTTCAAAGCGCGCACAATTAGTTGTTTCTCCGCTTCCTTCACCGTCAGGGCTTTTCCCGGCAACAGTTTCACGTCGCCCGCCGGGCCGCCGCGCACTGAAAGCGGCAGATCGCGCACGGCGATCCGTTCCCCGCGACAAAGCACCACCGCGTGTTCGATGGCCGTGCGCAGCTCGCGCACATTGCCCGGCCATGAAAAATCCGCCAGGCATTCGAGCGCGTCCGCCGTGAATTCGTTCACCGGTTTTCCGTTTTCCTTCGCGAACTCGCGTAAAAAACTTTGCGCCAGCAACGGAATGTCGCCCGTCCGCGCGCGCAATGGCGGCAGTTCAATCTCCACCACGCGCAGGCGGAAAAACAAATCTTCGCGGAATTTTCCGGCTTTGACCAGTTCTTCCAGCGTTTTATTTGTCGCCGCCACCAAACGAACATCCGCGGTCAAAGTCTGGTTCGAGCCGACGCGCTCGAAAGTCCGTTCGCCGAGAAACCGCAGCAGCTTCACCTGGATCGTCGCGTCAATCTCGCCGATCTCGTCGAGAAACAGAGTCCCGCCCTGCGCCTGCTCGAACCGTCCGATGCGCCGCTCGTGCGCGCCGGTGAACGCGCCCTTTTCGTGGCCGAACAATTCGCTCTCCAGCAGCGTCGGCGCGAGCGCCGCGCAATGCACCGTCACGAACGGCTGCTTCGCGCGCGGACTCAACTGGTGCAGCGCCTTGGCGATGAGTTCCTTGCCCGTGCCGCTTTCCCCGCCAATCAAAACCGTCGCGCGCGTCGGCGCGACCTGCTGCACAACCTCGAAAATCTCCTCCATCGCCGGCGATTTGCCGATGATGTTTTCCAGGCCGAATTTGGAATCAAGCTGCTGGCGCAGCGAAACATTTTCCGTTTCGAGATTCTGCTGCCGCAACGCGCGGGCGATCCGCATTTCCAGCTCGTCAATTTGCAAACGGCCCTTGGCGATGTAATCATCCGCGCCGCGTTTCATCGCGTCCACCGCCAGCTCCTCCGAGCCGTAGGCCGTCATCAAAATGCAGATCGGCGGTTTCGGCAGCGACTTGGCCCGCGCGATCAATTTCAGCCCGTCCTCGTTCGGCAGCCGGAAATCCGTGAGCAGCACGTCAAAGTTCTCGCTTTCCAGTAAATTCATCGCCGCCTGCGCGTCCTCGGCCAGATAGACGTCATAACGCCCCTCCAACGCCGCGCGCAGACCTTCTCGCGTCGTCTTCTCGTCATCCACAATCAGCAAGGTCGGTTTCATGACAATTTACGATTTACGATTTATGACTGACGCGACTTGCGCCCTTAAATTCGTAAATCGCATATCGTAAATGTAAATTCATGTTGTTTCCCGCAGAGGCGCTTCGAGCAATTTGGGTTTTCGTTCGTGCAGTGGCAGCCAGATTCTGAAAGTCGTGCCGCGCCCCACGTTGCTTTCCAATTCAATCCGTCCGTTGTGCGCGCGGACAATGCGCTGGACGATCATCAGGCCGAGGCCGGTGCCTTTTTTCTTGGTCGTGTAAAACGGCTCGAAAATGCGGTTGATCCGCTCCTGTGGAATGCCGCCGCCCGTGTCCGCCACGCTCACCCAGACGCTGTCGCTCGTCTCGCCCGTCTGCAACGTCAGCGTGCCGCCGGTCGTCATCGCCTGCATCGCGTTTTTCACGAGGTTCACCAGCACCTGCTGCAACTGCGTCGCGTCCGCCGGTGTCGCGGTCAGATTCTGCGACAATTTCGTTTTCACGGCCACGCCGCGATTTTCGATTTCCGGCCGCAGCAGCTCCAGGGTTTTTTCGACCGCGTCGTTCAGCGAAACCATTTTCAACTGCAACGGTGCGGGGCGGATGGCCTGCAAAAATTGCGTGACGATGTAATCCAGGCGGTTGATTTCACCCTTGGCCACATCGAGGTATTGTTCCAGTTTTTTGGCAGCCACGATTGTATCTGGTGATGCGTGGCGCGTGTTGCGTGAAGAAGCTTTCCCGTCACTCGTCACCCGCCACTCGTCACCCTTCAGCTTTTTCAATTCGCGGTCCATGAGCTGCAAATGGATGTGCAGCGCGTTGAGCGGATTACCGATTTCATGCGCGACGCTCGCCGCAAGCAGTGTCAGCGCCTGGATGCGCTCGCTTTCGATGGCCTCAAACGTTTTCTGACGCGCCTCGGTGGCGTCGTGCAAAATTAACGCCACGCCGGAACTGCCCGTGGCTTCACCGTCCAACGGCGCGGCATAGAGCCGGAGAAAGCGCGGGCGCGGATAATGCACTTCAAATTCGTGGCGCACGACGCGCTTGCCGCCCGCGTGGTCGGTTTTGGAGATCATCTCCCAGTCCAATTCCGGCAGAATGTCCGCGACGTGCAAATCCCCGGCATCCGGCGGCAGGCCGATGAGCCGCGCAACCGCCTGGTTGAAATAAATAACGCGCCCGGCTTCGTCCACAACCAGCACGCCATCCTCAATGGTATTGAACAATGTTTCGAGAAATGTGCGCTCGCGCGCGAGCCGTTGGACAACCGTTTGCAAGCCCTCCGTGTCCAGCCGCCCGATGCGGCCAAGCACCTTGTCGAGAAAACTGGATTTGGTTGCAGTCATTGGCTAAAATCAATTTTAGGAGTGGCAAAATGGCACAATCCAAGAATTCGTCAAGCCAAAGAAATGTGTTCTGGTGACACAGTGAAAAACAAAATATTACTTCTCGCCGGCCGTCAGCGACAGGAAGATTTCTTCAAGCTGGCCGGATGAGCCGCTTTGTTTCCGCAATTCCTCGCGGTTGCCGACAGCGATCAGCTTCCCGCCATGGATGATTCCGATGCGGTCGGCCATTTCCTCGGCGATGCTCAATTGATGCGTGGAGACGAGCACGGTCATGCCCGCGAGGGAGCGTTCCTTGAGCACGTCCTTGACGACGCGCGCGTGCTGCGGATCGAGCCCGACCATCGGCTCGTCAATCACGAACACCTCCGGGTCGTGCAGCAGCGCGGAGACGATGGCGACGCGCTGGCGCGTGCCGTGCGAAAGGCCTTCCAACGGGAGATCCACAAATTCGGCGAGATGGAACCGCGCAATCAACTCCGTCGCGTTCGTTTCAATCTTCGCGTCGGGCGTTTGAAAAAGCTGGCCGATGAAGCGGAAAAATTCCCACGCGGTGAGCTTGTCGTAAAGAAACGGGAAATCCGGCACGAAGGCGAGCCGCCGCCGCGCCTCGAGCGGCTGCAATTGCAGATCGAATCCGCAGACGCGCGCGGCGCCGGCGGTCGGCTTCATCAGGCCGGCGAGGATTTTCAGCGTGGTGGTTTTGCCGGCGGCGTTGGGGCCGAGCATGGCGAAAAATTCCCCGCGCGGAACGGTCAGTGTCACGTCGTTGACCGCGACAAGCTCGCCGAATTTCTTGGTGAGATGGATGAGTTCGATCACGGTTTGCTCCATTCATCGAGCGTGGCGGTGATGCCGTTCGGCAAATCCACACGCAGAATTTCGCCGAGCGTGCTGACGTGGATGACGATTGGCTGGCCCAGCACGCGCGTTTCCAGCCGGTAAGCCGACACCGCTTCGCGGCCCATGATGAGGCGGACTCGGCGCGCTTCCCACGGAATGCTCTGGATCAGCCCTGTGGTGGCGGCCGGCAGCGCGGGCAAATCCAAGCCGCCCCCGGAACCGCCATCGAAATCGCCGCCGAGCGAGCGCAGCAGCGTGTTTGGATTTTGCAAATCCGCAAAGGTGAAAACGCGGGAAACCGTTGCGCCGTCATCCGTGATTTTAGCGGACACCGTTTGGTTGGTCGCCACCGAATGAATTTCGACCGTGGTGGAATGCGTGGAGAATTTCAGATTCAACTCGCGCCACTCGCGGCGCGGCGAAAATTGGATGCGCCCGTCGAATTTCAGCCGGTTGGTGAAATCGCCCATGGCCACGTTGCCGTTGAGCCGGATTTGGTAGCCCGCGCGCGCGACGAGGCCCTCCGGCGGCGGATCGTTCTCGTCGAGCTCGGCCATTTCCTGCTGGATGCTGGTGGAAAATTCGCAGAAGCCCATTTTTTGCCCGTCCTGATACACGCTCAAGGACGATGCGTCCGGCGCGGTCAGGATTTTCCGGCAGACCAGATCCAGCGGCACCGGAATGCCGCCGTTGTGTGAACCGTATTCCGCGCGCCACAACAGCACGTTCATCGCGACCCAAAACGCCGCGACCAGAATAAATGCGCTGCGCGAAATCATTCAAACTTTCAAGGCGGCGGGAGATTCAACACCTGTCCGGCGCGGATCCTAGCCGGATTCATGCCGGGATTTGCCGCCTCCAAGTCGCTCAATTTCACGCCGGCCTTGCGCGCGATGCCCGCCGCCGTTTCGCCGGCCACGACCGTATGCGTGCGCGGCTTGGCGGATTTTGGCGGCGCGGGCTTGCTTCGTGCGCTGTCCGGTGTCGGCGCCGGCGGCGCCGAAATTTTATCCGGCGCCGGGTTGGTGCTCGGCTGCGCAATGAAATTGTTTTGCGGAAGCGCATTGCTCCGCGACGCCAACTGGTATGCGTAATAGGCGTTCCATTGCTTCACGGTGTCCTGAAGCTGGTCCACCTGCTGCTGCAACTCGCGGTTTTGCCCGGCGAGTTTTTCCAGTTGCTGCTGCGCGGCGGACGTGGACGGCAGCCCCAGCACATCGGCGGCCAGTTGTTGTTTGCAGGCGTCAATGTGTTTTGCGATGAGGACCGCGTTGCCGGCATTCGGGTTGAATTTCAAATACCGTTCGTAGTGATAAATCGCCGCGGCCGGATCGGAAACTTTTTCCTCGTAAAGCCAGCCGAGTTCAAAGTGCGCCGCCGCCGACTGTGGGTTCGCGTCGAGCGATTGCTCAAACGCCTCGATTGCGCCGGGATAATCCATCGCGTTGACGCGGCTCTGGCCGAGGACGAAATGCGGCTCTTTTTCCTCGTCCGTTTGCCCCTGGCCCGGCGCGCAGCCGCCCAGCACAACGCCGAGCAGGACGGCGTGCGCGCAAAAGGCAAATCGAATCCAGCATCGCATGGCGTGAAGTTAAACGAACCTTCCGGCTCCCGCAATCGCAGGCTGCAGGCGGATCGCGTGGGCGCGGGTCGCGGTCCAAAACCGGGCTTGAGATTCGCCGTCGCGCGGCACAAGTTAGCACTCAGGCACGGATCAGGTGACAGCGCCTCCTAGATGTTGGCGAGCACGGTGTATTCCGCCGCGAACTTGTCGCGCACTTCGTTGTTGGGCAGGTGTTGCTGCGCCGCCATCAAACCCTCGTAGCCGCCCACGGTGCGATCCACGCCGGGGAAAAACGACAGGCATTTCTGCATCTTCACCGGCAGCACCTTGCGCAATTCGCCAATGTTGGATACCACCAGCCGCACGGATTTTTCGTCAAATGCCAGCGCCTGCGCCACGTCGTCAAAGATGCCGATGTAATCCACGATCAAGCCATGCGTTTTTTCCTGGCCGAACGTGCGGTTTGTGCGGCAAATGGCCTGAAGCAAATTGTGGTCGCGCAATGCCTTGTCCAAATACATCGCCTGTAAAATCGCGTCGGAATGTCCACGCCCGATTCAATGCAAGTCGTAGCAAAGAAATGCCGGAAGTCGTGGTGGGTAAATTGAGGCAAGGCAAGTTTCTTGCAGGTAGTTTGCAGACATTTGCGCGCACTTTTGATCGGAACAATCCGGTCTTTCGGCTGCGGTTTTGTCTGCGCCTTCAATCGCGTCAAAAACTCGCGCAGCCGTTCTGACATCGGAATGGTGCGGGGAGCTGCTTCAGTCTTGGTGCCGGGCAGAAATATGGTGCCGCGTTCAAAGTTAACATCGCCCCAGAGCATCGGTCTCTTTTCGCTGGCCTCCCCGCCGCCAACCACTTCACCGATGCGCGCGCCGGAATACGCCAGAAATTCAACCAAGTTTGCACCGTCCTGGCATTTTTCCTGATTGTCCTTTTTGCCGT
>Ga0302319_10002437_pt1 | contig 40106 bp, 34 predicted proteins | sample Bog_T0_2_FD_203319 | JGI IMG/M metagenome (GOLD analysis project Ga0302319, IMG submission 203319) | Peat permafrost microbial communities from Stordalen Mire near Abisko, Sweden - Bog_T0_2 | ecosystem: Environmental > Terrestrial > Soil > Wetlands > Peat | place: Sweden: Abisko, Stordalen Mire... | reverse complement strand
AAACGGCTCCCAGATACAAGAACGAAGACAAAAACCGCGTCCAAACCCGCTGAAATGACGAAAAATTCCCCGGAAGGGGAAGAACAAGACAGGAATAAGGGGTTTTTCAGCAGCCTGTTGAGCCCCTGAGGGGTGGTTTTGAACCATCTCCCCCTGTTTGTCAGCAATCTAAGCATCCCGGAGTCACGCGATTCATTGCAGGGAATCCCGCAGCCCGGGTCGACATTTCTACGCGCACCCGCACAGCAAAGAAAATCGAAATAACCAACTCATTATCAATAACTTATGCCACAACTCCATGCGAAATCAGCGCATTTTTCAAAAAAACGGCTAAATCTCCGCAACCCCCTGCTTCGTTTAATTGGATTCTCTCTAACCGAAACATCTCAAAAAGGCTGCCCGCAAGGTACGTGTCTCAACGAGTCGCAACCACAGGTTTGACCCTTTCGCATGTTTTGTAACCACTCAAGCAGCCTTTTCAGCTAAGCTGCGCACCCCTATAAGCAGTCATTTGGACGGTCCCTTCACAATCCATCCGCATCTACGAAGATTTTCGTTGACACTTACGAAATGCTTCGTATAACGTCTCATACATCATGAAGAACGCCGAGACCACAATCCCCCGCCCCACCGAATCCGAACTCGAACTGCTCCGGATCGTCTGGGAAAAAGAGCCGGCAACGGTTCGGGATATCTATGACGCCCTCAATCTCCAGCGCCCCTCCGGCTACACCACCGTCCTCAAAATGCTTCAAATCATGACAGTTAAGGGACTGGTAATCCGCGACGAAGCCAGCCGCGCGCATCTCTATCGTTCCGCCATCAGCCAGGACGCCATGCAGAGCAAGATCCTCAAAGACCTCAGCGTCCGTCTCTTCTCCGGCTCCGCCGCGCAACTGGCCCTTCACGCGCTCGCCATGGAACCCGCCAGCGCCGGCGAACTTGCAGAAATCCGCGCCCTCATCGAAAAGAAAGGACAAGCATGATGCCCCCCTACCTTGCCTCTATCTCATTGCCCCTCATACACTTCCGCTGGCAAGCCACCGCCCTCTCCGCCATCGCATGGACCCTCATCCATTTCTGCTGGCAGGCCGCCGCCATCGCCGCGGTCTATCGCCTTCTGAGTCTCGCCTTCGCCAAGCGCACCAGCCACGCGCGTTACCTGCTCGCCCTCTCCGCGCTGCTGCTCATGCTGGCCGCGTCCATGGTTACGTTCGCCATCGAGATCCGTTCGACTTCGTCTTTCGCCACCACCGAGCCAACCGTAACTCGCACCCTCGCTGTGTTTCAAATCGCACCCACTGTTACGCCCCCCACCGGCTCAACTCAACTCACGGAATCCGGCTCTTCACTCGTCAGCCTGGTTCCCCGCCTTGTGCCAATCATCGACGCCCTCTGGCTCATCGGCGTCATCGCACTCTCCATCCGCAGCCTCGGTGGATGGTGGCTCATCCAGCGTCTCCGCACGTCGGCCACGATGGAAGCGTCCACTGCCGTACAGATCGCATTCCATCGCATCTCATCAGCGCTCGGCCTCCGCAACCCGGTCCTTTTGCGCGTCTCCAACGCCATCGCCGGTCCCGTCACCGTGGGCGCCCTGCGCGCAATGGTTCTATTGCCCCTCTCCGCTGCCTTGTCTCTCAGTCCCGACGAGCTTGAAGTGGTGCTTGCCCACGAGCTCGCTCACGTTCGCCGCGCCGATTTCTTCTGGAATCTCCTCCAGACACTGGCCGAAACTCTCTTCTTCTTTCATCCCGCTGTCTGGTGGATCGGTTCCCGCATCCGTCATGAGCGCGAACTCTGCTGCGACGACCTCGCGCTGAAGGTCTGCCCCAACCCCATGGTCTACGCCAAGGCACTCTTTCACCTTGAAGAGCAACGCTCCCGCCGTCTGCAACTCGCCATGGCACTCGACGGACACCAGTCGCCGCAAACCCTTCGCATGCGCATCGCCCGCATCCTCGGCGAGCCCGTGTCCTGGTCCGCGCACCGTCCGCCGCGCCCCTTCTCGCTTGCCGCAGCCTGCGCCGCTCTCATCGTCCTCCTCCTCCCTGTTCCGCAGGTTCTTGCCGGCCTCACGCCCACGCACGCTGCAGTTGTCGCGGCCATTGCCAACACATCACCGCATTCCGCAGCCATCGCGCCGAAGCCTCAAGCTGCCACGCTCTCATCCCCCATTGCAACGCCTCAACCCAAACCGGTGCTCATGGCAGCCGTTGTCACTGAAGCAACGCAGGACACGGCCTCCGAACCCGCAAAGCCCAAGTCGAACTACATCGATCGCATGAAGGCCGCCGGATACGACGTCGACCTCGACCAGTACATCGCCCTGAAGGTTCAGGATGTGACTCCTGAGTACGCCGCCGCCATGTCTCAGATTGGCTTTGGCAAGCTCACGGCCGATCAACTCATCGCCTGCAAAGTCCAAAACGTCACACCGGAATTCATTGCCGACCTCAAGAACAGAGGCCTTGAAGTGAAATCGCTTCAGGACGCAATCTCCTACCGCATCTTTGAAATCACTCCGGAGTTTGTTGCCGGCATGAAAGCCGCCGGCTTTGATAGCTTGTCCTCGCAGCAATTGCTCGCCATGCGCGTCCAGGGCGTCACGCCGGAATATGCCACATCGATCCGCAAGCAGTTCCCCAGCGTCACTGCCGAAGATCTAGTGAAGACGAAGATCTTCAATATCGATGCGTCTTTTATCGCCGAAGCCAAGACTCACGGCTTTACCGGCCTCTCTCTTGACAAGCTTGTTCAGCTCCGCATCTCCGGCATCCTTGACGACGAGAGCGTCAAGCAGTAACCTCAGCAACCACTCTTCAACTTCGCATCGTAAATCCGCCGCGTAAGGCCGCCCTTCCTCTCCGCACATGGAGTGAGAGCAGCCGCCTCGCGCGGCCTCAGGAAAGCCACGTCATTTTTTCAGCCCTGTTTCAGGAGATCTCTATGATGAAACGCAGCCTGTTCATGCTTGCCGCCGCTTTCGCCTCCGCGATCATCGCACTCCACGCAGCCACTCCGTTGGAGCCCATCCACGCAAAGTGCATTCTCTCTGCCAGCGAGCATCCGGGCAAGTTCCGCATGCATATCGAAAAAGATGGATGCCCGGCAGACAGCCATTGCGACTCCAGCATCAGCGATGAATCCGCCGCCCGCTTCACCAGCATCTCCCTGTCTGACCTCTCTCGCGAAGGCGCGCACCTCACCGCAACCCTCGCTGCGGAAGCAGGCACTTTCACCTGTGACGGCAACGTGCACGACGGCGAACTTACCGGCGAATCCGTCTTCACGCCCGATGCGGCCTTCGTTGCGCGCATGGAGCAAATGGGATTCACAGGCTATGATTCCAACAAACTTCAGGTCTATACATTTCTGAATATCGAAGGCCCCTGGGTCCGATCGCTAAAGCAGACCGGTATTTACGGCATGAACTCAGACAACTTGATCGCCCTGCGGGTCTTCAACGTGGACCCCGACTATGTTCACAGCATCACCGCGCTCGGCTATCCAATGCCTGACGCCGAAAAACTGGTGGGACTCGCCTGCCAGGGCGTCAATGCGCAGGAAGTGAAAGAGATTCGCGCCCTCGGCTACCAGCCCACCCTCGACGAGCTCATTCAGATTCGCATCTTCAAAATCACTCCTGAATTCATCCATCGCATGGAAGACCGCGGTCTCAAAAATCTGACTCTGAGCAAACTGGTGCAGATCCGCATTTTCAAGCTCGCCGACTAGAGGACCACTTGCACCATCCGTGAGGAAAACATTCGCGAAGACTCAGTTAGAATGGCTCAAGCCTGAACGGAGTCCGCCGTGCTACCTTTCATTCCTCTTGCAAGCATCTGCTTTTGCGCCACCCAGTTCCTTGCAGTTGTGCTCCATCCTCAGGCGCACGATTCCAAACCCCTTAGGAAGGACACCGTCATGACCCGCCACGCGGAAGGAACCTTTGACGTAAAGACCACCGCGCTGCAGCCCGACGACGCCACCACCGGCACGCCTATTGGCCGCTTCGCCCTCGACAAGCAATTCCACGGCGACCTCGAAGGCCCCAGCAAAGGCGAGATGCTCGGCGCCGGGGATCCCTCCAAAGGCACAGCCGGATACGTCGCCATCGAGCACGTTACGGGCACCGTTCAGGGCCACACCGGTTCCTTCGCAATGCAGCACACCGGCACAATGGATCAGGGCAAGTTTCAGCTCACGGTCACCGTAGTCCCCGGCTCCGGCACAGGGGAACTATCCGGTATCGCCGGGACCATGACCATCACCAACGTCGCGGGCAAGCACAGCTACACCTTCGACTACACCCTACCCGAAGCGGCGAAATAGCCCCCAACTTACCAAGATAAAGTTTTGGGCCGACCGCTGATCAGAGTGATTGGGCTCCGACGGCTTATTGCCTTGGATGTGGAGTAAAAAACGACGCGTTCGTCATGTTGATCTGAAATGGCTCCCGGCTGTAAGAAGAGTAGGTCCCACTGATGTAGACCGTGGTGCCGGGATGAGGTATCGCATCAAGCGGCCTATCGAAGGTGAATCGGAAGGCATTGAGATGAGGGTTGTAACCGTCATTCCATGAGACGCGCACAAAATCCTGGCCTGATTCTGCGACGACGACGTTAAACATCTGAATCTGTTTATTGCGAAGAGCAGCGAAGAAATCTGCGGCCTCATCCGGCGTGGCACATTTCAAAATAGTCTCAATGTCACCGAAAGCAAATTGATGTAGCTTCTCGGGAGGAGTCTGGAGCAGTAAATAATGGATGAATGCCCACGCAGCGCGAGGCTGCCCCGGTCTCGGGGCAGGGTTATCAACGCACGGATCCTGAGCGTAGCAGTGAACGCCAATAAAAAAGCACGTTCCAGAGAGTAAAAAAGCGGAAACGAAACGCATCTTGTCTCCTTTCGCGATCAAAGGACAGGGAGCGCAGTTATCAACGGGATTTTACTGCAACATCTGCGAAGTAGATAGAACCCGAAGCATTTAATTCGATCGCGCAAGCAAGAGGCGCCACGAACTCGGCCTCGTCCCATCTCCCCATCAAGATTGGTTACCATAAATCCATGCCCCAATCCCCCCCAGGCCAGACCCTCCTAGTCGACGCAGACGACACCCTCTGGGAAAACAACATCTACTTCGAGCGCGCCATTGCCGCCTTCATCAGCTATCTCAATCACCACGAGTACTCACCTGCCGATGTCCGCACTGCCCTCAACGCCGCCGAGCGCGAAACCATTCTGGCCCACGGTTACGGGCTCACCAGTTTCACTCGCTCCCTCGTCGCCACTTACGAGCGCCTCAGCCCCGGCCCCGTCAGCGAGCACAACCTTCTGCGCGTTCGCAGCTTCGCCCGCCACATCTCCGAACAGGAGATAGAGCTTCTCCCCGGCGTCGCTGAAACCCTCGCCGAGCTGGCCACCCGTCACCGCCTTATCCTCATGACCAAGGGCGACAAGGCCGAGCAGGCCGACAAGCTGTCTCGCTCCGGGCTTGCTGCCCGCTTCTCCGCCGTCGAAATCGTCGCCGAGAAAGACCCTGCCACTTACCATTCCGTCATTGCCCGCCACGAGCTCACCCCGCACTCAAGCTGGATGATCGGCAACAGCCCAAAAAGCGACATCAACCCCGCCCTCGCCGCTGGCCTGCACGCTGTCTTCCTATTCCACAAAAGCACCTGGGTCCTGGAGCACGCCACCCTCGACCCCGCCCCCGAAGGCCAGCACCTCCTCGAACTCGACTCCTTCGCAAAACTCCGGGACATCTTCTAGTTCCACGTTCTGTCTGGAGAACGCGACGAGGTCCATCGCCCCGCGCACTTTCCCACTTTACGCATCCAACTGAAAGCGGCGCAGACTCTTCTCTCGGTTCAACGAGTGCAGATTCCCGTCGCCCAAAATCCTATGCCCGCAAGAATTGAAGACTACGCCCTCATCGGCGATTGCGAGACCGCTGCCCTCGTCGATAAGAACGGCTCCATTGACTGGCTCTGCTGGCCCGACTTCTCTTCCGAGGCCTGCTTCGCCGCCCTGCTCGGCACCGAAGAAAACGGCTACTGGAAGATATCTCCCGCCAAGGGCAAATGGAAGACCACCCGCCGCTATCGTCCGCACACGCTGATTCTCGATACGACTTTTGAAACTAAGGATGGTTCGTTCCGCATCATCGACTTCATGCCGGTACGCCAGCGCAACTCGCACATTGTCCGCATCGTCGAAGGCATTCGCGGCAAGGTTCCTGTGCGCATGGAAATGGCCCTCCGCTTCGACTACGGCCTCACCGTCCCATGGGTCACGCGCATACCCGGCGGTGTGCGTGCAATCGCCGGCCCCAACCTCGCCACTCTGCGAGCCTCCGTTCCCATGAACGGAGAGAATATGAAGACAGTTGCCGATTTCACGGTGGGCAAAGGAGATCGCGTGACCTTCTCGCTCACCTACGGCTTGTCGTACAAGCGCAACCCCGCCAAAATCGACCCCGTGCAGACACTCAACGAAGCAGACACTCTCTGGCGTCATTGGAGCGCACGTCTGAAATACAAAGGCGAATACCGCGATGTGATCGAACGGTCACTGATCACCCTGCGCGCTTTAATTTATCGACCAACCGGCGGCATCGTCGCTGCGGTCACTACATCTTTGCCTGAGTGTATCGGCGGCGTGCGCAACTGGGACTATCGCTATTGCTGGCTCCGCGACGCGACGCTTACGTTGCTGGCCCTGGTCAATGGCGGCTATATGAATGAGGCCATCGCATGGCAGGACTGGCTGCTGCGCGCGCTCGCCGGCAGCCCGGAGCAAGTGCAGATTATGTACGGCCTCCAGGGCGACCGCCAGCTCATTGAGTGGGAAGCCGGCTGGCTCGCCGGATACGAGAACTCCAAGCCTGTGCGCATTGGCAACGCCGCATCCACACAAGTGCAGCTCGACATCTATGGCGAGGTAATGAACTGCTTCTACCAGGCTCATCGCGCCATTGGCCACCACACGGAACAGGATTTCCGCGTACTGGTGAAGATGATGTCGCAGTTAGCGAAAATCTGGCAGCAGCCCGACTCCGGCATCTGGGAGGTGCGCGGCGAACCTCAGCAATTCACCTATTCAAAAATGATGGCGTGGGTCGCATTCGATCGCGCCGTAAGGCTCGCCGAGCAGTTTCACTACGAAGCACCCATTGAAGACTGGAAGACAATCCGCGAGACGATCCATCGAGAAATCTGCGCCAACGCTTTCGACAGCAACAAGAACAGCTTCATGCAGGCCTATGGCTCAACCCAGCTCGATGCATCGCTGCTGCTTATGCCGGTATTTGGATTTCTGCCCGGCAGCGATCCCCGCGTCAAGAGCACAGTGGAAGCAATCGAGCGCGAACTCATGCCCGACGGCCTGGTGCTTCGTTACAAGACGGAGCAAGTGGATGATGGCCTTCCGCCCGGAGAAGGCGTGTTTCTAGCTTGCAGTTTCTGGATGGTAAGCAGCCTTGCAGCCATAGGACGCCGCCGTGATGCGAAAAAGCTCTTCACGCGCCTGCTCAAATTGCGCAACGATCTTGGCCTGCTCTCTGAAGAGTACGACCCGGTCTGCAAACGCATGGTCGGCAATTTTCCCCAGGCCTTTTCACACATCGCACTCGTCAACGCAGCCTTCGATCTCGACTGCAAGTCAAACACCCACAATCCCTCCACAAACCACACCCATCCTTGACGCTCGCTACGACGACACAACCCCTTCGCGGTTGGTCGAGCCCTTATCGCTCTCGCAGAGGGTTGATTCCGCATCGCGCTACAATTTATACAATTCAATCACTGCAACCTGAGTTCGGAGTGCCACCGTGATTTTCCGATTTGAGCGCAATAACCGCATATTGACCATTGCTGTATCGGGGATCCTTTTCGCGATTGTTCCCGTTCTGCATAGTCAAATAGCGCGCTCCTTAGAATGGCATCCGGAGCAACAGCCCACTTCCGCCCCTTGCACTCCGGAGGAACTTGCCTTTGTGAACGCACCGGAACAGGTCTCCTTGGAAAAGAGCTACCTTCTCCAACCCAGCTTTCCCCTCTGGAAATGCGACTCGATAAAAGCAACCGTATTCAATGAAGCTCGGGTACTCATTGTTTCCAGGCCAAGCGTCCTTGATGACGGCGAGGCGTACACGCTTATCCAGCCACGCGGCTCAACGAACGTGCGCCTGCTTCCTTTGGGGGGTGGTTTGAGCCCCATGCCGGATGAATATGACTGGCACAAACGTGCAGCAATGAATGCGATTCTGCAGACAAGGGAGAGCGTCCAACTTGAAGCCATCGATTGGCTCGCACTCTGCCTTGCTTATCTCACCATGCTTGATGACGCTCCGAGCTTAACGGACCGTCACTACTCACCCGGACCAACTGAGAGTTACTTCAAGCCCTATACGGTTCCGGGCTTGCTAAAAGAGCTTCCGGTCCTCACCAGGAAACACCTCTTGCCAACACTTACGTGCGACAAAGATTCCTATTGTACGGTCCACTTCTATTACAGAACCGAGCCCGTAATGCCTCTGAAAGTCGCAGACTTCGTCTTTCGCCTGCAGGACGGAACGCTAAGTCTATTGCAAGCTAATGTTCAGGAATATGCGCCAGAAGATGGCAAGAAGAGGCACTGAGCCCAATGTCACACTGATGTGGCGGGGTGGCCCCGTTCTCTAACCCCCGATGAGGGTGCCCCCGGTCCCTCGCCTTTGGGGACCGGGGAGGTGACGAGCCTCTGCCCCACCGCGGGTGGTTGACGCCCGAACCGTCCTCTGTTCTACTTCATTCAACGTCATGAACAATTCCGGCTCCATCTCGAACCCCCGTCCGGCCCTGTGCATGTCCCCGTTCATTCCCGCCATTCGAATTACAAGCCCCAATCTGCGCGCGGGAATTTAAGCCTGACCAATAAGCTTCGGTAACAAAGCATCACCCAGGCCACCTCCCGCAAACGCGGCTGGTGGTTTTTCATTCTTGCCCGATTTTTGGATTGGTAGGTCAGGGCTTCATCCCTGACAAATTCTAAGGAGAAACACCATTGGAATCCGTAAGTCTCACCTCCATCCAGGCCGCCCGCGCCCGCATCGGCGAAGCCATCCACATTTCGCCCTGCCAGCTTTCGCACCATCTTTCCGAACTCACCGGCCTGCCCATCCATCTCAAGCTTGAAAACCTGCAGCGCACCGGCTCCTTCAAAGAGCGCGGCGCTCTCAACAAGCTCCTCACCCTCAACAAGGCTGAGCGGGACAAAGGGGTCATCGCAGCCAGCGCTGGCAACCATGCCCAGGGAGTCGCCTTCCACGCCTCCGCGCGCGGTATCAAGGCCCAGATCGTCATGCCCCTCGCGACACCGCAAATCAAAGTTGCCGCCACCCGGGCCTATGGAGCTGAAGTCATTCTCCACGGCGCCAGTTATGACGAAGCCTGCGAAGAAGCTCTGCGCCGCCGCCTTGAAGAAGGCCGCACCTTCATCCACCCCTTCGACGATGCGGAAGTCATCTCCGGCCAGGGCACCATCGGCCTCGAACTCCTGGAGCAGGTTCCAGACATTGAAGCCGTCGTGGTACCCATCGGTGGCGGCGGCCTCATTGGCGGCATCGCCTGCGCCCTCAAGGAATCCAATCCAAAAATCCGCGTCATCGGCGTCGAGCCTGAGAAGCTTCCGTCCATGCTTCGCGCCCGCGAGGCAGGCCGCCCGGTTACCATCTCCGCTGAAGCCACCATCGCCGACGGCATCGCCGTCCGCCGAGCTGGCGACCTCACCCTTCCCCTCGTCAACCGCTATGTGGATGAGATTGTCACCGTTGACGACGAAGAAATCGCCAGCGCCATTCTTCTTCTGCTCGAGCAGGAAAAGACTCTCGCCGAAGGCGCCGGCGCGGCAGCCCTGGCGGCAGTGGTTCAGTCCAAGACCAACCTTCGCCATCGCCGCACCGTTGTCCTCGTCTGCGGCGGCAATATCGACGTCTCCCTGCTGGCCAAGATTATTGAGCGCGGCCTGGTCAAAGACGGCCGTCTGCTCCGCGTCCGTGTCTACCTGCAGGACCGTCCCGGCGCACTCCTCACCCTCACCCAGATCCTCGCCCAGGAGCGTGCCAACATCGTCGAAACCATCCACAACCGCGCCTATTACGGCGTCAGCCTCGGCGAAACCGTCATTGACGTAACTCTGGAAACCCGCGGCGCAACCCACATTACCGCTATCAGTCACGCCCTGCGCGAAGGAGGCTTCCGCTTCGAGCGCATTCAATGACAAGGACTCAAAATCGAGACGACGCTTAACGAACGCAGGCGCGAATCGGCCACGACGATTTCTATTGGCTTCCCCCTTGCAGGGGTTCACGTATACGCGCAGAGTGCTGCCCCGGCCTCGGCACAACATGCCGCTAAGCGCCGCCATGCGGTACGGGCCATTCAGTGCGTGATATGTGTCACTTCGGACAGCACCCTGCAGACGGTATGACTGGTAATAGAAAAAACGCCAGTCAACCAGCCAGGGAGCAAGACAATGACATTTAGAATCAGAGCGGCAGCCGTGATTCTGCTGTACATTTCCATTGCGGGTGCTGCCTTCGCGCAGGCGCGAGGTGCAGACGTCTACAAGGCCAAGTGCGCGAGGTGCCACGACGACAATGGGCTCGCCGCCACACCGATGGCCAGGAGCACGGGCGCTAAGTCGTTCAAATCTGCGGAGTTGATGAAGTGGAGCGATGACCAGTTCTTCGCCTACACGAAGAAGACTTACAGGACGAATGCACCCACCGACGCGCAGATTAAGGATGTCGTGGCATACATCCGCAAATTGCAAAAGTAGCAGCGCGAAGGCAAGCTCAAGAAATAGAATGTTGGCGATTGGCTTGCCCGGCAGCTTGCGAATCAAGGCTCGCGGCAAAATAAGGACCGATCGGAGTTTGCGGTTGCCCGTATAGCCCCCAACCAGATCAACCCCATCGCCCCTGCCAGAAAAACCGCATTCCCCACCCGCACGCTCGCATCCAACTGCCCCACCGCCGGGTGCTGCAGAAATGCATGCCATCCATACGCCAGCGCCGCCCCAGCCCCCAGGGCCAATTGGTGTGCAAGCGTCATCGCCCCCATGCGCATCCACACCAACACCACAATCAGCATTGCCGCGTCCAGCCCCAGCAGCGCCGCAACCGCGCCCCATCCCCAGCCCATGGGCACCAGCATCGCAGCCGACGCCAACACCAGCGAAATCCCTCCCAATATCCACGCCGAGGGCGCCGAGCGATCACCGGCCTCTCTTCGCGATACCGGCATCCGGAACGCCACCACAATCAGAACCACAAATGCCACCGCCGCTCCAACAAACTGCACCTTCGAAGCCATGTAGTGGTCCTGCCGATATCCAATCGCCGTCGTCGCAACCACGCCAAACAGAAATACCAGCCCCGCAACCCCCATGCCCACCCGCCCCAGCCAGGGAGTTCGCGCACGATCCGGCACGCAAGCCTCAATCAGCGCAATCGGAGTCGATATGCTCCAGATCCCGTGCACCATCAGCATCCACAAAGTCCACCAAGCCCCCATGCCCAGCGTCGGAATATAGGCAGGTGCAAGCAATCCAAGATTGAGCTTAAGATAGTTCGGATTGAACAGCGACTGCGTTGTGAACGCCTCCTCCAAGATCGCGTAAGCCATCCCCAACACCAGGATGCTCGGCCAGCCCCGCCCCGTTCTCCTCACCAATTCCCGAATCAGCAACGCCCCGCCGCCATACATCGGCGCCAGCACGATCAACGCTGGCAGCATTTTGACCGGCAAATTTCCCAGCAGAAATTCCGCCACCAACGGCGCCGTAAACACCAGCGCCAGCGCCGGCCAAATCCCTCGCTTCATTCCCATCGTCACTTCCACCTCTCAAACCGATCAGCTCCCAAGCTGAATCGATGAAGCCAGGCCCATTCTCTTCTGTCTAAAGCTATCGCGAATTAGAACAACCGAGCAGAATACGATCGCGACAATTAAGTACAAAGAGAGAGAAGAATCTTCAAATTCCGGCAGCGCAACCCTCCCGGCAAATTCCCAGGGATATTGGAGAACAGTCACACCGATGCCAAGATAAAGGCACAGTCTCGGCCGAGGCGAATACCCCTTAAGACGCAGAAGCTGATGGCCCAGAAAAGTGAGAAGCGCAACCCCGCCACCAATGATTGCCGTGAAGAATAGGAATTCCACGCACAATCCCGCGAACGCCTCATTCCATCGATCAGTCATCTGTTTGTCCACATCGTGGAAAACATAGACCGAGAAGAGGGATACAACGAGAGCTGTGCTGAAAATCCCCAGCATGAAACGAAGAAGTGCACGCCACATAGAGTTTGGAAGTTGAGTATACCTCTCAACCGGCCAGGTGGCCCCAGCTACCCCACTCGCCAACGCGTGACATCGAATGCGATGATCGTCAAAAGGATCGTTTGCACCCAGGTCTCCCCCTGATCACTGACCACTAACCACTGACCACTGCTTTCCGGAGCTCCATGTACTCGCCCAAATTCAACCAGGTCGCCGACCGCGGCCTCCTCATTGAGGCCATGCAGGCCTATTCCTTCGCCATCCTCTTCGGCTCCCAATCCACTCCTGAGACGACAACCCCGCTCGTCGCGACCCACCTTCCGCTCGTCGTAAAAGACGAAGGCGAACACGGCCTCATTGAAGGCCACTTCGCCAAAGCCAATCCACATTGGAAAGCCCTCGCCGGCCGCGAAGTTCTCGTCGTCTTCCCAGGTCCGCACAGCTACGTCTCGCCCACCAACTACGTCGAAGAGCTTTCCGTTCCCACCTGGAATTACATCGCCGTCCACGCCTACGGTACACTCCAGCTCGTCGATGATGAAGCAGGCAAAGATGCGCTCCTCGCCGGCCTTATTCAGGCCAACGAGCCAGCCTTCGCCGAGCGATGGCGCGCCATGCCCGACGGGTTCCGCCGCACCATGCTTGCCGGCATTCAGGGCTTCCGCATCACCATCTCTCGCGTCGAAGGCAAATTCAAAATCAGCCAGAACCGCGATCCGCAGGAGCGCATCAACGTCCAAGCCACCCACGCCGCGGGAACCGATGACCAGCGCGCTCTCGCCGCCTGGATGGCCCGCCTGATTGTGTGAGTTGTCTATAGCCAAGCCTGCCGCGCACCAAACAAATCGTTCCGGGGAATCAGCCGCTTATCGCACGAGCGTCTTATAATTGCAGAGCGCTTTCCAATCCCTCTGCGTCAAGCAGGATAGGAACCTTCGATGCGCAAGTTTCTGCTCGTTCTCAGCCTGTTCTCCATGTACGCCCCTATGCTTCCAGCCCAACCCGCTCCTACGCCCACCTGGAGAGAACGCGTCGTCGAGGCCATGCCACTTCTCGGCCACCGCAACTGGATTCTCATCGTCGACTCCGCTTATCCCCTCCAAACCTCGCCCGGGATCGAGACCATCGAGACAAATGCCGACCAGGCCGAGGTAGTCCGGGAAGTGCTTCACACCATGGCCCGCTCAATTCACGTCCGTCCGGTCATCACCATGGACTCGGAATTGCGCTTCGTCTCCGAAGACGAAGCCCCCGGCGTTACCGCCTACCGCAACAACATCACAGATATGCTCCGGGATTTCCCGGTTACTACCCTGCCCCACGACCAGATCATCTCCCAGGTCGCCCAGGCGGGAGAGCAGTTCCACGTCCTCGTCCTGAAAACGAACATGACGGTCCCTTACACCTCCGTCTTCATCCGCCTCGACTGCAAGTACTGGAGCGCCGAAGCCGAAGCCCGCCTCCGCGCAAAAATGGCGACCGGTCGAAAACCGTAAACCGTTCCCATCCTTCGAATCCGCCTTGCCCGGATTAAATAAACCTGCCGCACCACCGATATCACCGCCATTTCTGGTCGCTCCGCGACACACTCGTCTCAAATCCACAAAAGGTAGATTCATGCGATCCTGCATCCGGCTTGTCCTTGCACTCATCCTTGCTGCTCTCTTCCCGGCTTTTCTTTCCGCTCAGTTCCCGAAACCTACGCCCGAAGAACTGCAGATGACCTCCGACCCCAAGGCGCCGGGCGCAGCGGCGGTTTACCTTTACCGCGAAGAGACCACCGACGATCAGGCCAGCCTGCATTCCTTCTACGAGCGCATCAAGGTACTCAATGCAAAAGGCCTGGATTTGGCCACGGTGAAAATCCCCTACGAATATGGAAAGTTTCAGATAGCCGCGATCCAGGGACGCACCATCCACGCGGATGGAACAGTAATTCCGTTGAAGGCCAAGCCTTCGGATTTGCTGGACTTCAAAAACGCCGGCCACCAGTACAACCAGATGGTCTTCACGCTGCCCGACGCGCAGGTTGGAAGCATTCTGGAATACAAGCTCAAGGTCCACTACGGCAGCGAAGAGGCCCGTTCACCTCACTGGATCATCCAGCGCCCCTACTTCGTTCACACCGCGCATTACAGCTTCGACCCCTTCTACAACACGGGCAACACGGTCACCAACAGCCGCGGCGAGCCGATGGAAGGCCTCATGTATTCCAAGCACCTGCCCGTTGGACGCGTAGAGCGAGACAGCCATAACCGCTTCACCCTTGATCTAACCGACATCCCAGCCCTGCCGGACGATGACTGGATGCCGCCGCTCAACACCATTGAATGGAGCGTTACCTTCTATTACACGTACGCCAACAGCGCAGCCGAATTCTGGGCCCGAGAAGGCTCGCATTGGGCCAAAAATGTCGACCACCTCGACTCCGTCTCAGGGCCAATAAAGCAGGCAGCCGCCGGCATTGTCGCAGTTGGTGACTCCGATGAAACCAAGGCGCGCAAGCTCTATCCTGCCGTCATGAAAATCCGGAATACGGACTTCGTCGGCAACTCGGCAAATCGCCACACGGCCAGTCAGGACGCTGCGGGGGTCTGGAAGCAGCAAAGCGGGACCAGCGATGAAATAGCCCTGCTCTACATCGCCTTGGCGCGTGCCGCTGGGCTGAAGGCGTGGCCTATGCAGGTCGTCGACCGCGATCGCGCCACCTTCGAATCAATCTATCTGTCCACTACCCAATTCGACGATTTCATCGCGATTGTGCAGATCAACGGCAAGGACGTCTATCTCGATCCCGGTGAGAAAATGTGCTCCTTCGGCGATCTCCATTGGACGCATGAGCTCGCAACAGGTTTTCGCCAAACCGAGAAGGACACCGTGATCGAAACCACTCCAGCAGGTACTGCCAAATCCGCGGATGTCCAGCGTTTTGCCGACATCGCCATCGACGAAAAAGGCAGCGTGCAGGGAACAGTCCGACTCGTGATGACCGGCCAGGAAGCGCTCTATTGGCGTCAGATTGCCCAGGAGAATGAGCGAAATGAAGTCAGTCATCAATTTAACAAGTGGATGAGCGGAGACCTGCCAGAGGGCGTGACGGCAGACTTCGATCACTTCGACGGCCTGGACGACTACGATGGAAACCTCGTCGCCACCGCAAAAGTGTCCGGCACCCTCGGCTCGGCCACGGGCAAGCGCCTCATTGTCCCCGCACTCTTCTTTGAATCCCGTGGCAAACATCCCTTTGTCCAGCAGGAAAAGCGTACGATCCCGGTGGATCTTCATTACGCCACCACCGAAGAGGACGACGTTACCTACCGGCTCCCTTCCTCCGTCGGCATCGATACCGCGCCTCACTCCGCGAATGTCTCCTGGGGCGATCACGCTTCACTGCAGATTCGCTCAATTGCTGACAAGGGCTCCATCCACATCACTCGCAATCTGGTGCGCAACTCCGCTGTGCTCGACGAAGGCTACTACACCTTGTTACGCGATTTCTATCTTCAGATGAGCGAGGCCGATCAACAGCAAGTCGTCCTGACCCGCACCGGTTCAGAAAAGTAGGCCGGGCGTTTTCAGTTTGCCGCGAGCCAGGTTCCGTTCCACACTCGACCTTTGCTATACTTGTTGAGGTTCACCTAAGTGCGGGGGTGGTGAAATTGGCAGACACACCAGCTTGAGGTGCTGACGCCGCGAGGCATAGGGGTTCAAGTCCCCTCCTCCGCACCAAAATTTCAGCAAAGCGTAATTAAATCAACAAAATAAGCCCTTCCATCCTCTTGGAAGGGCTTTTGTATTGGGCAGAACTATCCACGACCGCCATTCGGCAAAGCCTGGGGCTTCCAGGCTTGACGTTGTCCAGGTCTCCCGGCCTGAACGCCATCGAGTGATAGCGCGCGCTCTGCATAGAGCGCAGCAATGTAGCGTGGCCCACAGAGACTTCCTCACCAATCAATCGCACATTGACCCACAAAAAGCGCAGCAAATTAAGACAAGTCTGATTACTTTCGCTCGCACCACGGTCCGCTCGCCCGCAAGTTCCTCGCCGCTTCGCCGAAATGCTCAATGAGCGAGTTCTCATTTGAGCAATCTCAGCGCTCCCGCTCCTGAGGCGAAGTCATGGTACGGCGAACATTACATTTTTGGGTCTCTTTTAATCCTGCGATGGGTTCCACATCCCACACGTTCTCGAACTTGGCCGTTCAGATTTGGAACTGCTTATTTCTCGCAGCCTTCGTTTCGCTGCTAGTTGGCTGCAGTCAATATCGATCCAGCAGCCAGACCGGCATCCCACCAACTTCAGTCAGTGTGTCGATCTCTCCAAACGTCTCCCAAATCATAGCCGGACAAAGCGTACAGTTTGTCGCTGCGGTCAGCGGCAATTCAAACTCTCTGGTCTCATGGGCGGTAAATGGAGTGAACGGAGGGGGGCCCACGACGGGCACAGTTTCTTCTGCGGGCCTCTATCTTGCGCCGGCCAGTGCCCCGGCTGCGGGGACTGTGACAATCACCGCCACAAGCATCGTCGACGGCACTCAAAGCGCCAGTGCAATCGTCACGATTCAGAACACAATTGTCCTCAGCCCTGCCGCTGTCTCTCTCGCCATTGGGACCACACAGCAGTTCACCGCCACTGTAAACGGTCAGACTAATTCTCAGGTTGTCTGGTCTGCGGGCGGAACGCCGGGTGGGAATGCTGCATTTGGCACAATCTCCGCAAACGGGCTCTATACCGCGCCTTCAGTCATTCCGAGTTCCGATATTACGATACCCGCGCCAGTCTTGCAGTTCGTCACCGATTCTGTGGGGTCAAATGCCTGCTCGGACAGTTGCTCCACAAGAGCGCAATTGCAACAGGCATCACCCCAGGCGGCCACTACCTGAATAGATTACCGGAAAATGTAACGAAGTCCGAAGTTAGGGAAAGTCGGCATCTGATCAATTTCATCAACGGGGTCGAGCACATGACTCGGGTCGTTGTGGTATCGGGGGAGCCATACGTACGATAGAAAGTTTTTTCGGTCAAGGATGTTGTTCACACCTGCGTAAACTTCAAGATGAAGACCACGAACCACAACATCCTTGTTGATTTGCGCATCCAGCCGTGCAAAGTAGGGTGCCCTGGGATTGTTCATTGCGGAGATATCGTAGATAGGCCGGTCCTGAGCACATGAGTCACTGTGATCGTATGGCGTGTAGGGGCGGCCGGATGAGAATCCATACCTGGTTGATACTTCATAGCCGTGTCCTAGGTGTTCAAGCGCCGCGATATTCAGTATCCATGGAAAATCGAAGTTACTCGGCCGCATCACATGATCGAGCCCAGCGAACTTGGCTCGCGAATAGGCCAGCGATCCTCGAACGGTCAAACGCGAATGAATACGGGTGAGGTCGGAGAGCTCAATGCCAGATGAAGTGCCATTTCCGCCACTGTTCATGGGAAGCCAGACGAACTGTTGCCCGAGCATGTCCACCATGTCGTGCAGAGTCACGGACGGATACTCCGTCGAGGCGGGCGTGTCGCTATATTGCTTGTTATAGGCTTCGATTCGGATCGCGGAAGAATGCACGAAACCCAGGTCCATCCCCACAATCTCGTGCGTCGAGCGCATCGGCGACATCGATCGATTCTGCTGATACGACATCATGTATACGTACGGGGGCAATTGGGCATAACTGGCGTATGCTGCATGCAGTGAAACCGACTCACCAAGGCTATACCGAAGGCTTGCGCGGGGCGTCAACGTGGTGTGACTCCCGAACGCGAAGGTCTGCAGACGTCCTCCCGCGCTCAGTTCGAGAGCTTTGATGGAATGCATTGTGAATTGCGCAAAGGTTCCGGTTTCTCCGGTAGAGAAATCGGACTCGAAGGATGTGCTGTCGGTCCGAACAGGGGCGACTGAGTACGGCGAGAAAGCTCCTATAGGCTGGTCTATATCGTAATGCGGCCGCTGCAGCCAAACTGCGCTACCAGTGGAAAGCGCAATCTTTGAACCACTCCATTCATAACGAAGACTCGCGGTGCTGAACGCATTGTTTGAGTCTTCCATGTAAACCGGGGTTGGCTGAAAAATGGATGCAGGGATTGGACAGCCCATCCTGGAAAAATTGACACTCGTGGGACCAATGATCTGGTCCTGCTGGTGAATGTGTTCGATCTGTTCAGAGTCGCTTACACTGGCGACAACGAACGAGTTCACAGAATGTACATGCTGAAACTCGGCCCCCGTTGTCTCGCGCCAGCCGGAATATTGAGAAGCGATGCTGGTTGTTTCCTCAGGGTCCGTTGCGCAAGGATCGGCCTCAAGGGAATCCCATCCAGCGACGTGAAGGATCGTAAGTCGATTGCCGGAATCATCGGAGTGTCGAAGACGAGCCATTTCATTCGTATAGGAGGGCAAGCCACTGATGCCGACGCTGTTCATCACGTCAAGAAGGCCATAGTGTCCCGAGACGAGCAGATCGCCGATGCGCAGTCTCTTTTCGCCGAGCCCGCCGAACCCCTGAATTCCGAGATCCGCTTCGGCATGTTCCGTCGAATTCACCGCATCCAGCGTTTGAATCTCGGTCACCGATGAAAGACGCTCGGGATATCGAGCGTCGTAACCCCCGGTGTACATTTTCAGTCCCTGGACAACTCCCGAATCAATCATCGGACCAAAGCCGCCGGTGGTGCCCAGCGTTGCCATATGGTTGATGTTCGGCACCTCGATCCCGTCTACCAGGAACAGGTTCTCCATCGGATGTCCGCCGCGAACTACCACTTCGTTGCTCAGATCGCTGGTCGCGACGACGCCGGGAAACATTTGCAGGAATCTTGAAATATCGCCAAAATCGCCCGCAGTCGTCATCACTTCCTGGGCGCCAGCCTGGAACGGTTCCGGCCGACTGGTGTCCAGCTCTCGTTCTGTTCCATAGACTTCAACTGTGGTTGTAACCGGCTTTATATGACTAGCGAGAGCGTCGAACAACGATGCCGACTGGGGTGCAGTTCCGCTTGCAGGGGCTGCGGCAACAGGCGTATTCATCACAGGCGCAGGCACCGCTGGCGCATTTCCAGTTGCTGCCGGGCGATTACTTGCAAGGAGCAACTTTGCTTCCGATGACGGATGTGGGCTTTGGCACCACGAAGAGGCGGTTGCGAAAAATGCAGCGAGCAGGCCGATCGAGAGGCGCCTCCACGAAGAAACAAATGGTTTCCCGGAGGAGTGAAGCTCACGTTCCCCACACTTGCTTAACAGCTGTGTTGCGTCTCGAAGACCAAACGTGGATTTGGCTATGCAAGGCACGAAGACACTTGCTGTTGGAGTCAGTTGCGAATCGCCGATATTGTGATGAAGGCGCTTAACGAGCGTAGAGTCTTGCACCCAGGCTGCCATGGTTCCCCCAAAAAACGCAATGGACAGACAGGTAAACCATTCTGACCACGATCTTTCGGGTGAATTTTCAGCAACTCAACGACCAGAATGAACAAGAACAAAGTGACGTTCCCGTTCATCAAAAAGTGCAATCGCAACTAGTGTCTTGAGATACTTGCTCTGCCCTCAGACTGAAGCGATGTTAGCCGAGAGTAATCTCCGTCTCAGTGACCTGGGTCACCGGGCACGTGCCATCAGAGCAAACCAGCCGCCGTGCAATAACTCCTCTAACATCAGCGGTCCAAGTACCTTCAGACGACGCAATTCACTTGGGCGTCCCGAATCAGGTTGGGTTATTCGGATCGAAATTGTAGCCATAAAAGTATCCCTCCAGAAAGTTCAAATTACTTTCGCTTCCACATTGCTGAATTCACCCACAAGTTCTTCTCCGGGGCGCCGAAATGGTCAATGGGCGAGTTCTTATGAGCGATCCCAACGCTCATGGAGTGAATTCCTGAGGCGATGTCATGGCACGATGCACTTTATGCTCAATCAGTCCAGCAACCTGTCCTACTTCAGCGCACATTATCTCGATCATCGCGGTTCAGGCTCGGAATTGCATTTTTCTCGCAGCCTGTGCATCCTCCCTACTTGGTTGCGGCGAATTTCGGACCAGTAGCAAACTCGGAATCCCGCAAACCTCAACCAGTGTTTCCATCTCTCCCAGCGAATCTCAAATCATAGCGGGACAAAATGTACAGTTTGCAGCCGTGGTCCGAGGGAATACAAACTCTCTGGTCTCTTGGGCAGTGAACGGAATCGTAGGAGGAGCTCCCACGACGGGCACTGTTTCTTCAGCGGGCCTCTATCTTGCGCCGTCCAATGCCCCGCCCGCGGGGAACGTTACGATCACGGCCACAAGCGTCGCTGACACCAGTCAAGGCGCAACTGCAATAGTCGAAATTCGAGACACGGTTTCGATCAGCCCCATATCTGCCTCCGTCGCAACAGGCACCACGCAGCAGTTCACGGTCTCCGTGAACGGGAATGAGAGTACTCAAATTGTGTGGAAAGTGGGAGGAATTATAGGTGGTAATGGCACAAACGGCACAATGTCTGCAAGCGGACTCTATACCGCGCCCTCAGTCCTTCCAGGTTCTGAGTTGACGATAACCGCAGTAGACGCATCCGATACCCCCGCGTTTGCCACTGCCACGGTTAGCATCTTCGATCCTGCGGTCGTAGAGGCGCACGATCAATGGCTTGCCGGCGTTGCCGATGCTGCCGATTCTTACGGATGCAGCGACATCTCACTTCAACAACAGTCCACCGAATCCATCAGCGAAGTTATCGATCGATTCGGCCAGATAGCAAGCGAAGGAAGCTGCCTGGCTCTGTGGCCTATCTCCACAGATCCAACGACGATCAGGTACTCGCTCTCATGGGGTGGTACGATTGACGGAAAAGATATAGTGTATATCTCGGATGTCAGTCAGATGAGGATTTGGAATGCCACAGATGCTACGGGTAATTAAGTTGGATCACGCCGATATTTGGCATTCATGTATTAAGACATTCGAAAGTAATGGTAGGGGCATATGAAACGATCAATTTCACCGCTGTTCGGATCGATCCTCATCGGACTCATTTCTTGTATGACATGCGACGTGCGTTTAGAAGCGCAGACAACTACGCCGCCCCAGGTAACTCTCTCGCCTGCAGATAACATTGAGTCAGCAGTGGCAGCAGCCCCCGAAGGAACGACGTTCGTCCTGCGTCCGGGTGTCTATCGAATGCAGAGCGTTAAACCCAAAAACGGGGATATCTTCAACGGCCAGAGAGGTGTCATTCTCAATGGGTCTCAGATCCTTTCGTTTCAATTTGATCCTGCCGGCAGCGGGCTCTGGGTTGCGAATGCAACTGCTAGCACTATCAATCAAGGAGGCTGTCAGAGCGCCTATCCCCTGTGCGGCTACACTCAGGATCTCTTCATCGATAACGTACTGCAGACGCCTGCAAGCAGTCTCCAAGGCGTGAAGCCCGGCACATGGTACTTTGACCGCGCCAAGAATATCGTCGCTGTACCCAGCAACCCGACAGGCCACATGGTCGAATTGGGCATGCAGCAATATGCTTTTTATGGAGGCGCCACCAACGTAAAGATTAGCAACCTGATAGTCGAGAAGTATGCTGCGCCAGCACAGACCGGGGCTGTCGGAGGTGCCGCTGTCCTGTCAGCTAATGGATGGGTAGTCAATAATGTTGAGGCACGTTGGAATCATGGCAGGGGCATCTCACTTGCCGGCTCTAATTCGCAAATCCTGAATTCTTTTATCCACCATAATGGCCAGCTAGGCATCTCTCTTTACGGCACAGGGTGCCAGGCGATCAACAACGAGATTTCTTGGAATAATTACGCCGGTTTCACTCCAGCATGGGAGGCTGGAGGAAGCAAGTTCTGGGCGACTACGAATCTTGTGCTGAAGTCGAACTATGTCCATGACAATCAAGGGGGGGGGCTTTGGGCCGACAACAACAACGTGAATACGCTCTACGATAGCAATACCGTCATCAATAATTTAAATGAGGGAATCAAACACGAGGTCAGCTACAGCGCCATCATTAGCAACAATATCGTTAAAGGCAACGGGACGACGAAAACGGTATGGTTATGGAATTCTCAAATCGAAGTGCAGAATTCCTCCAATGTTCAAGTGTTCGGAAACACTGTAGAAGTTCAATCCGGAAGTGGCAACGGGATCGGCATCATCAACCAGAATAGGGGAAGCGGTACGCTAGGTCCTTGGGTGGCGGCGAATAACTACGTTCATAACAACACTGTCACTTATCTAGGGGTAAATGGCATCTCCGGGATGGTAGACGACACCGGAGGCAACGCTGCTGTTGGAAATCGCTTCGATTCCAACCACTACATAACTCTTAATGCCGATCCCACGCGCTACCATTGGGTTTGGGGAGCGAACAGGGGGTATGAATGGACCCCATTCCAAACAATGGGTCAGGAAATTCACGGGAACTGTTGCAAATGATTTCAGTCGGTCGCCGACTATCTGAAAATTCGTCGGAAGCGAAACGCTAAGAACGATGCAGAGTTGGCAATAGCCCGCATCCACATTGCTATCGCGATTTAGCCTTCGACAATGCTCGTTTTACAAGGCTCAAGGGTCGTAACAACACGGCTATGCCGATGAAGAAGAAAAACCTTCCAAAATCTCTCTCTGCGTACATCCGGGTTGCGTTCTTGTAGCACATCAATGCCAGGAACTTTCGTTTCTCATTGCACTTTTGCAGCAGAGGTTTGGAATTCATCAGGCGCTTCACTTCTTCGACTGATAAGTTAGGCTCGCCTCTCAACCGGCGTACCACATTGGTGTCGATTGAATGGCCCGTGAAGTTCGGTTTGAACATGCTCCACATGGTCATGGAAGCACCGTGTAGCCGATATTCCATCAGGAATTCCCGTTGGCACTTGATCAGCTTGCCACCAGTAACCAAACGACCCCAAAGGTCTCTGTCTTCCAGAAACGTGAGAGATTCGTCGTATCCACATAACGCCAAGATGTCATCCTTGACCATCATCACGGATGGATGCACGATCTCCAGGAACCTTGAAGGATTCAATTCCCTAATGCCGGCGGGTACATCCACGTCGTTTTGTGACTCTCCAATCTTCTTTCCTTGCGCGTCGATGAGGGAGCTAAAACTGCATATGACGGAAACGCCTGGATTGTCGGCAAGGAATACAAGTTGACGCTCAAGTCGCAGAGGCATCATGCGATCGTCAGCATCCATTCTGGCGAGAATGTTATTTCGTGCAATTGATATTGCCCGGTTCAGGGAGGCGCCGAGGCCCCTATTTTCTTGTCGGTGGACTTTGACCCGTGAATCCAATTGCGAATAGTGTAAGAGGATTGAAGCGGTTCGGTCGGTGGAACCATCGTCCACGATGACAAATTCAAAGTCTCTGTGGGACTGATTCAATACGCTATCTATCGCCTCCTTAAGGAAGCGCTCACCGTTATACACCGCCATGATCACCGAAACTTCAGGCATCTGTGGGCATCTCCTTGTTTCTTATGTCACGGCAAGTCATGTGCAACGGATCAATTCAGTTCCGAATTGTGCGAAATCACCATCGGTGCCGGGAGCGTCTTACCTAACTGCGAAAGGGCAGATTCCATGGCTCTCCGATGCGTTTCGATTGAAAAATATTGGAGATACCTATCTCTAGCTGCTCGCGCCATTCTGCTACGCAAACCAGAATCCTCAATCAGCCGAGTCAGAGCGTCCCGGCAGCTAGCTACGTCCTTCGGTTCACACAGAATCGCGCAACTTCCCTCTTCGACGACCTCAGGGATTCCGCGCCACCTGCTAGCCACGATCGGGAGGCTAAAGCACATGGCCTCAAGAAGTACGATGCCGAAGGTTTCTGAATGATAGAAGCTTGGAAAGACAAAAATATCCGCGCTTCGGTAGTATTCCCATTTCCGGGTGCCGGTTTGAATTCCGGGGAACTTGAACCGTGATCTGAATGAAGGCTCGATTATGGATTCCGCACGCACTTGAAATTCCGGGGAACTCCACCCCCCCACACAAGTCAGTTCCACATCCATTCCGGCTGACATCAATTGCTGAGCGGCCTCAATGGCAATTAGGACTCCCTTGTCTTCACTAAGCGCGGCGACTAGCAAGATCCCGATCGGCGCGCGACGATTTCCATCTCTTTGAATGCTCTCTCCGGCAAAATCAGGGATCCCATTTGGGATCACTACTTCTTTTTTGCACAATAGGCCCCGACCATCCTGGGCGGAGCCGTGAGCAATTCGGATAACCATATCCGGACGCATAAGTGAGAATCGGAAAAGACTTCGCATAACGGGGTTCATTTTCAAGAAATACTCTGAGATGCCGCCGGCGTGAAAGTGGAATACGGTCTTAGCGAATGCCCAACGAGTCATGCCAAGAATCACAATGTCTCTCATAACAGGCACAAAACGAGGACCAGCCGGCGGGTAGTAAAGCACTGCCGGCCGCACTCGAAGTCTGGCAATGTAGATCGCAGCTACGACTCGAAGTAACTCCCAAAGTTTCGCGAGTCTGAAACTCCCTACCGAATCCAATTGCTGAGAGAAGTTCATCCGCACATGGGTTAGCTCAATGTCTTTGTATTTTCCGTCGAGAAGGTACTGGATCATAATTGACTGCCCATGAAAAGGCGGCGGCGTCTGACCAACTACAAGAATTCGTAATGGCTTCATATGCGCTTGACTTCTCTGCGGTTCTTTAGGACACTTTGTTTCGGGAATTGTATGACAACTAAGTCAAGGACGCGCGCTTAGAAAGCGAAGACGTAATGTCTGGGGTAGATGAACCAGATTCCAGAATATTGCCAGACAGTAAATTCCGCAGTTAGTCAGTAGCGATCCAGTTCTCCGCATTCGAACGTGCGCGACATCTGCTTCGCGGTAAATGAGCGGGAACGGATTGCATAGAATATCCAGGAGTGTGATGGTGCGCCGAATCACACGCCATAGACTTAAGTTCTTCAGCGCGAAGCGCAAGTAGTTCCGCGACTGGTAGTAGGCAATCTTGATTGGATATCGGCTGCTGGTGGCGCCACCTACATGGGAGACTATGGAGTCGACGGCGACAAGGGTATAACCAGCCGCGACGGCGCGCATCTCAAGATCATCTTCCTCGCCGTACATGAAGTAGATCTCATCCAGTAAACCAATTCGGCGAAGGACAGCCGAGCGAATGAACAGCGAGCATCCGTCGATACGGCTCACGGGGCGAACAGGAGGAAGCGCTGCCGCGGTCGCGCAATCCGCCGTTGGATTGTCGAGGCCCGGGTGCTTGACAACCTCGAATCCCACCATCCCGATCAAAGGGTCCGCGGTCGAGATACCTACCGCTTTGGATAACCACTCAGGATCACAAATGAAGGCATCGTCGTTGAGCAGAACAACAAATTCCGCTTCCCGCTCCAGGGAAAGTCGAAGGGCGACATTGTTCCCTCCGGCAAAGCCCAGGTTGTTTCCAGTTCGAATGATGTCGCAATATGGAAAGTTACTGGCGACGTAGTCGGCACTTCCATCTTCGGATCCGTTGTCCACAAGTATTACCCGATAATTTGGGTAGTCCGTGCGCTCGATTGCTCTGAAGCAGCGTTCGAGGAATCGCATCCCATTGAAGGTGATTACGATAATATCCACCGAAGGCATTTGGATAGAGCCCGATGCAGCAGCGCACATAACAGTCTATCCCTCTGAGTTGCATGTTTAGATTGGTTAGTGCAGCACGCGAGAACGCGACAAGAATCGCTTTTCAATTAAATGCCAGCTCGCTGCCGCAAGAACAGCAGTTATAGGGGTTGCCATCAGAAACAGGAGCATCGGACTCATCGATGCTCTTCCGTAGCGCACCAGCATCTGCTGAACCGGAAAAGCGTAAAGGTAGGTCCCATAAGAAAAATCTCCGAAGCGAGCAAAATGATGAAGCCTGATAACCGGGCTATAAGCCGCGGTTACAAGCAGATAGCTACCGGCCAACGGAATCGCCGTCAAAAGCCCAAGGGGAACAAAGCAAGCGCCAACCAGCACGGCGCCGGCAACAGCCACGCTCAACAAGTTTAGCCCAATGCTCTTCCGATAGAGATACACCACCACACCTGCCAGGTAGCATGGCACAAGGCGAAGCAAAAAACCCCAAAGACCAGAGTGGGCTGGATAGGGAAAATCAGCCCGGTACGGGCTGAGGCCAGAATGGGCAATGATGGTCGTTAAAGCGAGCCACACGCCTAGTAAACACAATGTCCAATGCCGGTTACGAAGAAAGCCGCAAACGCCGATGAGCGCCAATCCTATGTAGCACATGAATTCAACGCGGATGGTCCAAAGAGATCCGTTGATCGCTTCCGGGTAAGGGTTAAATCGAAATGCGCCAATAGTGGCGAACCCATCCAAAGAGAGGGTCTTCCCGAGCACCATCAAGCAGTTCCTTACAGGAGATGTGCCCGCCAGATGACCCGCGGACATTGGCAGCACCACCGCAAGGTCAAAAAGAGTAAGCACTATAAAGGCGGGGAAAATTCGAAAAATCCGCTTCTTAAGGTAAATCCAAAGCGATCTGGAATGCTCGAAGCTCGCCGTAATCAAGTATCCGCTAATGATAAAGAAGGCATCGACCGCAATTTGGCCACCGGTTAGCTGCCCTCGGGTGGCTCTCAAAAACAATTCGTTGGCTGGCTCGCCGGTTAGTGGGAAGCTATGCGAGAAAATCACCAGGACAGCCAGAAAGAGCCTGATAAAGTCAAAATTATTGGTTCTCGAATCCAACTGAGCAGACATAAGGTGTCCTCGTTGTCCAATCATTTTCGATTTACAAAACCTAAAAATTTTCAAGACACAGGCGATACTTTTGTCTGTCGGTGATGGAACTCTACCTTGCCATGTTTGCGCTCTCGGAGTTTTTACGACGCTTCTCAAACAGTGCCCGAAGTGAAAGCCGCAAATTTCGACGGATCATCCATCTGACAAAATAGATCATCAGGTGGAGTGGTTTCGGTCTGCCTTCCCGCACGGCAACGGTCAAGAGCGGCCAAAATGCCTTCCAATCGCCCTGATTTGAGGCACTCGCGCCAACATGCACTAATACGAACGAAGCATACGATTCTGAGGAAAGGTGCGGCCGCATTTGGTTGATCCACTTCAGGGAACTTTTCCAGTCCGAAGTGGCAGTGATTGCCGACCTGCTGCCGTCGACGTGCCAGACTGACAAGGCCTCCGGCACAAACTCCAGTCCGACCCCTGGCAGAGCAAAGGCGCGGATCAGCCAGTCCGCATCCTGATGTCTGGGCAGTCCACTGGTAAATGGACAAAGCCTGAATAAGGCAGTTGGTGCGGCGAAAGTTGAAGTTTGAAGAGTTGCCTCACCTTGCGAGAGATCCGTTCGAAGCATGATAAAGTCCGCAATCGGCGGAAATGGCTGTCTGCGCGGCCAGACACATTCCCTTCCCGGAGCTCGCCAAAGGACCTTGCTTGAAAGGACAGGGAAAGGATAAGAAGAGTTCAGTCCCAATGCCATTTGCTTTTCAAGTTTCTCAGGCATCCATTCGTCGTCGTCGTCGAGAAGCGCAACCCATTCGCCCTTGGCGGCATTAATACCGGCATTACGGGTATCGCATGCGCCAACGCTTTGCGGTAAGGGCAAAATCCGCAAGCGCAAATCAGAGGCTTGAACAGCTTCCAGCGCCGATACTGTGGCCGGATCGGGACCGTCTATCACCACGATCACCTCAATATTTGCGTAAGTCTGCGACAGCGCACTCCGGACAGCCCGCAGGACGAGTTCAGGGCGATTCCGTGTGGGGATGACAGCCGTGACCAATGGTTTCACAATACGCATCCTGATCTCTTCTTAGAGGAACATTCGATTCAACGATCTTTCCGAAAATACAACCCTTGAGTCACCTCATCATAGATATCCTCGAGGTGCGCCGTTTGAATCTTGAGGTTGAATCTTTGGGACACACGATCGCGTGCCGCAACGCTGAACTGCCGACAAGTAGCATCCTCGGTGAACAACGTCTTAAGATTTTTTGCGAGCATCAGCCAATCTCGTTCAGGAGCAAGGAATCCGGTGACCCCATGCTCGACCGCTTCCGGAATGCCAGCCGAAGCAAACCCGACAATAGGCAACTGCATGGCTTGCGCTTCTTGGACAACGGTCGGCAGACCCTCCGCATTCCCGTCCCCTGCAGTGATGCTCGGAACGCAGCAAACCCGTGCCTGGTTCATCCATTGACGAACAATTTCCGGCGATTGAGCACCAAGAAAAAGGCAGTCGCATGATTCGGTCCGCGCTAATTGCTCCAAGTGCCCCCGCAGCGAACCGTCTCCAATAATCGCCAGCTTGAGCCCTTTGATCTCTCTTTGAAGAGAGCCAACTGCGCGAATGACATACTCGCAACCTTTCTTCTCTGTCAGTCTGCCAACAAAAAGAACGAGCGCTTGGCGAACGATCCTTGGGTCTGGGCGAAACTTTTCCACGTTCACACCAATATAATGAACTTGAATCTTGTCCTCCGGGAAGCCGACTTCGCGCGCCTTCCCCGCGATGAACTCAGACACGGCAATGAATCTTGCGACGGTTACTCCCAGCTTCCGCCTTAGCTGCATGTACCTACGGCCTCTTCGCTCGAGGTTAAAGAACTCGTCTCTTACCGTGACGTCGTAACCATGCAATGTGACTACAAGAGGAACGTTGAGAGCGCCTGCGATCGGCATCGCCTCGACCCCGTCCTGCGCGAAGTGAGCATGCACCAGAGCAGGACTGAGCGTTCTTAACTTTCGCATCGCACCCGGCGCAAAGTGAAGCCCCTTGAAGAGGACCTCCTGCACGCGTCCAACAGGACCCTTTCCTCCAATAAACATAGTCTGTTGTGGCGGCAGTGCTATGCCGTCTGATGGCCTTGCACCCAGGTAATACGGCGTAAACCTACCTAGAGATTCACCCTGCTCCTTGATAAACGTCTCAGAAAGCGGCAATAATCGGTCCCGGTAGAAAACCACGTTCTTTTTAACTGCGTCCGACATGAAGAGGAACCTCAACCAAACTATTTCCTTAATAAGAGTTTTCTTGAAGCAACGGCGATCACCCTCATCGCCTAGATGTTATCCGGCCGCGAGACTATAGCTTGCGGTCGCCTTTTCAATCCAACTATGCCTAAGAGTTCCGAGAAAGTCTGGTCGCGAGTCAGCACACAAAGCGCAAGATAAGTCACGAAACCAATGAGTGTGCCTGACGTAAGCCGCACGATGTTCGACCATTCGTGCCCGTACGCCAAGTCTATTCCCAGAATTACCACTCCCATCGCGGTCGTCATGGCAGAGATCCTCGCAACGCTCCAGAATGTTTCCAAAACCGTCAGACCTATGTACCGGCCAGCAATATGGAGATGAACAACAGCGCCGATCCCTGTCCAAACGGTATAAGCGTAGACCACCCCCAAAATGCCAAACCGTATTCCTACCGCCATCGCGACAACAAAAGCACATCCTAGAGAAGCGGCCACCAGAAACATTGCCTTGGTTCGCCCGAGACCGGAGTAGATCCAGCCCACCGGTGCCACAATCGACTGGAAGAGTCCGACAAAGGCCAGTATCTTCAAGATCGGAACAACCTCAACCCATCGAGGTCCGAAAAGTAACGCTATGAGTGGACCGGAAAGTACCGCCAAGCCCACCATAAGGGGGAACGACGCTAGCGCAATGAGTTGCGTTGCATTGAGATATACCCGACGGAAGCGCGGCAGATCCCCCTGGATCTGCGACAGCGCCGGAAGCATCACCTGCCCGAATACCGTCGTAATGTTGTTCAGCGGCAGAAGCATGAGCTGGTAGGCTCGCGCATAAATTCCAAGAGGACCGGCTCCAAGTACTTTGCCGATTGTTAAATTGTCACCATTCCGCAGCCAATAGTTTACCGATCCATATCCCAATAGATAAATTGCATACCGGCCGAGCTCCAAAGCTTGATCACGATGGAAGATGAATCGTGGCCTCCATCGCGATAGAACCCAATACAGGAGCGACGATACGGCAGCCAAAGCAACCATCTGCCACGCGAGGGCCCAGATACCGAAGCCTCTCCGTGCCAGGATAATGGCAAGAATACCAGAGATCGCGGTTGCTCCAACGTTCGCGATCGTCAGTCTGCGAAATTGGAAGTCTTTGGTTAGCAGAGCACACTGCGTCTGACCTGCCGCTTGCACCAGGAACACGATCGAGATCAAGCGCGTAAGAGGAGCAAGAATGGGGAGGGCATAAAAGCCTGCGATCATCGGCGCGCCGAGAAAGAAAAGTCCTGTCAGACAAACCCCAACCGTCAACTGCAGCCAAAACGCTGTCGAGCGATGCGCCTCAGTGAGCTCCTGATTGTAAATTAGAGCGGCGCCGAGCCCGCTATCGGACAGAACCTGTGCGAATCCTGTGAAGACAATCAGCATTCCGATGGCGCCGAACTCACTCGGCGTCAGCAAGCGAGCAAGCACAATACTGAAGACCAACTGAAAGAATTGCGAGCTGACCCGCCCTAGGACATTCCAAGAAAGGCTGTGAACAACCGTTTTGCGAAAATTCACGATGTGTTTGACTCTCTCGATGACGGCGAGGGTGCGGCGCCAGGTTGCCACGGTGAGTTGTTCTCCAGGGCGCCTTGAAAGGAGGAGAAGCTAAGCCGGGAGACTATGAGTTTTTCGCGATTACTGGCGTATGGCTTAGGCACCAATCCCGCAAATGCGTCGCGTTTGCCCTTGCGGAATTTAGTTACGCCCCATGAGGGTAAATCGACCTCCGATCATTGCTGTTGCTGAATTGCACGCAAACTCGCCTAGCGTTCAAAACCGCGTCGAATTTACATCGTCACTAATGCTTACTGCGGTTTGATTCCCATCCGCCCGGTATAATCGACTCGGTTCAGTAGCATTTGAATGTTGTTGGCTGCAAAATACTCGTCCACCGCTTTGCGCGATCCCTCCCAGTGCCCATAGTCATCGATGATCAATACGCCACCCGGGGCAAGACGAGGGAACAGGTGTTCCATCTCGTGCCGGGTTGACTCGTACCAGTCGGTATCAAGGCGCAATATGGAAATCTTCGCGGGAGCCGCATCTGGAATCGTGTCTTCCACCTTACCTTCGATCAGATGGATGTGCTCCGTCGGATAACCGGTAAGAGCGATATTTGCAGACACATCCTCTTTCGAGGCATCGCACCATCCTTCATTTTGGTCCGTTTTCTCTTCGAATCTGACCATTGCGGACTCGCCCGTAATCGCATTTCGATCAGCAGAAGTGGGCTTGGTCATGCCCGAGAAAGTATCGAACAAATACAATGGAACGTCTTGTCTTCCTTGACCTAGAAAGCTCAGAGCTGCTGCCATGGAGCTACCTCCCCGCCAGACCCCACACTCGAGAAAGGCTCCCGGTATGGATGCGTGAACCACATAGGCCGCAGCTGAACAAACGGCAGCGATGCGCTCGGGGCTGGTCATTGTGAAAGGACGGACTTTCTCGATTATCGACTGCACCTCCGGCTGAAGATCGAAGTAAGCCGAAGATGGACCGCCGGTCCCGCGGGGCGTGATCTCATAGCCAAGGGAATGTATCAGCCGCTTCAAAATCTTCTTCATGTGCGTGACTCACTGTCATTTAAAACTACGTGGGTTGAGGCCATATCGCCTGATTCTACCCCGTCCGGCTCTCGCCAGGGCTTGACGGCAACTAGGACGTAATGTAGGGGAAAGGATGTGTCAACTCGCGTTTTATCCTGTCTGAGGAGGCTCAGGCCAGCACGGCATACGCGACCGATCAGCAACTTCAAATGTCGTTGTCGTACCAATTTGCATGCCATGTCCACCAAAACATGCAAGGGGCCACCGACGGCTTCGAGCGCTTCAATCTCCAAGCCGGCATTCTCGGCATACTTGCGAAGTGCGAAGGAAGTATAGCGGTGATAGTCGAAGGGAGCCTCGTGAATCCAGTAGAGAAAAGGCACACCGATGATTGCTTTGCCACCAGGGACCAAGATTCGCGCGATCTCCCCCCAAATCCTCCCCGGTTCGAAGAGATGCTCGATCACGTCAGTGCAGAGAACTGTGTCTGCGGAATCGTCTGGGAGCGCAATCCCCTTGTTCAGGTCGCAAAAAATATCGACATGATCACTGTGGTGAAGACTGGAACCCCAGTCGACCCCTATGCTCTTCGTCACAAAATCGCGGTACATTCCGAAATAGGGTGCCTTCCCGCAACCAACATCGGCAAGAACACCGGTTGCGTGAGCCCTAATTTGCCTCCCGTAAGCCTCCACGACCAGATCTGTAATAAACCGTGAGCCGTAGCTCACCTCTGAAGGTTTCCGAGAAGCCCGCCAGCGCCCGTGCCACAATTCAGTCTTGGTGGGTTTCCAACTCTGAGGGTTAAGCATTTGTTTTACCAGTGGTGCCCGCTGAACTTCTTGGTTGGAAGTTGGTCTCGATGGCAATATGCGCACAGAACCCAACTGCTTTTACTCTTCGAAATTTGGTCATTCCGGCTTCCGCAAGGTGGCGAGGATATAATTCCCCGGTTCACCCAGAAGGTTATAGACAGCATTCAGCATTACGGATGTCAGACGCTTCGTCGCGCGGTAGAGAATGTGGTGCTCCGTCGTCGGATTGAGAGTATCGGCGGCCCAGGTATGCCGCACTTCAACTCTTAGACCGGCAACTTCGAGACCAAGAGTCCGCGCAATGGATTCGTAGACTTGGGCAGAGAAGTGTCCAATATGGTGAGGGGGCAGGTCAAATGCATCCTCCCGCTTCCTTAGCATCGCACATTCCATGTTCGGTGTACTAAGGAAGAGCAATCCGCCGGGCCTAAGGCACGCGGCACACGCCTCGATAAACTGGCGGGGAGCGCTAACGTGCTCCAGAACCTGAAAACTGCACACGGCATCAAGAGACGCTGGCGACCGTGATTTAAATTCCTCTATCGTCATACGCAAGATATCGAATTTCGTAACCTTATTCTTTATCGCCTGCGCATTCAGTTCAATGCCGCTGGCCGCCCGAACTCGCCCCTCGAGACTGCGTAGAAAGTTTCCCTGTCCGCAACCAACCTCCAGCACGTTGTCCGTCTTCCGAAGTGCATTTCTGACAAATCCGTACTCCCATCGGTCGCCCCGATAATACCCAGGCCAAGCGGCGCTAAGGAGGTGATATGTTCCCTCGTCGGCAGCAATTGTTTCTGGCCTCCAGAAGCGATAGCCTGTCACTTGGCATTCGTATAGATAGACCTCCGAAAGTCCCTCGAAACAGCGCGAAACATCCGCCCCGCACTTTAAACGATAGGCTGCGAGTATATCTGTGACGGGCAGTGACAGGATTCTTGTTGCAGGGCCAAATGGCCCTTCGATATTGGACTCATCCATAGTTTGTCCATCTCCCCCGGCTCTAGCCGTAATCAGAATCATCTCGAATTAAGAATGTTTGAATGGTTTTGAACGGCAAGTCAGAATCAGTTTCCCTGTCCCTGGTGAAACTGCAATCCTTAAGCGTTCGCGTACCCAGCTATCAATGCATCCGAATCCCGAGTCCGGGACTGACGCTGTAATTGCCGCGCTTCATAGGCCTGAATTCGGAGGGCGGCAATGCCGAGTCCGATGACGGACCAAAACCAGACTCCTCCTTGCGGGCCTTCGAGGTACACGTCGAAACTCAGGTCTGTAAATGTTGCGACCCAACTGGCGAGAATCCACAGATTCAGTCCGCCCCAGAATCGCGATCCTGATTCAACCGCCCGCCTCTGCGCATTGAACATGCGGATGGCGAAAACCATGTTGAGCGCCAGCCAAATGACAAAACCTGGAACTCCCATTCGAGCCAGAATGGCCATACTTCCATTGTGAGGGCTACGAAGCGCTACATCTTCTATAGACGCCGCACCAGCAGCTGGGCCATCCGCCACGGCGAGGTTTACACCGAACCCTCTCCCTGTCCAGAAATAAGGACCCAAAAAGGTCTCGCGGACAATGTTTGTCCACCAGATTAATCTCCATTGTGCGGTACCCTGGTGCCCTGTCCCTTCGTCCGAACCGCCTGCAATGCTGGCAACGGTAGCAAGAACCTTGTCGGCACTGAAAGACTTCTTTCCGACATGGAAATTGGATGGTAGAACAACGAATAATGCCAGAGCCAGGGTGGCTCCAAGGACGACGGTGGCAGCGATTTTCCACACAACCCGACGGGAGCGCAAAGCCGAGAATAAAAGGACGGCGACAACAATGCTCAAGAATCCGCCCCTGTTCATAACCATCGCAATGATAGCGGTCAAATAGAGACCGCCAAAACCGATCGTGCGGAAGACGGAGATTTCACTCCTTCCATCTCCTCGTGCTCGACTTGGAAATGCCATGAGGAAAACGGCGGCGGCGGCGGCGCTGACTGCCACATCTCCAGCCTTCAGCGTGAGGACTCCTGCTGACCTTGCCCATGGGATGTGCGGCAGAGAATTGCCCACCGCCAAAGATAACATCAGCAAGATCGGAATGATAGGCAGAAACCAGCGCAGGAATTTGCGATAGGTGTTGAGAGCGCGGGATATCTGACTGCTCCTGTTTACGAACGCCACCACGAGCAAAGCGAACATACCATAAGCCCAGATAACCGCGTCCCGAATCGCATCGAAACGATATGTTGATAGGTACGGCACTGTCCGGCAGATGCCCCAGAAAGCGAACAACCCCCAGAGGAACAAAACAGGATCGCTGAAGACCAGCATTATCCTGCGAGACATGAGAAAGATCGTTGCGCCCACCAGCAAAACGAATTCGCCCAAAAACAAATAGGCAAATCCTTTGTCAAGGAGCGCATAGCCGAAGAGCACAAACATCAACGCCTTGAGCCACAATCCTTCCAGACCCCTCTGCCTTAGCGCCATGCAATCTGACTCATTTCCCGTGCTCTAATTCACGTAATGCGGATCCCCGGTCTGGCACTTTGGATAAACTCCAGAAACTTCCCAGCACATTCCGGCGTCGGCGAATCAAAATACTTTGTGTGGGCGGCGATATTGCTCGAGAAACCGGCCTGGCTTCTGCACAAAAGCCGTTCGGTTCAGCTTTAGTAGGATGAGTAAATGAATGCCGAAGCGGCAGCATTCGCAACCTGGGTGCCGGCGCGTAACATGACTTCCTTGACGCCGCTTATGGGCACATACACTACATCCTGCGCTTGCAATCGTAAAGGGGTAGCCTTTCCGCTGTTGATCTTCTTGTAATTCACCGGAATCTCGATCATACTTCCGTCATCCATTTTCCGGAAGACCCGAATGTCGCCTACTTTCGCTTCCAGAACGGTGCCCATTGCCATTGCAAGCGCCTGGTCGACATTTAATTCGCCAGCCTCCTGCATCACGTATCCCCCAGGACGAGTGACCGCGCCCAGCACGTATACGATTCCCGCCTTCTTCACCACCACGGTATCTCCAGGATTCACGACTGCATTAAGAGGCGCAGAATCCCTTCCATTGCGGTTGTAACGAACTGTCTCTCCCGCTGCCAAAGGCTGGCCAGACCGTTGAATCACAATCTCGTTGCCTGCAAGGGCTGTCTCCCCCCCGGCCAGCGAAAGTACCTCAATCAGCTTGCGGGGGCCAATGATTGGAAAGGTTCCAGGAGCGCTGACCTCTCCCATAACGACAACATTTTGAGCACTGTATTCGTCCAGATTAACCGCGACGTTTGCGACCTTCAGTACTTCTGACGACACCAATTTGGATTGTATCGCGGCCTCAGCCTCTCGCAGTGTCAAGGAATCCAATCGGACCAATCCGGCCAAAGGAAGAGCGATATCGCCCTGTTTGTCAAGACGGTATGAGCCATCCAGATCGGGCTCTTCAAACACATGCAAGTCGATCATGCTGCCCGGCATTAGCTTCAGGTTTGAAACGTCCTGCGGAGCGACACTCGGCCCGCCCGACCGAACGGACGAACTCGAGGCTGTCGGCGCGGCGCTCGAACTCTTCTGTTGCCCAGTGCCAGGTGCAATCTGAGCATGAAGCCCAGGAAGCAGGGTCAGAAACACGAGGAATACCGGCACGACCCGGCGCGTCCAAAGTTGATGGCCCGTCATCCATCTACGACTCGCTCTCAACATCTGTCTCCTCGCTTTGATAATCCGTCCCGTAGTAGCCGCGATCGTAGTAGTACTCTGCGGATCTGGTATTCACCGCATTAAATATGATGCCCAGCACTTTCGCCCTATTTCTTCGGAAGTTCTCAAACATCCGGCTAACGGCCGAACGTGTTGTTGTTGACCACCTGATCACAACCAGGATCGCATCCACCTTAACAGACAAGATGGAGGCATCTGTGACGACCATTGCGGGGGGACTGTCTATCAGGATGAAATCATACTGCTTTGAAAGAGTACCGAGCAGATTGTCGAATTCTGTCGACGCCAAAAGCTCGGCCGGATTCGGAGGTAGCGTGCCCGCTAGAAGGATGAAAAGGTTCTTTACATTCGGATCCTCAATGACGCAGTCTGGAGGATTCGAAGCCGAAGTCAGTAAGTTACTCAGTCCCCGCTTATCGGTTGCATTCACGTGGCGCTGCATCGCCGGTCTTCGCATATCCGCGTCAATCAAAAGGACCCTATGGCCGAGACCCGCAAAACACGCACCAAGCCCATAGCAGGTAGTTGTCTTTCCCTCACCCGGTACCGCGCTCGTTACCAGAAGAGTTCGTGGCGGCTTTCCTGGATGCGAAAGAAGAATCGCTGTTCTTAACGTTCGGTATGCCTCTGACACTTCCGATGTCGACTTGCCGTAGGATTGCCTTTCGGCATTTTTCGCGCCATGCCGTTTGCCAGGCAGCGAAATCGATGGCGAGACAAAAGACGGGATTCCCGCCAGCACCGGCACACCACTCAGATTCTCGACTTCCTGAATACTCGTCACCGAGTCGTCCAGCGAATCATGGATGAAAGCAGCAACCACACCCAGAACAAGGCCCACTAAAAGCCCGATTGCGGTATATAGGCCTTTCTTCGGGCGCGTCGGCCCTGCAGCTGGTAAGGCCCGGCTAATGACCGCAATGTTAGAACTCTGTGTACCGACCGTGAGCTTCAATTCCTGCAGCTTTGTATAGAGATCCTGATAAAGACCGCGCGTCGAGTCCGCCTCTTGTTGCAACACAGCAAGGCGTATTGTCGAATCGTTCATCTTGAACGCTTCTTGTTCCTCCGCGTTATAGGCACTTCGAATTCCGTTCTCGGTATCGCGGGCAGCCTTGTAGTTCATCTCAGTGGTGTTGACGATTCGCTGAACCTCAGTCTTTATCTCTCGATTTAACAAATCCATCTGAATATTCAGATCAAGCAGATGAGGATTCTTTGCGCCATACGTCTGAGCCGCTGAAGATTGTTGAATCTTGAGCGTGGTCTGTTGTTGGCGAAGTGCAAGCAAGCCAGAGAATAGTCCAGTCTGAGAATTTCCGGTCCCCGATGCTTGCATTTCAAGCGCAGTGCTCGAAAGTGCGTCCACATTGCCTGAGCTTGCGAGCCGATACAGCGTCTCTTGCGTGATGCGATTGGTCTGCGCCGCGACAAGTTCAGTATCCAATTGAGTGAGCCGGTCCAGCACAGGACTTGTCGCTGTTGCTCCTCCGTTCGCGGCCCCGCCCCCCCCGCTCATGCCGCCCCGTGAGCTTCCTCCCGGCGAGACGATGAGGCCGCTCTTTTGCTGGTAGTCGATCAGATTCTGCTCTGAGTCCTGCACTTGCTTTTTTAGGCCATTGAGCTCGTTAGACATCCATCCAGTGGCCTGCAGCGTTGAAGAGTTTCGCCTATCAAATCGGTCTTGCACATACTGATCGATGAGCGCATTCACGGTTTCGGCGGCAAATCTCGCATCAGGATCCTCAAAAGTTACCCGAATTAGCCGAGTATCCGGGATTGGAAGCACCTTGAGGTGGGATTCAAAGTTTCCGAGCAAACTATTGCGCGCATTCGGTGCTTGGCTCAGAGGTAATCCACGCTCCTCTGGTGTGCGTTCACTGGCTCCAACGCCACGCCTGATTGCGTTTTGATGATCTTCGAAGTGGATCCTCTCGATTGTCTCAATGCCTAGGTCATCGCTCTGCAATACAGCGACTTCGGTTGATATCGCAGTCTTGTCGGCTTCGCCTCCGGTGAGACTAGATGCGACTTCTCCCAGGGAGCCGGCACTGAGGTCGTTCTGGCTTTGTTCAATCTCGATAGCAGCGGTTGAGCTATAGTACGGTCGCATAATGAATGAGACGATAAGCACCCCTGCGGCCAGGGCAAGAGTGGTCCCGATCACAATGTATTTATTCTTGCGCACGATGCGAATAGCCTGGCGGAACGACAGGTCTTCGCTTTCCAAACCACCACCGGGAGCAGAATTGTCTGGTAAAAGCGAACTAGGAATATCTGATCTCTCGAAGGTTGGTGACATAATTCCTTTGGTGTTTCTTGATTCGTATGGAAGGTTAAATGCTGTCGCTTGTCCTAAGACAATTGAACAGAGGATCCACCTACTCAACCCGCAGTCTATGCCGAACGAGAAGGAGAATACTTAGGCGGAGCAGAAGCACCGTTATTCCGTCGAATGGCGCAATGCCGATTCGCACGTCTAAATACTCGACTTAGCCAAGTACCGCTTCAAATACACACTCGAGATCGAAAGAAATACGGCGCAATATAAGCGCGATTCCATGGTGCAGCAGTTCGGTGAAAGTCTGCACAACTTGGGTCAGCGAGAAAAGTGCATTCAACATCCCCACACAATAGATGTCTCGTTGAGCAGAAGCTCGTTATAAGTCTACTGCCATCGTCGAGAATCCCAGTGTTTATCGGCCGGGCGCGAAGGCAATTTGGGTGAGCGAAAAGCTGCTGAAATTTGAATCACTGCGAATCTCCATGATATCTGGAGAAAAGGTTGTCTTGCAACTGGCCTCGAAACTTTTCCGAGATGCTAATAGGTACCGCCGCAAAGATACAAGTCGCTTGCAGTTCCGCAGATTATTTGGAAAGAGAAGTGGATGGCGCGCAACTGAGTTGAACAAAGTACAGTTATGTCGCTAATGCACAAGGGCTCGGGCCTGGCGACTACAACAAGCGCTGACGATTACCTGTCGAGAAGTGTCCGACCCCCTCGTTCAATTCCGGCACGAAATTCTTCAGGCGAGAAAATGATCGAATTATCGTCGGCTTCGTTGGGGGAGGTTCTCTGGGCGGCTCATCGAGTAAGAGGTTTCGAATTTCCGTCGACATCGATATCTCATCAATTGGCTCGATGTACATAGCGCAATCATTGGCCGTAACGCTGTGTTCGCGCAAATCGAACGCGACAACGGGCAGACAAAGGACAGTTAAGCAATCATCTTGTTGCCGAGATCCAATGCAATCTGGATATGCGACTCATCTACAGTAAATGACATTATCGGCGGTATACAAAGAACATATCGTCCACCAGATCAATCCACGATAAAGTACTCCGACTCCTGGACAACACCCGATGCACCTTGCTCCCGAAGTCGGTATTGCTCGTAGATCCAGGCATACGTTCTTTCCATGCCTGTTCGCAACGCGATGTTGGGCTCCCAGCCAAGATATTCCTGTATGAGCGTGTTGTCGCTATTCCGTCCGTTTACGCCTTTCGGAGCGTCCAATTTGTAGTTACGGTGCAGCTTAATTCCGGCGATGTCTTCGACAATATCTACGAGCTGGTTAATGCTGACTGCCTCGCTTGATCCTAGGTTGATCGGCTCTTCAATGTCTGAATTCATAATTAGGTCGATTCCCTTCACGCAATCATCGATATACATAAAAGAGCGCGTCT
>Ga0302319_10002436_pt1 | contig 40127 bp, 32 predicted proteins | sample Bog_T0_2_FD_203319 | JGI IMG/M metagenome (GOLD analysis project Ga0302319, IMG submission 203319) | Peat permafrost microbial communities from Stordalen Mire near Abisko, Sweden - Bog_T0_2 | ecosystem: Environmental > Terrestrial > Soil > Wetlands > Peat | place: Sweden: Abisko, Stordalen Mire... | reverse complement strand
CCGCTCGATCGCCGAATTGTAGAAGCTCATCCGGGGCCGGTCCGCCAGCATCCGCTCCTGCTCGCCCAGCTTGGCGAAATACCAGCCGTTGTACTTCCGGTAGCTGGCCTCGGAATTGTCGCCTGCCCCCGGGTAGACCCAGGCCGCCAGGCTCCGGCTCGACTGGATCCAGGCGCGGACCCGGTCCAGCAGGCGGCGCAACGCCGAAAATGCGCCGACACTGAGGCGCTGAAGAGGTTTGTAGGGCATGGACGCAGGGCGCCGCAGCCACCCGGACCCCAGGGTGGGGATGCGCCCCGCCGAAGGCAACGGTCGATTGGGGGTTGCCGGGGAACGCGCGTTCCTGCATTCCAGAACGATGGCAAACCTCTATGAACGACTCCGCGCCGACATCGTGGCCGCGATGAAGGCGCGGGACAACGGCACCGTGCTCGCCCTCCGCACCGCCGACGCGGCCATCCAGCGCGCGTCGATGGACCAGGCAAAACCGATCGATGACACCCTTGCCGCGGCCATCCTCCGAAAGTCGGTCAAGAACCTTGCTGACGCCAGGGCGGAATTCGAAAAGGGAGGCCGCTCCGATCTCGTCGCGGCCAATGATGCCGAGATCAGGCTGCTCGAGAAATACATTCCCGCCGGGCTCGACGCGGCCCGGCTCGACGCGCTCATCGCCGCAGCCATCCAGTCGACGGGCGCCCAGACGCGGAAGGAGATGGGGAAGGTGATCGGGGCCCTGAAACAGGGGCCCGAGGCCGGGCTGATCGACTTCGCCCAGGCGAGCAAACTCATCCAGGCGAAGCTTCCCTGATCGGTTGCGGCCCTACTTGCGACCGGGTCCTGTCCCCGGGGTCGCCGCCCTGGACAGCATCTCCCGCCAGGGCGAGTCGTCGATATGCTCCAGACTGCCGGCGAGCCGCACCGGCTGGCCCAGGATCGAGTAACCGAGTTTGTCCTTCCGTCCCGAAAGAAGGCCGGCCTTCGAAAGGAGCCCGGCAATGCTGCCGCGGGCACCGAGCTCGAATTCCAGGCTCAGCGGCCGGGCGGTCAGCGGCAGGCCGGCGGAAGGGGCGATCCTCCCCGAGCCGGTGAGCCGCACGTTGGCGCTGTCGATCGCAATCTCCTCGAGCAGGAGCGAGCCATCGGGCTCGCTCCTGGCCGTCGCGTAAAGCCGGTCGAAACCTATCTCCCCTATGGCGTTGGTGAAGTCCAACACCGCCTCGGTGTTTCCGGCAAGGTGGTTCTCCCCCGAGTCGCCTTCATGCCTTTTCACTCCGAAGAGCGAACCCACGAGGGAGCCGACGTTGCGGAGGGAATCCGAGGCCTTGGAAGGGGCCTCCGGAATAGAGTCGGCCACATTCGTTCTGAGGATCCTCAGGATGCCTCCCGTGCTCCTGACCTGGTATTTCGCCCGCAGGTCGCGGAATAGGTCTCCGGGTCCGGCCCCGCCGCCGGAGAAAGTCGCCGATATTCCGAAGCGGCCCTCGAACTCCGGGTCCTCTCCATCCCCGGGTTTGGGGAGTACCGTTCTGGCCTCGATCGATTCCAGCGCGGCGGACCCTTCGAGGCTGTACGGACTGCCGGACGAGGGATCGAAGGAGATCGTACCCTCGGCCTTTGCGGCGCTGTGGTTCGGAAGCCAGCCCCGTGCGCCCAGCAGATGTGCGGAACGGCGATCCAGGTCGAGCGTCCCGTCGACATCGTTGAAGTCGCGACCGCCGGCCCGCAGGCGGTCGAAGGAAAACTTTGCGCGGCCAACCCATCCGCCCCAGAAAGGGACCCCTTCCCGGCCCCCGCCGGGAGTCTTGCCTGACGGGGGCTCCGCTCCGCCAGCGACGGTGAGCGGAACGGCCAGCGCGAGGAGATCCCCGAGCGCAACATCCTCGCCCGACAACTTGACGTCGACGCGGCGTGCCGGGCCGGTCCCGGACCAGGTCCCCTCCGCCGACACGTCTGTGACCTCCGTTCCGGAGGCGAACCTGGCAGGGGCGACGAAGGTCCCAGCGCCGCCGGCATCGATGTCCGCGCCAAAGCTGGCGGTCACGACCCGGCCCGGTTCCCGCCCGGCAACCGTCGCCTTCACCTGGACCTCGCTCCATGAGCCGACGGTTGCTGTGAATTCAGCCGATGCCGTCCGGCCCCGGATCCACTCCGACCCGGGGAAGGCGAGCCGGAATTCCGGCGCCGCGATGTTGGCATTGCAGGTGCCGGTGACCTCGACCGGCGGGTCTTCTCCGGACGCCCTGGAAATCCGAGCGCTGACGGTCGCAATCCGCTGTCCAGCGCTGTCGATCGCCAGGGGCGCCGCCTGTGCGTGCCAGCCTTCCGGATCATGGCTTGCGGCGAGGGTCAGCGACAGGTCGAGCCCCCTGGCAAGCGTGACGCCGTCCCTGCGAAGTGAGACATTTCTGGCGCTGAGCGGTGTGGTGGAGCGCAGCGAGAAGCCGTCCCCGCCGGCACTCAGGGCGAAATCGCCCTCCGCATCCCCTCCGGAGACTGCGTACCTGTCCGTGGGCGCGGAGAGCCAGGCCAGCGGCAATCCCCGGACCGACACCGACATGAGGCTGGCTGCGGAGTTGGCCGGCTTGAGATCCCCATTGTCCTCGTCGATTGACAGGGGCTGCTGCAAACGAAAGGTGGCAAACGGCCGCGCACCGGCAAGGACAAGCGAGATCGAGTCGACGCGCAGCGACCGCCCTCGCTGTGTGAGGTCAAAGTCCGCTCCCGCGGAGACATTTCCGATCGCGTCAAGGCGCGGTGCGAACGCGCCAAGGCCTCCGACGACCGCCCGCACTTGGCCGGTGAGGCGAACGCCGGCGAACCCTGCGTCGGCGTAAAATCGGCCCTTCCCCGTGAAGGCAACATAAGGCAGGGGAATGCCGGGAACCAAGGGGGCGATGTCGAAATCCCTCAGACGGGCGCTCCAGGCGCCCTCCAGCCTCCGGCTGGCCCCGGAGGTGGTGCCGTCGGCGGTCAGGACATGCCTGCCGCCGCGGGCGATGTCCAGGTGATAGGTCTCGCCGTCCGCGATGCGGGCCGCGGCCGCCGAGACCGACCCACCGGCCTGCGCCGATCCGGGCACCGGCGGCAGCTCGGCTGCGGCCTCAACGAGCCGCACGGCCCCGGCCGGGTCCATGGTGACAGCGAGGCTCCCCCGCAAGGTCGACCCCGGGGCGGCGCCCTCAGGCGGGACCGCCGTTGCCTCGAAGGCAAAGCTGCCCCGTTGTCCCGCGGCCAGGCCTCCCCCCTTTGCGGCAACCCGGATTCGAATCGGTCCGCCGTCCCCCCTGGAGGGTGCCAGCACATCCCCCTCAAGGTCGGTCCCATCGAGCGAGAAGTCGAAGGGAAGCCCGCGGCTGCCAAGCACGCGATGGACGACGCCGGCCGCCAACCCAGCCGAAACCGCGCCCGCCTCGGATCCCTGGAGCCCGGAAAGGTGGATAAGGTCGAGCGTCCAGCCCTTGGCGACCAACTCCCGCACCAGGACCTTGTGGCGCCACAGCGCGCCCGGGAGCGGGAGGGTTGCGTGGAGGGACGGCACGGTGAGGATCGCGCCCCGCGACTCCGCGCGCAGGTCCGTGACGTCGATCCCGCCAAAGCCCACGGAAAGCGAACCGAGCGAGACCTGCATGCCGGTCGCATGGTCCAGCGCCTCCTGGGCCGCCCAGGTCTGGACCACGGGCAGAAACGCGGCGGCCACAAGCAGGAGAGCGAGGGCAATCAACAGTCCGAGGCATTCCAGGACGAAGCGGAGGAGTTTCACGAGACGGGGATGTCGATTTGACCGCGGGGAGGGGCGGGAGTGTCATCGAAATGCCCGGCGGTGCCGTGTCAGCCCCAATCGGCCGGTATGGGCTTGTTTGGTGCGGAGGCCGGCCGTAGCCTGGAAACGTGCAAGTGCCGGCATTTGATGACATCGCGCGCCTTCCCGTGATCAAGTATTACGAGGATGCCTTCCGGTCGGCCACCGGAGTGCCGCTTGCGGTCGTCGCGCCCGGCGAACCGCCCCGAAGGTGCTGCCTTGGGCGGTCGGAGAACGGATTCTGTGTGCTCGCCGGAGCGACGGCGGCCGGCTGCACCGCCTGCCTTGAGGCCCAGTCGCGCGCGCACAGGGCGGTGGCGCGCCAACAGGGCCCCCAGCAGGTCAATTGCTTCGCCGGGCTGACCGAGGTGGCGGTGCCGGTTTCCGTCCGAGGGCGCCACGTCGCCACGCTTCTGAGCGGGCAGGTCCTCAGGCGGGAGCCAACCCAGCGCGACTTTGCCATGATCCTGAAGTTCCTGGGCCCCGGGCAGGATCGGGATTGGGAAGCCAGGATCCGAAGGGCCTACTTTGAAACGCCGGTGGTCACGGCTGAAAGGTTCGAGGCGATCATCCAGATGCTGGGCGTTTTTGCCCAGTATCTGTCAGAACTCTCGGACCACCAGATGGTCGAGCCCTCGGCCGACGAGCCCGCGGCGGTGTCCAGCGCCAAGCGCTTCGTCCAGGCGCGTTCCGAGGAGGCAATCACCCTGGGGGAGGTCGTGGCCCATGTGGGGGTCAGCAGGTTTTACTTCTGCAAGCTCTTCAAGCGGGCCACGGGCATGACCCTGACCGAGTATGTGACCCACGTGCGCCTCGAGAAGGTCAAGTCCCTGCTTGTGGACCCGTCGCTGCGCATCTCGGAGATCGTCTACGCAGCGGGCTTCGGTTCGATTCCCCGCTTCAACAGCGTCTTCAGGAGGCATTTCGGGATGGCGCCCACCGCCTACAGGGCCGCCCTTCGCGCCCGCCTCCCGGGATGAGCCCGTGCGGGTCACCGTCGGCAAAAAGCCAATAGGCAATAAGAGAACCCCAAGGGGTGAGTAGTTTCCGGGGCCCCCGTTCTGTTACCTTTCGTGTGTGAACAACAAACAGGCCCTGATTGCGCTTTGCGCCGTGATTTCCTGCCTGGCGGGACCCACGGTGATCCGGGCGGCCGGCGACGATGTCGACGCGGCCACGAAGGCCAAGATCGCGGCGTTTGACAAGGGTCCGGCCTCGATCGACGTGTCCGCCTACCCGGGGGGCGCCCAAAAAGGCTACGCGGTGTTCCGTGAGAAATGCACGCTTTGCCACACGCTTGCGCGGCCGATCAATTCCGACTTCGCCCTGCCCGACGAGTGGTCGCGCTACATCAAGCGCATGATGCACAAGCCCGGCTCGATGATCAGCCCGGGCCAGGCAAAGAAGATCTGGGAGTTTCTCGTGTATGACGCGAGCATCCGGAAGAAGGATCTGCTCGACGGGAAGCTCGCGGCGGCGACGCCCGCGGAGCAGGCGGACGCCCGGGACAAGATCGCGAAAATTATCCAGGGTTACGGGCAGAAATAGGGCGACGGACCCGACGGCCATGCCCGCGACCTACAACGTGGAGGTTCCGGATGTCGGCTATTTCGCGCGGCAGGTGCTTTGCCGCGAAGGCTGTCCCGTCCGCACGGATTCGGGCGCCTACGTTCAGGCCATCGCCGAGGGCCGGTATGAGGACGCCTACATCATAGCCCGGGCGCCGAATCCCTTCGCCTCGATCTGCGGTCGGGTGTGCGCCGCCCCCTGTGAGGCGAAGTGCCGCCGCGGCGCCCTCGACGCCCCGGTGTCCATCCGGGCCCTGAAACGGTTCATCTGCGAGCGCCACGGTGTCGAGTCGGACGCGTTCGACCTTGGGCGGGTGTACCCGGAACTTCGCGATCCGCGGCGCGAGCGCCCGGGAGGGGGCAGGAAGGTCGCCATTGTGGGCGCCGGCCCGGCCGGCCTGTCGTGCGCCCACGAACTTGCCCTGATGGGATTCGCCCCGACCGTCTTCGAGGCACAGAACCTGGCCGGCGGCATGCTGGTCCTGGGAGTGCCCGAGTACCGGCTTCCCCGTGAGATCGTACGGGCCGAGATTGCGGCGATCGAGTCGCTGGGGGTGGAGATTCGCCTGAATTCGCGGCTGGGCCGCGACTACGCGCTGGCCGACCTCAAGACGCAGGGGTTCGAGGCTGTGTTTCTCGGCATAGGCGCCCACAGGAGCCGCGACATGGCCATCGAGGGAGTGCAGTTCGACGGGGTCGTGCGGGCGATCGATTTCCTCCTCAATGTCAATCTCGGCTACCGGATGAACCTCGGCCGCAAAGTTGTCGTGATTGGCGGCGGCAATGTCGCCTTCGACGTGGCGCGTTCGGTGGTGAGGCAGACCGAGCGGATGGCCGGGATGAGCGAGGCGGAATTGCGCGTGGCCCTGCGCCAGGCAGCCGCAGCCCTCGAGGAGCTGACGGCGAAGGACGCGGAGGCGCCCGACGAGGTGCGGCTCGCCCTCGATGTCGCCCGCGAGGCCATCCGGAGCGGCGTACCGGAGGTCCACATGTACTGCCTGGAAAGCCTCGACGAGATCCCGGCCGCCCGCGAGGAGATCGAGGAAGCCGAAAAGGAGGGGATCCATCTCCACACGCGGTATGGCCCAAGGCGCATCATCGGACGCGATGGCAAGGTGACCGGCATCGAGCTCGTCCGGGCCAGCCGGGTGTTCGACGAGAACCGGCGGTTCAATCCCAGCTTCATCGAGGGCAGCGAGGAGACAGTCGATGCGGACAGCGTCGTGTTTGCGATAGGGCAGGCCCCGGACCTCTCGTGGATACGCCCGGAGGACGAACTGAAAACGACGCCCCGCGGCACCCTCCAGACGGATCCGGCCACCCTGGGGACGTCCCGTCCCGATGTCTTCTGCGGAGGCGACGCCGCCTTCGGCCCCCGCATCATCATCACCGCAGTCGCCGAGGGCAAGCGGGCGGCCAGGTCCATCGCCAAGTTTCTGACCGGACTCGTCCCCGCCGACCCCCTGGGGGCGAAGGTGACCATTTACGACACGGACAACTATCGGATGATTCCCGACTACGAGAAGATCGCGCGCGCCGCGCCTCCGACGCTGCCCCTGGACAGGCGCATCGGAATCGCGGAAGTGGAGAAGACCTTCCCCGCGGCAGACGCCCGGCGGCAGGCCGACCGCTGCCTGAAATGCCATGTCGGCCCGGTGTTCAACGGCGATGAATGCATCCTCTGCGGAGGATGCGCCGACGTCTGTCCCGAGTATTGCCTGCGCCTCGTCGATGTCGCCCAGCTGAGGGGCAATGACACACTCCAGTCGGCCTTCCTGGCGCGCTATGGGCGCGTGCCCGGGCCGGGGGAGCAGGGCGCGATCATCAAGGACGAAACCCGCTGCATCCGCTGCGGCCTGTGCGCGGTCCGCTGCCCGACCGGGGCCATCACCATGGAGCGCGTCGAACTCGTCCACGCATGACATGAACCCGCAATCGAACGACAAGGACGGAGTCTCCCGCCGCGGATTTTTCCAGCTTTCGCTGGGCTGGATCGCGGGTTCCCTTGCGGCGGCCGCGACCGCGGCCGCGGTCGTCCGCTTCCTGGTGCCGAACGTCCTGTTCGAGCCGGGCCAGCGCTTCAAGGCGGGGACCCCCGACGACTATCCGGACGGCTCCATCACGTTCCTTGAGGATGAGCGGGTCTTCCTTGTCAGGCGCGGCAATTCCTTTCGGTGCCTCTCCGCGGTCTGCACCCACCTGGGATGCACGGTCAACCGGGCGGCCAAAGGCTACCACTGCCCCTGCCATGGCAGCGTGTTCAACGAGGAGGGCGCCGTGGAGGGCGGACCCGCGCCGAGGGCGCTCACCTGGTTCCTGGTGACGCTGAGCAAGGACAACCGCCTGCTGGTCGACAAGGGGCAGGTCGTGGAGCCGGACAAGTACCTCGTGCTGTGAAGACTCCGCTGCCGAAAAGAATCTGGGGCTGGTTTGCGCGGACCGGCGTGGGAAAATCCATCTTCCGGGTGGGCCTGCCGCAGAGCAACCTGGAGAGGTCCCAGGCGATGGTCTCCAGCTTCCTGCTCCACGTCCAGCCGGCCAAGGTCAACAGGCACTCGCTGCGCGCATCCTACTCGCTGGGCCTGGGTCTCATTTCGCTCTACCTTTTCTTCATACTTATCGGCACGGGCGTGCTGCTGATGTTCTACTACGTGCCGAGCACAACGCAGGCCTATGACCGGATGAAGGACCTGCAGTTCGTGGTGTCGGCCGGTCTGGTCATCCGCAACATGCACCGCTGGGCGGCCCACCTGATGGTCCTGTTCGTGATGCTGCACATGTGCCGGGTGTTCTACACCGGGGCCTACAAGCACCCCCGGGAGTTCAACTGGGTGATCGGCGTGCTGCTTTTCCTCACAACCCTGGGGCTGAGCTTCACGGGCTACCTCCTTCCCTGGGACCAGCTCGCGTTCTGGGCCATTACCGTCGGCACGAACATTGCCGGCTACGCCCCCTTCATAGGCCCCAAGCTCAAGTTCCTGATGCTCGGCGGCAACGTCGTCGGGCAGGAGGCCCTCACCCGATTCTACGCCCTGCACGTCATTGTGCTCCCGGCGGCCGCGGGCCTGATGGTGGCGGTGCATCTTTGGAGGGTGCGCAAGGACGGCGGGCTCTCCCGCCCGGAGACCGTGGGCGGGAGCGTCCAGACGATGCCCCAAGGACAGCTTCCCACCAACAAGAGCTACGGCCTGATGGAACTGGCGCGGGGCACGACCCCCCAGGTCGGCCGGGACCCGGACGACGAGGTCTTCTCGTGGCCCCACCTCATCTTCAGGGAGCTGCTGCTTTTCCTGCTCGTGATCGCCTTCGTGCTTTTCCTGGCGGTATTCTGGAACGCACCCCTTGAGGAGATGGCCAATGCCATTCATCCGCCCAACCCGGCGAAGGCACCGTGGTATTTCCTCGGCCTCCAGGAGCTGGTGAGCTACTCGGCGTTCTGGGGCGGCGTGGTCGTGCCGGCCCTTCTGGTGACGGCGCTGGCGCTGCTGCCGTACCTGGACCGGGGCCGTCGCGGCACGGGCCGCTGGTTCGCCCGCGAGCGGGCCATGGCCAACACGATATTCAGCGTGTGCCTGGCGGTGGCCGTGGCCCTCACGATCATCGGCACCGTGTTCCGCGGGCCAAACTGGTCCTGGGTAGTCCCGTGGCGGACGCCGCCGGCCATCACGGAGGGCCGATGAGATGAACGACGGATCTGTCCGAAAATTCTACGGCTGGTTCACCGCGCTGGGGCTGTTGGTCGGCGTGCTCGTGGGCCTCGGCTACTACCGGGACGAGTACCGGCCCTGGAAGGATTACCAGCGCCAGTTCATCCGGGAGGAGATCCGCCGGGCGGCCACGCCGGATCAGAGGTTGCTCGCCCAGAACACGCCCATCCAGCTCCAGCAGATCATCCTGCCCGAACTCAACCGCGTCGACAGGTGCACGACGTGCCACCTGGCGGTGGAGGATCCGAGCTACGGCGGCTTCCCGCAGCCGCTCGCCTACCACCCGCTCCACGACCAGCATCCCTTCGACAAATTTGGCTGCACCATCTGCCACCGCGGCCAGGGCCGCGCGACGACCGCGGCCGAGGCCCACGGCAACGTGCCTCACTGGGACGAGCCGATGCTCCCGCTGAAGTTCATCCAGGCCTCCTGCGGCCAGTGCCATGAGGCCTCGGACAACCCGGCGGCGCCCCAGCTGGCGCGCGGCCAGGAGCTCTTCGAGACCGTGGGGTGCCGGGGCTGCCACAAGCTCGACGGGGTGGGCGGCAATATCGGCCCGGAGCTCGACAGGGTGGGGGCCCGCCGCTCGCCGGATTGGCTCAGGCAGCACTTCCTCGAGCCCTCGGCCGTCACCCCGGGCTCGGGCATGCCTCCCCAGAAGTTCTCGGAGCCTGACATAGACGCGATCGTGCTCTTCATGCTGAGCCAGACGGGGGCCAACCTTCCCGGCTTCTACGCCTCGATGAAGGTCATCCCGAGCGTGGACGAGGGACGGCGCCTCTTCCAGCAGAAGGGATGCATCGGCTGCCACACAGTCGACGGTCACGGCGGCAAGGTCGGTCCCGTCCTCGACGACGTGGCCCTCCGGCGGAAGCCGGAATGGATGATGCAGCATTTCCGCGATCCGCAGTCGGTGAGCCCGGGTTCGGTGATGCCGCGGTTCGGGTTCACCGAGGCCGAGGCCCGGGCCCTGACGGAGTTCCTCCTGCACCTGCGCGACCAGAAGGTGGCCCTGAGCATACCCTCGCTGATGGCGCCGCCGGACAGGGGCCGGGAGGTCTTCCGCAAGTATGGTTGCGCCGGCTGTCACGGGCCCGAGGGCAAGGGCGGGGTGCCCAATCGAAACGCAAAGACGGCGCAGCAGATTCCAGCGCTGACCTTCGTGGGGGACAGCTACACGAAGGCCGAGCTGAAAAAATTCATCCTCAACGGCCAGCGCGACATCGCCTCGCTCGACCCGCAGCTTCCCCCTCCGCCCCTCTACATGCCGGCCTGGGGAAGCACGATCAAGGACGCGGAGACCGACGATCTCGTGGATTACCTGTTCAGCCTCAAACCCAAGGGCGAGGATCTCGGTTTCTAGCAGGGTGTTGAAAAACTACGATGGCCGGCGCAACAAACTATTTTGGTCGCGAGCAAGGCGGGGCTGCCGGTGAAATGCTCAGCGAGCCGTGCCCGGCAGCCCCGCCTTGCGGAGAGCGCATTCTGATCGCAACGACGGCTCATCGTAGTTTTTCAACACCCTGCTAGCCAATTTCCTGCGACTCCAACCAATCATGAAACCTACACCAAGGATCCCGAATGCCGTCTGGGGCCTGCTCCTCGCGGCAGCCCTCCTGGCGCCGTCCACCGGACGGGCGCTGCCGAGCTTCGCGCGGCAGATGAACATGCAATGCACCGACTGCCACACGGAATTCCCCATCCTGAACCAGTACGGACGCCAGTTCAAGCTGATGGGGTACACCCTCAGCGGCGACCAGCCCTCCGACATGCTGCCTGTCGCGGTGATGCTCGAGCCCTCCTTCACCCACACCCAGGCGCCGCAGGCCGGAGGCGCGGCCCCGGGATTCTCGGACAACAACAACTTCGCGGTCACCCAGGTCGGCTTGTTTTACGCCGGCCGCCTGTTCGGACCGTTCGCCTCGAATCTCTTTGGCAACGATGGGGCCGCCTTTGCCAACAAGTTCGGCATCTTCAGCCAGACGACCTACGACGGGGTCGCCAAGGCGTGGACATGGGACAACACGGAGCTGCGGTTTGCGGACACCGCGTCCCTCCACGACCAGGACCTCATCTACGGGGTCTATGCGAACAACAACCCGACCATGCAGGATCCGTGGAATTCCACTCCCGCCTGGGGATTTCCCTTCTCGGGTTCCGGGCTCGCCCCCGGCCCGGCGGCCGGCACGATGATCGACGGCGGCTTTGCCCAGCAGGTCGCCGGCATCGGCGCCTACACGATGGTGAACAACACCTACTATTTTGACATCGGCGCTTACCGCACGCTTGACGCCCAATCGCAAAAATCGCTCGGCGTCGACCCGACCGGCGAGACCCAGATAGCGGGGCTGGCGCCCTACTGGAGATTTGCATTTGATAACATGGTCGGGGAGGGCCGTTGGGAGGTTGGCACCTTCGGGATGGCCTTCGACAGCTACCCGGGCCGCGACTCGAGCGAGGGCAAGGACCGGATTGAGGACTTCGGCGTCGATTCCCAATACCAGGTTTCCTCGGGAAAAAGCGACGTCACCGCGATGCTCAGCTCCATCTACGAGCGCCAGAGCTGGAATGCCAGCGCCGTGCTGGGGAACACCTCGAATGTCGCGGACACCCTCCATGAGTCCAAGGCGACGGTGGCCTACCTCTACGACAAGACCTACGCGGCGTCGGTGCAGTACTTCCTCATCAACGGAACGAGCGACGCGATTCTCTATGGCGACAGCCAGACCGGATCGCCGACGAGCGACGGTTTTATCCTCCAGGCGTCGTGGCTGCCTTTCAACAAGGGGGGCGGCCCCTCGTTCTGGCCCCGGAGTAACGTCAAGATCTCGCTCCAATACACGTTCTACAACCGATTCGACGGGGCCCGGACGAACTACGATGGCGCCGGATCCAACGCCCAGGACAACAACACGCTCTACGGTGAGGTCTGGATAGCGTTCTAGCAGACTCTTGTTTTTCAACGGCCCGCAGGAAGCGGGCCGTTCCATCGGAAGGTGTTCGGGCCGGCTGGCCGCACCGCGGTTTCAGGTGGACCGTGGCCGCCAAAAGGGCCAACGTGCGGGAAAATCCAAGGTCATGACCGGCGTCCGGCACTATGCCCTCCTTTTCCTGGCAGCTGTCCTGGCATTGCCCGGCACCGCAGCGGCCCGGGAATCCGGGAGCGCACCGCCTCCCGACCTTTCGGACCCGCCCCTGGTGCTGCCTGCGCTGCGGAATGCCGCCGCTTCGCGCGGCATCCGCATGGACGGATTCGACCCGATCGGCGCCAACGGAAGGCTTGGCGTCGGCGACTCCGTGACAGCGCTCTTCACGGTGTACAACGGCGGGCGTTTCAGGCAGTGGATTGCCGAAATGAGGGTCGTCGAACCGACCGGGGCGGAGCGGAGGAAGGTGGACGATGCGGTCCTTTACACCCAGACAGGGAGGGTGATGCACTTTTCCTCCGGTGTGGCCGCCCTCCGGCTCCGGATACTCGGCCCGATCCCGGACAGCGCCGGAGACGCCGTGGAAGGCGTTGCCTGCCCGGAGCAGGGAGTGCGGGTCACGACCCACGACGCCCTTCTCCGCCTCGGAGCCGAGGGCATGTGCCGCGCGGTCGAAAAGCTGGTTTCCCGCGGAAAGGATGCGCAGCTCGGATTCTCGACAGCCCCCTATGCCGCCAAGGACATCGCCGATGCGAAGCGGGCCGGGTCATCCTCCGGCTTCACCGGCGAGGACGAGACAGCCTTCGCCCAGGGCCTCGAGGCCCTCAACGAATTCACGACCAACGCCGAGAACCTGCCGGGAGTGATGGGGATCGCGGGCCAGGGCATAGACTGGCCGTCGATCTGGAGGATGATCCGGGAAATGAACTTCGCCATCTGGAGCTCCTTCGACTGGAAGAGCCTCAGGCATTCCAACCTCCCCATGGGCGGGGTGTCCCTTCCTGTCTACCACCTCCCGTTCCGGCTCTACATCTTCGGCAGCAATGTGTCGCAGGGAGGCTGGTTCATCACTGCGCCCCGGTCGCCGCTTATCGCCTGCGGCGGCGTTGTCGGGGTCTGGCTCCAGTCGATCAAACACCCGGAAAATCGCATGGTGATGCGGCTGATTTCGGCCCACCGGGGCGGAGGGAATTGATTCCCCCCGGAAATTGCGGTCGCAACCGGCGGATCTCTTGAGCATGGCCACGACACGTCCTACCTTCGGAGGCCGTTGGGGTTAGCCAAGATCTGTCGGCAAGGCGTTGAAAAACTACTTGCGTTCTGGCGGGGGAAATCGATCTTTCTCACCCTCTGCAAAGGCTAAGGGCTCGTAGCTCAGTTGGAAGAGCGCCTCAATGGCATTGAGGAGGTCGTCAGTTCGAACCTGATCGGGTCCAGTCTTCGCGGTCGCGTCAGCGCCGCGAAGACTGCCGCGGCTCAAGCCGCGTCCAGCGGCTTGAGACGGGCCGGGCCAATCTGCACCGCGAAGCCGGGCCTCGTCTCATCGCGACGCCCCCGCAATCCAACCGATTGCTACAATTTCCAGGTATTTTGCGATGCCTGGTTTTAGCTACGTTTACATTCTGGAGTCAGAGAGTTGCTCCGACCGTCACTATGTGGGCGTCACTGGCGACCTTAACGCGCGCATTCTGGCGCAACCCGAAGGGCACTCCAGCGGAATACATGAAGGAGAAAAGTCTGCTTTTCACCGATGCTAAGGTCTCCCACCCGCATAATTGTCTGCGGCACTCGTTCTGCACCTATCATGTCGCCGCGTACAAAAATCCCGGCCTGACGGCCACGATCCTTTGCCACAGGAACCAGGGGATGTTGTGGGCTCGGTACAATGGTAACGCCACGCAGGATCAGGGAAAACGCTATTGGACTATCACCCCGGAGACGGCTTCGGCGCTCGCGAAGTGAGCAGCGCTGGGATCACGCCGCAACGGTTGAGACCACTCCGCCAATAACACGGCCGCGTCGCCGAGATCGACGCCGAACTTCTCCAGTTCGCGACAGGGTATCCGCGCAGGGCGGCCATGTGCCTTGATCCGCCGCTGCCGGATGTAACGCCGGACAACCTGCGGATCATAGCGCACGAGGAATGCCCAGGGTTGATTCGGCGATTGAGGGCCGGTCGGAGGCATACGCCGGCCAGGTTCGCCAATGCGATGCGGGCCAACCTGGGGAGCGTTTACAATAAGCTAAAGTTGTGTAATTTATTGCATGTGAATATGATAAACACTGGAAGCGATCATCGGACTGGCAGACTGTCGGTTTAACTTACAGATTCCGGTGCGGCAGCATCAATCGATCCTATGTCTATTGCGGCTATAAGTAATTATTTATAAATAGGTTATGCATTTAAAATATAAGAATATGCCGTTTGGTACCGTTTATGCAGTTTTATTTCGACGAATCGCTGAACTGCGAATTAATTCACGTTGGGAGATTCTCTATCTATTTTCCCTGATCAAACCGCCACCTGTTCGTGTCGCGCATCTGTCGAATAGAGCCGACTGCCAAATAAAGTAGTTCCTATGAAACCAAATAATTCCTTTCTTCCTTTGGCAATCGTCGGGGCTGTCGTGATCCTCGCGAGCCCTCGGGCTATGGCCAACCTAGTCTTGAACGGCAGCTTTCAGACTGGGGATTACACGGATTGGACAGTCACCCAAGATGGCAATCCTACCGCATTTGCTGTTGCCCCCGGTTACGACTTTGTTGAATCTAGCGGATTCGATGGCCTCAACTATGCATATGTAGGGCCCATTTCCCCACCTGACGTTCTGTCCCAAACCATCAACACGGTCATCGGCGACAACTACGACTTCAGTTTCGAACTCTATCATTCCGATAGAGTCTGGTCCTCCCTCCTATGGTTTTAACCAACCTGACTCAGGGGCACAATTCACTGCAAGTATCGGCGGCAACCTGCTCCTCACTGAGTCGGGGGGAAGTGAGGCTAGCATTTTAGGTTCTTGGCAATCATTCAGCTACGACTTTGAGGCCACTGGGACAACCACTGCTATCGATTTTTCTATCGTCAGTCCTCCGGGCGGTTATGGACTCACCGATATCGACGTTGAGCCGGTCGGCGTTCCCGACTCCAGCTCTACTCTGATCTTGCTAGCCGTCGGATTGGGTTGCCTCACTGTCGGGAGGAGAATTCAGCGACAGTTTTTTAGGCAACTGTGCTGCAATCTGGGTTAATGGGGATTGGCCCTGTCGGCGCTTTTGAAGCTCCAATAAAACGTTTCTGGCTGAATCCGGTTTAGTCACCCATTGCGAATTAAACTCGCGGGGTAAATGCTGAAGTAATGGCAGTCAGAAGGGATTGAGGCCCTTCCGCCCGGCGCGTACACCTTAATCGAGTCCGGGCCAAACAACGCCACCGGGATCGGGCTCATCGAGATTTACGAGCTGAACTGAGATCTGAGGTGAACGGCACTTAAGTAGTCCCTAACAGGCTGTTGAAAAACTATGCTCGCCGGCTCAGCAGAGTTTTTCAACAGCCTGCTAAGGTTTTATTGCTTAGCCGCTTGCGGCGCCGGGTGCCTGGCACGTTGGTGAAGAGGACTTGGCGGCTTGAGCCGGGCCGGGCCAAAACCGGAGGCTACGGCTCGGCAAGCCATTCTCCCCGCGCTTGCCGCGCCGAAGTCCCGCAGCGGCGGGACGAAGGCGGGTCAGCGAGGGGAAGGCCGGCTCTTTACCGCAATATCCCGCCCTGGGTGGCATCGCCAGGAACGTCGAGCAGCTGGATCTGGTTGATCACCTTGAAATGCTCGTGGTCTGAGAATTCCCAGACGATCCGCTTGTCCGGTGTAACCTCGAAGACGTCGGGTTGCTCGCCGATATGGCCGTGCCCCAGATAGTTGCAGCAAACGGTGTCGCCATTGGGCAAACGCTGGAGGCCGCTGATCAACCTGAGCGGATTGCCGGGCAGGTCGTGTTCGTTCAGCTCCCACACGAGCTTGAGGCTGGCATCGAGTTCCTCGACCTTGTGCCCCTCGCCGCAGGCGATCAGAAAGTGGCCATCCGGCAGCAGGACGCACATGTGGACATCGCCTGGCACGGGAATCCTGCGCAATGAATGTCCGTCCCCGTCGAGTTCCTCAATCTGGTGCTCACCCTTGCGGCACAGCAGATAGTGCCCGGCCCTCGTCTTGCGGGTGCCGCGAAATTGGTCGTGCAGGCTCACGCTGGCCGGGGGCCGCGCAAGCTTGATTTCCTTGGCTATCCTTCCCTCCCGATCGATCTCGAGAATCCGGCACGGCCCATTCTCCACGACGAGCACACGCCCGTCCGGCAGGGGTTGGCAGGAATTGATTTCGGCGTCTCCGCCGGCCTTGAATTCCCAGGCAATCCTGTCGTCCGGCGTCATCTCCAGCGCTCCTCCAGCATGGCAGAAGAGATAGTTGCCGTTGGGCAGCACCCAGCAGTCCTGCGGGTGCTTGCAGACATGCCTCCAGAGAATCCTGCCGTCCGACGACACCGCGCTCACCGCGCCCGCATAGGAGTCGGTGCAAAGAAAGGGATGCGTCGCACGGGCCGCCGTCGCGGAGACAAAGAGGACGGAGAGGGAGGCAAGTACGTGGAGTATTTTCATGGGATGGGGTCTGAAAGCAGTGCGTTTGGCCTCGGTAGGCTGCAAAGGCGGTTCGCGTGCACTCACTGGGTGTTGAATTATTTTGAACCAGACGCCGTCCCGGCCTCCTACGGCCCCAGTATGGGAGGCTCGGGGGGCGGCGGTACGTGCCGCACTGCGGCCTGGGCCATCATCTGACGCCACTGGGCCTCCAGGATTTCCCGTTGCTTGACCATCCGGTACTCCGCCTCGCCGGCCTGGAAGATGAACGCGAAGAGCACCACCCTCAGGATGACCTGCCCTGTCTGCAGGTCGTTGTGGAAATAGAGGACCAGGGCGATGGCCGTCACGCATAGCACCTTGCCGACCGTGGCGGCCACGAAGGTTGCCCTCAGGTAGGTGAAACGCGTCGCCAGCAGCGCCCTGAGGATCCGGCCCCCGTCCATCGGAAAGGCCGGCGCGAGATTGAAGATGCCCATCCAAAGATTCGCGATGAAGAGCTGGCGGCCGACGTCGCCCAGGGTTACCGGGGTCAGGTAGGCATCCCAGCCGTCGGGAAACCGCACGATGAGGTAGAGCAGGCCTGCCAGGACGAAATTCACGGCGGGCCCGGCCAGGGTCATGAGCAGCTCCTGCCGGGGCTGCCGCGGGATGGAATCGAACTGGGCCATGCCGCCGATCGGCATCAGGAGAATGCGTCTCACCTTGTAGCCAAAGTGCATGCCTGTGAACGAATGGCCGAGCTCGTGCAGGACGACGCACGAGAAGAAGGCAGCCAATTCGATGACGCTCCAGGTCATGCCTGGAACACCGGCGTCCTGGTAGCCGTAGTAGGCCCAGTAGGCGAGGAGGAGCAGGAAGCTGCTGTGGAGCGCGAGTTGGATCCCGCGGATCCGGAACAGGTTGATGGACCAGCTTAGCATGGGTGGGTCGGTGTGGCGGCGGCGATGGACGGGCAGGCTACCCCCATGCGCGGCGAATATCAACGTTTGACCTCCCGGGGCGCAGACTTTGTCTTCGCTATGGGGAGATTCCACCGCCCATATCACGACAACCCCCACCGCCATGGCCGACGCGCCCCCAACCCCTCCGACGATCCTTGTCATCGATGACGACGCCGAGATCCGCTATTCGCTCTCGCGGGTGCTCTCGACATTGAAATGCAGCGTCACCGAGGCCCCGAGCGGCGAACAGGGGGTCGCCCTCGTCAAAAAGGGGCCGCATCCCGATCTCATCTTCCTGGATGTGAGGATGGGCGGCATGGGTGGAATCGAGGCCCTGCAGCACATCAGGGCGGCAAACCCGCGGCAGCTCGTCGTGCTCATGACGGCCTTCGGAACCGCGCAGACGGCGATCGAGGCCATGAAATACGGGGCTTTCGACTACGTGATGAAGCCGTTCGACCCCCAGAAGGTCCTGGCGCTGGTCAACAACGCGCTCAAGGTCCACGCCGATTTGCGCGCAGTGGGGAGCTACCAGCCCATCATCAACACCGAGGACTACAAGGAGGGCATCGTCGGGAGCTCCCTTGTCATGCAGGACGTTTTCAAGATCGTGGGGCAGGTCACCGCCAGCGACGTGACGGTGATGGTCACCGGGGAGAGCGGATCGGGAAAGGAACTCGTGGCCCGCTCGATCTGGAAGCACAGCCACCGCTCGAACAAGCCGTTCATCGCGGTCAATTGCGCGGCGATTCCCGACAATCTCATCGAGAGCGAATTGTTCGGCCATGAGAAGGGGTCGTTCACGGGCGCCACCGCGCAGCGCCTGGGAAAGTTCGAGCTTTGCGACGGGGGCACGATCTTCCTCGACGAGATCGGGGACATGGCGCTCGCCACCCAGACAAAGATCCTGCGGGTGCTCCAGCAGGGGGACATCCAGCGCGTGGGCGGGACGGAGACGATCCACGTGGATGTCAGGATCATCGCCGCCACGAACAAGGACCTCGAGGCGCTTGTGAAGGCTAAGACCTTCAGGGAGGACCTCTACTACCGCCTGAACGTGGTCCGGATCAGGATGCCGCCCCTGCGCGACCGCCAGGAGGACATTCCCCAGATCGTGGACTTCTGCCTTCAGAACCTCGTCAAGCAGCGCAAGGCCCGCGTGAGCAAGGTCTCCGTCGAGGCGATGGCCGTGCTCGTGCGCTTTTCCTGGCCGGGCAACGTCCGCGAGCTCGAAAACGTCATCTACCGCAGCGCGGTCGTGGCCCAGGGCGACGCCATCCTGGAGAAGGACCTTCCTCCCGAGATAAGGGAGGCCGCGGCGGCGGAACCCGGGGCCGAGGCGCCGCCGGCGCCCGCGGCTGAGGCGGCGCCGGTTCCGGCCGCTGCCGGGGCCTCCCTGGAGAGCGCGCTTGATTTTGTGTTCGCCGAACTGGGCTCAGGCGAGGGAAAGCTCCTCGACCTGCTGTCCAGGAAGATCGCGCTGCGGGCCATGAAGGCGGCCGACGGAAACGCCGCGGCCGCCGCCAAGCACCTCGGCATCACAAAGCCTGCCCTGCAGAAGCTGCTCTGAAGCTACTTGGCGTAACCGTCGGGGTGGGCCTTGTGCCACTTCCAGGCGGTCGCCACGATGGAGTCGACGTCGGGGAACCTGGGCCTCCAGCCGAGTTCGCGCTGGGCCTTGGAGGAATCCGCATAAAGCGCGGGCGGATCGCCGGGACGCCTCGGGGATTCGATCACCTTGATCTTCCTGCCGGTGGCCTTTTCGACCGCGGTGATCACCTCCCGATTGGAGGACGGCGTTCCGGTGCCGAGGTTGTAGAAGAGCCCCGTGCCCGGCTTGGCGAGCCTGTCGAACACCGCGATGTGGGCGCGGCTCAGGTCGTCCACGTGCACGTAGTCCCTCAGGCAGGTGCCATCGGGAGTGGGGTAGTCCGTACCGAAGAGCTCCAGGTGCGGGCGTTTTCCGACCGCGGCGTCGATCGCGACGGGAATCAGGTGGGTTTCGGGTGTGTGGTCCTCGCCGATGAGCCCGTCCTCGGCGGCGCCTGCCGCGTTGAAATATCGGAAGGCCGCAAAACTGAGCCCGTGCGCGGAGGAAACCGCCTTGAGCGCGTGTTCGATGTCGAGCTTCGTCTGGCCGTAGGGATTGATGGGGGCCTGGGGCAGGTCCTCGGAGAGGGGCAGGGTCCTGGGCTGGCCGAAGGTGGCGCAGGTGGAGGAAAAGACAAACCTGCCCACGCCGGCGGTGCGCATGGCCTTGAGCAGGTGCAGCGTGGAGGCGACGTTGTTGAGGTAGTATTTGAGCGGGTCGGTGACCGACTCGCCCACGTAGCAGTAGGCTGCGAAGTGCATGACCACGCCTATGTTATGCTCCTTCAGGACCATCTCAACGGCCGACTCGTCCCCGAGTTCCACCTCATGGAATGGCACCTCCTTCGCGACTGCGGCCCGGTGGCCATAGACAAGATTGTCGAGCACCACCGGGCGGTGTCCGGCAGCCGCCAGTTGGCGGACGCAATGGCTTCCGATATATCCCGCCCCTCCTACTACGAGAACGTTCATAGCGACCAGTATTGCCTTCGGGCTGGGGTTGGCTAGCGATTTCCGCTTCACCCGCCCATGCCCCAACTCTCGCGCATCGTCATCACCGGTGTCGGACTCACCGCGCCGAATGGCAACTCGCTGGCGGAGTTTCGCAGCAATCTGCTGGCCGGCATTGCCGGGGTTGAGTTTCTGGAGGTTCGGCACATGGGGATGCAGCCAGCCGGGGTCTGCCATTTCGACCCGTTGAAGCATCAGAAGCGGAAGGAGGCCCGCGTGGGAACCCGCGCCGGGAGCATCAGCATCTATTGCGCAAGGGAGGCTCTGGCAGACAGCGGGCTGGACTTTGCGGCGTTCCCCAAGGACCGGGTGGGCATCTACATCGGATGCACCGAGCACGGGAATGTGGAAACCGAAAACGAGGTCCACGCGCTTTCCAAGTTCAACAACGACGTCAAATTCTGGTCCCATTACCACAACCCCCGCACCGTCGCCAACAACCCCGCGGGAGAGACGTCCCTCAACCTGGGGGTGACCGGACCGGCGTACACCATCGGCGCGGCGTGCGCGGCCGGCAACCTTGGGGTCATTCACGCAGCCCAGATGCTCAGGCTGGGCGAGGTCGATTTCGCCCTGTGCGGCGGGGTGAGCGAGAGCATCGGCACGTTCGGCATCTTCGCCGGCTTCAAGTCGCAGGGGGCCCTGGCCTCCCACCCGGATCCGAAAAAGGCGTCAAGGCCGTTCGACCTGGCACGAAACGGGATAGTCGTTTCGGAGGGGGGATGCCTTTACGCGCTGGAGCGGCTCGGGGATGCCCAGGCCCGCGGTGCGAAAATCCACGCCGAGATCGCAGGCTATTGCGTGAACAGCGACGCAAGCGACTACGTGCTGCCCAATCCGGAGCGCCAGGCGGAATGCATGCGAAAGGCGATTGCCTCGGCGGGGATGTCCCCGGGCGACATCCATATCGTCAACACCCATGCGACGGCGACGCCCCTGGGCGACATCCAGGAGTGCCAGGCCATGGCCGCGGTGTTTGGAGAGGGATGCCCCGGGACCTGGATCAACAACACCAAGAGCTTTATCGGGCACGCCATGGGCGCGGCCGGGGCCCTGGAGCTCGCGGGCAACCTTCCATCGTTCGACGACCTGACGGTGCACCCCACCATCAATGTCGACAACCTCGACCCCAAGTGCGCGCTTCCGGGTCTTGTCCTGAACCGGCCGCGGAAAGCCGACCGGGTCGATGCGATGCTCAACAACTCGTTTGGCATGCTCGGCATAAATTCCGCGTTGATTGTGAAACGGTTTGTACCGTAGAACTGTCAGCCCGCCAACCATGACCCAAGACCAATGCAAGAAGGCCGTACTGGCCATCATCGCGGACATCGCCCCCGATGAGGACCTGTCGGACGTCAAATCCGACGTCCGGCTGCGCGACCAGTTCGAGCTCGATAGCATGGACTTCCTGGACATCGTCATGGAGCTGCGCAAGCGGCATGGCATCGAGGTCCCCGAGGCCGACTACGGCCAGCTCGCCTCCCTCGACAGCTGCGCGGAATACCTGACGCCGAAATTCAACGCGCTCGAGGCCAGGCGCTGACGGCCCGACAGGTTGAACTCCCGAGCGCACTACGACGTCGCGATCATAGGCGCCGGGCTCTCCGGTCTGGCCGCGGGAATCCGCGCGGCCCACTTCGGCAGGCGGGTCTGCATCTTCGAGCGCCACAACGCACCCGGTGGGCTCAACGGCTTTTACAGCATCGGCGGGCGGAAGTTCGACGTGGGCCTCCACGCGGTGACCAATTTCGCCCGGCCCGGGGCAAGGGTGGGCCCGCTCGTGCGGCTGCTCAGGCAGCTGCGCATCGACCGGGAGGAGTTCGGCCTCTGCGAACAGAGAAGGTCCCGGATTGCGTTTGGCCCGAAGGGGGAGGAGGTGCTGCGCCTGACCAACGACTTCGCCTTTTTCGAAAGCGAGGTGGCGGCCCGGTTTCCGGCGCAGATCGACGGATTCAGGAGGCTTGCGGAGCTCGTCAGGGGCACCGTCTATTCCGAGGACTCGCTTCCCGCCTCCGCCAGGGCGGTCGTCCGGCGGCACATCGCGGATCCCCTGCTGGAGGACATGCTTCTGTGTCCGCTGCTCATGTACGGCAGCGCGCAGGAGAACGACATGGACTTTGGGCAGTTCGCGCTCCTCTTCGAAGCCGTTCTTCTCGAGGGGTTCGCCCGCCCCTTTGGGGGCGTGCGTCCTATCCTCCGGGTCCTCCTGGAGCGTTACCGCACCGCCGGAGGCGAGCGCCGGATGAAGTGCGGCGTCGGCAGGATCGAGGCCAGGGGCGGCCGCGCGGCCGCGCTCATCCTGGACAGCGGCGAGGAGATCACGGCCGAAACCGTGCTCTCGTCCATCGGGGCCCCCGAGACCGAATCCCTGATCCGGGACGCGGAGGTCGGGGGGGCTCCCGTCGGGATCCCGCGGACGCCGGCGGGCAGGATCACCTTTGTCGAGACCGTCTCCATCTTCAATCGCCAGCCGGCCGGGTTTGGCTGGGGTGAGGACGCCATCGTCTTCTTCAACGATTCGCGGCGCCTGGCCTACGAGCAGCCGGAAGCCCAGGTGGACACCCGGTCCGGAGTGATCTGCATCCCCAACAATTTCGACTATGGTCCCGAAAGGGCGCTTGCGGAGGGCGTCCTTCGCACGACCTGTCTTGCCAGCTACGACCGCTGGGCGGGCCTGCCGGAGGAGACCTACCGCGCCGACAAGGCGCGTTGGTTCCCCGAGGTGCAGCGGAGCGCGCGGCGCTTCCTGCCGCCGGCCGATGAGGCGGCGGTCGCGGCGGCAACCGTGGCCACCGACATGTTCACGCCCCGCACGGTCAACCGGTACACCGGGCGCCTCGCCGGGGCGATCTACGGGTCGGCCGTCAAGAATCCGCGGGGCACCACCCGCCTGGCCAACCTCTTCATCTGCGGCGCTGACCAGGGAATGCTCGGCATCGTGGGGGCCATGCTGAGCGGGATCGCGATGGCCAACCTGCATATCCTGCGAAAGGGCTGACAACCGCCATGGCCTACGACTGGCTCAAAGGGGTGGCCGACGAGTACGACGTGATCGTGATTGGCAGCGGGCTTGCGGGCCTCACCGGGGCTAACCGCCTCGCCAGGGCGGGGCGCCGGGTGCTCCTGCTTGAGCACCACTACCAATTCGGCGGACTCGCCACGTGGTTCACCCGAAAGGGGGGGCATATCTTCGACATTTCCCTGCACGGCTTCCCCGGGGGCATGGTCAAGTCCTGCCGCAAGTACTGGACCCGCGAGATTGCGGACCTGATCGTGCCCCTGAGGGACATCCGGTTCGTCAATCCCCAGTTCGACGTGCGGACGACGTTCACGGGCGACGACTATGCCCGGCTCATGTCGGGACCTTTCGGCGTCGACCGAGCGCGGGTCGACGCCTTCTTCAGCCACCTGGCCGGCATGAGTTTCCACGACAGCGGAGGGGAGACGGTGGGCACCCTGTTCGAACGCTTCTTTCCGGGCCGAAGCGATGTCCACCGCTTCCTTCTCGAGCCGATCGCCTATGCCAATGGGACCGCGCTCGACGATCCCGCCGCGGCGTATGCGATCGTCTTTGGGAACTTCATGGGCGGCGGCGTCCATACGTTCCGCGGCGGGTCGGACCTTCTGATCGGCAAGATGGTCGCCGAACTCCGGAAAAACGGCGCCGAATTGCGCAAGCACGTGCTTGTCGAGAAGATCCTGGTCGAGGAACGGGACGGACGGAAGGTCGCCACGGGAGTGGTGGCGCGCGGGGGGCGGGTGATCCGGGCCCGCGCCGTGCTGGCCAACTCGAGCCTCAGGAACACGCTCTTCCGGCTGGCCGGCGAGGAGAACCTGCCGCCGGACTATGCCGCCGCGGCCCGGGCGGTGCGCGTGAACTCCAGCTCATGCCAGGTCTATCTCGGGATCCGAGGGGGAGAGAGCCTCCCGCATGTCGGGGACCTTATCTTTGACTCGGGAAGCCCCGTGTTCGAAACGGACGAGCTCCTCGATTTCAACACGACGAGCCGCGCGTTTTCCCTGTATTACCCGGACGCTCGCCCGGGATCCGGCCGCCATGCGGTCGTGGCGTCGATCAACGCCCGCTATTCGGACTGGCAGGGCCTTTCGGAGTCCGACTACCTGGCCGGGAAACGGCGCCTCATCGCGGAATCGATCGCGGCGCTGGAGCGATTCATCCCGGACGTGCGTCCGAAGATCGATTGGACGGAGGCCGCCACTCCCCGCACCATCGAGCGCTACACGACCCACATGGGCGGGCCGTCCTTCGGCACCAAGTTCGAGGGCCTGCAGGTCTCGATGGACCTGCCGGAGCGCCTTCCGGGGCTGTACCATGCGGGGTCGGTGGGGATCATCATGTCGGGCTGGCTGGGTGCCATAAACTACGGCGTCATCGTGGCGTCGAAGATCGAAAGACTCTTTTGACCAATCCCCGTTTATCCGCCTGAATCCCCCTGATGCCAGTCACCGACCTGATCCCCCACCGGCCGCCCTTTCTTTTTGTGGATGAGATCGTGTCGGAGGACGCCGACTCCCTGGTGGCCAGCCGCACCTGGCGCCCTGAGGAGCCCTTCTACCAGGGGCACTATCCCGGGGCCCCCATCACCCCGGGCGTGCTGCTCTGCGAGGCGGTGTTCCAGGCAGGGGCGCTTTTCCTGTCCCGTGCACAGGGCGCCGCGGCGAAAGGGGTTCCGCTCCTCACGAAGATCAGCGACGTGCGGTTTCGCAATCCGGTGTACCCCGGCGAGACCACCCTCGTCCAGGTGAGGAGGAAGGACTCCCTCGGAGGATTCACCCTCATGTCGGGAGCCATGACCAGCGCCGGAAAGCGCATCATGTCGGTTGAATTCACGGTGGCCTGGAAGGTGCCGGGCGGAGGCAAAGCTTGACCCATGGCCGACTACCTGAAAATCGCGGGCAAGACCTTCCTTGTGTTCGGCGTCGCCAACCGCAAGAGCGTGGCGTGGTTCGTCGGCCGGTCCCTCGAGGAGCAGGGGGCACGCGTGCTCTACAGCGTGCGCTCCGAGGCAAGGAGGAAGTCCCTCGAGGAGCTGCTTGCGGGCAGGACGGTGTTCGTCTGCGACGTGGAGGCCGCGGGCGCGGCGGACAGGCTGGCCGCCGAAGTCTCGTCCGCCGGGCACGGCCCGCTCGACGGGATCGTGCACTCGATTGCGTTCGCGAACTACGGCGGGGGTCCCAAGCCCTTCCACGAGACCGATCGCGCGGACTTTCTCCAGGCGGTGTCCGTCTCGGCCTTTTCGCTGGTGGAAATCGCGCGGGCCTTCAAGCCCCACCTGGCCAGGGACGCCTCCGTCGTTGCCATGGGGATCTCCTCCCTGTCGGTGACGCCGGACAACTACGGTTACATGGGGCCCGTGAAGGCGGCGTTGGAATCGTGCGCGCGATTCCTGGCCAAGTCCTTCAGCGCCGACACGGCCGTCAGGTTCAACGTCGTCGGCTCGGGGCCCCTCAAGACAAGCGCCTCGGCCGGCATCCCGGGCTATGTCGAGAGCTACCTCTATGCCGGGAAGCTCACGTACAGGCGGCGCAATCTCGACACCCAGGAGGTCGCAGACGCCGTCCTCTTCCTTCTCAGCGGTAGGAGCAGCGGCATGAATGGGGCGACGCTGGTCGTGGACGCCGGCCTCGGCGGGAATTATTTCGACCGGGAGGTCGTCCGCCTGGCCATGCGTCCGGAGTGAGTCCGGGCCCTTCCACGATGCTTTTCAAGAACGTATGCATCGAGTCGCTCGCCGTGGCGCTGCCGGACGAGACCTGGACGTCCGCGGACATCGAGGAAAGGCTCCGTCCGGTTTATGAGCGCCTCAGGCTGCCTTTTGGGCGGCTGGAGCTCATGACGGGCATAAAGTCCCGACGGTTCTGGCCCGCGGGAACACGCCCCTCGGAGGCGAGCGCCGCGGCGGGCCGCGCCGTCCTCGCCAGATCGTGCCTCCGTGCGGATCAGGTGCAGCTCTTCATTCACTCGGCGGTGAGCCGGGACATGCTCGAGCCCGCGACCGCGTCGTTCGCGCACCGCCTGATCGGGCTGCCCCCGGGCGTCCAGGTGCTCGACGTCTCCAACGCGTGCCTGGGATTCCTCAACGCGCTGACCCTGGCGGGGGGCCTCATCGAATCGGGCCAGATCGGCTGTGCCCTCGTTGCCACCGGGGAGAGCGGCCGGCCGCTTGTCGAGAATACGCTCAAGACGCTTCTCGACGGGACGCTGGACCGCGATGAAATCAAGCCCTACTTCGCCAACCTCACCATCGGCTCGGGAGCCGCGGCGGCCGTTGTCTGCCACCGTTCGCTGGTCCCGGGCCACGCCCACCGGCTGGTCGGCGGCGTGGCGCGCGCCGCCACCGAGCACAGCGAATTGTGCCAGGGCGACGCCGAAAGCTCGGACGCCTTCGCCATGCGCACGGATTCGGAACGGCTCCTCCTGTCGGGGGTGGAGCTCGCCGGGGCCACATGGAGGGAATTCCAGGCCGCCACGGGGTGGACGATGGACCGGATCGACAGGATCGTGGGGCATCAGGTGGGATCGGCCCACAGGAGAAAGCTGTACGGGGCCCTGGGCCTGGACATGGCGAAGGATTTTTCGACTTTCGAGTCGCTGGGAAACATGGGTTCGGCCTCGCTTCCGGCGACCCTGGCGGTGGCGGTCGACTCGGGCGCCGTGCGCGACGGGGACCGCGTCGCCCTGTTCGGCATCGGCAGCGGCCTGAACTGCATGATGCTCGCGCTGGAATGGTGACGGCGCGGCAGATTCCGGACTGGCTCGCGCGGCTCTACCCCTTTGAGCCGCGGTCCTTCGCCACGCCCGGCGGGGCCGTGATGAGCTACCTCGACGAGGGGCCGGGGTCGGACGAGGCCGTGCTGATGCTCCACGGCAACCCGACATGGTCGTTCCATTATCGCGACCTTGTGCGCGAACTGGCTCCCGGCATGAGGTGCATTGTCCCGGACCACGTGGGCATGGGGTTGTCGGAGAAACCGGGCGGCCACGATTACACCCTGGAGGGCCGCATCGCCGACATCGAGGCGCTGGTGGCCTCGGTGGGCTTGAGACGGATTCACCTCGTCGTGCACGACTGGGGCGGCGCGATCGGCATGGGCTTTGCCGTGCGCCGGCCCGGGACCATCGGGAGGATCGTGATCCTGAACACGGCCGCATTCCCAGCCCCCTGGCTGCCGGCCCGGATCGCGCTCTGCCGCACCCCCCTGCTGGGCGAATTCCTGGTCCGGGGCCTGAACGGGTTCGCGGGTCCGGCGACCTGCATGGCCATGCATGCCCGCCGCCTTACTCCCGCCGAACGCCGGGGCTATCTTTTCCCCTACGACTCCTGGGCCAACCGCATAGGCGTGCATCGTTTTGTGCGCGACATACCCATGGAACCGGGACATCCCAGCCGCCCCGCGATCGAGGCGGTCGCGCGCGACCTGGGGACCCTGGGGCCCCATCCGAAGCTGCTGCTCTGGGGTGGCAGGGACTTCTGCTTCAATGACCGTTTCCTCGGACGCTGGAGGGAGATTTATCCCGATGCCCCTTGCGAACGCTATCCCGACGCCGGGCACTATGTGCTCGAGGACGCGGGCCCGGGGATTAGGGCCCGCATAGCGGCGTTCCTCTCCGGCCGGTGAATTGCGCGTGCATTGGCCCCATGATCTCCTGAAGATCGCCCGATCCGACCACCACGATGAGATTTGAACACTTCGCCCTCAATGTGCCCAACGCCCGGGCCATGGCCGCCTGGTACGCAAACGAACTCGGCCTGCGCATCGCCTTTCGCAAGGAGGGCCCGCCGTTTGTCGCGTTCCTGGCCGACGACAGCGGCAGGGTCGTCATGGAACTCTATACGAACACCTCGGTGGTCATGCCCGACTATACCTTCATGCCCCCCACGAGCTTCCACGTGGCGTTTGTGTCCGATGATCCCCGGTCCACCCAGTCCCGCCTGGAATCCGCGGGAGCCACCCCGCTCAAGGACGAGGTCCTCGAGGACGGCTCAGTCGTTGTGACCATGCGCGACCCCTGGGGGGTGCCCGTGCAATTCTGCAAACGCCCCAAGCCTCTTTGACCCAATTTTCGCTTCACATCCGGCTGTAGGGCTGTATGTTGGACACTCCGTATGCAGAAAACCCTGATTATCTTCAAGCCGGATTGCATTGAGAAGAAGCACGTCGGCAATGTCTTGGACCGTTTCGAGAGGGCCGGTTTCTCCGTGATTGGATGCAAGATGATCCAATTGACCCACGCCGTGCTGCGGGAGCATTACGCCCACGTGGCGGACAAGCCCTTTTACCCTGAAATCGAGAAGTTCATGGCGTCGCGGCCCGTGATCGTGATGGCGCTCGAGGGCGACAGCATCGTCCAAAGGGTTCGCGACCTGCTCGGGCCCACGGACTCCCGCAAGGCGCCAAAGGGCACGATCCGCGGGGATTACGGCACGGAAATGATGAAGAACGTGGTACATGCCTCCGACAGCGACGAAAACGCTCGGATTGAGGTGGCGCGTTTCTTCAAGGCCGACGAGCTCTTCGCGCTTCAGCCGGCCTGATACGCCCGGCCGCCGCGCGGGAAATTCCGCCGGCAAGTGTGGCAAAATCTCCGGCATTGGGCATGCTGGTCGGATGAACCCCGCCCGCCTCCTCTGTGCCCAGGTCGCGATCGCAGCCCTCCTTGTGCTCCCCGCCCGGGGAGACCCGGCCGCCCCCGGATCGGGCGCCCCAGCCATGGCATCGGAGAACTACACCTACGCCAATGTGAACATTGGCGGCGGGGGTTTTGTCACAGGCATCATCTTCAATCCCGCCGAAAAGGGGCTCTGCTATGTCCGGACCGACGTGGGCGGGGCCTACCGGTGGAACCCGGCGAGCGCTCGCTGGGAGCCCCTGCTTGACTGGGTGAGCCAGGCCGACTGGAACCTTCAGGGGGTGGAGAGCCTCGCGTCCGATCCCCTTCACCCGGCGCGCGTCTACATTGCCGCGGGCACCTACGCGCGGTCCGGCAACGGCGAGATTCTCAGGTCGTCCGACTACGGGAGAACGTGGCTTCGGACCCCCTTCCCGTCGGCGTTCGGCGGCAACGAGGCCGGCCGGAACAACGGGGAGCGGCTCGCCGTTGATCCCAACGATGACAGCATCCTTTTTTTCGGCACCCGGCATGCCGGCCTTTGGAGAAGCGCCGACTTTGGGGCGACCTGGGCCCGCGTTGAAGGCTTCCCGATCCCGCCGGAGCCGCCCCCGCCTCCGCCGCCGGGTGCCGGTCCCACTGCGGGCTATCTGAATTACCTGGCCCAGCCCGTGGGAGTGAATGCCGTGCGATTTGACCCTTCCAGCGGGGCGAGAAACTCCCCGACGCCGGCGATCTATGCCACCGTATCAACCACAGGCCCCAGCCTTTTCCGGAGCACGGACGCCGGAAGGACCTGGAGTCCCGTCCCCGGCCAGCCGCTGGGCCTTCGCCCGACGCGCACGGCCATCGGCGCGGATGGATTCCTTTACCTGAGCTACGGCAGGGAGCCCGGCCCCAACATGATGACCGACGGGGCCGTCTGGAGGCTTGGGACGGCTACCGGGGCCTGGACCGACATCACCCCGGAAAGGCCGACCCCGGATAACAAGTTCGGGTACGGCTCGGTGATCGTCGATCCGCAGAATCCCAGGACCGTGCTGGCGGCGACTTGGAACCACCGGCATCCCTTCGACGAGATCTTCCGCAGCAGGAACGGGGGCCGCACCTGGACCCCGCTGTTGGAAAAATCCGAGTGGGACCACTCGAGCGCGCCGTACACCCGCCCCATGCACCACCACTGGCTGGCCGACGTGGAGATCGACCCCTTCGACTCGGACCACGCGATTTTTCCGACAGGCTACGGGATCTGGGTGACCCATGACCTCGGCGGGTCCGACGAGGGCAGGACCGTCCACTGGAGCTTCGACGACGAGGGAATTGAGGAAACCGTGCCCCTTGTCCTCTGCAGTCCGCCGGCCGGGGCCCATCTGGTGAGCGGGGTGGGCGACATCGACGGCTTCGTCCACGACGACTTCCTGGTGTCGCCGGCCGGGGGCGCTTTCGCAGGGCCGCGGTTCAAGGACACGACGGGCATGGCCTTCGCCTGGGACCACACGGAGATCTTTGTCCGCTGCGGGAACACCTACACAAACAACCAGATCACGGCGGCGTACTCGACCGACGGCGCGAGGACGTGGAGGCTGTTTGCCGGCGAACCGCCGGGCACCGTGGGAACCCGCTGGCGGGGCGCGGGATCGATCGCGATATCCCCTGACGGGAAAACCGTCGTCTGGACGCCCCTCCGCCTCAAGCCCTACCTGAGCCACGATTGGGGCGCGACGTGGCAACCCTGTGCGAACACCTCGGTCGGACTGAAGGTCGTGGCCGACACCGTGAATTCCAACCGGTTCTACGCCTATGATGCGGGAGTCGGGCAGGTTCTTGTGAGCGACGATGGGGCGCAGACCTTCAGGCCCGCAGCGCGCGGCCTTCCGGTCGTCAAGGGGCGCTTCGGCTGGGCGCCTCCCGGCGATCTTCATTCCGTGCCGGGGGAGGAGGGCGTCCTTTGGATCGCCGCCAACCGCGTGCTCTACAGGTCAGCCGACGGAGGAGCCACCTTTGCGCGGGTGGGCACGGCAGCGGCAGGCACGCTCGGATTCGGGGCTCCGGCGCCCGGCAGCCCACATCCGGCGATCTTCATCGTGGGCGAGTCCGGCGGGGTGGCGGGGTTCTTCCGCTCCGACGATGACGGCGCGACCTGGGTGCACATCAACGACGACCGCCACCAGTTTGGCGAGGTCCGCGTGGTGGCGGGCGATCCCCGCGTCTTTGGCAGGATCTATTTCAGCACCGGCGGCCGCGGGATATTCTCCGGGGACCGCCGGTTGTGAATCCAGCCGTCAGGGCAGGACGGCCACCTGCGGCCCCGGGCTGGCCTGAATCGAGACGCTTGCCGGTTCAAGTCCTTCCGAGGTCGCCGTCAGGCGGATGGGGCCGCTGCCCCCGGTGGACTGGACGATCACCTCGGCAAGCCCGTTGAAGGCGCTGCGGCTCCATTGGACGGGAGCCGCCTTGTCCTGGAGCCGGAGGAACACGCCCTTGTTGATCCCCGCGGAGGTGTTGTAGTTGGCGATGACGATGGTGATCGTGTTCTCGCCGGGATGCAGGAGGCTCTTGACGTCGTAGATGGTGGGATAACGCGCATCGCCGCCGCCGCCGAGGAGTCGGCCGTTCACGGAGATCTTGGCGTCGCCGTCGACCTTGCCGAACCAGAGTTCGACGGCCTGTGAGGAAAGCTCCTCGGGCGTTGCGGTGAAGCGGGTGCGAAGGACGCCCTTTTCGTTGAGCCCCAGCGGTCCGCTCTCGGCGCTCACATCGAACTTGTCCCAGGCGGAATCGTCGACCTGGACCCCCGCCTCGGGAATGGTGGCGGCGTAGGCGTCGGCGATCTTTCTCCAGCGCCAGCCGCCCACCGGAACCGTGCGGAGGGCCCCGGTCGAGAAGTACGTGTCGGGCTCGTGGGAGCTCGGGTCGCCGTTGCCCACGCCGAGGATGCGGCCCGGGCCGTCCAGCGCGAACTTCACCGGGTTGGAGGCGAGGGGCACCACCCGGCCCCTGGCATCGAGGATTGAGACTGCGACGACGGACACATCCCGGCCGTCGGCGTCGATGGCGAAGCGGTCCGGCGCCAGGCGTACCGAGGCTGGGTCTCCCGTGGTCTCGTTGGCGGCCTCCGCCACGAGAATGCCGTTCCTGTAGCCCTTCGCCGAAAGTGTTCCGGGTTCGTAGTTGACCGACCACCTGGCCACCGAGTCATGCTTGACCGGTTTCCGGCCCAGGCTGGTGCCGTTGAGGAAGAGCTCAACCTCGTCGCAGTTGCTCAGCGCCCTCACGTCCACGGGCTGGCCTTCCCGGCCCGCCCAATTCCAGTGGGGCACGAGGTGTAGGACGGGATCGGACGTCCACCAGGACTTGTAGTACCAGAAATTGTCCTTCGGGAACCCGCACGTGTCCATGATGCCGAAATGCGAGTTGATGCAGGGCCAGCCGTAGGGGGTCGGTTCGCCCCGGTAGTCGAATCCCGTCCAGGCAAAACCTCCGGACAGCCAGGGGCGGGCGTCAAAGAAGGACAACCAGGCCTCCGCGGTATTCGCCCACGCGGGGGCCCAGTCGTCGTAGGAGCTCATATAGCCGCGCTGCTTGTCGTCGGCGTAGATCCCACGCGTGCCGACGGTGCTGGCCTGCTCGGTGCCCAGGTTTGGCTGGCCGGGGTGTTCCTTGTGGTAATCGTCCATGCCGGCCCCGATGTGGTAGCTCCATCCGCGCACCTCGATGGACTGGTTGATCCCCTCAAACTCGTCGCCGATGGCGGCGTTCGCGGTGATCGGCCTCGTCGGGTCGATGCGCCAAATGGCCTCCTGCATCGTCTTCGTCACGAGCGCGCCCTGGTGGGTGCTCTGGGCCGCGAACTCCTCGTTGCCGATCGACCAGAGAACAACGCTCGGGTGATTCCGGTCGCGTCGAACCTGGCCCTCGAGGTAGCCCAGGTGCTGGGAGTCGCTGCCGAGCAGCCGGTTTTCGTCCATGACGAGCATTCCGAGGCGGTCGCACGCGTCGAGCAGCTCGGGAGTGGGCGGATTGTGCGCCGAGCGATACGCGTTGCTCCCCATTTCCTTGAGACGTGCTATGCGAAAATACTGGAGACCGTCAGGGAGCGCGGAGCCCACGCCCGCATGGTCCTGATGGTTGCAGGTGCCCTTGATCACGTAGGGTTTGCCATTGAGCAGGAACCCAAGGTTGGCGTCGAAGGCCACCGTTCGGATGCCAAACACCGTCTCGGTCCGGTCGACAATTCCGCCGCCGCTTGAGACCGTGGTGACGAGCTTGTAAAGCCGGGGCGTCTCGGGCGACCAGAGCGCGGGCGCCTGAATGGCGACCGATTCGGAGACGCCGGTGTGGCCCTCCCCGGGCACGCTGGCCGTCTTGTCGGCCGCGGCGACACGGGAGCCGTCCGGGCCGGTGATCTCCCAGCTGACCGTGGCGTCGGCGGACGCGGCGAGCGCGTTGACCAGCTGCGTCCGCAGATGGATCTCGGCGGGACCGTCCGGGACGTTGTCCTTGAAGCTGCTGTAGACGAATACGCCATCCGGGGCGATCGCCAGGGGCGCCGTCTTGACGAGCCACACGTGCCTGTAGATGCCGGCTCCCTCGTAAAACCAGCCCTCGGATTGGGATGCGTCGACTCTCACGGCGACGATGTTCGTGCCGCCGCTATTGACCAGGTCGGTGATGTCGTAGCGGAAGCCGTTGTAGCCGCCCTCGTGACGGCCCACAAACCAGCCATTGAGGAAGACCGTCGAGTCGCGGAAGACCCCGTCGAACTCGAGCCAAAGGCGCCGGTTGGCGTCTGCCTTGGGCAGGTCGAAGGTGCGGCGGTACCAGCCGACGCTGTTCTGGGGAAAGCCGCCGCCCACCGGCCTGAACCCGTGGGACGTGTCGGCCTTGGGGTCGAACGGAAGCTCGATCGCCCAGTCGTGCGGGAGATTCACGCTCCTCCAACTCGCATCGCTGAAGACGGTGCTTGCCGGTCCGAAGCCCATGGCGGCCTTGGAGAGGTTGTAGCCGGTGCCCCAGTCGTCACCCAGGTGGAACCTCCAGCCAAAGTCCATCAGCAGGCGGTCACGGGAACCGGTGTCTGCCGATGCAAAAAGACCCGGCGCCAGGGCCAGGAAAAACAGGGACAATTTTGCGAGAGACGGTTTCATGGGGGATCAATTCCTGGGGGGTAGGGAAAGCTCCCTGACCCAGATATTTCGGAAGGCCACCGGGTTGTGGTGTTCCTGCAGCTCGAGAGGCAGGCGCGCGGCGTGCGGCACGTAATGGGGCCGGCCCTGATAGATGGTCGGGCCGTATATCCTGATATCGTGCTGGATGAGGACGCCGTTCTGGAAGACCGTGAGGCGCGCGGGGCTTACAAGGCTTCCGTCGGGCGCAAAACGCGGCGCAATCCAGACCGCGTCGTACGTCTGCCATTCGCCCGGCGGACGGCACGCATTCACCAGAGGGATCGTCTGCTTGTAGACCGACCCGGTCTGGCCGTTCACGTAGGTCGGATTGTCGTAGCAGTCCAGTACCTGCAGCTCGTACAGGCCCATGAAAAAGACGCCGCTGTTTCCGCGTCCCTGGCTGTTTCCGACCACAGGGGTCGGCTCGCGGAATTCGAGGTGGAGCTGGATGTCGCCAAACGAGGCCTTGGTCATGATGTCGCCCGTCTTGGGCACGACCACCATGGCGCCGTCCTGGACGACCCACGGGGCGGGAGCGCCGCCATTGATCGACTGCCAGGCGTCGAGATTGCGCCCGTCGAAGAGGACCGTGGCGTCGGACGGGACGGCACCGGCCGGTGCGGAGACAACCGGGGGCACGGGAGTCCACACCTCGGTCTCCTCCGGTTTCATCGATTTGTCGGCAGGCGGGCGCGGGATCACGGGATCTGCGCAAAGACGGGTGAAAAACAGGGCTGCAGCCGCCGCAGCCAGTCGGAGCTTGGGGTTCATAGGGGAGGGGTAATGTTTCGACTCTTCACCGAAGTGGGCCAAGGCTCGGCCGGAGTCAAGGCGCCCCGCGCCATGACAGCGCCCCTACTTCCCCTCAGTCGCCGATCTCTCCGGGCTTCAGGCCGGGGGGCAGCGGAGCCGGACGGAGGACGGTGCTCTTCAAGTGGACGGGGGCCTCCTGTTCGGACGACAGCTGCACCGCCTGCATGGCCTCGAGGACGTGGTAGGCAAGGTCTCCGCTCGCGCGGTGGGCCCGGTCGTTGACGATGGCTGAAGCCATGTCCGCAACGCCGATGCCCCGTCCGACCGCATCGCTGTGGGTGAGGGGAACCTTCCGCCAGTTGGGCTCCTTGCCCATCCGGATCTCGACGACCCCGCCGAAGGTGTTCGGATCGGGCACCCGCAGGGTGCCCTCCTTGCCGTAAACCTCGATGATGGGAAGAGTATGAGTCCAGACGTCAAAGGACATGACGACCGAGGCGATGGGGCCGGCCTCGAAATCGTAGACCCCTGCGTAATGGGTGGGGACCTCGACCTTGATGCGCTCACCTTTCCTGGCGCCGCTGCCGATCACGCGCTCCTCAAAGGAGCTCCGGGCCGAGCCGGTCACGCGTTTCACGGGGCCGAGGAGATTTACCAGGGCAGTCAGGTAATAGGGGCCCATGTCCAGCATCGGGCCGCCGCCAGCCTGGTAGAAGAACTCGGGATTCGGGTGCCAGCCTTCGGGCCCGTGCCCCGCCATGTTCGCGACAGCCGCGACGGGTTCGCCGATGGCTCCGGCGTCGATGAGGCCGCGCGCCGTCTGCAAGCCTCCCCCAAGGAACGTGTCCGGGGCGCAGCCGACGCGCAGGCCGGAGGCCTTGGCGTGCTTGAGCACCCTGCGGGCCTCCGTCAGCTTGAGGGCGAAGGGCTTCTCGGTGTAGACGTGCTTGCCCGCCTTGAGTGCCGACAGGTTGACCGCAGCATGGGCCTTGGGGACCGTCAGGTTGATGATGAGGTCCACCTTGCCCTCCGCGAGCAGGTCGTCCGGGCGGTAGGCCTTCACGCCGCGCTCCCTGGCCTTCGCCTCGGCCTTGGCCGGGTCCAGGTCGGCGACCCCTGTCACTGCCAGAAAGGGGAATTTTGCGAGGCCGTCAAAGTACTGGTTGCAGATGTTGCCGCAGCCAATGATGCCGATTCGAAGCACAGCTTGGGACATTAGGTCAGCCTGTCCGGAGGCCGAAACCGATCAATCAAGAAAATGGATCTTCCTGCTGGAATCTCATCTTGTAGTGGGTTTTTGTCTCCTCGTAGGCGGTGAAGCCAAGCCGCTCGTAAAGGGCCCGGGCCGGATTCACGCGAAGCACCTGGAGCAGGACCGGCTTGTCCTTGCGCCGGGCGTCTGCGAGCAGCCCGCGGATCACCCGTCCTCCCAGGCCGCGGCGCTGAAACTTCGGAAGCAGCTCGATCCTGTTGAGCGCCACGTGGTCCGGCCCCTCCTCGGCATCGAGGAGCCCGGCATCCTCGCCGTCCACCCGCACGATTTTGAGCGCGCCGGGCTTGAAGTTCTCCTCAAACCTGTGGCGTTGGAAGGATTCGTCCCAGCCGTAGGTTTCCGAAACATACCCGCCCATCGTCACCCGCTTGAGTTCATAGAGCCACTCGCGATCGCTGGAGGTCGCGCTACGGAAACCGATCTCAGGCATGCCCGGAACTGAACCCTCCGATCAGAACGGTTCAAACCAAATGCGACCTCAATCGGGTAGGGGTGCGTTTTTAAGAGCAGATCGGAATCGCTTGGGCTTCGTCGGCGACCTGCCCGCATACGAGGCGAGTGTTCGCCACAAGACACGGGCCCGGCGGAGCAACGCCAATTTCCGGCCGACCCGCTAAAAGACATGACTCGACCACATTCTACTCCCGAGAGCGACATCCCCGCCAAGACCAACGCGGGCCAACCGCGCTCGTCGTCCGGATACAACGCAGTCCGTCCACCGTGCCCGCGCCTTTTGGCGAACACCCTGCTAGCTCTCCCTTCCAATACGTACCGCTACCTCCAATCGAATCGGGTTGCGGCCAACCGGGATTGGGATCCGGATGGACAGCTGATGCATGCCTCCAGACCCCTGCCGCTGCAACTCATACCCCTTTGTCTCTGGCTCGTCTCCAGCTGCGCCTTCGGCGCCGACATTGCAATCCAGGTCAATGTCGATCCCGGCTCCGGCCGCGCTCCGATCAGCCCCTACATCTACGGCGTGGACCAGGACCTGCCCGGAGTCGCCACACCGGGTTCCCGAAGGCAGGGGGGAAACAGGATGACGGCCTACAATTGGGAAACCAACGCCTCGAACGCCGGATCCGACTACCTATACGAGAACGACAACTTCATGGTCTCGGGGCTGCCCTCGAACCAGCAGGGCATCCCGGCGATCGCGGTGACCCAGTTCCACGACCAGTCTCTCGCGGAGGGCTCCCCCTACACGGTCCTCACGGTGCAAATGGCGGGCTATGTGTCCGCCGACGAAAGCGGACCGGTCCCGACGACGCAGGACGCTCCGTCGTCGCGCTTCTTTCCGGTGATCAACGACACGCCCGGAGGGGTATTCCCCAGTTCGCCCAACCTCACCGACGGCAAGATCTACATGGATGAGTTCCTGAACCACATCGTCCAAAAGTACGGGAGCGCCTCCGGGCCCACGGGAGTCAAGGGCTACGACCTCGACAATGAACCCGACCTCTGGTCTTCCACGCACTCGGAAATCAGTCCCGTCCAGAAGACATGCGGCGACTTCCTGACGCTGTCGGTGGGCATGGCGAAGACGGTCAAGCACATGGACCCGGCTGCCGACGTTCTCGGCCCCGTCTCCTACGGCAGCGAGGGTTACTTCACCTTCCAGAACGCCCCGGATTGGACCTCGATCCAGGCCGCGAACCCCGCTTACCGCTGGTTCCTCGACTATTACCTCGACCAGATGAGCCAGGCTTCCGCCGCGGCGGGGACCCGGCTGCTGGACGTGCTCGACCTCCACCGCTACACCGATGACTCGGGCGGAAGTCCGAACGAGTCGGTGTCGAACCAGACCGATTTTTCAACCAACATCGGCTGCGACATGGAGAGAGTCCAGTCCCCGAGGGTCCTCTGGGACCCCACTTTCGTAGAGGACAGCTGGGTGCAGCAGTACTTTTCGCAATACCTGCCGTGGATCCCCAACATCCAGGCATCGATCGCGAAGTATTATCCGGGCACCAAGCTGTCGTTCACCGAATACAACTACGGCGGCGAAAGCGACATTTCCGGGGGGATCGCCGAGGCCGACGTTCTCGGCATCTACGGTAAATACGGCGTCTACCTAGGCTGTCTCTGGCTCCTGCACGGCTCGCCGCCGCCGCTGTATGAGTCCGCGGCCTTCAACCTCTATCTCAACTACGATGGCCAGGGAGGCAAATTCGGGGGCACGAGGATTTCGGAGACGGATTCCGATACTGTGACTTCCTCGGCCTACGCCTCCGTCGACTCTGCGAACGGCATCCACATCGTCGCGCTGAACAAGAGCTACAAGGCGACGGCCGACGTGAGCTTCCAGATCCAAGGCCCGGTGGCCTACACCACGGCCCAGGTTTACGCGTTCGACTCGACCAGCTCGACGATTACCCAGCGGGCCTCGGCGACCATTTCGGGGAACCAGTTCACGTACAAGCTTCCGCCGCTGACGGCGGCCCATTTCGTCGTTGCTGCTCCCCTCACGGCGCCCGCGATCACTCTGCAGCCGGCCCCCCAGACGGTGGCCTCGGGCTCCACTGTTGTCCTCACGGCAGGCGCGGCCAACGCGGTCTCCTATCAGTGGGAGTTCAACGGAAGCCCGCTGTCCGACAGCCCGGCGGGGACGACGGCGAACGCCGTCACCGGTTCCTCCGGGCCCCAGCTCGTCATCACCAATCCGACAACCGCAAGCCAAGGCAACTACACCTTCGTGGCCACCAATGGAACCGGTTCGACTCCCTCCAGCCAGGCCGCTGTCTCCATCGTTTCGACGGCCAACCCGGGATTCCTCGTCAACATCTCATCGCGCGCCTTCGTGGGCACGGGAGCCAACATCCTGATTGGCGGCTTCTATATCGGCGGATCCACGTCGCGCACCGTCCTCATCCAGGCCATCGGGCCCGGCCTCGCCTCGGAGGGTGTCTCCGGGGTCCTCCAGAATACCGTGCTCACGATCCACGATTCCTCCGGGGCAACGCTCTACTCAAATGCCGGGTGGGGGACGAACCCGGTGCTGCTCAAGGCCGCTGCCGCCGCCTATGCGAACCCCGTCCTGCAGCCCGATTCCGCGGATTCGGAGGTGCTGCTCACCCTTCCGCCCGGCGGGTACACCGCGGAAGTCGCCGGCCAGGGCAATTCCACGGGCGTCGCACTCTGCGCCATCTACCAGCTTCCTTGAGTGGAGCTGGATCTCCCGGGAGCCGCGGTCAGTAGGCGCTGTTGAAGACCATGGTTCCCGGCTCGTCGAAGGCGGAGACCTCTCCGGTGGCTGGATCTATCGCCACGGCTGCAAGGGTTCCGCGCAGGGCCTCGACAGTCTGCGGCGGGACCTCGACCAGAGGCATACCCCGAGACTTCAGGTCCGCGGCAAACTTCGCGCCGTAGGATCCCCCGGGAACGGGGACAGGCTTCCGGGTGCCGATCGCGTCGGTCGGTCCGAGGCTGAACTGGGCGAGGACCGGCGGGGCGGCCATGACCTCGGCGAGGCTTCGGCGCTGGCCGACCACGCTCAGAAGGACCCGGAGCGTCTCCTCCGCAAGCGAGGAGCCGATGCTCGCGGTGGCGAGCACGGGCCTTTCGCCGTCGAATGCCAGGGTGTCGAGGATCCCATGGGGAAGTCTTTCGCCGGGGCGGATGGCGGCGAGCGTCTCCTGCTGAAATGCGGCCGAATCGGGGATCGGCACTCCGTCGACGACGATGCCGGTGTCGCCCCAGACCACGGCATTGATGGTGTGGGTGACCGCAGCGATGTTGCCCTCGCGGTCGACGACGACGATGGCGTTCGAGTGCCCCGGGCCGCCGTCCTTCGGCGGGGCAAAGACCTCGTCGAGATAGGGAGCCACCCCCCTTGCGAATTTCTTGGTGATCAGGGCCGCCGGCGAAATGTCGATGCCCTTCCCCATGAAGAATTCTGATGTGCGCTTGTCCGTAGTAAGGGCCCCCTCGATGACATTATTGATGTGCGTGAGGTCCTGGAAGGTGTCCGGGTCGCGCCAGTAGGGCCCCTTGCGGTCGAGGCCGCGCTCCCCGGCCAGGTTGAGCCCCGCAAAGAGATTGTACGCCCCGTAGTGAGGGGGGCCGTTGGCGTAGACCGTGCGGCCAAAGACGTTGTCCCTGTACGGTTCGCTCCAGATTGGCCGGTAC